>ULRC01056764.1_pt1 | contig 17976 bp, 15 predicted proteins | sample 1955101 | NCBI WGS metagenome assembly ULRC01 (sample SAMEA4835672, study PRJEB28245) | human gut metagenome | biome: gut microbiome; material: fecal sample | place: Denmark | collected 2008 | reverse complement strand
GGGATATGCCGGAAAAGCCCGCCAAGAAATCCGGCTCCCGCAGCCGCGGCGCTTCGGCCCGCAGCACGGGCAAAAATGCCCGCAAAACCAAGAGCTCTGCCAAAGCGGAGCTTGACGCATTTGATGACATTGATTATGATGTTTGAGGTGCCGCATTTGTGCGTGCGCGTACCCCAAGCATTTTAAGACCTGCCTGAACGGTGCAGAACTGCCGGGGCAACCTGGTATACTGCGCTTTGGACAAGCCGCCATATCAGCTATAATAAGGAAATAGAGGAGAGTTGGAAACTTTGCCGCAGAATTACAATGATACCATCCATAAGATGGCTACCCCCTTTGAAATGCGTGCCGGGCTGCCGAAAAAGGAGCCTAAAATGCTGGAGGATTGGGAGAAAAACCACGTCTACGAAAAAATGATCGAACATAACGCGGATCTGCCGCGCTTTGTTCTGCATGATGGCCCTCCGTATGCCAACGGTAATATCCATATGGGTACTGCCCTGAACAAGATCATCAAGGATATCATCATCCGTGAAAAGAACATGTCGGGCTACTGTGCTCCCTATGTTCCCGGCTATGATACCCACGGTCTGCCCATTGAGCTGAAGGCTCTGTCCTCTCTGGGCGATAAAAAGGCCGGCATTTCCAAGCTGGAACTGCGCAAGATCTGCAAAGATTTTGCTACCGAGCATATCGATGTGATGAACAGCCAGTTCGCCCGCCTAGGCGTTCAGGGCGATTTCGCCAACCCCTACCTGACCCTGCGCCCCGAATTTGAGGCACGCCAGGTGGAAATCTTTGGCGAGATGGCCAAGAAAGGCTATATCTATAAGGGCATGAAAGCCGTTTACTGGTGCCCGGAGGATCGTACTGCTCTGGCAGAAGCCGAAATCGAGTATGCCGAGGACGAGTGCGATTCTATCTATGTCCGCTTTAAGCTCACCGATGACCCCAACGGTGTTCTGGCCAAGTACGGTATCCCTCTGGACAAGGCATGGATCGTGATCTGGACCACCACCACCTGGACCCTGCCCGCCAACGTGGCAACCTGCCTGAACCCCAGCCTGGAGTATGCCTTCGTCAAAATCGGCGATGAATATCACCTGATGGCTGCCGGTCTGGTGGAATCCACCATGAAAGCCTGCCATATCGAGGATTACGAGGTTCTGGAGCCCCGCGTTCTCGGCTCTGAATTTGAGCTGATGCAGTATCAGCACCCCTTCCTGGACCGCAAGGGCCTGGTTATCCTGGGTGACCACGTTACCCTGGAAGGCGGCACCGGCTGCGTTCATACCGCACCTGGCCACGGTGTTGAGGACTTTGAAGTCTGCGTCAACCACTACCCGCAGGTTCCCGTTATTGTCCCCGTGGACGATGGCGGTTACCTGACCGAAGAAGCAGGCAAAGAGTTTGCAGGCCTTAAGGTCTGGGCTGCCAACAAAGTTATTCTGGAGCACATCAAGCAGTCCGGCCACCTGATGGGCGTGCAGCACATCACCCACCAGTACCCGCATTGCTGGCGCTGTCACCATCCCATCATCTTCCGTGCAACCGAACAGTGGTTCTGCTCCATTGATAAGTTCCGCGAGGAAGCCTATAAGGCCATTGACGAAGTCAAGTGGCAGCCGGCCTGGGGTCATGACCGTATGCACGGCATGGTGCGTGACCGCAGCGACTGGTGCATCAGCCGTCAGCGCGTGTGGGGTGTGCCCATCCCGGTGTTCTACTGCAAGAACTGCGGCAAGTACCACATCACCGATGCTTCCATCAAGGCTGTCAGCAACCTGTTCCGCAAGGAAGGCTCCGATGCCTGGTATAAGTACGATGCCAACGAGATCATGCCCAAGACTGAGGTCTGCGAATGCGGCGCTTCTGACTGGGAAAAGGATCCCGATATCATGGATGTCTGGTTCGACTCTGGCTCTACCTGGAGCGCAGTCTGCCGCGAACGTCCCGAACTGAACTGGCCCGCTGACCTGTATATGGAAGGCGCCGACCAGTTCCGCGGCTGGTTCCAGTCCAGCCTGCTGACCAGCGTTGCCACCCAGGGCGTTGCCCCGTACAAAGGCGTTCTGTGCCATGGCTGGGTCGTTGATGAGCAGGGCAAGCAGATGCACAAATCTGCCGGCAACGGTGTGGAGCCGTCCGAAATCATCCGCGATTACGGCGCTGACATCGTTCGTCTGTGGGTTGCTTCCAGCGATTACACCGTTGATGTGCGCGCAGGCAAGAATATCTTCAAGCAGCTGTCTGAAGCATACCGCAAGATGCGCAACACCGCCCGCTTTATGCTGGGCAACATTGGCGATTTCAACCCTGCCACGGATATGGTTGCCGAGGATCAGCTGTTCGAAATCGACCGCTGGGCACTCAAGAGCTGCAACAGCCTGACCGCCAATGTGCGTGCCGCTTACGATAATTACGATTTCTCCCGCGCTTACCACGCAATCTACAACTTCTGCGTCATTGATATGTCCAACTTCTATATGGACGTCATCAAGGACCGCCTGTACTGCGCGGACGAGCACGCACGCCGCTGCGCCCAGACTGCGCTGTACCGCATTCTGGTTGACTTCACCAAGCTGGTTGCCCCCATCCTGTGCTTCACCGCCCAGGAAATCTGGAGCTACATCCCGAAGCTGGAAGGCATGCAGGAGTATGTCTGCTGGGAGCGTATGCCGGAAGCCAAGAGCGATGAGGATGCCGCTTTTGACGCTAAGTGGGCCAAGATCATTGCTGTGCGTGACGATGTAAAGAAGGTTCTGGAGCAGGCCCGTGCCGATAAGACCATCGGTTCCTCTCTGGAAGCTGCCGTTACCCTGTACTGCAACGATGAAATGTATGACTTCCTGAACGCCATCCCGATGGATGAGCTGGCCGATCTGATGATCGTTTCCCATGTGGATCTGGTCAAGGGCGAAGGCGGCGTGAGGGGTCTGACCGAGGGCTTGGGCATGAGCGTTGCCCATGCTGCCGGCAACAAGTGCCTGCGCTGCTGGAAGTTCGACACAGCTGTTGGCGAAGACGGCCTGTGCCCGCGCTGTGCGAAAGTTCTTGGTTAATTTCAAATAAAGGGCTATGCCGCATGATGTTAAGCGCTGTTCCAGTGCTTAAGCCTGTAAAACAGGAACTGTGCGGTATTGCCATAGTATGATTTACAGCGGTGCTTTTGCGCTTTTATCAAGCCTTTGCACCGCTGTTTTTGTCAGGGCATTTTGCAGCGCTGCATTGGCCCGGACGACGGAGGCGTTTATGCTGGTTGGCATTTTATCCATTCTTGCTGCGGCAGGCCTGACGCTGGTTGACCAGCTGATCAAACTTTGGGCCACCGTGGAACTGCTGCCGGTTGGCAGCAAACCCTTTATCCCGCATGTGCTGGAATTTTATTACCTGCTCAATGATGGTATGTCGTTTTCCATGCTCAGCGGCAAGCGCACGCTGCTGGTGATCGTTACCGGTGTGATGCTGGCTGTGCTGGCCGGTATGCTGCTTTTGCGCAAAATGCCGCGTTTGGAGCGTGCTGCTTGGATTTTGGTCGTGGGCGGCGGTGTTGGCAACCTGATCGACCGTATCCGCACCGGCGTGGTGGTGGATTACCTGAACTGCCTGTTCATCAATTTCCCGGTGTTCAATTTTGCGGATGTCTGCATCTGTGTCGGCGTGGGCCTGCTGGTTCTCAGCCTGCTGCTGGATATGCGCCGCGAACAAAAAGCAAAACAGCAAAAGGGGAGTGCGCCCACAGATGGAACAGCGTGAACTGACCCTTGCGCCGGAAAGCGTTGGCCTGCGGCTGGACCGCTGGCTGGCGGAACAGTGCCCGGATCTTTCCCGCAGCCAGCTGCAAAACCTGATCGAAGCGGGCAGTGTGACCTGCAACGGCAGCCCCTTGAACAAAAAGGATAAGCTGAAAGCCGGGCAGACGATTCTGCTCACCCTGCCGGACCCGCAGCCCATCGAAGCCCAGCCCCAGAACATTCCGCTGGACATTGTGTATGAGGATGACAGCCTGCTGGTGGTCAACAAGCCCAAAGGCATGGTGGTGCACCCTGCGCCCGGCAACCCGGACGGCACCATGGTCAATGCACTGCTGTGGCACTGTGCGGGGCGGCTGTCCGGCATCGGCGGGGCCATCCGCCCCGGCATTGTGCATCGCATTGATAAGGATACCAGCGGCCTTTTGGTCGTTGCAAAAACGGACGCCGCCCACCAGGCACTGACCGAACAGATGAGTGTGCATTCTATCCATCGGGTGTACCACGCTGTGGTGTATGGCAACCTGAAAGAGGATACCGGCTTTGTGGAAGCCCCCATCGGCCGCGACCCTAAGGATCGCAAAAAGATGGCCGTGACCCAGCAGAACTCCAAATATGCCTACACCGGCTGGCAGGTGCTGGAACGGTTCGGCAACTTTACTTACATTGCATGCAAGCTTAAAACAGGCCGCACCCATCAAATTCGGGTGCATATGGCGTCCATTGGCCACCCGCTGGCTGGGGATGCCGTGTATGGGCCAAAAAATTGTATCCGCAGCCTGAACGGTCAGTGCCTGCACGCCAAGGAGCTTGGCTTTGTGCACCCCGCCACCGGGGAATGGATGCAGTTTGACAGCTCACTGCCTGACTGGTTTCAGGACTACTTAAGCCGTCTGAGAAAGGAAAGCCGCCATGGAGCGTTTGAGTGATTATCTGGTTTTTTGTGATATGGATAACACCCTGCTGACTGCAAAGGAGGGCATTCCCGCCTGCAACCGCAGCGTCATCCGGTTGTTTACCGCCATGGGTGGGCGCTTTACCGTCGCATCCGGCCGTCCGCCGGAGTCGATCCGCGCGGCGCTGGGCGATATCGAGCTATCGCTGCCAGCAATCTCCTGCAATGGTTCGCTGCTGTATGATTTCCAGACCAACCGTGTGCTGCGTCGCTCCTGCCTGAATCAGGAACAGGCCGCTGCCGCCATTGCCGATATGCTGCAAAAATTCCCGAAGATTGGTGTAGAGGTCATGGCCGGTGCGGGGGAGATGTATGTTGTTCACGCCAGCAGCTATACCCACGCCCACCAGGTGGATGAACACATGGAAAGCGTGGCCTGCCCGCTGGAAAATGTGCCGGATGGCTGGCTGAAGGTGGTGTTTGCCGGGGATCCGGAAACGATCCGCAAAGCGGGACAGTACGCCAAAACGCGGTACTTTGGCCGGGATAATTACTTTTTGCCTACCAACCAGATCTACTTGGAAATTATGCCTTCCGGCATCAGCAAAGCAGCCGGAATGGAAGAGCTTTGCCATATCCTGAACGAGAACATCAAAAAAACCATCGTGATCGGTGACTATTATAATGATCTCGAAATCATGAAAAAAGCGGGCTATTCCGTGGCTGTGGCCAATGCGCCGTCCGAAGTAAAAGCAGCGGCCAACGAAGTGACCAACTGCGACTGCACCGGCGGCGCGGTGGGCGAGTTCCTTTACAAGCTGATCAGCAAGGTGGAGGGCGTATGAAACACAGGGAAAGTGAGCAGACACAGCTGAGAGTCAGCCGTTTACTGAACCGTGACAGTGTGATGCTGCATGCCGAGATGCCCAGTGTGCAGACGGCGCTGGAAACCTTGGTGGAACTTCAGGAGAGCAACGGCGTGATCACCAACGGTACCGCCTACTATAAAGCCGTGTGTGAGCGTGAACGCGCGGGCGGCACCACCGCCATTGGGGAAGGGCTTGCCATCCCGCATGCCTGCAATGCGGGCGTTGCCTCGCTTGGGCTGGCCGCGCTGACCCTTACCCGCGGGCTGGACTGGGGCGCAGCGGACGGCAAGCTGGTGGATATGATCTTTATGGTTGCGGTTCCGCCGGACCGCCAGAGCGACCACCTGTTGATTTTGGCTCGCCTTGTCAACCTCCTCAGCGACCACCGCCTGACGGAAAAATTGCGTATGGCGGATACGCGAGAGGCGTTTATCCGCATCCTGAACCAGACCGAAGCGGCAATCTTTGCATAAATGAGGCCAAAACGGCAAGGAACACAAAAGCAATCCAGCACCCGATTGCTGAAACAGAGAAAAATATCATTTTATAAGTCTTATTGATACTGCACACCCTGTGCGAATGCCCCAAAGGCAGAACGCAGGGTGTGCTTTTTTGTTAAAATTGTGCAAAATGTGGAAATTTAGCGCTCTAAAGCGCCGCGATTTGGCGGATTGTATCTTGCAGGGGAATACGATTGATGCTATACTTTAAATCACTAAATCGCTTTTCGGAGAGGACACCCACCCAAGGCTATGCAGCATAGTGGATGCCGGTGAGCGATGCATAGATTTGGGAGGAAGATACCATGAAAAAAGCACTTTCTATTTTGACAGTCGGCTGCCTGGCTGTTTCCCTTGCTGCCTGTGGCAGCACTGCAGCAAGCTCTGCTGCATTGGCCGCGGACAGCACCGCTTCTTCTGCCGCAGAATCCACCGCCGCTTCCGATACCGCCGCTGCTGACGGCCAGACCTACAAGGTCGGCATCTGCCAGCTGGTGCAGCACGTTGCTTTGGACGCTGCAACCCAGGGGTTTAAGGATGCCCTGACCGAGCAGCTCGGCGATGCCGTTACCTTTGAGGAAAAGAACGCCCAGGGCGATTCCAACACCTGCACCACCATCATCAATGGCTTTGTTTCTGATAATGTTGACCTGATCCTGGCCAACGCAACCCCCGCCCTGCAGGCTGCACAGGCCGGCACCAACACCATCCCGGTTCTGGGCACCTCTGTTACCGAGTACGGCGTGGCACTGGGTATTGATGACTTCGATGGCCTTGTCGGCACCAATATTTCCGGCACCAGCGACCTGGCTCCTCTGGATGAGCAAGCAGGAATCATCAAGGAACTGTTCCCCGATGCAAAGACCGTTGGTCTGCTGTATTGCAGCGCCGAACCAAACAGCCAGTATCAGGTTGATACCGTAAAGGCCAGCTTGGAAGAACTGGGCTACACCTGCGAGTATTACGCATTCTCTGACTCTAACGATCTGGCCACCGTCTGCCAGAGCGCTGCCGATGCCAGCGATGTGATCTATGTTCCCACCGATAACACCGTTGCCAACAACACTGAGATCGTCAATAACATCTGCCAGCCCGCCGGTGTGCCTGTCGTTGCAGGCGAGGAAGGCATCATGGGCGGCTGTGGCGTTGCTACCCTGTCCATCAGCTACTATGACCTGGGCGTTGCTACCGGTAAGATGGCCGCCAAGATCCTGACCGGCGAAAGCAAGGTTGAGGAGATGCCCATTGAGTACGCTCCGAAGTTCACTAAGGAATACAACCCGACCATTGCCGAAGCTCTGGGCATCACCATCCCAGATGATTATGTGGCATACGAGGGCTAAACAGCCAGAACGGCCTGCTTTGATTTGATGCAGGTAACTTTAACACAAAAATCGCGGAAAAGGCTTTTCTTTCCCGCGATTTTTTGATAAAATTAAAAAGACTATATCTTTTTTTGAGGAGTTGACGATCTCTTGAACATTGCAACATTGTTCAATGCCATGCCGGGCGCATTGGCGCAGGGCCTGATTTGGGCCATTATGGCGATTGGCGTTTACCTTACCTTCCGCATCCTGGATGTTGCCGACCTGACGGTAGACGGCACCTTGGGCCTTGGCGGTGCGGTCTGCATCATGTGTATGACTTCCGGCATGAACGTCTGGCTGTCCCTGCTGCTGGCGTTTGGTGCTGGCCTGCTGGCTGGCCTGGTGACCGGCCTGTTCCACACGCTTATGGGCATTCCGGCCATCCTTGCCGGTATCTTGACCCAGTTGTCCCTATATTCGGTCAACCTGAAAATCATGGGAAAAGCCAATCAGGCTATCAACGTGGACAAATATGACCTGCTGGTATCCCTGCGTTATATCAAAGGCGTTCCGTTTTACCGCAATACCATCCTGATCGTGGCCGTTCTTATGGTGGTTGTTATCGCTATTTTGTACTGGTTCTTCGGCACCGAGCTTGGCTGCTCCATCCGCGCTACCGGCTGCAACGCCAATATGGCGCGGGCGCAGGGCATCAACACTAATTTCAACATTGTGCTGGGCCTGATGCTCTCCAATGGTCTGGTGGCATTCTCCGGTGCGCTGCTCAGCCAGTACCAGGGCTTTGCTGATGTCCAGATGGGCCGCGGTGCTATCGTGATCGGCCTGGCTGCCGTTGTTATCGGTGAAGCCGTGTTCAGCAAGATTTTCCGCAACTTTGCGCTCAAGCTGCTCAGCGTTGGCATCGGCAGCGTCATCTACTACATTGTTATGCAGATCTGCATCTGGTTCAAGATCGATACCGACCTGCTCAAAATGCTCAGCGCCATCGTGGTCGCCATCTTCCTTGCGGTTCCATACTGGAAAGCAAAATACTTCACCCGCGTTGCGGTAAAGAAAGGCGGCAGCAGCAATGCTTGAGATCAAAAACGTTTACAAGACTTTTAACCCCGGTACGGTCAACCAGAAGGTTGCCCTGAATGATTTGAACCTGACACTGGAAGACGGCGATTTCGTCACCGTAATCGGCGGCAACGGTGCGGGCAAGTCCACCATGCTGAATGCTGTTGCCGGTGTGTGGCCGGTGGATATGGGCAAGATCATTATTGATGGTAAGGATATCACCCGCCTGCCGGAGCACAAGCGCGCCGCTTACATTGGCCGTGTGTTCCAGGACCCCATGATGGGCACCGCCGCCACGATGCAGATTGATGAAACCCTGGCCCTGGCCGCCCGCCGCGGTGCGGGCCGCACCCTGCGCATTGGTATTACCAAAAAGGAAAATGCCGAGTACCATGAGCTGCTTAAAACCCTGGGCCTGGGCCTGGAGGACCGCATGACCAGCAAGGTCGGTCTGCTTTCCGGCGGCCAGCGCCAGGCAGTCACCCTGCTGATGGCGACCCTGAAAAAGCCCAAGCTGCTGCTGCTGGACGAGCACACCGCAGCCCTGGACCCCAAGACCGCCGCCAAGGTGCTGGAAATTTCCAACAAGATCGTGCAGGAAAACCACCTGACCACCCTGATGATCACCCATAATATGCGCGATGCCATCCGCTATGGCAACCGCCTGATCATGATGAACGAAGGCCATGTGATTTATGATGTGCGCGGCGAAGAAAAGACAAAGTTGGAAGTATCGGATCTGCTGCAGCGCTTTGAGCAGGCTGGCGGCGAAGCCAATGACCGCATGATCCTTTCCTGATAAGATTGCGTACAGGATCGGATTTGGATAAGTTTTATACCATTTAACTGCCGCTGTGGGCCGGATTTTACCGGTTTGCAGCGGCTTTTTTGTCTTTTGGAGCAGGAAAGAAGGGGCAAATTATCAAATTTCCGTGAAGTCATTTTCAAACCTTGACAATTATGATATAATACAACTGTATATTATGACGGAATTGACAGACGGCAGAGTATCGGATCGTCTGTTTTCGGTTCCGTATACACCAAAAGAGAACATAAAGAACCCGGGAGAGTTCATTGTTTTCTCTGCATGGTATGCGGCCAAGGCTCTTGGAAAGGATGTAAAGTGAGTGTGCTTTACACCGGGAGAGCAGCCATAAACAACGCGGCCGCAAGCGCCATGGGAAGTTATCAGGACTGTATAAAGGGAGCACCGCCTTTCCGCAGGAGGTATTTTGGATGCAGCGTTACGACGCCGTTTTATTTGATGTTGATGGAACATTGATCCATTCCCGGCCGGGCATTTTTAACTGCTTTGCCTATGCGTTCCGCAAAATGGGCCTTGACCCGGATGCGATAGATTGTTCCAGCTACCTTGGCCCTCCGCTGCGCTGGAGCTTTGCCCAGCACTTTGCAACGGATGCCGAGGTGGAGCAGGCCGTGGAGTATTACCGCGTGCATTACGAGGAAGTTGGCAGCCACCAGTGCAGCCTGTTCCCCGGGGTGCGTCAGATGATGGATACCCTGAAAGATGCCGGGCTGTACATGGCAACGGCAACCTGCAAACCGGTCGAAGTTGTAACACCCATCCTGAAAGAGCAGGGGCTGTTTGACTATTTTGACCGCATTGGCGGGGCCAGCATGGACGAAAGTGTGGACAACAAGACGGATGTGATCCGCCTTGTGCTGCAGGACCCACGCCTGGCGGGCAAACGCATCCTGATGGTGGGGGACCGCCAGGATGATATGCAGGGCGCAGTCAACAACCGGCTGCCCGCTGCTGCCGTGCTGTACGGCTATGGTAGCAGGGAAGAAATGGAATCCTGGAATCCGGTGCTGCTGGCGCAAAATTGTGAAGAACTGACCCAGTATATTCTGGGCTGAACCCCGCGCGGTGCAAAGCGCTGCCGGGCACAGCCCGCCGCCGGAACCAACCCGGCCCGCGGGCGCATCCTACATAAGGAACAAAGGGAGAAACGAACATTATGAGCCGCAAAACATCCGGCAGCCGGGCATCCTTCAGCCCAACCCAGCGCAAGGCATGTGCTGTTCTGGCAGTATGTGTGCTGGCTGTCATCCTTACATTTATTGCATCCTGGGTTTTGCCGGGCAAGCTGTCGCTGGGCGGCAGCGGCCGCTATGACCCGCAGGCCTATCCGCTGGATACTTCGCTGGGGTCCGTGCTGGCCAAAACCTCTGATGCAGGCACCGATTATGTCTCCTCCACGCTGTTTGTGGGGGATCAGTTTGCCAAGTCCCTGTATGACGATAAAGTCATCACGCTGGATCAGTTTGCAGGCAAGGACGGCCTGACCGTCAGCTCATTGCTGAACGATGCCTGCGTTTACTTTGCGGGGGATTCCAGCGCCTATACCGTCCCGCAGGCGGTATCCAAAATGAAACCCCGCCGCGTGGTCATGCTGCTGGGCAGCAACGATCTGGACGGCAGCCTTTCCTATGATAATTTTGCCCGTAACTATAAGCAGGCTGTCATCGCAATTACCGGTGCGTACCAGTACTGCGATGTCATTGTCTGTGCCATTCCGCCTGTGGCAAAAAATGCATCTGATGCCGCCAAAACGCAGCTGATGATCGACCAGTTCAACCAGGAATTGGCGAAGATGTGCAATGATGAAGGCTATAAATACCTGAACTTGGCCGAAGCACTGAAAGACAGCAACAGCGGCTATGCCGAAGCAGCCTATTTGAACAACAAACAGAATGGCTTCAGCACATCCGGCGCGAATGTGGTGCTGAACTACCTGCGCAATCATGCTTACGATACTGCGGATACCCGCCCCAACACGGATGATATTCCGCAGCGTACTGAGCAGGCTGGCGGCAGCGCAGCCGCCACGGAGCCCACGCCTTCGGCGACCCCTACAAAGTTCAAATTGCAATACTTGGTGGAAGAAGGCAAGGGCACCCTGCAGGGCAATGACCAGAGCGGCGTAACTTCCATCGAAATGGACGCAGCCGAAAAGCAGACCGTGACCATTACCGCTGTGGCGGCGGACGGCTATACGTTCTATAAGTGGAGCGATGGCCTGACCACCGCTACCCGTGTGGACAGCGCGACCAAGGATATTTCCGTGACGGCAATGTTCAACGATGCCCGTGTGCAGATCAACCTGGATCAGGGCGAAAGCACCATCAAGCAGGGTGAATCCCTGACCATCAACGCCAGTGTCACCTTGGGCGGTAAGAGCTATGATAACAGCGGTGTGCAGTGGTCGGTCAACGATGACCTGATGCAGAATGGCGCCAGTTATACCTTTACGCCGAATGCCACCGGAGATTACCGCATCAAGGCCGGGCTGGAAGTCAACGGTACCTATACTTCGCAGGAACTGATGGTGCATGTGCAGGCACCGGCTACCACCGTCAACATCACCGGTGTCAGCTCCATGCCGGCAGGCAGTACCACAACGCTGCAGGCCAACGTAAGCAATCCTTCGGGGGATACCACCTGGACCTGCGCCCAGAAGCCGCAGTGGAGTGCAACCGGCGATAACGTGCAGTTCAGCGCGGATACCGTTGGCAGCTATACCGTGCGTGCTGCCAACAATGGTCAGTATGCAGAGCTTGTCATCAACGTAACGGAACCCCTTTCGGACCCCACGGTAACCCCGGAACCAAGTGATTCGGGCGATCAGTTCCCGTTCTTCCCCTTTGGCGACGGAGACTGATTGCAGTCACACAGCGCCTGCCCCCGGCATAGCATAAGCCGGGAGGTGATCACATGTTTATCTTTGACTGCGAGGCTGGCTATCAGCCGGATAACGGCCAGAACGATGTGACCGACGGCAGTGTGGAAAACTATGATTTTGACTGGGGCCAGCCCCTTGACGCAGAACCCCTTGACGATGCCCTGACGGACGATGAACGGACGGAAGCACAGCACACGGAGTAATTGTTTTGGCGGCAGGGCAGCACCCCGGCAGATATCCGGCAAGAGTAGACCGGAAAAAAGGAATAAATCTATGGCAAATTATACTTGTCTTTTACTGGATGTGGATAACACCCTGCTGGATTTTAACGCAGCGGAGCGTGCTGCGGTCGGTATTACGTTAGAGCATTACGGCATGCCCAACGGCCCCGAAGCATTGGAAACCTACCACCAGATCAACCGCCAGCTGTGGGACAGCCTTGCCAAAGGCGAGCTGAACCGCAGCAAGCTGTTTGCGGTGCGGTTTGGCCGCGTGATGCAGGCTCTTGGCACACCGGAAGCCGGCAACGCCCGCGAGATGAACGACTTTTATGAGAACGAGCTGGCCAACCATGCGGATCTGATGCCCGGTGCGCTGACCGCTTTGGAAGAACTGGGCGAAGTTGCTACCCTGGCAATCGTTTCCAACGGTGCTACCCAGGTACAGGAATCCCGCATTGCGGCATCCGGCATTGGCCGCTTTATGGATGGTGTGTATATCTCGGAAAAAGTGGGTGCGGCAAAGCCTTCGCCCAAGCTGCTGGACTATGCCATCCGGGACCTGGGGTTGACCAACCGCAGCCGTGTGCTGATGGTGGGGGACGACCTGCTGGCCGATATCAAGGGCGGTATCAACGCGGGGATCGATACCTGCTGGGTCAACTTTGCCAACGAGGAAAATAAAACCGGCATCCAGCCCAAATATACGGTGCACAGCTATGAAGAATTGTACCGCATTGTAATGGAGCCGGAAGAACTGGAAAATGTCGGCGTGCGCAACCGTCGGCATATGAACGAGGGCTGAAACAGACCAACGGAATGTGCCGCTGCCGGGGGAAAGAACTGAGCAGCGGCACATTTTCGGGTTTGATGCGCCCTTTGGTGGAAGAGTAAAACAAATTGGCTGCTGCTTTAATGTGAATCTGAAAACAAAGAGCATGACGGATATTTCGCAAATACAAGCAGGATTTAAGGCTTTTTAATGCAAAATCCTGCTGTGTTTGTAGAAATAGGGCAATACCGCATAATTCTAAGTGCCGATACGGCGAGCGAGGTGCGGCAGATGCTAAGCCAAAAGCGCAGATAATACTGGATGTCTTATCGAGCATTTTGGCAACGCAGATGCCGTGCCGCAGCCGCCGGAGCGGTGCTTAAGCCGTAAGGCGGGAATTGTGCGGTGTTGCCATAGACTATATTTTCGACTTTTCTGATACACCCTAGTGGCCAGGGATACGATAAGGTGTGAAATTATGCTGATCGAACTGCAGGACCTTGGCAAAAGCTTTGGCGAGCACGAGGTCTTAAAACATGTAACAGCCAGTGTGGAACGCGGCGACCGCATTGGTATTATTGGTGCAAACGGCACCGGCAAAACCACGCTCCTGCGTGTGCTGTGCGGCGAAAGCCTGCCCGATGCCGGTGACGCTGCCTTTGCGGCGGGGGCAACCTGCGGCTACCTGGAACAGACGGGTCATCTTGACCCGGAGAAAGACGTTTACGAAACCATGCGCCTTGCGTTCCAGCCTGCGCTTGACGCCATGGCGGAGCTGGAGACCCTGCAAAAGCAGCTGGCAGCTGACCACCACAACACGGCTATTACGGATAAGATCACAGCCTGCAACGCAGTGATCGATGCCATGGATGCCTATAATATGGATACCCAGATCAAAAAGGGGCTCAACGGCATGGGCTTCCCGGCAGATACCTGGAAGAAAAAGGCCGGGGTGCTTTCCGGCGGCGAGCAGACCCGCCTGCGCTTGGCCCGCTTGCTGTTGGAACGCCCGGACATTCTGATTCTGGACGAACCCACCAACCACCTGGATCTGGAAACGATGGACTGGCTGGAAACCTATCTGAAAGCCTACCGCGGCGCAGTGCTGGTGGTCAGCCATGACCGCTACTTCCTGGATTCTGTCTGTACCCGTATCTGGGAGCTGCGCGGCAAAACCATCACCACCTACCGCGGCAACTACTCCGCCTACTTGCCCCAGCGCGAAGCAGCGGACGAGCGCCTGCAAAAACAGCATGATGCCGATGTGGAAAAGGCGGCCAAGCTGCAGGATTATATTGACCGCAACCTGGTGCGCGCTTCCACCACCAAAATGGCCCAGAGCCGCCGCAAACAGCTGGAAAAGCTGGAAATCACCGAAGCACCCCAGGCGGAAGCCCACCAGCTGAATTTCCGCTTTGAGTATGATATTGAGCCGTATGATGAGTTGGTCATCATGAAAGGCTTAACTATCCGCATTGGGGAACGCACCCTGTTGGAAGCACTGGATTATGTCGTCCACCGTGGGGACAAGCTGATTATTGCGGGCCCCAACGGCACCGGTAAATCTACCCTGCTGCAGGTATTGGACGGTAAGCGCCGCCCCTCCGGCGGTATGGTGCGGCTGGGCACTGGTGCCCAGCCCGGTATCTTTGTGCAGCAGCAGACCCGCCGCGCAGGCCGCGTGATCGATGCCATCTGGAACCAGTACCCCCGCTTTACCGAGCTGGAAGTGCGCAGCCACCTGGCCAGGTTCGGCTACCGCGGCGAGGAAGTGTTCAAGGACTGCGCCACCCTTTCCGGCGGTGAGATGGCCCGCCTGCGCTTTGCGGAGCTGGCCCTGGAACGCCCGAACCTGATGTTTTTGGACGAACCCACCAACCACCTGGATATTTTCATGCGCGAAACGCTGACTGATGCGCTGTCTGCCTACACGGGCACCCTGCTGCTGGTCACCCATGACCGCTACCTGATGCAGACCCTCGGCTGCCCGATCCTGTACCTGGAAGATGGCAAGGCGACTTTCTACCAGAACTTCCAGAAGCTGCATGACCGCGATACTTCCAAACAGCCGGAACCCGCCAAGCAGGAGGATAAGCCCCAGAAGGCAGGCTATGGCAAGGAGCAGCGCCGCCGCCGTGCCGAGGTGCGCACCCGCCTGAAAGCGCTGGAAACCGAGATCGAAGAGCTTGGCGCCCGTATTGTTGAGCTGGAAAACGAAATCAACGACCCGGAGGTTCTGCGCGACCACCTGCTTTTGCGGGATAAGTGCGATGAACTGGATGATTCCCGCTTCCACCAGCAGGAACTGTATGACGAGTGGGAAAAGCTGGCAGAGGAACAGGACCGCATGGATGCAGAAAGTGATTCCTGAAAAACGCGTTGAGCGCCGCATCTGGCACACCGGCCCGGAGGCCCTTTTTGCGGCAGATCCGGCTGCAAAAAATGAGAAACATTAAAAACAGTAATGAAACTGTAACTTGCTTTCCTGATAAAAAGCGGTATACTATTTTTGATATTGGGCTTGTGCGGCTGGGCAGGTGCGCTGCATCATCCACCGCCAGCTATTTTGCATGTGTGCCGGTGCTTTGCCGGCTGGAGTAAAGCACGCTGCGCTTTTTTGCTAACCATGCGCAGCAGTAAGAAACAGGCAGGGAATACACTTTGCAGACAACGATCATCATAGCAACACATAAACCGTACTGGATACCGGAAGACCCCATGTACCTGCCGGTACAGATGGGCCATGCCATCCACCCCGGCATTGGCTACATCGGGGACGATACTGGTGAAAATATTTCAGAGCGCAACGGCAATTTCTGCGAGCTGACGGGCCTGTACTGGGCGGCCAAAAACCTGGATTCCGATTATATCGGCATCGTGCATTACCGCCGTTACTTTGCCAGCCGCCTGCACCGTTTTGAGCGTAAAAAGCGTCGGGTCATCGGCCACGAGGAACTCAACGCTATTTTGGCCACCACCAATGTTGTGCTGCCTAAAGAGCGCCACTATTTTATTGAAACCAATTATACCCAGTATATCCACGCCCACCATGAACAGGACCTGCGGGTGACCCGCGCCATCATCGAGCGCAAATGCCCGGAGTATCTGCCGGCGTATGACACCTACATGTCCAAAACGCACGGCCATCACTTCAATATGTTCGTGATGAAAAAGGAACTGCTGCAGCACTACTGCACCTGGCTGTTCGATATTTTGTTTGAGCTGGAAAAAGAGCTGGATATCAGCAGCTATTCCACCAATGATAAGCGGGTGTTCGGCTTTGTGAGCGAGCGCCTGCTGGATGCCTGGCTGATCACCAACAACATCGCCTATGAAGAGCTTGACGTTGTATATATGGAAAGCCAGCATTGGCTGCGCAAGGGGATGGCCTTTTTGAACCGCAAGTTCTTCCCCCACAAGGAGGCTCACAAATGAAACGCACGGCAGCGGTTATTGTAACGTATAACCGCAAGGCAATGCTGCAGCGCTGCCTGCGGGCTTTGTGTACCCAAACGGCCGGTGTGCCGGAACTGTGGGTGATCGATAATGCCAGCACGGACGGCACGGCCGAACTGGTGGCGCAGCTGAACCTGCCAACCATGCACTATTATAATACCGGCAAAAACCTGGGTGGTGCGGGCGGCTTTGCCAGCGGCATCCAGCAGGCAGCGTGTTCCGGGGCAGAGTATCTGTGGATTATGGATGATGACTGCCTGCCGGAACCGGATGCCCTGCAGCAGCTGCTGCTGGCGGATGCCGAACTGGACGGGCAGTACGGCTGGCTTTCCTCCCGCGCACTGGCGCCGGACGGTAAAGACCAGCCCATGAACCTGCAGCGCAGCACGCCGTACAAAGATTTGGCAAGCTTTGCCGGGCCGCGGCAGCCCGCGGTTATGGCCAGCTTTGTTTCGCTGTTTTTGCGCAGCAGCACAGTGCAGCGCTTTGGCCTGCCCATTGCAGAATTTTTTATCTGGTCGGACGATTGGGAGTATACCCGCCGTATCTCCCGCAGCATGCCGTGCTATGTAATTCCCGCCAGCCGGGTGGTGCATGCAATGCAGAACGCCACGGTTGTCAACATTGCCACCGATACCCCGGACCGCTGGCCCCGCTACCGCTACTTTTACCGCAATGATGTGGTGCTTTACCGGCGGGAGGGGCTGCGTGGCTGGCTGTGGCTGATTGCCAAAGATACCTGGCACAGCGTTCAGGTGCTGCGCCACGGCCCGCAAAAATGTAAGCGGCTGGGCATTATCTGGCGCGGTTTTTTTGCTGGAGTCAACTTTCACCCAACCGTACAAGGCTTACCCACACAGGAGCGATGAACAATACACCACACACAAACTGCCTGACCCTGCGCCTGCTGCATGCGGCAAAGGGGTACAAAGCGGTTGCTTTTGATATTTTCGATACCTTGCTCAAGCGGGATTGCGCCCACCCGGCGGATCTGTTCGCCCTGATGGAAGTTACCCATCAGGCGGCTCTCGGCTTTGCCGGGGCGCGCGTTGCCGCAGAGGCAGAAACCCGCCAGACCCTTGGCCGCGAGGTGACGCTGGCCGAAATTTATGCACATCCTGCCTTGCGGGGTACTGACCCCGCTGCAGAGTGCGCAGCGGAACTGGCTATGATTGCCCCCAACCGACCGGTAGCCCAAGCCGCTGCGGCCTGCCATGCCCGCGGGCAAAAGGTATATGCGGTTTCGGATATGTATCTGCCTAAAGAGCAGATCGAAGCCATGCTGCAAAAATGCGGGCTGGATTTTCTGGATGGAGTGTTCGTTTCCTGCGAGTACAGGGTGCAAAAGCGCAGCGGTAAGCTGTTCAAGCTTTTTTTGCAGCAAACTGCCTTGCGCCCGGCGGAAGTCTTGTTTGTGGGG
>ULRC01052901.1_pt1 | contig 17980 bp, 12 predicted proteins | sample 1955101 | NCBI WGS metagenome assembly ULRC01 (sample SAMEA4835672, study PRJEB28245) | human gut metagenome | biome: gut microbiome; material: fecal sample | place: Denmark | collected 2008 | reverse complement strand
TCACCGCCGTTAACACGTCCCGCTTTTGCAACTACTGCTGCCTTAGCTTCTTCAGGTGACTGTGCTGTGTATGAATACATTATTGATGAAGTGTCAAAGTTGTTATACGCTGTTCCGCCACTGAGTGTCTTAACCGATGATGGAACCTGCTCGTCAGCTGATGATACCGCATATGCATCAAATTCAGTATTATTATCCTGATATGTTACAAATGCCTTAGCACCTTCAATGTAGTTATTAAATGTCTTGACTATACCACCGGTCTCACCTGAGAAAGTTCCGCCTGTAACCTTATCAGAACCCTGACCTGAGCTTAGCACCGGATATTTACAATTCCTAAAGTAATTATTCTCAACAAATGCAGATGCACCCATTGTTACACCTACACCATACTTGGCATTGCCATCAAAGTAATTATTGTAACTATGTACTGAACATGTTCTGATACGAGGATGACGTGAATCTGAATGATCATACCAATTATGATGATATGTAATATAATTAGTCTCCTTCTCAGACTTCATTCCCTGAAGATTACATTTACCGTTATCATAAAAATGATTATATGAATGTGTTATAAAGGTAGATGTCTTTGTATCAAGTGCGCCATCCCCTTTAACCTGATCTGCATCACTTCCTGCATGTCCGTAAAAGAAATCACAGTTATGAACCCATACATGATTATTATTCTGCTGAAGTCCTATATTGTCGCCCTCACCACTGTTGACGTTCATAATTCCAAGATTGCGGACCTCAACATTAGACGAACCCTTAATTCTGATACCCCAGCCATTAGCTGTTGCATCTTCACCGATACCTTCAATAGTAAGACCTGCAAGTACACCATCTACAAGAAGATCACCCTTGTCAAGTACAGCTGGATCTGTAATATTGCCGATTATACGGATATCAAGAGGTGCTGCATTAGTCTTTGCCTTCTTATATGCTGTGAGAATATTCTGTACACCTGAGCATACTGTTCCGCTGACTGTTGCAGATACCTTATCCTTTGTCTCCTCTGTCACATATACTACAACGGCATTACTCTTAAGAGTTCCGTCTTCATTATATGCACCTGATGCCGTACCATCAACCCATGCAAAGCCGGTTCTGTCATGGCTGTACACGCTGAGCGCTGCAGTGGCTGCAGCTTCAGATGGCTTCTCTGTTCCGCCATACACAGGAACAATCTTAATAACGTAATCGCCTGCTTCAAGACCTACAGCATCTACACGGATATAATCCGGATAAACACGTATAAGCTCATTATCAAGCTTCACATATGCTGAATCAGCCTGTGATGACTTTTTAACATATGCATTGTAACCCTTTGCAGAAAGTCCTGTAGTAAATTCTGCATAAGCACCCTCTGCATAGCCGCCAACTTCAGTAAATGAAATCCCTTCTGCGGCAAATGCCTGTGCTGCTCTGAATGTTGGCAATGGAGCAATTGCTAATGCTGCTGCCAGTACAATTCCAACACCTCTTTTGAGCATCTTCCTCATATTTGTTCTCTCCTTCCGTGGATGTCATTGTGCTAATTGCACAATAATCATTCCCAATTTACATCAAGCATATCATTAATGCATATTTATTTCAATAGAATTTAAATTTTTTGTGAACAAATTTTTACAAAAAATTGTTACATAATTGATAATATATTGGAAATATGAAAAATCACCCACTCATTAATCCGGGTGGGTGATTTATAATGAAATCGGCTATAACTATCGTATATAAATTACTTTGTCAGTGATGACTTTCTGATGCATAATGCCGCACCTGCGAAACACATTGCTGCAAGTGCAAGAACATAAGGAAATGCGTCACCAGTCTTTGGTGATGTTGCTGTTGAAGCAGCAGCGGCGGCTGTTGTGCTGCCTGCTGTTGAAGATGCAACAACAGCAGGTGTTGTTGTGGCAGGTGTTACAACAGGATCAGTAAGATTCTGAGAATCGTCAGATTCATCAGAATCTTCATTAATGTCAATTTCTTCTAACATTAGCTCTTCTAATTCATTTGTATTGTTATCTTTCTCTTCCATTAAGCAATACCCCCTGTACAAGAAAACGTCTGGTATCATTGCTGGTGCACGTTGACAGTGTGACTATCCTGTCAGATGAATCTATATTGAGTGAATTATCAATATTGTTACCCATACCTCTGATTGCAAGAACAGACTCAAGATAGTCTGCGAATTTTTCGTCAGATGTAATATCCAGACCTTTTAAGAGATGTATGTCGCTGTAGGTATATGCAGCGAATATCTCGTAAACATAAGTACCTTTTTCAGTGTATATATAAATATATCTGTTTGTGTCAAAAAAATCTTTATCTGCATATCTGTGCAATGTTGCAAACATACTTCCGTTGCGCATATTATGTCCGTAAAGAACCGTGTTCCTGTCATCAAATGATTTACTATTAAGAAGTTCAGAATAGATGCAGCCCGGAAGTCCTGCACTGCCATCAATATTGTGCTCTAGATAGAAAGTGTCATCTGTAGGATGTTGAAGTACCGGATAATCTACTGATGTTCCGGGAATATAAATCCATGCATATATATCTGGATTGGTTTTCTGAAGTTCGTTAAAGTTAAGATTTTTTTCGGGAATATCAACATTGGCTTTTGGAAATATCGAAGGCACAGACTGTAGTTCAGATGCAGCTACAGATGCGGAATTCTGAAGATTTGTCATATCATTGGACAGATCTGCTTTTTTGAATGATGTCACCAGAAAAATAATACAGCATATCAGACCGGCCACACACAGGGCTACAGCTGCAATAAGCGGGGCTCTTTTTGTAGATTTAGTAATTTTTCCCATATGTACTCCCTCATATCAATTTGAATATCAATATAATTTAAAACCATATAAGTAATACACCCCACGCAACTATATTACAAGTATATAAGTGGAGTGTATTACGAAAAATACATTATTTACAAGTCACACAATTCTCTTAAACTTCTTTTCCAGCTCATATTTTGACATAGATATAAGCGTAGGACGTCCATGAGGGCAATTATACGGATTATCGGCGTTCATTAATTCCTCTACAAGATTCTGAGCCTCTGCAAAAGACATCCTCATGTTACCTTTAACTGCTGCCTTGCAGGACATTGAAGCAACACGCTGTGTTATAAGCTCAGGCTTTGATGAAGCACCGCCCTCCTCCATTAATGAATCGATGATATCCATAAGAAGTTCACGGTCATCAAGTGAAGGCAGAGTGGCCGGCATTCCTGTAACCTTATATTCATTGCCTCCGAAGCTTTCAATCTCAAAGCCCAGCCTCGTGAAAATATCAATATTCTGTGAAAGTACTTCCTTTTCGCGCATATTAAGGCTGAGAATAACAGGAGGAGCAATTATCTGCGTATCTATGCTGCCGCTCTCAAGTCTGTGCATTGTCCGTTCGTAAAGAATTTTTTCATGTGCGGCATGCTGGTCCATTATGAACATCTTATCTTCAAACTGGATAATCCAGTACGTATCGAATACCTGCCCTACAAGAACAGGCTTTGGAATTGATGCGGTATCATCAGGAGTGATTAAAGATAACTGTTCGGGTGCAGGGGATGCAGACTTCTGTAACGTCTCAGGAAGCGGAGCTTCAGGCGGCCTGGCTGCCGATGCGGCGGAAGGTTCAATTGCAGCAGTTGTTTTATATTCTGCGGGGTCTTCCCTGAGCTGCTTTGGCTGGATTGTATCTGACACATATGCCTGCCTCAAGGTGTGTCCGGTGGCTGCAGGAGCAGCAGTTAATCCGGCAGTACTGTTCTTTTTATCTTTGGCAGCTTCGGCAGCCATTCTCTTAACTTCAAATGGTTCAGCCGGACGTGTCTTATTAACAGGTACATTTTCACTGCGGCCCAGACGAACTTCAGGAACAAGCTCGCGTCCGGAAAGAGTATTCCTGATTGCATTGAGCACAAAATCATATACAAATTCATTCTGCGAAAAACGTAGCTCCATCTTGGTCGGATGAACATTAACATCTATTATGGACTGTTCTATTGTAAAATGCAGAGCTGTGAACGGATACTGGTGCTGCATTATGTACCCCTTATAACCTTCTTCAATAGCCCGTGTTATTATATTGCTTTTGATATAACGTCCGTTTATGAAATAATTCTCATAAGTACGGTTGCCGCGGCTTATCATCGGTTTGCCGATAAAGCCTGATATCTGAATATCCTGCGTCTTCGCACTGACTTCAAGAAGGTTAGTGGCAATATCGCGGCCATTTACATGGTATATAATGTCCTTAAGGCTGCCGTTGCCGGAGGTGTATAATTTGTTCTGTCCATTATTTATAAAGCGGAAAGAAACTTCAGGATGTGAAAATGCAAGATGTTCGACAAGTGCGCTGACATAGCCGGCCTCTGTTGTAGCTGTCTTTAAAAATTTTCTGCGGACAGGTGTATTATAAAAAAGATTTCTTACAATAAATGTTGTTCCGTCCGGAGCACCTATATCTTCAACAGACTGCTCTCTGCCGCCTTCAATCACATATCTTACACCAGTAAAAGACTCCTTAGTCTTAGTGATAAGCTCAATCTGTGCGACTGCTGCGATGCTTGACAGTGCTTCACCTCTGAAGCCGAGAGATTTGACACACATAAGGTCTTCGACAGACTTAATCTTGCTTGTGGAATGACGCAGGAATGCCATAGGAATCTCTGATTTATTTATTCCACATCCATTATCAGTAATTCTTATAAATGATATCCCGCCATCCTTAATCTCTATCGTAACGGCTGTTGCCATCGCATCTATAGCATTCTCAACTAACTCTTTTACAACTGATGCAGGGCGCTCGATTACTTCGCCCGCTGCGATTTTGTTGATTGTATTCTGGTCAAGTATCTGAATTGGCACGGCATTGTCCTTCCTGTTTTAATCTTATTATTCTTATCTTCCCCAGCGGTTCTTAATCTTGTTCTGGAGCTTATAAAGCGTGTTAAGTGCGTCAATAGGCGTCATGTTGCCTATATCAAGTGAATTTATCTCATCCACGATATCATCGTCCTTTGCTGTATCAAAAAGAGACATCTGATTGACTTCAAGTTCGTTCTTGCGGATATATTTTTCATCAGGCTTCTTCTTGTCATATTGTGCAATCTCTTTTGCCTTCTGCGAGATGTCTGCATCACTTAAGTCATTGACAAGCTCCTTAGCCCTTGCAATTACAGAATCGGGTACCCCGGCAAGCTTGGCAACCTGAATGCCATAACTCTTATCTGCGCCGCCCTTTACTATTTTGCGGAGGAACACGATATCATCGCCCTGTTCCTTAACCGCGATACAGTAATTATTGACACCGCCAAGCGTTCCTTCAAGCTCGGTAAGCTCATGATAATGTGTTGCAAATAAAGTCTTGGCTCCAAGAAGATTCTTGTTACTTATATGCTCAACAACTGCCCATGCAATCGACAGCCCGTCGAAGGTGCTTGTGCCGCGGCCAATCTCATCAAGAATAAGAAGGCTCTTACTTGTTGCATTGCGCAGTATATTGGCAACCTCCGTCATCTCAACCATAAATGTACTCTGTCCTGATGCAAGGTCATCTGATGCACCTACTCTTGTAAATATCCTGTCGACAATGCCTATGTTGGCAGATGAAGCCGGGACAAAGGAGCCGACCTGTGCCATGAGAACTATCAGTGCGGTCTGGCGCATGTATGTTGATTTACCTGCCATGTTAGGACCGGTAATAATTGATATGCGGTTGGCGTTATTATCAAGAAGCGTATCGTTGGCAATAAACATATCATTGCTTATCATCTTTTCAACAACCGGGTGTCTTCCATCTTTTATGTCAATAAGTCCCTTGTCATTAATCTTGGGACGCACATAATTATTCTGCTCTGCGACAAGAGCAAGGGATGCAAATACGTCTATTTCAGCGATAGCTTTGGCTGTAGACTGGATTCTCATAACCTGTGATGCAATCTTATCACGGACATCAACAAACAGATCATATTCAAGCGCATACAGCTTATCCTCAGCTCCGAGAATTACATCCTCAAGATTCTTAAGCTCCTCGGTTGTGTATCGTTCTGCGTTAGATAATGTCTGCTTTCTTACCCAGTTATCAGGAACAAGGTCTTTGTAAGAATTAGTTACCTCAAGGTAATATCCAAATACCTTATTGTACTTTACACGCAGATTCTTGATGCCTGTCTGCTCCTTCTCACGCTCCTCGAGTCCGGCAAGCCATGTCTTGCCGTCGGTCTTTGCTTTGCGAAGCTCATCAGCCTGTGCGTTGTAGCCTTCTTTTATGATACCGCCTTCTCTTAGTACTATCGGAGGATCATCCACTATTGCTGAGTCTATAAGCTGATAAATATCCTCAAGAGGATCAAGCTTCTCATATATCTTCTGCATAAGCACGGAATTAAAAGGTTTGATAAGGTCTTTTACATACGGAAGCATCTGCAGTGATGAACGGAATGCAAGCAGATCCCTTGGATTAGCGGTGCGGCAGCTTATCTTACTCATAAGACGCTCGAGGTCATATACAGGATTCAGATATTCACGTATCTCCTCGCGTGTTATAACATTATCATTGAATTCAGCTATGACATCCTGACGGTTAATTATCTCATCGTGGTCGATAAGAGGCTGCTCAATCATCGCACGCAGACGTCTTGCACCCATAGCAGTCTTTGTCTTATCAAGAACCCAAAGCAGTGATCCTCTCTTCTGCTTCTCACGAAGAGTCTCGACAAGTTCCAGATTACGCCTTGAAGAGCTGTCAATAAGCATGTATTTGCCGGTTGTGTAAGGCATAAGTGTTGTAAGATGTTCAAGAGAATTCTTCTGTGTCTCAAGAAGATACTGAAGCAGTGCTCCCGCTGCGACAATACCTGTTGAATAGTCTGCAAGTCCGAGTCCGTCAAGCCTTGATACATGAAAATGCTCACAGAGCTTTCTTACGCACAGAGATTCGTCAAAGTACCAGTTAGGGAGTGCTGATACAGATATGCCAAGCTTTTCCCTGACCGGGTCAAGGTCTATTCCACTCATTGCGAAATACTCATTAATGATTATCTCAGACGGAACGAATTTGTTAATCTCATCAATGAGAATATTGCCAGAGCTGACTTCAGTAACAAAATAGTCACCTGTAGAAAAGTCAACTACAGAGACACCGAGCTCGTCGCCAAGGTATACAATACTCATAAGATAATTATTCTTCGATTCATCAAGAGCCTGCATGTTAAGATTAGTTCCGGGAGTAACGACACGGATAACCTCCCTCTTAACGATACCTTTTGCAGTCTTAGGGTCTTCTACCTGTTCACATATTGCTACTTTGTAACCTTTTGAAATGAGTCTGTTAAGATAAGACTCCACAGCGTGATAAGGAACGCCACACATAGGTGCGCGTTCCTCCTGTCCACAATCTTTTCCTGTAAGTGTAAGTTCAAGTTCTCTGGATGCAGTTACGGCATCATCAAAGAACATCTCATAAAAATCTCCAAGTCTGTAAAATAAGATGCAGTCCTTATACTCTTTCTTGGTTTCGAGATATTGCTGCATCATTGGTGTATACTGAGGCATTGCATTCTCCAATCTAATTGTCGCTTAACTCTCCAAAGTAATAGAAGCCTTTACCTTCTGTAAGATGGACATTGACTATCTTTCCAACAAGTCCGCTTTCTCCCGGAAAATGTACTAACGTATTGTTGCGCATTCGTCCGGTTACCAGTGATGAATCATGGTCATTGACTGATTCAACGAGAACATCCTGAATTGTATCAACGTATTTGTCAATATGCTTTGCAGATATTCCTGACAGCTTTTCAAGAAGTCTGTCAAATCTGTCCTTAACAACATCTTCAGGAACCTGTCCATCCATTGAAGCAGCCGGTGTACCGGTACGCTTGGAATATATAAATGTATATGCACTCTCATACTGAGCTTTTTCAACGACATCCATAGTCTCAAGAAAATCTTCCTCTGTCTCCTGCGGAAATCCTACAATGATATCTGTTGTTATGGAAACATCAGGTATCTCGCGGCGAATCTTCTCTACAAGTTCAAGATAATGCTCCTTAGTGTAATGTCTGTTCATAAGCTTAAGGATTCTGGAACTTCCTGATTGCAACGGAAGATGTACATGATTACATATCTTTTTGGAATTCTTCATGACTTCAATAAGCTCATCGGACAGATCCTTAGGATGCGGTGTCATGAATCTGATGCGCTCAAGACCGTCAATCTTTTCTATCTCCTGAAGAAGCTGTGCAAATGTAACCGGGGGTTCAAGGTTGCGTCCGTATGAATTAACATTCTGTCCAAGAAGCATAACTTCAACAACTCCGTCAGCTACAAGTGACTCAATCTCTTTTATGATGTCTTTAGGTTCACGGCTTCTCTCACGTCCACGCACATAAGGAACTATACAGTAGCTGCAGAAATTATTGCATCCAAAAGTTATATTAACACCCTGCTTAAAAGAAAATCTGCGTTCGTTAGGAAGTTCTTCAACAATCTTGTCAGTATCCTTCCATATGTCAATAATCATTCCCTCAGACTCGAAACGGCTGACAAGTAGCTCAGCCAGCTTATATATGTTATGTGTACCGAATACAACATCAACAAATCTGTAGGATTTGCGTATCTTCTCGACAACATCCGGTTCCTGCATCATACATCCGCACATGCCAATCATCATATCGGGATTGGAACGCTTTACTGCACCAAGGTGTCCGAGACGTCCATATACCTTGAGGTTAGCATTCTCTCTGACGGTACATGTGTTGTAAAGAACAAAATCAGCATTCTCTGAATCTGCTGCAACATATCCTATCTGCTCAAGTATTCCCATGAGTTTTTCAGAGTCTCTGGCATTCATCTGGCAGCCAAAGGTTGCAATATGGCAGGTTGGCGTATGGCCCAATCTCTTAGACAATTGTTTTACATATTCCCGCGCCTTTGCCATGTAATAATACTGTCTTTGTGGCTCCTCCTTAGGTGCTTCAGCTGATAAATCAATATCCTTAAGTAAGTTGTTAAAATCTTCCATCGCTAAATAAATCCATTCTAAATATTATAGGTCATCCGTTATAACAGTTTTGACAAGACTGTTATAATGCATATATCTGCATTCAAAATCATTGCGGCACAGAGGCTTATCATAATAATAGCCCTGTATGCAGTCAGGCTTCAGACTCATCACTGTTTTGAGCTCTTTAGAGGTCTCAACGCCTTCCATGCATACCTTAAGATTAAGACTGTGCGCAAGGTCAGTTACATGCTTTACAAGCATATAATTGTATTCATTCTCATCAATGTTCTGGATAAACAGCCTGTCTATTTTTATCAGGCCGAACATCATATCCTTGACATATCTTAAGTTAGAATATCCTGTACCGAAGTCATCAATTGCAAGCTTAAAATTACTGTCTGAGAATCCTCCAAGTACACTCCTTGTATATTTGTTGGACTCAAGCTGTCCGCTTTCGGTTACTTCAAATACGATATTATCATGTGGTACACCAACTTCGTCAATCTTATCAATCATGTCACGAAGTACGTCGCTTTTGAGAAGCTGTACAAATGACAGATTAATATTCATCCTGAAATCAGGATATGTCTCACGCCACTTTGCACACTGTCTGGCAGCAGTCAATGTAATCCATTTGCCAAGTGGAATTATAAGTCCGCTTGACTCAAGAATCGGAATGGTCAGTGCCGGAGAGATGAAACCATATTTAGAACTGTTCCATCTTAACAGTGCTTCAGCACCATAAAGTGTATTGGTAGCCGGATTAACGATAGGCTGGTAATAAATTTCAAAGCCTTCAAAGCCATTATTAATCGAGCGCCTTAACTCTTCCTGTATATCAAGCTTTTTTATATATTCATTATGAACCTCTTCATTATAGGCTACATAATTGTTCTTGCCTGCAAGCTTGGCACAGTGAAGGGCAAACTTTCCACGCATTACAGCATTGTCAGCTGTTGTTGAAGCTATATTGAATATTGCTGATCCGGCAGATATTGTATAAAAGCATCTGTAAGAAGATTCTTCCATATATGCGTCAACTCTGCTCCGTATGTCTTTATATATTTTTTTGAAGCCATCGGAATTGCCTGTTATCTCCGGTGCCATTGTAAATATGGCAAACAGGTCGCCGTCCAGCCTGAATACCTGACCGGCATTGCCGACTGCATCATTAATGGCACACTCAATAAATCTTGCAGTTTTGTAAAGAATCTCATCTCCTGCGGATGAACCATGCCAGTCATTAATGCCCTTAAAGTTATCAATTCCGATGACCATAAGGCCTGCCAGACTTTCTCCAACTTCACTCATGAATGTTATTCTGTCACGAAGGACACCGCTGTTATACAGACCTGTTATCTTGTCAATTCTGTTCTGCTTTCCCAGCTCGGTTATTACTCCCACAAGATATGCAGGATGGTCCTCCTTTTGTATAACGGAACCACGGCAGCAAATCCATACAGGATTACCATATTTGTCAAGCCAGCGATATTCAATATTATGCTCCTTACGTATCCCTTTGTGTATCTGTTCAATATCTTTAAGCACATATTCAGCATCATCAGGATAAAAAAGATTGCCGAGCACTGAAGAAGCATTGTAGAATCTGGAATCTTTTAATGCAAATGCCCTTGTTGCGCGCTCTGAAATGGCATAATAATCCTTATCAAGATCATAAAAATAAAGATAATCATCCGTTGATTGTCCGATTAAGTCAAGAACATCAAGGAAATATTGAAGTTCACTGCTGTTATTTATCTGAAGCATTGAAGTTCCCCCTTCCGTACATTACATCATAAATGCAGATTATTAAATTAGCGTATCTGACCGCTGCCGTATATAATATACTTCCGTGTCGTAAGTGCCTTAAGCCCCATAGGACCTCTGGCGTGAAGCTTCTGTGTACTTATCCCGATCTCAGCGCCGAATCCGAATTCAAATCCGTCTGTAAATCTTGTTGAGGCATTAACATATACAGCCGCCGCATCTATCTCATTCAGAAATTTCTGCGAATTATTATAATCATTTGTTATGATTGACTCTGAATGACCGGTATTGTAACGGTTAATGTGCTCAATTGCCTCATCTATACTGTCAACGGTCTTTATTGATATTATATAATCAAGATATTCGCGTCCCCAGTCTTCTTCGGATGCAGGTATAAGACGTGCGTCAATGGCACATGCCCTGTCATCACCACGCATCTGCACATTACTTTTTGAAAGTATGTCTGCTATTGCTGGTATAGCCACAGGAGCTGCAGCTGAATGTATAACAAGTGACTCACATGCATTGCATACGCCAATACGCTGTGTCTTGGCATTATTAATTATATTTGCTGCCATATCAATATCGGCACTTTCATCAACATAGATGTGACAATTGCCGGTACCTGTCTCTATTACAGGGACAGTGCTGTTATTGACTACATTTTTAATAAGTCCTGCACCGCCTCTTGGAATTATGACATCAACATAATCATTCATCTTCATCAGCCTGTTGACAGATTCGTGTGTTGTATCTGTTATAAGCTGTATAGTATCTGCACATCCACCCATGCTTTCAATGGCATCACGTATGACTTTTACAATAGCCTTGTTGGATAATATTGAATCACTTCCACCCCTTAATATAACAGCATTACCGGCTTTAAAGCAAAGGCCGAATGCATCAGCGGTCACATTAGGTCTTGACTCATATATTATTGCAATAACTCCGAGCGGCACAGTCATCTGTCCAATCTGAAGACCATTAGGCCGTCTCTTCATAGATGTAACTTCACCAATAGGATCTTCAAGGTCAACAACCTGAAGCAGACCTTCTGTCATTCCGTCAATACGCTTCATTGTAAGCTGAAGACGGTCAAGCATTGCAGGAGACATTCCGTTGGCCTTTGCAATATCGTAATCTTTGTTATTCTCACTGATTATATATTCAGCATTATCTTTAATCTGCATTGCAACATGCTTTAATATTGCATTCTTTTCGTTAGTGCCCAGGCTCCCAATCCATCTGGATGCTTCTTTTGCTTTAATACCGATGCTTTCTAATTCGTCCATTATTACCTCCGCTCAATAACCCGCTTTTCTGTGACAATGATATCAGGTTTTATGTCTGTTACTTCAACATCCGGGCAGCTGTCAATTATCTGACAGTCAAATGCAACCGCAACCTTCAGCATGTCAGGATGCATGGCCAGGTATGTATCATAGAATCCTCCACCATATCCTATCCGGTTACAATCTGCATCAAATGCAAGTCCCGGTACTATCATAAGTGCTTCTCTATCCGGCACATTATCCGGAAATTTTGTAGCTGAGGCCACAGGTTCAGGTATTCCGTATGCTCCGGGGACAAGTCCGGTTGACATATCATGAATCTCATAAAAGTTCATAATATGATTACCTTCTACTCTTGGGACATATATGTGTTTTCCGTTACAATGAAGTGCTTCATCGATAAATCTGAGTGTGCTGACTTCACTGCTATAGCTGACGTAGCATAATATATGCGTCTTTTCTGCCAGCCCGGTGATATGTGATATTCTGTTAAAAATGGTCTGCTGCGCCATATCTGAATATTCCTGAGGTATCGCATTGCGGATCTTTTTGATGTACTTTCTTATATCAGACTTATCACTGTTAATTGCCTTTTTCAAATGCTTCTTCTGCCTCTTTTTTCATTTTTTCTTCATGGCGTTCTTTTACATCAATAATGCTTCCGTCGGGATTCTGAATCTTAATTGTCTCAAGAGTTCCTCGCAGATTATCACGGAAAGCTGTAACGTAAGCTTTCCTTAAGGCTTTCTGTTCTAAAGCCTCATCTTCGGTAAGTCCTTCTGCTTTGGACTTGCGGTATAACTCGTTGATTCTGTCTATGTCTTTTTGTGTTATCATATATCAGCTCTCCATTAATTTTTGTATAAGAATGTATATGTTGTACGGCTATGAAGACAGTTCAGATGCTAACCGCAGAATATCAGCAGATTATCATCCGTGGTAACCACACAGCCCTGACAGCACGCTTTTTCACTAAGAACATATCTGTCTGTATCAGGAAAACGATAGACAAGAATATAATCAGATTCCTTGAGAAAAAGCTTTTTGTCTGTGTGACGTGACACAACTATTATATCATTCATTATATATATTACTTTGTATTCACTGCCAAGTTTCCATTCACATTTCTGTGTATCAAGATTAACAAAACGGGTGTATCGGTCATCTGTCTGCAGGGAATATAATGTATCATTTATAAGATATATCTGCCATTCTTCAAATACACGGACAGAATCATTTACACGTACTCTCGTTACGCCGCCTGAGTAATCAAATGCGATAATCTCTTCCTTCTGGCTTGACAATTCAACTTTTGAATAGATGACGCATCCATTCATTACTTTCATGTGGGGAATCGTTGTATCATCACTGTTTTCGTCAAGTATATCTATAGCCATCTGTTCTTTTTTCAGAACCAGGTCAGATAAAAACTGTCTGAAATTAACAGTTCCGATTATCTCACGTTCATTGCATTTGTCATCATGAACTCCGTAGAGCTTATACTCCAGATTGGATATTCCTATCTTAATTGCACATATATTACCATCAAGCGGTATAATCGATTCTATACCTGATGCTGATAATACAGGATCTGATATCTGTGTTCTCCGGCCCGTTGATATACTGTAAAGATAGATATCTTCCATCTTGGTACATGATGTGTCTGATCTGGATGATACTTCATGCTGTGTCTGTACTATCAGATATTCTTCGTCAGCAGCTATGACTTTGATTTTCTTGTGAACCAGCTCTGACAGAAAATAATCCTGTGAATGTATCGGGACACCTTCTCCACTTCTTATATCGTATCGTATAATATCAACAGTAACTCCATCTGATGAATTGCGTACTGCTGTCGTAAAGTAAATATAATCGTGTGTACCCGTTACATCCGTGAACTGATATATGTCGAATTTGTCGGTGCCGGGCATGATTTCCTGCTTGGCATTACTGTCTACATCTACAAGCATATACTGCATGCCTGTGAACTCATTAAGACGGTAGCCTGCATCTGAGACCATAAGCACCATACTGTCTTCGACCGGTATGCATTTGTCGCCGTTGTAATTGCGAATCAGCTTAATATCCACGCATTAACTCCAATCTTATTCTATCATTTTAAGCAGGTCAAAACTGTCTTTCTTATCTGAATGGAACAATGTTCCGACATTGCCGCCATGAATAATCTTCTCAATATTGCCAATATTGTCCGCATTGGTTATAACCATGTCTGCACCCGAATATGTAGCAATCTTGGCAGCAACAAGCTTTGCAGACATGCCGCCTGTGCCTACTGAACTGCCTGAAGATGACTTGCCCATTGTAAACAGACTGTCATCGACTTTGTCAATCTCTTCTATGAACTTTGCATCTTTATTGACTTTTGGGTCGTCTGTATATAATCCGTCGATATCTGAGAGGAGTATAAGAAGGTCAGCGCCTATAAGATAAGATACAATTGCTGACAGCCTGTCATTATCACCGAATGTCTGTACATGCTGAATCTCGTCAGTTGACACGGTATCATTCTCGTTAACAACCGGAATTACTCCGAGACTGAGAAGTTCTTTGAATGTATTCTCTGCATTCTGACGGCTTACTCCGTTAATTATTGAATATTTTGTCATAAGTACCTGTGCAGTAATCTGGCTGTATTCCGCAAATATCTTCTGGTATACCATCATAAGGCGCGCCTGTCCTATCGCAGCACAAGCCTGTTTAACCGGAAGTTCATCCGGACGTTCATTAAGGCCTATCGCCATTCTGCCAACAGCAATTGCACCCGAAGATACCAGAACGACATCTTTGCCTGAATTGCGGATATCGCAAAGTATTCTTATAAGCTTTTCTATCTTAACAAGATCAAGCTTGCCTGTCTCGGGATGCATTAGTGATGATGATCCTATCTTAACAACTATTCTCTTTCTGTCTTTTAAAGATTCCCTGTAAGTACTCATTGTAAGCTCCATTATGCAAAATTTTACGAAAACCATTATAACACAATTACTTAATCAAGTCACTATATTCTTATTTTGGAATAGATACTTAGAGCGCATTTTTCAGCAACTTTTATTCCGTCCATTGCTGCCGAAGTTATGCCGCCTGCGTAACCTGCGCCTTCTCCGCATGGATATATACCGTGTATATTAGACTCAAACGTGTCGTTATTGCGGATGATTCTCAATGGACTCGAAGTCCTGCTCTCAACACCGGATACAACGGCATCCGCCATGTCGTATCCGTGTATGGAACGTGCAAAAGCCGGAATGCTCTCTGCAATTGAATCACCGACAAAAGCCGGTAGCACTTTGCGGACATTGGCAAGTCTGTAACAGCCTTTTATATTAGGAGTAACACTTCCCAGCTCAGTAGATTCAACATTACTGATAAAATCTCCGAGAAGCTGCACAGGTACCAATCCGCCTCCTGCTTCATAAGCAGCGCGTTCAAGATTTCTCTGGAATTCAACGCCATCAAGAGGTGACAGTTCATGACCGGGAAATCTGTAATCATCAGGCGTCACGGTTACGATAATCGCACTGTTGGCATTGCTGCTGTCACGTCCCGAATAGCTCATGCCGTTGACTGCAGTCATGCCATCTTCTGAGGATGCATTCACAACATATCCTCCCGGGCACATGCAGAAAGAATACACTCCGCGCCCTTTGTCAGTCTGATGTGTGAGTTTGTAGTCAGCCGCCGGAAGTCTGTAGCCGGTATCTCCATAGGCATTATGGTCGATAAGGCTCTGTGGATGTTCTATCCTGACGCCTACCGCAAATGCTTTCGGAATCATGTCAATATTGCGCTCATACAGCATTCTGAATGTATCGCGTGAACTGTGTCCGAGTGCAATTATCAGATGATCGGTATCTATACGCTCACACTGCCCCGTACGTACGTTGCGTGTACTGACGGAGCTGAGATATCCGTCGGCACATTCAAAATTCTCAAAAAATGTATTAAAACGCACTTCCCCGCCAAGGCGTATTATCTCTTCGCGGATGTTACGGACTACCCTGCATAGTACATCGGTGCCGATATGCGGCTTGTTTACATATGTTACCGATTCATCGGCACCCATATCCGCAAATGTTTTAAGAACTTCTTTCATTCTGTGTCCGGCGTCTTTTACTGAAGTATTAAGTTTGCCATCTGAGAATGTACCGGCACCGCCCTCACCAAACTGAACATTGGATTCTGTGTCAAGTCTGCCGGATGCCCAGAACTCTTCAACTGTTTTCTGACGTTCTTCAACAGCCTGCCCGCGTTCAAGAATAATCGGTTTCAACCCGCAGCGTGCAAGCATAAGACCTGCAAACATTCCGGCCGGTCCAAATCCGGCAATGACGGGTCTTTTGTATCCGGCTCCTGTAAAGTCATCCTTTGTAAGCGGGAATACATACTCTGCTTCATCAGCAGCCGTAATGTCTGTCTGTCCGCGTCTTTTGGCTGCGCGTGCAAGAATTGCCTGTTCGTCTTTCTTTTTTTTGAGTTCAGCGTTGACTGAATATATGTAAAATATGTCAGGGTGGCGCCTTGCATCGATAGAACGCCTTGCTATTGTTATTGCTGCTATATCATGTATGTCTTTGTGAAGCTGTTTTGCCACAGCATTATAAAGAGCTCTTTCATCATGTCCCGGCCTAAGACGTATATTGTTAATTCTAAGCACTACTGATTCCGCCTTTCTGTTCGCAGTTGGTCCTGTGCAGCCATTATTCCTGCAAGATGTCCTGAACTCCACGCCCATTGAAGATTATATCCTCCGCATATCCCATCAACATCAAGTATCTCTCCGCAAAAATATATTCCATGTGCGAGCTTTGATTCGAGAGTAAGTCCGTTGACATCTTCAAGACTGACACCACCAATGCAGATCTGCGCATTTTCAAATGATTTGTATCCGGTAAGCTGCATCCGGAATTCCTTTATAAGATGCGATATTACGTTAATATCCCTTTCATTGCAATTGCATGCCAAAAAGCGGTACTTTATTCCAAGGCTGTCCAGCATCGCTTTTGCAAGCTTCATGTTCAACATTCCCGCAATTACATCAAGCAGTGTGCTTTGAGAATTATGGGCAGCTGATGCACGGATAAAAGCATTAATATGTTCTGTTGTCATGTCAGGCAGCAGATCTATACATGCAGTTACCTCCCTGCCTTCAGACAAAGCTCTGACAGCGTGTCTGCTTACCTGAAACACGGGTATTCCGGAACATCCGTAATCAGTGAACTGTATCTCACCTCTGGCTTTGGCAGTCACGCCGGAATCCGATTCAAGCCGTATAGCGGCATCCTGCCTCACACCTGCAATATTTTTGCATAGCCGGCAGGATGATTCAAGCTGTACAAGTGCCGGAAGAGGACGGATTATACGATGACCAAGCTGCCTGGCAAGCCTGTATCCGCTCCCATCGGAGCCTGACTTGGGTGAAGCCTTGGAACCGGCAGCAATTATTACTTTTGAAGCTCTTATGCTGCGCAATTCATCATTAAGCTTGTAGCTTACTTCCCATAAACCGGCAGAGCCACTATCTCCCGCAGCAGATATTCCTGTTACATCAGCCTCATATATAATAACAACACCAAGCCGTTGTGCTTCTCTTGTCAGAGAATCAGCAACTGTAGAAGCCTGATCTGAGTGGGGATAGACATATCCAGCAGCCGGATTGGCGTCTTTTGAACTCATAGACCGTATCCTGGTAAGCACACCGATTGTATTAAAAAATTCTATAGTATTATCGGGAGTAAATTCCCTGATTATATTCATTACAAAATCTGTATTATCATTCTGATAGCATTTTGGATTAATATAAGTATTAGTCAGATTACATCTTCCATTGCCGGTCTGGAGTATCTTGCGCCCGGCACGATCATTATGTTCAAGCAGTA
>ULRC01043087.1_pt1 | contig 18345 bp, 12 predicted proteins | sample 1955101 | NCBI WGS metagenome assembly ULRC01 (sample SAMEA4835672, study PRJEB28245) | human gut metagenome | biome: gut microbiome; material: fecal sample | place: Denmark | collected 2008 | reverse complement strand
AATGGCTGCCGATAGACGGTCAGCCCCTAATTATATTGAATTACTAAAAAGTAAGTCGCCACAATTTTAGCAGGGCTGTGGCGGCTTACTTGTTTTTATAGCGTCGTTCTCTCCCAAGGGCATAGCCAAAGGAAAAGATTGTTACAGTGTAACCTATTACGGTTAACAATTCAATAACATTCATGCTATCCCCACCTTCATAGTATTTCCGGCTTATGCCGGATTTCTATTTTATCGGAGGGTCACAGTCCCTCCGCGGGGAGGGCTAACCGCCTACCGTTTAATGGCAGCACATTTGCTTTATTATGATAACAGAAAAATATAAACCTGTAAAGATAGCAAACAGGCTTTCACCTAAAATATAGGTAAAAGCCTGTTTATTTATTTCTTATCGGTTACACCCTTACCGTTTACGATAAGTGAAATTGAAGGCTGGCTGATGTTGAACAAATTGCCGAGGAAGATTTGTGATATTCCTTCTTCCTTATATAAGCGTAAAATTTCGGCGTTGCGTTCCGCGCGGGTTTTAAAGGGGTTAATTTGTATTTCTTCGTGATCTATTTTATAGCCGTAATCGCGCACAACGATAATTTTACGGGTGTTATCGGTGTTTCTTGCCTTTATCTCCCATGTCTGGATGCCGCTTTTACTGCGGGGATTATATAAACAAAATTCTGTTTCGGCGTTACCGCATATTTGTTTTAAAAATTTGGGGTTTAGTTCATTATTCATATTTATTATCTCATTTACTTTTTCGTCTTTGCAGGTATTTTAATATTACTAATTTAGTTCTTTTACTCATGTTCATTCTTTGTAACCAAAGAACGAACCAAGAAAATTCCGCGGCTAGGCGGATTTTCCCGCTGCGCCGCTGACACGTCTTGCTACGCAACTATTGGCATAACAGCTACAAAAATACGAAATTCGCTTCGCTCAGGTTCGATTTTTGCAGTTGTTCTTTAGTAAATGTTGCTAAAATCCGATACCGCGTGTTGCCGAGCGTCGTACTTTACTACTTCTTTTGATTGATTAGCACACATCGTAAGATAGCAGGCTGCTGAAAAGTTCGGTAACAGTGTAAGCAAAACAAAAAAGCAGCCATAGTACGAATATGGGCGAAGCGCTGCATTAAAAATTTAGCGGCATTGATAAAGAGCAATAAAAATTTCCCGGTGTCTGAGCGCAGCGAGTTCCGTGGAAATTTTTATTGGTTGCAGCGGGACGCGTGCGGATTTTTTGCGCAGGCAACAAAATCCGTAAATTTTTACTAGCCGCAGGAGTTTTCTTGCTTCGTTCTTTTGTTCCGTCAAAAGAATGAAGATGAATGAGTAAGTAAAAATTAAAAAGCACTATCCAACATACAAAGACGCTCTCTAAATTTAATCAAAATAAAATTTATAACTTAATATTATTACTCGTTTAAAACAAAAGGGAGCTTTTGCTCCCTTTTGTTATTTAATTAGAACGTCCACTGTACACCTGCGTTAATCTGGTAGGTTTCGTCGTTGTCATTGCCGAAGGATTTTTCAAAATCCATAAACGCATAGCTATTGTTGCCAAGCGCCGTTGCAAAACCAAAGCCTACATCATACCATGTGCCTTCGTTCTCGTATTCTTCACGCAAAGTGCCGGTAATATCCGTCGCCGTTATATCCTGGTCGCCCAAAAATTCGTGCAGCAGGTCGGCTTTAATGTAAACAGTGCTGTTTTCGTTAAGGTCACGCCCAAGGCGGAAGCCAGCGCGCCCGATTAAGCTGTTAATGCCGTCAAGGCTTACTTTGGTGTCCTGGCTTGTTACATAATCCGCACCCGTTACGCGCGCAAATTGCAGCTGTGCCTGCGGCTCAAAGTACCAGCCGCCGCCCATGTCGTTCTTTTTGCCATATTCCGCGCTGGCGCTGAACACATTGTTGCTGTAATCGCCGGTAATTTTTTCGCCGGTTGTACGTGCCATGATATCAAAATCGTTTTCAAGGTGTCCCCATTTTAACACATAATCGGTGTAATGGCCTTTATCGCCCAGCCAGGTATCATACAGCCACAGGCCATAGCGTTTTACATCGCCGTCGCCCGCAATGCCGGTGTATTCCGCCTTGCCGTCCATGTAGTCAATAGCCATGCCCACGCGGCGTTCACCGTTGTCGCAGTCCTGCTTAACGTCGTAGCCCATTTCATACATGGTGTTCTGGCTGCGGAAGGCGTCGTCCTTACCGATTCTGTCATGGCGGATACGCACCCACATGCCCTGTTCATCTTCCGGGCTGATGTAACGCGCTTCGCCAAGGCGTTTATTCAACCTGTCCATATAGATAGCATTGTTATAGTTTACCTTGCTCATGTTGATGATGGTTTTAGCAGCGTCGGATTTATTAGCTTCCGTTACCTTATCTCTTACAAGGTAAACATTTTGCGCTCCGTCAACACTGCCATAAACAGAGTCTACATAATCCGTGCCCGGCTTGGCTTCGCTGTCGGTAAAATTAGCGCCGCCGTTATAAGCGTGGTCATCATCTTTTTCGGTATCGGTTTTATAATCTACATATTCAACATCAAAATCTACGTTAAAAATACCTGCGTCATTAATGCGGGTGCTTCTGCCAAAGGTTGCCGTGCCGTCCGTAACATTGCCAAAACCGTTACCTGCATTTGCCACTGTTGCAAAACGGATTCTGTCGCCTTCGCCCATACCGCTTAAAACTTCTTCGCGGTTGTTAATTTGCAAGGTCTGTGCAGCACTGGTGCCGTCTGCAATATAAAGCATATCGCTTGTACTAAGCTCCTCGCCCGGTTTAAGGTTTACAATAAAGGTATTGTTGCCGCTTACCTTGCCAATGTGTACAGCGTCGCTGCCTTCTGCTTTGGTTAAATCCACAACGCCGTTGCCGTTAAGCTCGCTAATCCAGCTCTGGCCGGTTACGTTCCACGTTGCACCCTGCGCAAGGTTTACGCTTACATCGCCGCTGGCAGCAATATCGTGGCTGAATTTGGGGTTAAATTGCGCTTCGTGCTTTTCTGCCCAGCTTGTCAAATCAGCGTCCTGATAGTCGTCTGCACGTCCTGTCCACGTACTGCCGCTTGTTAAGTTAATGCTTAATTTGCCGCCGTTGGCAGAAAGTGCGTCGCCGGTTAATTTAAGCGTGCCTGCGTTATTACGGGTGCTTAAGGTACTGATACCGTTTTCTGCATTGCCAATGATAATATTGCCGCCGTAACCACTGATAATATCACCTTTAATCTCACTACCTGCACCATTTTGATAATTTAAATTTACTGTATTTATGCCGTTTTCTTCAACAACAGGCAGTTTACCATCTTCGCCTAGTTTCCAAGCTTCTGTGCCTGCCACAACGGCAATATCCTGTCCGCCGCTGGTTTTAATGGTTGTTGTGCCGTTAATAGTAATATTGCCTCCGTTAGTAGCAAAAAGCCCAAATACATTTCCATTGCCTTTTTCATTATTTTCTACATCTGTTACATTTAACTCAGCAAAACCGTTAATATTTACAACGCCACCATCAGATTTTACAGCAATAAGATCAGATTTAAATACTCCACCATCATACTCCATTTGATAACCATTGCCTTCTACATCAATATCTATTCCTGCCGTATTAACTATAACTTTATGATTATTAGTTCCATCTTCAGCATTGATACCATAAACATTAGCACCCAAAGCAGATGAATTTACTTTTATTTGGCTATCGTTCAATAAAGTAACTTCAGATGTTCCACTTGAAATCCTGTGGTCAAAATCTATGCCTGCGCCACCTCTGGGAGCATAAATTTCCATATTCGCACTTTTAAGAACAACTAAGTTATTTGTATTTTTTCTATAAACTTTACTATAAATTCCATACGTTTTCATTGAACCAGTATCAGTATTTTTATTTAGAAATATACTCGTATCTCCCCCCACAATTATATTGCTGCCTTCAGCGTTATTAAAAGAAATACCAATTACCGATGTATCATTATTACCAGTATAACCAATCTGATCCATAGAAATTTCTGTTTTATTTAAACTATTAACTAAGTTATTTAAACTATCTGTATTTCCGTATTTATCTAAATCATCATAATTACCATTGTATCCTAAAATTATTTTGCTATTCTTTGAATAACTATCTAACATTACACCATGCATACGATAAAAGGAGTTTTCTGCTTCATTATTACCTTTAGAGGTAAGTTTTCCGCCCTCGTATATTAATAAGCCACTATCTCCAGAAAAAATTCTTAATATACTACTAGTACCAAATGTACCTCTATTATTAATAGTGATATAGCCTTCTCCCAAAAAAAGTTTGCTGTTATTACCACTAAGACTTACACCACTACCTTGTTGCGCTATATCTATATCACAATTATCGTCAGAATAATCCCAAGTTTGATTATCACCAGAAACACTAATCTGTTCTGTTAATGTTGCCGCCTGTGCCATACCATACGGCAGCATTAACAGCACGCTTAACGTAACCGCCTTTGCTAAATTTTTCTTGGTCATCATAATCGCTCCTTTGCTTTTTGCATTTTATACAAATGCAGTTTATGTAAAACTATTTTATCACAAACTTCCCCCCCATTAAGACATTTTGGTTGGCGTAAGTCAAACTTTTTCGGGTCTTGATTACTTTTCCCTACCGGTAGTGTACGTTGGCTGCGCAGTTTAGCGGCAATCCGCCTGTTTTCAGCAGCGTGTTAAGTTATTTATGGCGTTTTTAAAAAATTGTTAAATTTTTTCGCCAAAGGGCTTGCCAAAATTTTTATTTTCAGTTACAATCATTTTCACGTCGCTTTTGCGTGGCCACAATTAAGCGGATAAAATTTTATTACAGGAGGCTTTTAATTTGAAAGCGAATAATCACTTTATTAACAACCCCCTGCCCAACGAGGCAAGCAAAACCGATTACGACAAGCAGGCGGAGCTTACCAAATCACTTGTTACCGCCGCGCAAAACGGCGACCGCAATGCGCTGGAAAGGCTGTGTATTTTTTATGAGCCTTTATTTAAAAAAGAGATGCGCAGGGAAATTTTTTATAACTCTATCGGTTATGAAGAAGGTTTAAGTTTAGCAAGGCTTAAATTTATAGAAATTGTTTTAAATTATAACGGTGCTGATTTTACGCATTTTGCCGGTTATGTCCGCTGCCGTATTCATTTCGCTTTGTATGATGAAATGAAAAAAGCGTGGAAACGTGAGAATAACGAAACCGCAATCCCGGTTGGCGATGATACCGATACGCCCGCCCTTGCCGATAACATGATTGAGCGCGAAGAACTCGCCATATTATTAAAACTGGCTTTAAAGAAATTGACCGAGAAACAAAGAAACACCATCAAAGCCTTATACTTTGACGGTTACAGCGGTAAGGAAATTGCCGCCAAACAAAAAATAACGCCTGCTATGGTTAGTAAAAACCATAAACAGGCGTTAAAAATTTTACGCAATAATATAGCGTAACGGACTTATAAAGATATAAAGTTTAACATTAAGCGGCCTTTTACCTACATTTGTAAGTAAAGGGCTGTTTTTTTATTTTAATTACAGTTCAATATTTTTAGCGTTGGCAAGGGTTTCTCTTGCTTCGGCAATAAGTTTTTCCATAACTTCCTTGCAGGGCAGAATTTCGTTAAGAGCATTCAGGCTCTGGCCTACAAGCACTGCGCCATGTTCAATGTCGCCGTCTACTGCACCCATGCGGTTGGTGCCGGTTGCAAAATCATTAAGTTCCTGCTGCGGAGCGCCAGCAACTTCTTTGGCAAGATATTCTTTGGTAAATTCATTTTTCAGGCAGCGTACTGCGTTGTTGCGGCTGAAGCCGGTAACAGCGGAATCGGTGTCGGTAGCATCAATAATTGCCTGTTTAGCACGCGGATGAGTCGGGCATTCGGTGGTAAGAATAAAACGGGAGCCCATCTGTACACCGTCTGCACCCATTAAAAGTGCTGCTGCAATGCCGCGGCCGTCAGCAATGCCGCCTGCAACCAGTACAGGTACGTTTTTAACCAGAGGCAGTACGTTGGTCATCAGCGCCATGGTGGTCTGCTGTCCGATATGTCCGCCGCCTTCCATGCCTTCAATAACCATTGCGTCTACGCCTGCTGCTTCCACACGTTTTGCAAGTTTTACGTTCGGCACAACCGGAATAACCTTAATGCCTGCACTGTGCAGTTTTTCAATATGCGGAACCGGGTTGCCTGCGCCGAGAGTTACAAAAGCAACTTTTTCTTCGCATACAACTTCGATAATTTCGTTAACATTCGGTGCCATAAGCATTAAGTTTACGCCAAAAGGTTTATCGGTTAAGGTTTTGCATTTTTGAATTTCTGCTTTGGTCCATTCGGTGGTACGGCCGCCGGTAGCAATAATGCCTGCGCCGCCTGCGTTAGAAACAGCTGCTGCAAGGTTAGCGTCGGAAGTCCACGCCATGCCGCCCTGGATAACAGGATATTTAATGCCTAAAAGTTCGGTAATTTTTGTTTTCATTATGTAAAACACCTCTTATTCTTTTTTTGTAAACATTATACTATACTAAAGCAAATTTTACTATATGCGCTCCCGCCTTAAATTTTTTTGCAGAAATACGCATACGGGCAGCTGTGGCAATAGGCTGTGCTGCATGTAAATTCCCGCTCATCTGTTTTAGCAAAAATGCTTTGCAGTTCGGCTGCAATTTCTTCCGGGTTAAAGTCTGCCGGAAGTTCAAAACTTACACAACCGCGCAAAAAGTGCAGCTCTGCACTTTTAACAGGCATGTTAAACATTTCTTCTGCCGCCAGCTTATACAAGGCCAGCTGATATTTATATCCTTTGGGAAGTGCATCAGGCACATGCCCTGTTTTATAATCAATAATGCTTAAACTGCCATCAGAATTATAAATAATGTTATCTATAAAGCCGTAGCACTGCGCATTTATGCCGTATTTTGCAAGTACCGGCAGCGTAAAGCCAGTTTCGTGCAGCTGTTTAGCCTCCAGGCCCGGATATAAATTGCTTTGCAGATATTTTTCCAGCATTTTTTCTGCTTCGCTAAGGTCATAATCCTGTAAATTATTATCATAAGCCGCCTGCATTAAGGCTTTTTTTACATTACCGGCATATTTTTCCAGTGCTTCATGCACCAAAGTGCCAAAGGTTCTGGCATCAATTGCGTTCTCACCGTTCAGCTGCGGTTCAACAGGCGGCATTTGCAAAATATAATGGTAATAAAAACTGCGCTGGCAGATATTATACTGCTGTAAAGATGAAGCCGAAAAACTCTGCTGCCAGGCTTTTCCGTATTCCGGCAGCGGCAGAGTATTGGCAATTACATCTTCGCCGATAAAACTTTCGGTATCTTCTTCCGCCTGCATTTCCTGCGGTAATATTTCCGCCGCGTCAACATCGGTAAAAATCATGCCTTCATAGCCGCTTAATATATTTTTCAGATTTTTAAACCATGTGCCTTTATCACCTTTGGTTTTTGTAACGCCGGATAAAATCAGCCTGTCTTTTGCACGCGTTGCAGCAACATAAAACTGGCGTTCCTTTTCTGCCTTGTCAAGTTCACTGTTTAAGGCTTTTATTTCTTTAAAAACGCTGCTTTCCTGCAAGTTTCCGTTAACATCAACTTTAATGCCAAGCCCTGTGTTTTTATTAAAATTTATTTGCGTGCTGCCGCCGCCACCCCCTGTATCAAGTGCCGGCAAAATAACGGTTGGAAACTCAAGCCCTTTTGATTTATGGATAGTCATAATTTTTACGGCTTCCTGTGCATTACCGGCAACAGCTGCCGCTTCACGCGCATTAAGCGCTCGCAGGCGTTTTATGTTATCAAGGTATTCGCGCAGTCCGCCCTGCCTGTGTAGGCAAAATTCAGCGGCAAGAGCAAATAACTTCTTTAAATTGGCGTTTTTTTCTTCTCCACCCGGCTGTGCGGCAGTAACAGCATTGAGATTAAGAATCTGTTCGATAAAACTGAATAAATCCGTAAGCGGCAATGACATGGAAGCATCATAAATTTGTTTTAAAACGCCGCTGCAACGCTTTAATTTGCTTTTTTCCGTTTCGGCTAAATATTCCGGATATGTTCCGCTTTGCAGAACCTGCCATAAACTTCCATATTTATCTGCATTATCCTGTAATTCAAAAAACAAAGCAGTAAGCGTTTCGTCATCAACGGCAAAATATGGCGAACGCAAAACACCTGCCAGCTCCAAATTACGCCTGCTGTCGGCACAAACTGTCAGCAAATTGATAAAATCAATAATTTCCTGCCTTCCATAAAAGCCTTTGCCGTCAACAACATTGCAAGATATTCCGCAGCTGTTCAGTGCATTTTCGTAATAATCAACCTTTGTCATGGCACGCAGCAAAATAACAATATCGCTGTATAAAACGCCTTCTTCATCATGCAGGGTTTTTATTTTCTGCGCAATAAAGGCGGCTTCCGCTTCGCGTGCCACCATCTGCGCCGTCTGCTCATCATAGTTTATTACAATAAGTTCCGGCAAAAGCGTACCTGAACGGTTAGCCCGTAGCGCTTCAAAAAACACATCCTGCGTTTCGTCAAGCCCCAACAAATCCGGGAAGGTTGCATTACAGAAATCAAGAATTTTATCCACCGTGCGGAAATTGTCATCCAAAACAATGTTTTTGCCTTTTTTAGCGGCAATATCTCTGCGCACACGTGCAAAAACATTAACATCGGCACCGCGGAAACGGTAAATTGATTGCTTGGGGTCGCCAACAACGAACAGCTTATTACCAGTCAGGCTGTCCTTATCGTCGCCGCATAACAGGTATATAATCTCGCGCTGGCGCTCATTGGTATCCTGAAATTCATCAACCATTATGTATTTAAAATTCTGCTGGTATTTATGCCGTGTTTCCTGTGAATCGTGCAAAAGTTTCAAAGCAAGGCTTTCCAAATCATCAAAACCGATTAAATTAAGTTCTTCCTGCTTTGCCAGCACAAATTTACGGCAGCTGCGCAAAACATTATGCCATACAGTAACCAGTTCTGCTGCACGGGCATCAATGGCAGCCTGGTATAGTTTTTTCAGTGCTTCTCTAGCTTCAGCAACAACTGCTTTATCTTTAGCTTGCATGGTAAGCACGCCAATATATTGGTTTAGCACCATGCGGCTTTCTTCAGTTTCATATTTCTTAATTGCATCAATAACCAAATGCCGGTTTTCCTTTAAATTCTGCAATTTGGGATAATGCTTGGTTGTTTTGTCAACAACAGTGCCCATACCTGCAATAAGCTCGTCAACAAGCGCAGTAAGCTCTGCCTGCAATTCAGGCGCACAATCCGCACTTTTTTTATACGCCTCTGCCGGATTTTCAAGTTTCAAAACCTCATCCGCAATGCCATAAATGCTGCGCAGCTGTTCTTTAACGCCGTCAATTCCGTAATTGCGGATAAGTTCTTCCAAACCGGAATCATTTTCTGCAATCGCTTTTTTAATAAAAGCCGTAATATTGGTTTCCAAAAATTCCTGCATATCATTTTCTTCCGCAACATTAAAAGAAGGGTCCAGCCCTGTTTCTACCGGGTTTTCTTTTAATATGCCGTTGCAGAAACCATGAATTGTACTGATGCGGGCCTGGTCAAAACGCTGCCTGTGGTTATGCCAGAACTCTTTATTTACGGCATCCTCTTTTTCAAGTTCATACAGGCGTTTGCGTATGCGTTCCTTCATTTCTGCCGCAGCTTTGCGCGTAAAAGTTATTGCCAGTATTTCTTTTGGCTGCACAGCCTGCTGCGGATTTTTTATACCCTGGGCAAGAATGTTGATGAAACGCTCAACAAGTACTCTTGTTTTGCCGCTGCCCGCACCGGCAGATACGGAGACGTTGCAGTTAAGAGTATTAATGGCCGCTGCCTGATTTTCTGTAAAATTAAACATCTCCGTCTGCACCTCCATTGTTTTTTTCGTTGAAACGCCTGCAAATTTCACGCGCAGGGCAATATTCCGAACACTTTCTTTTTGCAGACGGCTTGAAATTGCCGCTGCGCACGGCTTTTATGTAACCGGTAATAAACTGCTTTGTTTCTTCAACAAAACTGTCCCATTCACCTACGGATTTTGCTTTAAAGAACGGCGGTTTATTTTTAGCATCAAAAACTATTCCTTTATCACGTTCGGAACTTTTAAAAGAAAAATAATCGCCACCCAAAACCGTTTTATCTTTTGTCAGCTGTTCAGCTGCCAGTAAATAAAGCGGCATCTGCAAATCCAAACCATCCTTTATATCTTTGGGCTCCGGTATTTTGCTGCGCTTGTAATCGGTAACAAATATTCTTTCGCCGTCAGCGTCAATGCGGTCAATACACCCTTTAAAATTATAAACTGCACCGTCTTCATCACTTAAATTAAGCGGCAGCGATGTGCCCGGTCCAAAAGACATTTCCACATTTAAAGGCTTATATCCGTACCATGCTTTTGCATAATTGTATTCCGCTTTAACAAATTTAAGCAGGCGTTTTAAAATATTTTCTTTCTGATAAGTTAAAAATACAGTATCTTTCAATTTGCCGCTTTGCTCGTATTCCCTGCTTAAAGCATCAAAAATGCGCTGCATTTCTTCACATAAAGTTTCCAGCGGATACTCTGCAAGGCTTTTATTTAAATACATGCCTATAAACTGTGCTGCGGCAGCATGCATAAGGCTTCCTTCGTCCGCAGCATTTATATCTTCATCCATTTCGGCATATTCTTCCTGCCGCCACAAATAACTTACCATAAATTTAAATGGGCAATCCGCATAAGTTTCAAGCCTCGAAGCACTGAAACTGCTGCCAATTTTCCGCGGAAGTTCAGACAACAGCTCACTGTTTTGCAGTATGCCGCTGTAACGGTTAAAACAGCTTTCTCTTATATATTCAATGCTGCTGCGTTCAGCCCAGTTCTCAACAACTTCCGCAAGCAGTTTATTATTTCTGTTTGCAAAAGCAAGATTTTCAAGCAGTTCATCGCCCGATAAAGAAGCGTCAATATTAACCGGCGCACATTTTTCTGCTTCAAGAGAATTATCCGCAAAAGTATTTTGCAGCATTTCCACATAAGCTGATGCGCCGCCGGAATCGTCACTGTACCAGCTTACGGTAAGGCTTTGCAGGGCTGCTGCTGCCGCGGCGGCAAAAAAGTATTTATCCTCGTTTAAACCGGCAATAGTACCGGGCAAATCTATGCCAAGCGCTTCCATTGCCGCACGCTCATAATCATTATAAATCCAGTTTTCTGTTTTTACTGCCGGGAATTCACCTTCGCGCACGCCAAGCAGAAAAACATAAGGATAATAAACGCCCTGTATATTAGCAGCCTCTGTAATAAGCACGCCGTTCATATCGCCTTTTTGCAGAACAAGCTCAACACCTTGTACTGCTTCATATAAAATATCGGCAAAATCCTGTGCTGTTATTTTTTTGTTAAGCATGCCTCCGGCGGCGTAGTCACTTTGCAGCAGCGATAAAATATCTTTTAATTTACCTGCAGCAAGAATATAGCTCTTTATTGCGTCATAACCGGCACTGCCGTTTTTATAGGCGCTGCCAAGTTTGGAAGCAATGTCCAGCTTTTCCAGAATATTATCTGCCGCTGTGCAATATTCACTGATGCAGGCATTTTCGGGAACGGTTTTTATTAAATCCAGCAAACGTTTTAATTCCTGCTGTTCTTCATCTTTTAACACTTCCATGCTGTCAGCAACAAAACTGTCCGCCGATTGATAGAATTTTTCCGTTTTCAAACGCAAAAGCAACTCCGTGTCAAATTCAAACAGCATTTTTACTGCCTGACAGCCCATAAGCGTGCATAAATTGCTAACCGCAGCGGCAGGAGCAGAATAAGCGGCGGTTTTAACAAGCAGATACATAAACTCCGTTAAAGGCTCATTATTCAGTTTTGCCGTCAGCGGCAAAGAAACGGGAATGCCATATTCATCACTTAAATTGCGCAAACCTGCATAAAACGAAAAATCCCTCAGCAAAATAATAATTTCACTGCTTTTTATACCCTTCTGCAAAAGCTTTTTAACGCTGCGCAGCACCGTACGTATTTCCTTTTCACGGCTTGCGGCCTCCAGCAGCTTTATGCCGCCGGAATATACGGCACAGCTTTCTTCACCAAGATACTCCGTCAGTATTTTTAAGCTGTTTTCACGTTCAGGCAGCTCCGACTGCAATTTTTCCATATCCAAAAAACGGCTTAAATCGGCAAAGGCATGTTCAGTTGCAGCAAAAATTTCCGGGCGCTTGGGGTCATACATTAACCCAACGTTTATATTGCAATGTTTTTTCAGTTCGCGCAGCAGTTCTATCTGCAATCCGTCAAAACGGTAAAACTCGCTGAAATATAAATTTTCCCACGGAACAACCGGGTTATCTTTTTGCAGCACATAAACAGCAAGGCGGTACAAGCCTTCAACGTCAAACCAGTCTTCTTTTTTTAATTTCTGGCGGTAAGCCGTATAAACGGCGGCAATTTCGCGGTCCTTAAGCCCAAGTTTTCCCGGCCTGTCCCAACCGTTAAGCACTTCGTAAATTTCTTCCATTTTGGCGCCGCTGCGCGATAACTGCCCAATAAGTGATGTTACCGCTTTAACAAAGCCTTTCTTTTCAACCAGAACGTTAAAATAATCGAGTTTATTATCGTGGGCATATTTTTGCAGAATTTCTTCGACAATAAGCTCCTGCGTGCGGCGTGAAATGCGCTGTAAACTTGCATAGCCGTTAGCGTTAAGCAAACCGGTTGCAACATCGTCAAAATTTTTTACGCGTACTGCGCCCTCTTTAAAAGCACGGCTTTGCAGCACGCCGCTGGGCAGAACCAAAAGCGAACTTTCCCAGCCTTTCTCTGCTATTTCATTAATAAAATATCCTCTGGCACTGCACCCCAGGGGGACATAGTAAAGTTTATTCATAAATATTTCTCCGATAGTTTTTCTTTTATTTTACCACAAAAACGTCTTTATCCAAAAAGTAAAATCATTTTATAATAGTGTATGCTATTTAAAGTTTTGTCGTTAACTTTATGTTAAATTTTATCAAGAATAATTTACATTTTCTTAAAAATGTAGTATTCTATATAAGAATTTTAAAATACCTATTAAATTAAGGGGGAATTTTTATTATGTCAGGTTTAGGTTTAATGATAGCGTTTGTTATCGCTATCATCGTCATGATTGTCGCTATCTCCAAGTACAAGATTCATCCGTTTTTGTCTATTATGACCGTATCTCTTGTTCTTGGCCTCGTTGCCGGTATTCCTCTGGTGGACACCAAAGTTGACGGCAAAACGGTTCAGGGCATTGCCACTGTTATCGGTTCCGGTTTTTCCGGCACATTTACCAGTATCGGTATCGTTATTATTTTGGGCGCCCTTATCGGCGGCATTTTGGAAATTACCGGTGCAGCCTTTAAACTGGCAGACCTTATTATTAAACTGGTTGGCAAAAAGAACCCGGAACTCGCCATTGAACTTATGGGCTGGGTTGTTTCCATTCCTGTATTCTGCGATTCCGGCTTTGTAATTTTAAACCCTATCCGCAAAGCGCTGGTTAAACGTACTCTTGCGCCAAGCGTTGGCATGTCGGTAGCTTTAAGTGCCGGCCTTTATATCTCACATGTATTTATTCCCCCTACACCGGGACCTATTGCTGCGGCAAATACTTTGGGCATTGGCAATAATCTGCTGCTGGTTATCGGCATGGGCATGGTAGTTTCCATTTTCCCGCTTATTGCTGGTTACGCTTTCGTTAAATATATCGGCCCGAAAGTTAAAACTCCGGAAGACATTAACGACGGCGAAGTTGTAAAAACTTATGAAGAAATTATGGCTTCCCACAAAAATATTCCGGGCGCGTTCATGTCACTCGCCCCTATTATCATTCCTATTTTGTTAATGGCTTTGGGTTCCATTTCCAACATGGCTAAATGGACCGGCTTCTTCGCCGATGTATGCGTTTTCCTCGGCACACCTGTAATTGCACTGGCGGTAGGCGTTATCTTTGCTGTTGCCCAGCTTATCAGCTCCGGCAAAACCGGTGAATTTTACGAACTTACTAATGAAACCTTAAAAGTTTCCGGCCCTATTTTGTTTGTAACCGCTGCCGGCGGCGTACTCGGCAAAGTTATTGCTGTTTCCGGTATGGTACAGTACATTACCGCCAACGCAGGCATTTTGGAAACTATCGGTATTTTCTTCCCGTTCCTTCTTTCTGCAATTCTTAAAACGGCTCAGGGTTCTTCTACCGTTGCCCTTACAACAACTGCAGGCATTGTTGCTCCGCTCTTGGGTGTACTCGGCCTTGATACCCCGATGCTTACCACCCTTACCGTTATGGCAATCGGCGCAGGCGCTATGGTAGTATCGCACGCTAATGACTCTTACTTCTGGGTTGTTACCAACTTCGGCGAAATGACTCCTGACCAGGGCTACAAAACCCAGACCGTCTGCACTTTGGTGCTTGGCGTATCTTCCATGCTTGGCATCTGGCTCTTGTCCCTGTTCTGCTGATTTAAGGAGTAATTTATGAAAAAAATCCTTTTAATACCCGATTCTTTTAAAGGCACGATGTCTTCCATGGAAATCTGCTCCATTATGGAAGAAAGCATACACCATCACTATCCGGAAGCAGAAGTTGTAAGCATTCCGGTTGCCGACGGCGGCGAAGGAAGCGTTGACGCCTTTTTGGAAGCACTGGGCGGCGAAAAAGTAAGCGTTAAAGCACAGGACCCTTACGGCCGCGAAATAAATTCTTTTTACGGAATTTTACCCGATGGCACTGCTGTAATTGAAATGGCAGCAGCTGCAGGGCTGCCTCTGGTAGGCGAAAACCGCCGCGCAGAAAAAACCACCACTTACGGCGTAGGCCAGCTTATCGATGACGCTTTGCGCAACAAATGCAAAAAGCTTATTGTAGGCCTTGGCGGCAGCGCAACCAACGAAGGCGGCTGCGGCGCGGCAGCAGCTCTTGGCGTACGCTTCATCAACAGTAAAAATGAAAGTTTTGTCCCTGTCGGTGAAACCTTAAAGGATATTGCCGCTATCGACGCAAGCGGCATTAATCCCCTTCTGCGTGAAGTTCCTATTGTTACCATGTGCGATATTGATAACCCGCTCTGCGGGCCGCATGGGGCTTCAGCTGTTTTCGGGCCGCAAAAGGGCGCTGACGAAGTTTGTATAAAAATGCTTGATGCCGGTCTTTATCACATGTCCGAAATCATTAAACGCGATTTGGATAAAGATGTGCTGAACCTGCCGGGCTCCGGCGCAGCAGGAGGCATGGGCGGCGGTATGGCGGCATTTTTTAACAGCACCTTACAGCCGGGCATAGAAACAGTGCTTGATACCGTTCATTTTAATAACCTGCTTGAAGGCGCAGACCTTATTATTTCAGGCGAAGGCAAAATTGATACCCAGTCCCTGCGCGGCAAAGTAGTTATTGGCGTCGCACGCCGTGCTAAAAAATCATCCGTCCCGCTTATTGCCGTTGTCGGCGATATCGGCAGCGATATTCAAAAAGCCTACGAGGAAGGCGTAACCGGAATTTTCAGCATTAACCGCGTTGCCCTCCCCTATGAACAGATTAAATTAAGGGCGAAAGATGATCTGCGGCTTACCATCGACAATATTATGTATTTTATGAAGCATATGCGCTAAAACAAAATAAAACTCCTGTTTGGCAAACTTAACTGCCGGGCAGGAGTTTTTCTTTTCATATTTTAATTAATCTTCGTAGCGGTCATCATCCCATCTGTCGTCATCGTCGTCTTCATAACGGTCGTCGTCCCACCTGTCGTCGTCATCTTCCCAGCGGTCATCGTCCCATCTGTCGTCATCGTCGTCTTCATAACGATCGTCATCCCATCTGTCATCATCGTCATGCTCCCAACGGTCGTCGTCCCATCTGTCATCATCGTCATCCAAACGGTCATCATACCTGTCGCGGCGGTCTTTACGTTCCCATCTGTCCCTGTCTTTTCTGTCATTGCCGCGACGTCCATTATCGTGACGCCATTTATCGTCATTGCCTCTGCCGTTATCATGGTCAAAAGGGCTGTCCTTGCCGCTTGCCGCGCGCAGAATATCGTTTACAACGCCAAGCTCATTGCCGCCAGTATCTGCGGTAATAGCAGGCATTAATTTTTGTTCAGGTGCAGCTTCCGTTTCCGCTGCCCATAACGGGCTGATAAATGCTGCCATCAATAATGTACACAATACCTTTTTCATCATCCCTCACTCCTTAAAATTAAACAATATACCATCTATAATAATTATACAAAAACATAACAATAATAAGCAATAAACCTTACAAACAATTTACAATTAAAATTTCCTTTGCTGCTTATTTTAGCAGCTAATTGTAATATCTGAAACACAAAATTATTTAAGCCGGATTTGATTCCGTCAAAATAATAATTAACTTTCACTTTTTAAAAATTTATAGTATTATGTAAATGCAGCTGACGCTGTAATACGTAAAAAGAAGGTATAGTATATGAAAACAAGAAAGGTTGTCATTATCGGTGCCGGGCATGTTGGCTCTCATGTAGCACTGGGCCTTATTCAATCTGGCGAAGCCGATGACATTGTTTTAATTGATATTTTAAAAGAAAAAGCCGCTGCCCAGGCATTGGACCTTGACGACTGCGTAAGCGGAGCTTTATGCGGACATGACGCTGTTATGCGCGCCGGTGAATACGAAGAACTTAACGATGCCGATATTATGGTTGTTGCGTTCGGGCGCAGCCGAAAACCCGGCGAAACACGCCTTGATATGTTCGATGATACCATCCGCATGGCAAACGAAGTAATCGGCCATTTAAAACAGGTTGATTTTAAAGGCATTATGATTAGTATTTCCAACCCTGCCGATATTATCTGTGAATACATCCGCCGCCAGATGAACTGGCAGACAAACCGCTGCTTCTGCACCGGCACCAGCCTGGAAACCTACCGCCTGCTGCGCGTGCTTTCTGCCGCTACCGGTTACAGCCGCCGCTCCATTCAGGCAATGTGCATGGGCGAACACGGCAACAGCAGCTTTATCGTATGGTCGCGCATATTTATTAACGGCACTCCGTTTTTGCAGATGCGCGAAAATAGCCCAAGGCTTGCCGCACTTAACCTTGATGATTTGCAGGAACAGGTTAAACGCGCCGGTGATATTGAAGTTGACGGCAAGGGCTGTACCGAATTTGGCATTGCCAATGTTGCCGTAATGCTTATAAAAGCAATTTTCCATGACCAGAAACTTATCTGGCCCTGCTCCACAACACTTAACGGTGAATACGGGCAAAAAGATGTTGCCGCAGGCGTGCCCTGCGTTATCGGCAAAAACGGCCTTGAACAAATTTTAGAAGTAGAACTTAATGAAAGCGAAAAAGAAAAGTTCGCCAAATCCTGCGATATTATCCGCGGCTTTTTGGAAAGAGCCGAAAGCGTAAACTAAAAATAAAGCAACGTAAAAGCAAACAGCACTTCAAAAGTAATTTTACTTTCGGAGTGCTGTTTTACTATTTACGCTGTTAAATTACAGTTCAGCTTTTTTGGCGATAATGGCAGCACAGGCAGTGCAGGCCGGGCAATCGCAGAATTTTGCGCCGTTCTTTTTAATTTCTTCGGCATGGGCAAGTACGTTTTTAGCCATTTCTTCGCCAAAAACTTTAACGCCTGCTTCGCTGCCTGCAAAAGCAATTAAACCGTCAACAGGCATAATGTCTGCTTCAACTTCGGCAATGAGTTTTTTGGTCATTTCAGCTTCTTTATCAGTACCGGCTGCTTCCAGCCATTCAGCGCAAACTGCTTTGGCTTCTGCACAGCAGGAAGGTGCGTTTTTTAAAGCGTTTACCTGTTCAGTAAGGTAAGTTCTTAATTCATTAGTCATAATAAATCATCCTTTCCAGTAAACAATCGGAGGTTTAACCTAATTTTTTCATATTGTCTAAAATTCTGGCAAGCATTGCCTCGCAAGCGCGGATTTCTTCATCCGAAAAGCCTTTGTAAAAAATTTCGGACATTTTATCGGATACCGCTTTATAATCCTGCTCCAGATTTTCAGCCTTGGCTGTAAGAGCCAGCAAGGTTTTGCGGCGGTCGTTTTTATCAGGCATACGGCACACAAGCCCTGCCTTCTCCATACGGTCAACCATGCTTGTAAGAGTTGTTGGCGCAAGGCCTGTTTTATCTGCCAATTCGCGCAGAGAAATACCGTCCCTGCTCCACAAAACATATAAGATACGCCCTTGAGCGCCGTTAAAGGCATCAATGTTTTTCTCCGCTAAAATCTGCTCTAAAAATCTGTCGCTAAACCTTTTAATCTGCGAAACATAATTGCCGCCTTTAATTTC
>ULRC01059478.1_pt1 | contig 18452 bp, 20 predicted proteins | sample 1955101 | NCBI WGS metagenome assembly ULRC01 (sample SAMEA4835672, study PRJEB28245) | human gut metagenome | biome: gut microbiome; material: fecal sample | place: Denmark | collected 2008 | reverse complement strand
CCGCCGATGTTGCATCCGCCGATGCTGCATCTCCATACGCCTGTGTTGTCCTCTGGTTATTAAGAATAGCTTCTATCGCTGATGTAGGCTGGACAGATGAAGGTTGTGCAGCATTTTCCGAAGCCGTCTTGCTGCCTCTTAAAGAATTAGATATTGTAACTATTATCAACGTCACAACTATTCCTGTACCCAATCCCCGTAAATAATATTTAAAATTCACTTTTTTACCGCTTTCTACTTTGTACTTTTATATAAATCTATCACAAGCCTTACCTCTCCGATTCCGAGATTGAGCTCTTTTGCTATCTGCCGGCTGTCCATTCCGGATTCATACATGCTGAGTATCTCATCATTTCTGTTAAGTCCATGTGTCCCGTTATCATGCATCCCATTATCCTGTGCCGAAACAGTCTGTATGTTCTGCTGCATGTCCTGTCCTAACATCTGTGACACAGCCATAAGTTCCTGTGGCGAAACCATATCCATGCCGTCATTGATATCTGCACCGCCGGTTCCATATGAATCATTTTCCTGTGAATCATCATATTCTGATGTTACAGGCATATCTATCTCCCTGACAATCTCCGGGGTCATGCTTCTGAATTCATGTTCAGACCTGCGCTGCGACTTATCTCCTGACTTATCTGCGTATGCATTATCCTCTTCGGGATTCGCAGCTGCAGATGTGACCTCTGCCTGAATCTTCTCAACCTGCTTCTTCGTTACATTGACATCTTTTACTGTAGACTTGACTTCTTTTGCTTTGTCATTAAGCATATCATAGAGAAATACAGCTTCATTATGATTACGGTTTATCTCTCCAAGTATGTTGTCCGCATATTCATTCATCTCAAGAATCTTTGTGTTGGATATCTTATCGAGTGAAACTTCTGTCTTCTCTGATGCATTCAGCATCTCTTCATCTATTATGTCAGTTACCTGTCTTCTTATATCTTCCTTCTGCTCTTCTGTAAGATTTGCATCATAATCCTTATCGTCTGTGTTTTTTTTCTTGGAGTCACCCATTATAAAGCTTACTGCAACACAGATTATTCCACACAAAAGCAGTACTACCTCAAACGCTGTCACAATATAATTCCTTCCCGGTCACTAATAAACCGGCTGCCCGGGTGTCATCAAACTGACACATCGAACAGCCCCTTAAAATCCGGATCATCCGGCATAACACTTTCATGCCCGTCCTTTTTCTTCACCTTGACCTTACCATCATGCTGATACTCATTTTTGCCTTTTTCTTTGGCATCATATTTTTGGTTCTGATTCTCTATATCAGCTTTTCTTACAACCTGTTCTGATGTCTGCTGTACTTCCTTTGCAAGCTGATTCTGAAAATTAACCTGGTCATTCATCGGTTTGTTATTCTCATTCTGCTTAATCTGCGATACATCAGCCATTCGCTGCATAGAAACAATATCAACCGGACGTACTGCCATATATGACCACCTTCCTTACATTCCTGATGACTTGATATCTCCATCCTTCTTAATGAACTGACAAAAGTCATATTTCTCGCGAAGGAAAATATACTGGTCGCCAAACATTACCTTTGTTCCAATATTAGCAGTCCTTGATACTTTGATTCTCGCACTTGCATCCTCGCTTATCATATTGCGGCATTCTTCAAGCTCTTTTTTATCATCGCTTAACTGTTTCTCAAGCATAAGCATGTTACGCATTGTCTTTTGCTGAAGTGCCTGCTTCTCAGCATCAAGTCCGCCTTCAATATCCTGCTTCTTGCGAAGTGCCGTCACAAGCTGTCCAAGCTGTATCTTCTGCTTTCCAAGCTGCTCCAGTTCATTCTTAAGCACATCTATGCGCTTCTTCACCGTAGGATCCACACCGACACCAACTACCGTTGCAGTTCCCATATCATTGCCGATTGTCTTGCAGTCTATAAGCACTCTTGACTTAACGTCACCTCCGACAATAAGCCCGTTACGTCCCTGAACAACAATAGGTCCTTTGGCTATTACCTTACTGTGAAGAATTGAATCTGTCTCAATCTTGCCGCCTGCTGAAACCATATTGGCGCTCTCAATAAACTTTGATACAATATCGCCGCCTGCGGTAAGCATCGCTCTTCCGCCGCCCTGTACACCTCTCATAAGGGTTATATTACCGCCTGCGGTAAGATTAGCACCTTCAACAAGTCCGTTAACTGTAATATCTCCTGATGCATTGACACTGAATCCTGTTATTACATTACCCTTTATTATTACATTACCGCTGTAATTAATATCTCCAGTTGAATTATCAACATTAACAAGTTCAAGCTCATTCGATACAAATACTTTGTCATTCTCAAGAGTTACATGTCCGCTTACCTCAGATATAAGAAAGCGCTTATCTTCTGAGACCTTAAGGTTACGTCCATACTGGAATACTGCTCTCTTGACCTTCTTTGGCGATACCTGCTGTCCGACAACATCATATCCGGGAGTACCATAATCTTCCGGGAAAAGTTCTGCAACAACATCCCCTGCATTAATATGATTAACATTGTCCAGTGAATGAAAATCAACCGTACCGTCATCATTCATCTTAGGCTTTGCAGATGTTACCGTATTGAACTTATACTCAATCCTGCCATCATGGCCATCTACCGGCTGCTGCCCTCTTGCAATTGTATACGGGACAAAATATTCGCGTTCCGCAATAAACCTGTTTATCTCATCATCAAGTATTCCCATCTTGACACCTGATGCCGCGAGGTCATCCTTAATACCCTCAGCCGTAAGCTCATGCTCGCCCTCAAACGGAGGATAGAACACCGCTTCAACTTCCATCTTATCCCTTGATATATTATAGCTCCCGAATTCACCATTAGGCACCGGTGACTTATCGTATATAAGCATCCTTACTTTGTCTTTGCCACCGTCAAATGCCATCTTTGCTTTGAGTACATCTATATAATCCGATATACCTTTCTGCGCAGCATATGAAATAAGATCCTCTACCTCTGCCTTCCTTCCACCAGGCTGCGGAGGATATACAGTTATCATAAGTCCATCCTTAGTTGATGCAAGTTGAAAATATCCATTCGTATGCATATAAGCACCTCCCTCTAACTTCATCCCATGTGGGTCAGATCAATATATTAAGATATGGTCCTAACTTTGACTTCATCTTAAGTAAAGCCTTTGTATGTAATTGTGATACTCTCGATTCAGACACATCAAGCACAAGACTTATTTCCTTGAGTGTCATCTCTTCATAATAATATAGTGTTACAACACTTCTCTCTTTATCTGTCAGCAGAGATATTGCTTCCACTATCATTTTTTTGAGTTCTTCTTTTTCAACGACATCCTCAGGCTGGTCAAACCTTGCATTGGTAACAGAATCCATCTTTGCTTCGGTTCCCTGAGTCTCCGTATATTCATCCAGTGAAATCAGGTTTGTTGCCTTAGTCTTCCCCTGCCAGTCATTAAACTCATCAAGTGTTATTCCAAGCTCTTGTGCAAGCTCCTCATCTGTTGCCACACTGCCTTTCTGTGCTTCTATCTTCGACATAGCGGCATCTATTTTCTTCTGTTTTTGTCTTAATGAACGTGGAATCCAGTCCATCTTTCTTATCTGATCAAGAATCGCTCCCCTGATTCTCAGGCTTGCATAAGTCTCAAACTTAACATTCTTGTTACAGTCAAATTTATCAATTGCGTCTATCAGTCCAAATATACCATAACCGCAGAGATCATCATACTCCACGCTATACCCCAGATACATTCCGAGACGCCCTGCCACAAGCTTAACCAGCTGCGAATATTCAATTATAAGCTGATCACGCAAAGCAGTGCTTCTTGTTCTGCTATACTCGCTCCACAGCTTGTTTCTTGCTGCCTCATCCATTGAATACCACCCATTGTCTATTAATTATCTGATTGCTGTCCTTCTTCACTGCCATCCGCATTCTGAACACCTTCGTCAGCTGCTGCGGTCTCATCTTCCTCATCCCCTGAAGAATCGGCTTCATCAGCATCTCTGCCTTCCACAAAATGCATAATCACTGCCCTGATTATAAGTCCGATTGTGAAAAATACGGTCATAACGGCAATCAGCACCCATAACATCTTATTAAGCGGATATCTGCATAATGTCGTTATAACACATGTTATAAACCCCGCAAGAAGTGTTACTATTGCAGGGAGATTGCGCCATTTCATTTTCATATAACTTTGACTCCCTTACCGACAGCCTTAATCTTATAATCTCCTGTCTCTGAATAGAACTCAACGGTACGTCCATAGTCAAGTCCCGTATCCTGTGCAAGAATCCTTATATTTCTTGCTGCAAGTTCTTTTTTCGCAGCCTCGGCATTGCGGTCACCAACACACAATATCTCTGACATTCCCGACGTAGCGAACATCTTAGCTCCACCTGCGATTTTGGCAACAAGGCGGTTTTTGTTTGCACCCATGGATGCCATAAGTGTAATCAGGTCTTCAATGCCTGTATCTGCAAACTTTGCCCTGTTAGAATTGTTTCTTATCTGAGTGCTGTCCGGCAGCATAAAATGCAAAAGTCCGCTGACTTTTGTCACCGGATCATACAGTGCAACGCCTATGCATGAACCAAGTCCAAGTGTAGTCAGAGCATCCGGACACTTACATGCTTTCAGGTCACCCATACCAACCTTAATCATATTTCCCATCTTTACACATCCTCATCAGACCTTATTATGATACCACAATGCACCCGGCCTAAAGGCCAAGTGCACCAAGTATTTTATCGTAGGACTCGAGTTCAGGTATCATAAGGAAATATCCATTAATGCAGCCATTCTCACCAAGCTGTGACTGGATAAATAACAGCTTGTCTCCAAGTTTGCCAAACTCGATAGCCGGTACACTAAGCAGTGCTCCCACCATATCAATAGACATGCTTGGCACCGATGTTTCTATAGTAAGATTAGTCAGTTTTGACAATGCAACCAGATATGCACCTGAGATAATATTACCTATCTCGCTAAGCGCTGACATATCCATCTCACCGAATTCATCACTGTCATTGTCATCCGTTATAGGTCTTCCCATAAGCATATCAACAAGGTTATGTGCCGATCTCATATTGAAGAAAAACATCATCATTCCATCAACATCGCCGCTCATCTGAAGAAGCATGCCTACGACCTGCTCCTCCTCAGAACCAATAAAATCTGCAAGTTGTGAGAACGGAACAAGTTCTACTTTAGGCACCGACATGTCGACCTTCATATTGACCATCTGTGCAAGTGCTGTAGTTGCATTGCCTGCTCCTATATTGCCTATCTCTTTAAGAACATCATATTGCATGTCATTCAATTCATCAAGATTAATCTTGCTCACCTAGCTAGTCACCCCCAAGCTGTCTCTGTAGTCCGGTTAATATCAGCCTTCCTTCTCCACTATAACGCCTACTATATCAAGGAGCGAAACAAGCTCACCCTTATACTTGCCTATGCCGCAGATATAACCATTAGCTTCCTCACTCTTCTCATGAGGTCCCTTCTCTATATCTGTAGACTCAAGTGTAATTACTTCATTAACCTGATCAACTATAATACCTATTGTGGCATTCTCAAGCTTTATTATGATTATTCTTGTCTTATCCGTGAATACATCGGGCTCAAGTCCAAGCCTTACTCTTATGCTCATTACAGGAATAATCTCACCACGCAGGTTAATTACACCGTTATAGTATTTCTGTGTCTTAGGCACACGTGTAATTCTCTGGCTCTTAACGATATTATCAATATACTGTATGTCTATTCCATACTGCTCATTGCCGACTTTGACAACTATGTACTGGACAGCTGTCTCGTCTGCTTCATTCCTGTTATTGTCAATGACCTTTAACTCTCCCATTATTAAACCTCCAATTCAATGCATATTTGCAGTTAAAATATCATGTTCAAAATCTTATACAAGTGTATTAGCATCAATTATAAGTGCTACAGAACCATCACCAAGGATTGTTGCACCACTGATCATCTTATTGATGTTGATATACTTGCCAAGTGATTTAATAACGATTTCAAGCTGTCCGATAAGACTGTCAACAACAAGACCTGCCTGCTTGTCTCCCTTGCTTACTATTACTACTGTAATATTCTCTGATTCCTCCGGCTCACCCGGTACATCAAGAAGCTCTCTGAGACGTACAAGCGGAATTACATTGCCTCTTAAGTTAATTACTTCCTTAGCATGAACATACTTAATCTCGCTTACAGGAATATCTTCGATTGTCTGGATAGAATCAAGTGATATTGCATACTTTTCATCGCCAAGCTTAACCATAAGTGCCTGAATAATTGCAAGTGTAAGCGGCAGATGAATAATAAATGTACTGCCTACGCCGTATGTAGTCTTTACTTCAACAGCACCGCCAAGTGCCTCAATCTTAGACTTAACAACATCAAGACCAACTCCACGTCCTGATACATCGGTAATCTTATCTGAAGTAGAGAAGCTTGGCCTGAACAGAAGATCTATTATCTCCTTCTCGGTCATCATCTCAGCCTGCTCTTCCGTGATGTTGCCCTTCTCTATAGCCTTTGCCTTAACCTTCTCAACATCAATACCATTACCGTCATCACCTACTTCGATGACTACATTATTACCATCCTGATAAGCATTCAGGAAAATAGAACCAACTTCCGGCTTGCCTCTCTCAGCACGCACCTCTGCGCTCTCAAGTCCATGGTCTGCTGAGTTACGGAGAAGATGCATGAGCGGATCTCCAATCTCATCAATAACTGTACGGTCAAGCTCGGTCTCCTCACCTGTCATGTACAGCTCCATCTTCTTATTAAGCTTCTTGGAAAGATCTCTTATCATTCTCGGGAACTTACTTACAACGCTCTCAATAGGCATCATACGTACCTTCATAACTGATTCATGAAGGTTAGTTGTTACTCTCTCAAGATACTCTATCTGCTCATGGAAGCCCTGGTTAGCCGCATTGCCCTCTTCATCTGATGCGCTGGCAACAAGGCCATTCTTTGCTATAATAAGCTCACTGACAAGGTTCATAAGCACATCAAGCTTTTCAATATCAACACGCACTGAACGTCCTACAGGCTTAACTCCCGGCTTTGCCGATGCAGCCTGTGCAGGCTTCTTAGCCGCTGATGGTGCAGGCTTCTTCTCTGCGGAATCCTGTGCCGGCGCTTCATTCTTATGCTCTTCCTTTGATGCTTCAGCTGGCGCATTATCGTCTTCTGTCTTAAGAGGTTCTTTAATCTCTGTAAGCACAGCATCCTTAATCTCCGATACATTCTTTATGATATCGAGTATCTTGGAAGCTTCTTCCTCTGTAACAAACACAATGCTGAAATCAAAGTCAAACTTCTCATCCTCTATGTCCTGCACTGAAGGCATTGATTTGATTACGTCTCCGTGTCCTTCAAGATTCTTAAATACAAGGAATGCCCTTGCAGCCTTAAGGATACAGTTAGGGTCAACATATACATGGATATTACATACATGCATTCCCTTCTTAAGAGCCTCATTAACAGCATTCTTTTCAAAATCAGCAAGTGATACATCTGTTATTGTTTCATCTGTTCCGCCTTCCGGCTTAGCTTCCTCCTGCGGTTTTTCTTCTTTAGGCTGTGCATTCTCTTGACCTTCATTAGCAAGGAAATCATTCAGTTCCTTGATAATAGGTTCATTGTCATCTGTTCCTTCATCCTGCGTATTACGGATGTTGTCAACATATGACTCAAGTGCATCAAGGCACTGGAACAATACGTCAACAAGCTTGCTGTTAACCTTCATCTTGTCATTACGTATCTCTGAGAATACATTCTCCATATTGTGTGTAAGATTCTGCATTCTCTTGTATCCCATAGTACCTGCCATTCCCTTAAGGGAATGTGCTGCACGGAATATCTCATTAATAGTGTCTTTGTTCTCAGGTTCTTTCTCCAGTACCATAAGCTCATCACTTAATGTCTGTAAATGTTCATTTGATTCATCAATAAAAATCTCAAGATATTGGCTTACGTCCATTTTACAATACCCCCACGTTCTTAGTTATTGCATCTGCTATCTGGTTAAGCGGTACCACTTCATCAGTCAGTCCCGCCTGTGCTAATGCCTTTGGCATACCATACACAACACACGACTGCTCGTCCTGTCCTATTACATGTATAGGTCTTCCGGCATCCTTAAGGTTCTTGATTCCTTTTGTTCCGTCGGCTCCCATTCCTGTGAGCACAACACATGTAATCTCATCAAATCTGCTCTTTGTAAGTGAGTCATACATTATATTGGCACATGGCCTCAATCCCTCAACCGGATCCTCATCAGACAATCTGATTACATAATCTGTGCCTTTTGAATCTACTCTTATATGTCGTCCGCCGGGTGCTATATATACCCAGCCCTTACGAATCACATCGCCTTCTTCCGCTTCCTTAACCGTCACATGACTGAGCTCATTAAGTCTCTGTGCAAGTGAACTGGTAAATCCTTTTGGCATATGCTGCACAAGTACAACTCCCGCATCCAGATTCTCCGGAAGATATGGGATTACCTGCTGCAGTGACTTTGGTCCGCCTGTTGAACATGCAAGTGCTACAAGCTTCTTACGTCCGCTCTTAACACCCTTTGCCCTGCCTTCATCCGGTCTGATTACCGAATCCGGTGTACCTACTCTTGATGTAGCAGGTGAAGTTGCAATTCTTGAAGCCGGTCTGGCTGCTCCCGATACTGTAGTTCCTGCCGGCTGGTGAATCGTAGTCCTTACCGGTCTTGCAGGAGCCTGTGCTGCTTTTGCAGCCGATGGTCTGCTGCTTGTTGCTGCATCAAGCATTGCATGTATCTGATTCCTGAATGCTTCTCCCTTGGTCTCAAAATAATTCTCAGGCTTGGTAACAAAATCAAATGCACCATATTCAAGTGCCTGAATTGTCTCTTTTGCGCCTTCCTTAGCGACCGTACTTACAACAATCACAGTCTGTTCAATATGATTGTTATGAAGTTCTCTCAGGAGCTCTATGCCATTCATTCTCGGCATATTAATATCCATTATGATTGCATCATAAAGACTTGGATTGGAAACAATCTTCTCAAAGCCCTCAACTCCATCGCGTGCTATATCTGCGACCTCATAATCACCGCCTGAATTAATTATATCAGATATAACCCTTCTCATGAGTGCAGAGTCATCGATTAATAATATTTTTTTTGCCATACCATCACCTTCTTAGCTTCTGCTGTGTTATTCTCTGCTCCATAAATATATATTTGACTATCATCTCTGTTATCTCATTAGGTACTGCTTTGAACTGCACCCTTGTCTCATATATGCTTCGATCATTCTCAAGCGAATACGACATTACAACTTCGCCCAGCAGTTCAAGCTGCTTTGGTTCATCATTACAGATAATATCAAGAAATACCCTTACAAGGCTTTCTTTCTCGTAATGAATTCCTGAATGCATACGTATTCCGCCACCGCTTAAATCTATGAGCGTTGCCTCAAGCACAGGCCTGGCATTCTGGAACAGCTTTTCATTCCACTGATGCGTACGCTCATATCCCGCTGCCTGAAAATCAGTCAGCACCTGAACCTTAACAGGTCTGCTGCATGGGAGCCTGTAGAATCCTCTCCTCTGTACTCTGTGCAGATCACCAATAAGGACAATATCCATCGTATATATATTCATGTCCTTTGAACGTCCTGTTATCCTGCATGGTCCTGCATATATACTGCTGCCTTCTGAGAAATAAGCATCATATTCCGCACCAACTGCCAGAGGCACTATGCGTCCCTCATCCAGAGGTACTGCTGCCTTAATCACCATACCATCTTCGTCTTCAATAATGTCAAGGACTTTGCTGTAGTATACTTTCATTTCTTCGGTATTCTGTTTTTTTCTCGCATTAAGCCTGGTGAGTTCTATCTTTGCCCCAACTGTTATAACGTTTCCCGCCATTAAGATTCACCTCGTATTATTTAGTGTTATATATTACATTCCCTTTGAAAAAACATTTTTAAGAAAATTGCGTATGCCGTTCTTTCTGTTAAATACCGGGTCTTCATTAGTTTCCAATGTATGCGCAATATTATAAAAATCATGAGCCGGAGCCGAATCAGGAAATGCTATTGAAACCGGTTTCTGCTTCATTACAGCCTTAGGTATTGCATTGTCCTGTGATACTATTCCAAGGAATTCAATATTAATCTTGAGAAACTGCTTAACTACCATGCTCAGTTTCTCATACAATGCCCTGCCTTCTGAAGCTGATGATACCTTATTGGCTACCACTCTTATCCTCGTATTATTATCATCAAATCCTTCATAAAGACTCAGTCCCTTAAGCAGCGCATAGGAATCAGTAATTGATGTGGGTTCAGGCGTTGTTACCAGTATAATCTCAGGTGCCGACACAAGGAATTCAAGAACGCTTGACGACATTCCTGCGCCTGTATCTATTATAATAATATCAGCCATCTCTTCAAGTTCTGACAGCTTGCCAACCATACGCCTTACCTGCTCGCGGTCAAGATTGGCAAGCTTAGCTATACCTGAACCACCCGATATAAACTTAACACCTTCAGGTCCGTCAAGAATAATATCCTTAAGCTCCTTGCCCTTAAACATCAGATCACTCAGGTTGGTCTTTGGAATAATTCCAAACATAACCTCAATATTGGCAAGTCCGAAGTCCGCATCAAGTATGATTACCCTCTTGCCCATTCGTGCAAACTGCAGCGCTATATTAATTGAGATGTTGGATTTACCGACGCCTCCCTTACCACTTGTTACAGCTATTATTCTTGCATTCTCTATAGTCTTCTGATTCTGCTTTTTTATAATTGTTCGTAAATTCTCTGCCTGGTCCATGGTTCCTCCGTCCGGCTGTCAGCCTCCCAGCAGCTGTCTTGCTATTGCCTGCTCGTTAATCACTTCAATATCATTAGGTACATTCTGCCCTGTAGTAGTATATGATAGCTGTGCCCCTGTTGCCATTCTTATATTAAGTATGTTGCCGTATGCACATGTCTCATCCAGCTTTGTAAATATAAGCCTGTAATCCGGTATATCTGCATACATGCCCGTTATGTCAAGCATATCCTTATACTTTGTAGTCGCACTGAGTGTAAGATAGCATTCAAGATCAAATGTATCCGAAAGCCCTGCTACCATATCCCTTAACTCATGCAGCTCAAGCATCTGCTCCTTATCCTTATGTGAGCGCCCTGCCGTATCAACAAATATGAGATCAAAATCCTTGAAATCCTCAAGGCTCTGTGCTATCTCATCAACTGAATACACAACATTAACGGGACATTCTATGATTGACGCATAAGTATTGAGCTGTTCAACCGCAGCAATTCTATATGTATCGGCCGTTATAAATGCGACTTTGTACTGCTTTTCAAGCTTATAGTATGAAGCAAGCTTGGCTATTGTGGTCGTCTTGCCTACACCTGTCGGTCCTATGAACATAATGACCTTGGGCTTGTCACCTTTTGTCATATATACAGGCTCTCCGAGCTTAAGAATTATCTTCTGGTACACACATCCGAGAAGGCTGTCTATGCTTGCTTCCTTCTTGATAGAGCCACTCACTTCATTAATGATTGCATTGGCATATTTTTCATTAACTTCATTATCTATGAGCTTGTTATAGATAAGCTGCAGATACTTAAAGTTACTGTTATTATTTTCCTTAGTCTGCTTTTCCTGGCTTATAGGTTCTTTTTCAGCTGCGGCAGCCATCTCCTCATACGCTCTTGCAACGGCAGGTGAAGGTTCCCCTCCCTTGTTCATCTGCTGACTCAGCATGTTATGCAGCGAATCAAGCTTCTCCTCAATAACTGCCGAATCATTCATTACATCCAGCTTTTCATCAACAACCGCCGTAAATGTACTGCCTGCTTTTGGTGATGCAGACTGGTGTTTTGCAGCATTCATGTTGCTTATAAATTCATTTTCTTCAAGTGCTGCCGTCACCTCGACAACATCTTTTCTGAACAGCCTGAAAATGCCTCTTTGCTTAAGCGTCTTTACATTAAGAACTACTGCATTACTTCCAAGTTCATCCTTAGCTTTAAGTATCGCCTCCGTCTCCGTTGGCGCCTGAAATTTTTTAACTATCATACTATGCCGTCACCATCCCCACTGACTGTAATTCAACATCTGATTCAACTTCATTATATGAAACAACTATTATGTCTTTGTAATAGTCACTTGCAAGCTTCTTAAAATACATTCTGACAATCGGTGATGTAACAACAATAGGATTCTTACCGATATCTTCAAGTTTTTTAAGTTCAATTCCAAGTGAATTCATGATAAGCTTAGTTCTCTCCGGATCAAGTGTAAGATATGCACCCTGCTCTGTCTGCTTAACCGAACCCATAATCTCCTGTTCAATCTTCGGATCAAGTGTAATTACCTGTGTAGTCTCATTAGCAGGGAAATACTTCATCGATATTGCTCTCTTAAGGCTCTGTCTTACGTACTCTGTCAGGATATCCGTATCTCTTGTTACGCCTGCATGGTCGGCAAGTGTTTCAAGAATTGTAACCATATCACGTATTGATATTCCTTCTTCAAGAAGATTCTGAAGCACCTTCTGTATATCACCGATTCCAAGAAGCTTTGGAATAAGCTCATCAATAAGCGTAGAATTATTCTCTTTAATATTATTAATAAGATTCTGCACATCCTGTCTTGTAAGAAGTTCAGCAATATGCTGTCTTATAACTTCCGTAAGGTGTGTTGCAATAATAGAAGGCGGGTCAACCACAGTATATCCAAGTGACTCAGCTCGCTCTCTCTGGCTCTCCGTTATCCATATTGCAGGAAGATGGAATGACGGTTCAAATGTAGGAATACCTGTTATCTCTTCCTCTACATATCCCGGATTCATTGCCATATAATGGTCAAAAAGAATCTCACCTTCGCTTACCTGTATACCCTTAATCTTAATTATATACTGGTTAGGATTAAGCTGAATATTATCTCTCAGACGTATTATAGGAACAACCGCCCCCAGTTCGAGCGCTATCTGGCGTCTTATCATTACGACTCTGTCAAGGAGGTCACCGCCCTGATTAACATCAGCCAGCGGAATAATGCCATAACCAAACTCAAGCTCTATAGGGTCAACGTTAAGGAGCGATACAACATTCTCCGGCCTTCGTATCTCCTGTGCCGCATCTTCCTCCGACTGCACTTCCTCCTCTATTGCCTGTTCACCTGCTGTCTTGCCTACATTCCTGCTCACGATTATAAGTACAATACCAATCGGAACGAAAATATATATAGGAAGCGGCGTAAACACGCCAATAAACACCATGGCCGCACCAACCATAAGCAACACCTTGTCAAGTGAAAACAGCTCCTGGACAAGCGTATCTGAAAGTCCTTCCTCAGAAGATGCTTTTGTAACAATAATACCATTGGATAATGATATCAGCAGTGATGGAATCTGGCTGCAGAGTCCGTCACCGATTGTAAGTATTGTATAAGTATTAAGTGCTTCGTTAATATCCATGCCCTGACGGAGAACTGCCATAAGGATACCACCCACAAGGTTGACACCTGTGATTATAAGACCTGCAGTGGCATCACCCTTAACATACTTATTGGCACCATCCATAGATCCAAAGAATGCATTCTCCTGCTGCAGTTTCTTGCGTCTTACAGCTGCTTCCTTATCTGTGATTGCTCCTGCATTAAGGTCTGAATCAATAGCCATCTGCTTACCCGGCATGGCATCAAGTGTAAATCTCGCAGTTACCTCTGATACTCGTTCAGAACCTTTGTTAATTACAACAAACTGCACAACCGTAATAAGAATGAATACGATTGCACCGATAATTATATCACCACCTCCGACAAATGAACCGAATGTGCTGATGACCTTACCCGGATTACCCGTTTTAAGAAGAAGCTTTGTTGATGAAATATTAAGTGAGATTCTGAATATTGTTGTAAACAGAATCATTGTCGGGAACGCCGACATATCCAGAACTTCCTTTGCAAAAAGTGCGTTAAAAAGAATAATCATCGCTACTGATATATTAAGCGCAACCAGAATATCCAATAACCAGCTCGGAATCGAGACAATCATGAATATAACTGCTGCAAGTATATATATGCCGATAAATAAATCTGTCTTCCTGATATTCACCGTTTATCTTCTCCCTTCGTCCATATTATAATTATTCTTAAGCGAATATACGAATGCCAGCACTTCTGCTACCGCCTGATAAAGCTCAGGAGGAATCTGTGCTCCAATCTCAACATTATTGTACAATATTCTGGCCAGAGGCTTATTCTCAACTATCTCTATGCCATATTCTTTGGCTTTGGCCTTTATGTCAAAAGCAAGGTAGTCAGCACCTTTGGCTATTACTACGGGAGCCTGCCCCTTATTGGCCTCATACTTCAATGCGACCGCAAAATGTGTAGGGTTCGTAATAACAACATCAGCCTGCGGCAGAGCTTCCATCATCCTTCGTCTTGAAACCTGCTGCATTCTGCGCCGTATCTGCCCTTTGACCTGCGGATCACCTTCAGTGTTCTTAAATTCGTCTTTTACCTCCTGCTTTGTCATCTTCATATCTTCCTTAAACTTATGTCTCTGATATATAAGATCAACAAAGCCAATCACAAGAAACACCGCGCTTATCTTAATTCCAAGGTCAACAATTATATCCCCGACAATCTCAAGTGCCTCATACAGAGATATATTATAAAATGTATACAAAACTCCAAGCTTATCTTTAACTGTTGTATATATCACATAGCACATGACCGCAATCATCGCAACAGACTTGCCAACCTCAAAAAGCTGCTTCACATTAAACATTCTCTTAAGACCTGATATAGGACTTATCTTGCTGAGCTTCGGCTGAAGCGGTTTGGTGGTTACCATCCACTTCTGCTGCAAGGCATTACCAAGAATCGCTATAACTACTGCCAATGCAATAAACGGCACAATCATGTTAAGAACCGTTGTAAGTCCAAGACTTACGACACCGGTAGCATCAACCATTCTCATTCCATATTCGCTGTTACCGATTATCTTTCCGAACAGATCATAGAACTCACTAAAACATTCTATCATCTGCTGACCCAAATTGCCAATATAAAATTTAATAACCACAAAAAGGGCCAGCAGCATAAGAGCAGTTATAATCTCCTTACTCTTCGCAACCTGTCCTTCCTTACGTGCGTCATTTAATTTTTTAGCTGTAGGTACCTCCGTCTTTTCTCCGCCAGGACCATCCTTTGCAAAGAACTGGAGGTCATATTCAAGCCGCAGCCTTACTTCCCCATCCAAATCATTCAACTTAATTACCTCTATACCGGCGTCATGGAATTAACAATCTGCACCATAATAGTCCGTATCTCCTGAAAAATATAATTAGATACCGACGGCAGCATAACTAAAGTAAATGTAACAACAATGATACCAACAAAAATCTTAAGCTGCATACCCATTACAAACATGTTCATCTGAGGTGCTATACGTGCAAGCACACCAAGAATGCAGTTAAGAAGCATCATACATGCAAACATCGGAAGAGCTATCCTGAATCCTATGACAAAGTAGTCTCCGATAAAATCAACAATAGTTGTATACAGCGATGGTCTAAATGCTGCCTGGCCAATCGGAATAACCTTATATGTATCAACAATTGCAGCTACAAGATATCTGTAAAGCCCCGATACAATAAGAAGAAGAGACAGCAGATAATAATAAAGATTACTCATTATACCTACCTGTGTTTTCGTTGTCGGGTCAAATATAGTTGCCATCGAGATACCCATGTCAACATCAATAATATGTCCTGAAAACATAATAATCTGAACACACGCATTAGCCGCATATCCAAGCAGAAGCCCAACAGCAGCCTCACTAAGTACTATTGCAGCATAATCCAGCATTCCGCTGTATGTATATGTAATACCCAGATCCAGAGTATATACCAATATTGCCAGTGCAAATGAAAAACCGATTTTCACTCTGTTAGGTGTATTCGCCGTATTAAAAAATGGCGCTGCATAGACAAAGGTTGAAATACGCACCAAAATCAATATAAATAATTCAAACTCCTGTAATGCAACGCTATAATTAATCATGTTTTATTCCCTAATGAATATACTGTCCAAAATTCCCCCACAACTGCGTTATGAATTCTACAATTCTGTTAATCATCCAAGAACCCAGTATCATGAGAGTTATAAATATAGAAAGCATTTTAGGAACAAATGTAAGTGTCTGTTCCTGAATAGATGTAATTGTCTGTATAAGACTTATTACAAGACCTACAATCATAGATATAACAAGTACGGGCATTGATGTCTGTACTATTATCCATATAGTCTGCCGGGCAATAGTTATAATATCCTGCTCAGTCATCTGCAATCCCATCCTTCCACTTATGAAAACGTCTGCATAAGGTTACCTATAACAAGATTCCATCCGTCAGCCATTACAAACAGCAGTATCTTGAACGGCATTGATATCGTCGTAGGCGGGAGCATCATCATACCCATCGACATAAGTACCGATGAAACCACCATATCTATAACAATAAACGGAATATATATAAGGAAACCTATAATAAATGCTATTCTCAACTCGCTTATTATAAAAGCCGGAATCAGGACATTAAGCGGAATATCATCCTCATTCTCAATGCTTCCTGCCTCTGTGCCCGCAATATTAAGAAATGTATCCAGGTCCTTCGTTGAAACCTGCTTGAGCATAAATGCACGCATCGGTTTTATTCCTGCATCAAATGCCTGCTCGATTGTAATCTCATTGTTAGATAACGGCTTTATTGCACTGTCATACACCTGTGTAAATGTAGGCGACATGACAAAAAAGGTCAAAAATATAGACAAGCCAATCAATACCTGATTAGGCGGAATCGTCTGCACACCTAACGCAGCTCTTGTAAAGTGAAGAACTATAACGATTCTCGTAAATGACGTAAGCAGCATCAATATTGATGGTGCCAGTGATATTATCGTAAGCACTAAAAGCATCTGTAATACACTTGCCATATCACTTCCATCACCGGCCGCAACACTAAAATTAATAAGATTATTATTATTGCTGCCTGCCGCTGTTGCCGTCTCCTGGGCGGCTGTCGTTGCCTGTGTTGCCGAAGCAGTACCTGCCGTACACAGACATACGACAATTACTACCGCAACCAGCATGGCTGCCTTACTTATGACTCTTCCATGCTTTTTAATAAATCGTAACATAGTTCATCCCACCTAATCTTCTGGCTTGTCCTTCTTTAACTTATCCAATATAGCTTTGAAGCTGTCGGAATGAGATTCAGTTGTTGTACTGTTATAAATCAAATCCTCTCCATCCAGTTCACAAAGATACGTTATCGTATCCTTGCATACTGCAATGGCAAAATACTTCTTACCTATCTTAATTATCTGAATGTACTTATTATTAGAAATTCTGAATGTCTCCAATACATTGACATTACTGCCGGCCATCTTATTCTTCTGATAACTGCCAACGAATCTCGTTGTAAAATATGTAAGTGCAAGCACAAATATAAATATCAGAATCATAGAAATCAACTGTGCAATTGAATCAATTGTACCGGACGAAATCTTCAAAAATGCCATCAGACTAACCAATTACTTTCTTAACTGCCTCAATTACACGGTCTGCCTGGAAAGGCTTAACAATAAAATCCTTAGCTCCTGACTGGATAGACTCAATTACCATTGCCTGCTGACCCATTGCTGAACACATAATTACCATAGCATTAGGGTCTCCGGCCTTAATCTTCTTAAGAGCCTCTATACCATCCATCTCAGGCATTGTAATATCCATAAGTACCAAGTCCGGTTTAAGTTCATTATACTTCTCAACTGCCTTAGCACCATTCTCAGCTTCTCCTGCAATGTTGTAACCATTCTTTGTGAGAATGTCCTTTATCATCATTCTCATAAATGCTGCATCATCACATATCAAAATATTCTTTGCCATACCTGTTCTCCTTACTTCATATTATTCTAATGTGGCTGACAAGCCCAAATAATCCCAATGATTTAAAATAACACATTGAACATTATACACTAAAACTTTGTAATTTCCTATTACTTTTTGTGTTTTTTGCAAAATTACTGCTCTTTGATAATCTCGGTAATTCTTACGCCAAAATTCTCTTCGATAACAACAACCTCACCCTTAGCTACGTTCTTACCATTAACAAGAACATCAACTGACTCACCTGCAATCTTATTAAGTTCGATAATCGTTCCCGGTGCAAACTCAAGTATATCCTTGATTGTCTTGGATGTTCTTCCCAGTTCTACTGTAACTTCAAGCGGAACGTCCATAATAAGGTCAATGTTCTCTTTCTGTGACAATGCTGACAGATCTCCGGCAAACGGCTGGAAAGCTGCAGGCTGGACATTAACATCCGGCTGTGGTGCATAA
>ULRC01039853.1_pt1 | contig 18553 bp, 14 predicted proteins | sample 1955101 | NCBI WGS metagenome assembly ULRC01 (sample SAMEA4835672, study PRJEB28245) | human gut metagenome | biome: gut microbiome; material: fecal sample | place: Denmark | collected 2008 | reverse complement strand
CCAGGCACAGGGAGTTGCGAACCTGCTGTCAGATATTGTACGTTTCTTCCCAAGCCCGGATAAGAGAAGCTGCGTGGGAATCAACCGCAGAACGAATGAGATCTTTGAAGCAAATTATGATTTCGCAAAATCAAAGACGGCTTATGTATTTAAGACGATGGTGGATCCGTTTATCGGAAAATACTCTTTCGTAAAAGTATGCTCAGGAGTACTCAAAGGGGATGACGTTCTTTATAATGCTGATACGGATGCAGAAGAGAAGCCGGGGAAATTATATACTCTGTGCGGAAATAAGCCATCGGAAGTATCAGAACTTTTTGCAGGAGATATCGGGGCGATCGCAAAGCTTACGAATACAAGAACCGGAGATACCTTATCAGTGAAGAATAATCCGGTATCGTATGCAAGGACAGATTTCTCTGTGCCATATACATATATGAAGTATCGTGTAAAGAATAAAGGCGATGAGGATAAAGTATCTCAGGCTCTTGCAAGGATGACAGCAGAGGATGTTACCTTAAGGACAGTGAACGACAGCGAGAACAGGCAATCACTTCTGTATGGTATGGGCGAACAGCATCTGGAGATTGTGGCAAGTAAGCTTGCATCAAGATATAAGGTGGAGATCACACTGGAGACTCCGAAGGTTGCTTTCAGAGAGACGATCCGCAAAAATTCAGATGTGGATTCCAAATATAAAAAGCAGAGCGGAGGTCATGGACAGTACGGTCATGTTAAGATGAAATTTGAGCCTTCAGGAGATCTGGAAACTCCATTTGTATTTGAAGAGTGTGTGGTAGGAGGAGCGGTTCCGAAGAATTATTTCCCTGCAGTGGAAAAAGGCCTTCAGGAATCTGTTGTAAAAGGACCACTGGCAGGCTATCCGGTTGTGGGTGTGAAGGCAACGCTTTATGATGGATCTTACCATCCGGTAGATTCCTCGGAGATGGCATTCAAGACGGCAACGATCCAAGCATTTAAGAAAGGATTTATGGAGGCTTCACCGGTTCTGCTTGAGCCAATCGTATCTCTGAAAGTGACAGTGCCGGATGATTATACGGGAGATGTCATGGGAGATCTGAACAAGAGACGCGGACGTGTGCTGGGAATGACTCCGGTTGCGGGCGGTAAGCAGGTGATCGAGGCGGATATCCCGATGACAGGATTATTTGGTTATTGTACGACACTTCGTTCCATGACAGGTGGAAGAGGAACTTATGCATATACTTTTGCAAGATATGAGCAGGCTTCGTCCGATGTCCAGGAGAAGGAGATTGCAGCAAGGGCAGCAGAAGAATAGAACGGATCTTTTGAGGGGATGATGAGATGGTGAAAGAAAAGGGAGTGTGTCTGAACGGGCATACTTCCTTTTCAGGTTAAGAAACTGCCAATTTTGTTGTACTTTCAATATAAAGGTGCTATAATTGCTCTGTTTACTGCACGGGAGATGTGTAGCAGGCAGGAAAAATGAGACAATATCGAGGAAAAAGAAATGAAGATTATTATTATCGGTGACGGAAAAGTAGGGTATAAGCTTGCCCGGCAGCTTTCCACCGAAAAATATGATGTTGTATTGATTGACAGTGATGAGAAGAAGCTGAGATTTGCAACAGATCATCTGGATATTGCGTGCGTGGCGGGAAATGGTGCGGACGCAGAAGTTTTAAAGCAGGCAGATATCGCCCATGCGGATCTGGCTATCGCATGTACTTCGGAGGACGAGTGCAATATGCTCAGTTGTCTGATCGCAAGGAAGCTTGGAGCAAGACATACGATCGCCCGTGTCCGTAACCCGATTTATTATCGTCAGATCGGACTCTTAAAGGAAGATCTTCATCTTAGCATGGCAGTGAATCCGGAGCTGATCGTAGCTGATGAGATCAGCCGGCTTCTGATCTTCCCGGATGCAAGTCAGATCGAGACATTTGTTAAGGGGAGAATGGAACTGCTGGAACTTCCGGTCAGTGCAAACGGAGTTCTGGAAGGAATGCGGTTATCTGATATGTATAGAAAGTTTCAGATCCGGCTGCTTGTCTGTGCAGTGGAGCGTGGAGAAGATGTGAGGATTCCTGATGGAGAATATGTCCTGAAAGCAGGAGATCGTCTCCATATTGCAGCATCTCATAAAGATCTGGAGCGGTTTTTCAAAGCCAACGGTAAGAGAAGAGAGAAGATAAAGAAAGTGATCATCTGTGGCGGAGGAAGGGTCGGATATTATCTGGCAGCCCAGCTTTCCACTCTCGGAATGCAGGTAAAGATCATTGAAGAAAATGCGAGACGCTGTGAGGAGTTGTGCGAACTGCTTCCAAAGGCAACCATCATCAATGGGGATGCAACAGACCATGATCTTCTTGTGGAAGAAGGGGTGGAGGAGGCAGATGCTTTTGTTGCCCTGACCGGGATGGATGAGGAAAATATCATCCTGTCCCTGTATGCAAAGAGCCAGAATGTGGACAAGATCGTTGCAAAAGTCAATGAAGACCGTCGTGCGAGAATGGTAGAAGAATTTGGAATTGACAGTATTGTATCTGTCAAGACGGCAACTGCGGATGCAATCATGAGCTATGTGCGGGCAAGAAAAAATTCCCAGGCAAGTGCCAATATTGAGACGATGTATCAACTGGTAGATGATAAGGTAGAGGCTTTAGAATTTATAATAAAATCTGCAACAGAATATACAGGAATCCCTCTGAAGGATCTGGCACTTAAGCCGAATAATCTGATCGTATGTATCGGACGAAAAAGGCAGATCATTCTGCCGAGTGGAGAAGACTGTATTGAAGTCGGTGACAGTGTGGTTGTTATTACGATGGAGAAGCACATTGAAGATATCAGGGATATAATGATATAGGTGCAGTGCGATGAATAAAAGAATGATTTTTTACATTTTGGGGAAAATGATGGGAGTTGAGGGGATTGTCCTTTTGATCCCGGCATTTGTGTCCCTTCTCTATCAGGAGAAAAGTGGATTTTCTTTTCTGATCGTATCGGCAGTCCTGATCCTGATCTATTTTGTACTGGGAAGAAAAGAACCAAAGTCAAAGCGGATCTACAGTAAAGAGGGATTTGCGATCGTAGGACTTGCGTGGCTGTTATGGTCAGCATTTGGAGCATTGCCTTTTGTGATCAGTGGCAGTATCCCACATTATATTGATGCATTTTTTGAGACTGTGTCGGGATTTACGACAACCGGATCGACGATTTTGACAGAGATTGAGATTCTTCCGAAAGGAATTGCGTTCTGGAGAAGTTTTACGCACTGGATCGGTGGAATGGGAGTGCTGGTCTTTGTTATGATGATCACCTCTCTGGACGATGATAATGCCATGCCGCTGATGCGTGCGGAAGTGCCGGGGCCGGAGGCAGATAAGCTTGTTCCGAAGGCAAGACGTACAGCAAAGATCCTGTATGGAATGTATTTTGCACTGACGGCAGTGGAGACTGTCTTTTTGATGGCCGGTGGCATGAGCTTTTTTGATGCGTTGCTTCATGCGTTCAGTACCGCAGGAACCGGTGGATTTTCAAATAAAAATGCAAGTGTAGGATTTTTTGACAGTGCATATATTGATGGTGTGATTACAGTCTTTATGATTTTATTTGGAATTAATTTCAATCTGTATTTCCTGTTCCTGTTAAAAGAATGGAAGACGGCACTGAAAAATGAAGAATTGTGGGTTTATCTTGGCATCATTGGTGCATCAATGGCTGCAATTACCGGAAATATCCTCCATATTTACGGTAATATTTTCCGGGCATTCCGGTATGCGTCGTTCCAGGTGGCATCGGTGATCACGACAACCGGATTCTGTACTGCGGATTATGATCGCTGGCCGGAACTGTCGAAGATGATCCTGATGTCGCTCATGTTCGTGGGAGCATGTGCAAGTTCTACCGGGGGCGGGATCAAGGTGAGTCGTCTGATTATCCTGTGGAAGTCTGTCCGTCAGGAAGTACGGAAAATCCTGCATCCGAATGCGGTGACAGTGATCCGGGTCAATGGAAGGAAGATCGGTCAGGATACGCTGAGAAATGTAAATATTTATCTGGCGTGTTATGTGTTGATCCTGGTTGTATCAACGCTGCTTGTATCCATTGATAATTTTGATTTTGCAACTTCATTCAGCGGAGTTCTGACAACGCTGAGTAATGTAGGACCGGGAATTTCACAGGTAGGACCGGTTATGAATTTCCATAAATTTTCAGTTTTATCAAAGCTGGTCTTCTGTTTTGATATGCTGGCGGGAAGACTGGAGATATTCCCATATCTGTTACTGTTCTCACCGGATTTGTGGAGAAGAAGATTTTAATGAATTTGAATGCGGGAAGTTTTGTCGGTGACAGCTAATCCCGCATTGATTTTATAAGGAAAGGGAAAAAGAAACTATGAAAAAAGTAAAAGGAAAGATCCTTGTTGTGATCGGCGTGCTGGCAGTGCTTGGAATTTATTATTACGCGGCACTTCCTGCTTTTAATATCCATTCAATGGAATTCTGGATCTTACTGATTGTCCTGCTGGTACTGGCAGCAGGAATTTATGGAAAAATTGCAAAAGTAAAGCCGAATAAGATCAGAAAATCTAAAGGGATGAGAATATTCTTCAGCCTGATCCTGATCGTGATCGGCATATGGGCTGTGGGAGCATTGCTGTCTTCACCGATTGTGAATGCCGGAAAATATCAGAAGCTGATGGCTGTGGAGAACGGAGAATTTTCAAAAGATATTGAGGAATTGTCTTTTGACCAGATTCCTCTTCTGGATAAGGATTCAGCAGAGATCCTTGGAAACCGGAAAATGGGAAGTATGGTGGATATGGTATCTCAGTTTGAAGTGGATGAACTGTATTCACAGATTAACTATCAGGATCGTCCGGTGAGAGTGTCACCTCTGAAATATGCAGATCTGATCAAGTGGTTTACCAACCGGAAAGAAGGAATCCCGGCATATATCAAGATTGACATGGCAACACAGAATACCGAGCTGGTAAAACTGAAAGAAGGAATGAAGTATACAACCAGCGATCATTTCAACCGGAATATTTACCGGCATCTGAGATTCGCTTATCCGACCTATATTTTTAATGAACTGAGCTTTGAAGTGGATGAAGAAGGAGTTCCGTACTGGATCTGTCCGGTGAGAAAATACAACATCGGATTATTTGGCGGAGCTACGGTGGAACGTGTTGTATTATGTAATGCCATTACCGGGGAAATGGAAGATTATAAAATTGAGGATGTACCGCAGTGGATCGACCGTGCATATTCTGCAGATCTTCTGATTTCGCTGTATGATTATTATGGTACTTTGAAGCATGGATTCCTGAACAGTGTACTGGGGCAGAAGGACTGTCTTGAGACAACAGATGGATATAATTATCTTGCGGTTGATGATGATGTGTGGGTTTATACGGGAGTAACTTCCATTACCGGGGATCAGTCAAATGTCGGTTTCGTCCTGATGAATCAGCGGACAATGGAGACGAAATTTTATGAGATCGAAGGTGCAACAGAGACTTCAGCGATGTCATCTGCAGAGGGACAGGTACAGAATTTGAAATACAGTGCGACATTTCCACTGTTGCTGAACCTTTCGGGAGAACCGACCTACTTCATTGCATTGAAGGATGATGCAGGACTGGTAAAGAAATATGCCATGGTCAATGTGCAGAAATATCAGATTGTGGCGATCGGGGATACAGTCAGCGAGTGTGAAGAATTCTATACAAATCTGATGTATAAAAATGGAATCAAAACGGAAGCAAAGGATACCCGTACCGTAGAATCCATCAAAGGAAAGATCACTAAGATCGCACAGGGAGTTGTAGACGGAAATTCTCATTATTATCTGATGCTGGAAGGATCGGATGAGATTTTTGATGTATCGGTTGTGGATTTTATTGACATTATCCGCTACAATGTGGGCGATGAAGTGACGGTTGAATATAAGGAAGGGGAAAAGGCAAATACGGTTCTTTCTCTGACCGGGGATCCAAAATAGTCAGCGAGAACAGAATTTAACAGAAGACGGCGAATAAAAAAAGTCCATCGGAGTATCTTATAAAAGAGAGATTCCGATGGACTTTTCAGTTGCCATATACAACAAAAAGATCCGACAGGACTTTTTAGTTGAATCAGGATATCAGAGAACGGTACATTCCAGAGAATCAATATCCGGGATTTCGTTCTTATCTGCACTGACGCTGAGATAGAAATCAATATTATTCTCAGAAGAAATCTTGTTCAGCTTCTGGATGAAAGACGGAAGACTTTCCAGAGTAATATTGGCCTGCTTTAAAATGCTGTCAATGAATACTGCCTGAATATCATGATTGCCTGCAGCCATACCATAGAGAAAACCGACGAATTCTTCAAGGGTAAGGATATCAGGATAATCTGCCATACGGATGACACGAATATTAAAGTCTACTGAATAAGTATCTTTATGACTTCTTTTGATGAATACGACATTACCGCTGGATGTCTTTACCTTTTCATTTGCAAGGTCGATCATTTGCTGGGTTTTTCCGCTGCCTCTCGGGCCTGTTATTAAATTTACCATGGCGACTCTCTCCTTTATGTAAGTAAGTATTTTTGAGACTGTATGATCGCTCAAATATTTATAAGCCTATTATACACTAAAGATATGTGAGTAACAACTAAAAAAGAGATAAAAATTTAAAAAAAATTATGCGGAATGACTATAAACAAATGAGAAAAGTTCTCAAAATGTATATTGAAAATCATTCTCAAGTATGATATCATAACATTGATTGAAAATCATTCTCAAAACCAAGGAGGAATCATGCCAACCGAAGTAATATCCTACTATCTGAAAAATGAAGACCGGCTTGTAAGGCTTGGATTTCAGGTCGCATTGCAGTGTGCCCCGGTGCTGAAGGGAATAAAAATTTCCTGCCTTATTTCTATGGATGCAAGACTTTGTCCGGGATTACCGGAGATACTGATGGGGACAGATTTAAAATATCACTGCCTGTCCTGTTCGCAAGGAAAATGCCTTGTCCTTTTTTATCGACCTGACGAACTGGAACAGTATTTAAAGAGAGCAGATGTCAGTCAGCTTGCACAGGAATATGGATATAAAAAAGAGCCGGCAGAAAAAATGCTGGAGCGGCTTTCACAGAGAGTGAAAGATTTTTCAGAAAAAGGAATGGGATTCCCTCATGAGATTGGGATGTTTCTCGGATATCCGGTAGCAGATATCCGAGGCTTCATTGAAAATGAGGGCAGAAAATATCTGATGATCGGATATTGGAAGGTATACAGTAACCTGTCGCAGGCAAGAATGATCTTCAAGGAATACGACCGTGCGAAAGAATGTGCGGTCCAGGAATATCTGACAGGGAAAAGTATCCGGGAGATTTCGATGAAAAAGAAAGATGGAGGAAGATAAGATGAGTATATCAGTTGTATATTGGAGCGGAACAGGAAATACCCAGGCTATGGCTGAAGCAGTGGCTGAGGGAATCAAAGCAGCAGGTCAGGAGGCAGAACTTCTGGAAGTTGGAAATGCTGATGCAGCAACGGTTGCAGCAGGAAATGCATTCGCACTGGGCTGCCCGTCCATGGGTTCAGAGCAGTTGGAAGAAGCAGAGATGGAGCCGTTTGTTGAGGAGATCGAGTCACTGGTATCAGGAAAGACAATCCTCTTGTTCGGTTCTTATGGCTGGGGTGATGGAGAATGGATGCGTGACTGGGCAGAACGCATGAAAAATGCCGGAGCAGTATTACTGCGTGAGGAAGGCATTATCACAAATGATGCACCGGAAGATGACATGCTGGAGGAACTGAAAGCAGCAGGTCAGGAGCTTGCACAGAAAGCGTAAAGCAAAGCAGAAAGTCAAAATTCTCCCCGATGCATAGTATAATTATTAGAAAAGGTCTGTTAATGAAGGGAGAATGAGAAGATGAATCGAATGATTTTAGCGGGAATTTTAATACCATTTGCCGGGACGACATTAGGCTCGGCAATGGTATTTTTTATGCGGAAAGAGATGAATGAAAAAGTGCAGAAACTGTTGCTTGGATTTGCATCAGGAGTTATGATCGCGGCATCAGTATGGTCGCTTCTGATTCCGGCGATCGAGATGGCAGAGCAGGAGAAGACGACTGCGTGGATTCCGGCATCAGTGGGATTCCTTCTGGGGATGGGATTTTTGCTGCTCCTGGATACCATCACACCGCATCTGCATTTTACAGAAGATGAGCCGGAAGGAATCCCGTCTCATCTAAAAAAAACGACTATGCTTGTCCTTGCCGTCACGTTGCATAATATTCCCGAGGGAATGGCGGTCGGAGTGACTTTTGCAGGAGTTCTGACGGGAAATACAACGATGTCGATGGCGGGAGCATTTGCCCTGGCGATGGGTATTGCAATTCAGAATTTCCCGGAAGGGGCAATCATTTCCATGCCACTGCAAAGTCAGGGAATCTCAAAAACTAGAGCATTTGTATACGGGACACTTTCCGGGATCGTGGAACCGGTCGGAGCATTTTTAACGATTTTGCTGACGGGGCTGGTTGTACCGCTTCTTCCCTATCTGCTGTCATTTGCAGCAGGGGCGATGATCTATGTTGTGGTAGAAGAACTGATTCCAGAAGCACAGTCGGGGGAACACTCCAATATCAGTACGATCGGGGTGGCAGCCGGATTTGTCCTGATGATGATCCTGGATGTGGCACTGGGATAAAAATACAGTGAAATGAAACTGATGAGTGATGATTAGAAAGAATTATAAGAAAAATGTCCAAAGATTTTCTGAAAATATTGCAATAGTCAGAATATCGTGCTAGACTGTACTTTGTTGTGCTAAAGCACAAAAGAGAAATACTCAGGAGAGTCTCTTTAAAAAGAGCGCCGAAGGTGTAAGCAGTGCTGCTACTTTGAAAAAAGAAGTTCCCGGCAGGGGCGGGAGGGCAGGAACTGCGAGTCTCTCAGGCAAAAGGATGGAGGAATAAAGGAATGTTTGCACAAATCAACGAACTCATCAAAGTAATTGATGATGCCGTGTGGGGTCTGCCATTGATCTGCCTCATCATGGTAACAGGTATCTTATTAACAGTCAGGCTTGGCGGAGTTCAGATCCGGCATCTCGGAAAAGCTTTCAAATTCATGTTTCAGGATGAAGAAGACGGACATGGAGAAGTGACCAGTTTTGGAGCACTTTGTACTGCATTGTCTGCGACCATCGGAACGGGAAATATCGCAGGTGTTGCGACTGCGATCGCAGCAGGTGGCCCGGGAGCATTATTCTGGATGGTTGTTGCCGCATTTTTCGGAATGGCGACAAAGTATTCAGAAGGTCTTCTTTCAATCAAATACCGCACGATCGATCAAGACGGTCATGTTCTGGGTGGACCTTTCTATTATATTGAAAATGGAATGGGAAAGAAATGGAAATGGCTTGCCAAGATCTTTGCATTTTTCGGAGCAGGTGTAGGTCTGTTCGGAATCGGAACATTTACCCAGGTGAACAGTATTGCATCAGCGGTAAAGAATTTCTTTGATCCGGATATGGCACATACGGTAACTGTATTGGGAAATGATTATTCCATCGCAACTGTGATCGCAGGAATCCTGCTGACAGTTTTTGTAGGACTGGTTGTTATTGGTGGTATTAAGAGAATTTCAAAAGTTTCGGAAGTTGTAGTACCGTTTATGGCGGTTTTATATGTGGTACTCTGTCTGATTATTGTATTTACAAATATCAAGGCAGTGCCGGGAGCATTTGCTGAAATTATCAGCAGTGCATTTAACGGAAGTGCGTTGGCAGGCGGAGTTATGGGAAGTATGATCGTAGCCATGCAGAAAGGTGTGGCAAGAGGAATCTTTTCCAATGAATCCGGTCTTGGTAGTGCCCCGATCGCAGCCGCAGCAGCAAGAACAAAAGAGCCGGTTCGTCAGGGACTCGTTTCAATGACGGGAACATTTATTGATACGATTGTAATCTGTACGATGACAGGACTTTCTATTGTAATCGCAGGATCATGGCTTGATCCAAAGTTGGAAGGTGTTGCAATTACAATGGATGCATTCCAGAAGGGACTGCCGTTCCCGGGATTCATTGCTACTTTTTCACTGATGTTATGTTTGGTATTCTTTGCATTTACAACGATCCTCGGATGGGATTATTATGGAGAGCGGTGTGTGGAATATCTGTTCAACCGCAATAAAGCAGTGGTAAAAGGATACCGCTGGCTGTATATTCTGGCAGTATTTATCGGACCATATATGACAGTTGCTGCAGTATGGAATATTGCAGATATCTTTAATGCATTGATGGCATTTCCGAACCTGATCGCATTGCTTGCATTAAGTGGTGTGGTTGTAAAGGAAACGAAAGAATTTCATGCAAAGCATAAAGGATCTTATTAATGATCAGAGTCTTAAATAGACATACAGTCTGAATTATCAGACAGTTTAAAGAATAATGAGATATACCCCCTGAGCAATTTTGAGAAGAATGCAGTCTGACCCGTTGAAAAGACGGGGACAGGCTGCTTTTTTTGTAAAATATGAAAAAATGGTTGACTTTTAAGAAAACTGATAATTATCAGGGGAAACAGATGATATTCCGAAAATACACTATCATGTGTTTTTCCCATTGCATTATACTATATTTTGTATTAGAATAGATTTCAGACAATATCTTGAAAGTGAGGAGACTGGTGGGATGAAGATTATCAAAAGGAACGGGTCAGAGGAAGTATTCGATATAAATAAGATCATTAAGGCTGTAAAAAAGGCAGATACAAATTCGGAAGAGAGAAGCTTAAGTGATGGTCAGATCGAGGACATTGCCGAGTATGTTGAATTTAAATGCAATAAGCTGAACCGTGCAGTATCGGTAGAAGAGATCCAGGATATGGTAGAGAACCAGATCATGGCGACAGGAGCTTTTGAACTGGCAAAGAGCTATGTCAGATACCGTTATAAGAGATCTCTTGTCCGTAAAGCCAATACGACGGATAACAGGATCCTTTCTTTGATCGAGTATAATAATGAGGATGTAAAGCAGGAAAATTCCAATAAGAACCCTGCAGTGAACAGTGTGCAGAGGGATTATATGGCAGGTGAGGTGAGCCGTGACCTGACAACCAGGATGCTGTTGCCGGAGGATATCGTGGAAGCCGACAGACAGGGAATCATCCATTTCCATGATTCAGACTATTATGCACAGCATATGCATAACTGTGATCTGGTCAATCTGGAAGATATGCTTCAGAACGGAACTGTGATCAGCGGAACGATGATCGAGAAGCCGCACAGTTTCTCTACAGCATGTAATATCGCGACGCAGATCATTGCACAGGTTGCAAGTAATCAGTATGGTGGACAGAGCATTTCCCTGGCACATCTTGCTCCGTTTGTCCAGGTATCGAGGAATAAGATCCGGACAGAAGTGCTGGAAGAGATGAAGCTGGTCGGAACAGAGTACCCGGATGATATTCTGAATGAGATCGTGGAGAGACGTCTGAAAAAAGAGATCACGAAGGGAGTTCAGACAATCGAGTATCAGGTCATCACTCTGATGACGACGAACGGACAGGCTCCGTTCCTGACAGTCTTTATGTATCTGAATGAGGCAAAGAGTGAGTCAGAGAAGCGGGATCTTGCGATGATCATAGAAGAGACTCTACGTCAGCGTTATCAGGGGGTTAAGAATGAGGCAGGAGTGTGGGTAACTCCGGCATTCCCGAAGCTGATCTATGTACTTGAAGATGATAATATCGAAGAAGGAAGTGAATATTTCTATCTGACAGAGCTGGCTGCAAAGTGTACTGCAAAGCGTCTTGTACCGGATTATATTTCTGAGAAGAAGATGAAAGAATTAAAAGAAGGCAACTGTTTCCCGGTTATGGGATGCCGGAGCTGCTTAAGTCCGTGGAAGGATGAGAATGGAAACTATCAGTTCTACGGCAGGTTTAATCAGGGCGTTGTAACGATCAACCTGGTGGATGTAGCACTTTCTTCCGGAGGCGATATGAATAAATTCTGGAAGATCTTTGATGAGCGGCTGGAGCTGTGCTATCGTGCGTTGATGTGCAGACATAACCGTCTGAAGGGAACGCTTTCCGATGCAGCCCCGATCCTGTGGCAGTTTGGAGCTTTGGCCCGTCTGAAAAAAGGTGAGCCGATCGACAAGCTTTTGTATGGTGGATATTCAACAATTTCGCTTGGATATGCAGGGCTTTATGAGTGCGTGAAGTATATGACAGGAAAGTCTCATACAGATCCTGAGGCAACTCCTTTTGCACTGGATGTCATGAAGCATATGAATGAAGCTTGTAATAAATGGAAAGAGGAGACGAACATTGCATTCAGTATTTACGGATCTCCGATTGAAAGTACGACCTACAAGTTTGCAAAATGTCTTCAGAAGAGATTTGGAGTGATTCCGGGAATTACGGACAAGAGTTATATTACGAACAGTTATCATGTATTTGTCGGAGAAGAGATCGACGCTTTTGCAAAACTGAAGTTTGAATCCCAGTTCCAGGCTCTTTCAACAGGCGGAGCAATCAGTTATGTGGAAGTACCGGATATGAAAGATAATATTCCGGCTGTGCTTCAGGTAATCCGGTTTATTTATGAGAATATCATGTATGCAGAATTGAATACGAAGAGTGATTATTGTCAGGAGTGTGGATTTGATGGAGAGATCCAGGTTGTGACAGACGAGGAAGGAAAGCTCGTGTGGGAATGTCCTCATTGTGGCAACCGGAACCAGGATACGCTGAATGTTGCAAGACGTACCTGCGGATATATCGGAACTCAGTTCTGGAATCAGGGAAGAACCCAGGAAATCAAGGAGCGAGTTCTTCATCTGTAGAAGCAGGATAAAAGTATTGAGGTTGAACAAGGGAGATGTCCGGGTCTGTGCAGACAGATCCGGACATTTTCTCGTATAAAAGGCAGGAAAGAACATGAGGTATGGAGAAATAAAGAAGTGCGATATAGCCAATGGAGAAGGTGTCAGGGTTTCTCTTTTTGTTTCAGGCTGTACGCATCATTGTAAAGGCTGCTTCAATGAGGCAACGTGGGATTTTGATTATGGGAAAGAATTTACTCAGGAGACAGAGGAGGAGATCCTGAAGGCACTTGAACCGGAGTATGTGAACGGACTGTCAGTGCTGGGAGGAGAGCCATTTGAACCGCAGAATCAGAGAGTGCTTGTTCCGTTTCTGAAAAAGGTGAAAGAACGTTACCCCGGGAAGACAATCTGGTGCTATACGGGATATCTTTTTGACCGGGAACTCTGCAAAAAAAGCAGGGCAAGGTGCGAAGTGACGGATGAGATGCTGGCACTGCTGGATGTTCTTGTAGACGGACGTTTTGTGGAAGAAAAAAAGAATATCATGCTGTTGTTCCGTGGCTCATCCAACCAACGTCTGATTGATGTAAAAAAAAGTCTGGAACAGGGAAGTGTTGCAGAGTGGAACCCAACGATAAAAAGAGGAATTGACTGAAAAATAGAAGAAAAGTAAAAAAATAAAAGAAGGATAAAAGAAAGGCAGAAAGATGATATTAAAGAGAGCAAATGCATGGATTGAAAAATGGATCGCTTTTGTGACGCCAACTTGTCTTCTTCTGGGCGTTCTTTTCCCGGAGATTGCCGGCAGGGGTGTTGCCTATGTGCCGGTTGTCTTTGCATTTATGACATTTACGGGAGCGTTGAAATCTTCTTTTAAGGATATCGGGGCAGTCCTGAGAAAGCCGCTGCCGCTTCTGCTGATCCTGGCAGTTCTGCATGTGGTCATGCCGTGTGCCGCATGGAGCGTAGGAGAGATGTTCTTTGCAGGAAATCGGGAGCTGATCACAGGAATGGTTCTTGAATTTTCTGTACCGGCTGCCGTGGTTGGAATGATGTGGGTGTCAATCTATAAAGGGGACAGTTCCATTACGCTCTCTCTGTTGGTAATTGATACGGTCCTTGCACCATTGATCATTCCGCTGACGTTAAAGATTCTTGTAGGTGCCAGGGTAAAGATGAATCCGGAAGAAATGATGAAAGATCTGGTCTTTATGATCGCACTGCCGGCACTTCTGGCAATGTGCTTAAACCAGTTCAGTTGTGGAAAAGTGAAAGAAAAATGGCCGGGAAAGCTGGCATTCTGGTCAAAGCTGTGCCTGATATACTGTGTGATCTGTAATTCATCGAAAGTAGCACCTTATGTAAGACATATGAACCTGCAGAGAGTATTTGTGGCAGTCTGTATCATGATCCTTGCAGCGGCAGGATATGCCATCGGATGGGGAATCTCTGTTCTGTTAAAGCAGGATGAGAAAACCCGGATTTCTATGATCTATGGATCAGGAATGAGAAATATCAGTGCGGGGGCGGTGATCGCAGCAGCTTATTTTCCCGGAGAAGTAATGTTTCCGGTAATGATCGGTACATTATTTCAGCAGGTACTGGCGGCGTGTTATGGAAGTCTGATCAAGAGGCTCAGGAATAGAGAGAAAGGTTGCAAAAAATAAGACTTGACTTATTTTAACATACTACATATAATAAATCATGTTGAGGTGAAAGCCTCCAATTTTGGCTAACTTTGATACCTATGGATTGTTCGGTGCTACGCACTCCCATAATCCATCCCACTATTCGCATATCTCAGGATTACAATTCCATTTTATGCTCAGATTGGGACGGGTTCAAAGGTCTTTTATCCACTTATGAGCAGGCTCATATGGATTCATACCTTTTCACCCTAGTATCAGTATATTGCAAAAGCGAAGAAGAGGACTAGTAGGAAGATCCGTCTGATTTCAGAGAGCTGCCGGGTGGTGAGAGGCAGTATCATGGATTCTGAACTGACCTTGGAGTTCTTCTGCTGAACCGGGATGATCCAGGACAGGCAGAAGCGGGAGTTCCCGTTACAGAATCTGATGAGTGCATCTGCCGGATGGCGGATGAATAAGAGTGGTACCACGGAACTAAAGCCTTTTCGTCTCTTGATTTTGTGAGAAGAAAAGGCTTTCTTTATACCAAAGTATGCAGGAGAAACTGCCGGTGGCAGGTTGTCTGTATGTAATAATGAAAGAGAGGAAGAAGTACATGGGTACAAAGATTGTATACAACCATAAATCGATTGAAAAAAAATGGCGTGAAAAGTGGGAAGAGAAGCCGGTAAATCCAAGAGTGGATGAGAATGGCAATAAAAAGCAGAAATATTACTGCCTGGATATGTTTCCGTATCCGTCAGGAAATGGTCTGCATGTAGGACATTGGAGAGGGTATGTTATTTCTGATGTGTGGAGTCGTTATAAATTGCAGCAGGGTTACTACATCGTTCATCCGATGGGATGGGATGCATTCGGACTTCCTGCAGAGAACTATGCAATCAAAATGGGAGTTCACCCGGCTAAGTCTACAGCGGCCAATGTTGCCAATATCAAGAGACAGATCAATGATATTGCAGCACTGTATGACTGGGATATGGAAGTAAATACAACAGATCCTGAATTTTATAAATGGACACAGTGGATCTTTGTAAAGATGTTCAAAGAGGGTCTGGCATATGAAAAGGAATTTCCGATCAACTGGTGTCCTTCCTGTAAGACAGGACTTGCAAATGAAGAGGTTGTCAATGGTAAATGCGAGCGTTGTGGTGCAGAGGTTACAAAGAAGAACCTTCGTCAGTGGATGCTCCGTATTACCAAGTATGCAGACCGTCTGTTGAATGACCTTGACAAGCTTGACTGGCCGGAGAAGGTTAAGAAGATGCAGGCTGACTGGATTGGTAAATCCTACGGTGCAGAGGTAGATTTCCCGGTAGAGGGAAGAGATGAGAAGATCACGGTTTATACAACAAGACCGGACACACTGCATGGAGCAACTTTTATGGTACTTGCACCGGAGCATGAACTTGCAGCTTCCCTTGCAACACCGGAGACAAAAGAAGCAGTAGAGAAATATATTTATGATGCTTCTATGAAGTCTAATGTTGACCGTATGCAGGATAAAGAAAAGACAGGTGTCTTCACCGGAAGTTATGCGATCAACCCGTTAAATGGTAAAAAGACTCCGATCTGGCTGTCTGATTATGTACTGGCAGATTATGGTACAGGAGCGATCATGTGTGTACCGGCACATGATGACCGTGACTTTGAGTTCGCAACAAAGTTCAATATCCCGATCATCCAGGTTATTGCAAAAGACGGTAAAGAGATCGAGAATATGACAGAAGCTTATACAGAGGCTGCAGGAACCATGATCAATTCCGGTGACTGGAATGGTATGGAATCTTCTGTCCTGAAGAAAGAAGCCCCACATATTATTGAAAAAATGGGAATTGGACGTGCAACAGTCAACTACAAACTGCGTGACTGGGTATTCTCCCGTCAGCGTTACTGGGGTGAGCCGATCCCGATCGTTCACTGCCCGAAGTGTGGAAATGTTCCGGTACCGGAAGAAGAACTTCCGCTTCGTCTGCCGGAGGTAGAATCTTATGAGCCGACAGGAACAGGTGAGTCACCGCTTGCTGCAATTGACGAGTGGGTAAACTGCAAGTGTCCGGTATGTGGAAGTGATGCAAAGAGAGAGACAAATACCATGCCGCAGTGGGCGGGATCATCCTGGTATTTCCTGCGTTATGTAGACAACCATAATTCAGAGGCACTGGTTTCCAGAGAGAAAGCAGACGAGATGCTTCCGGTTGATATGTATATCGGTGGTGTAGAGCATGCAGTACTTCATCTTCTGTACTCAAGATTCTACACGAAATTCCTGTACGATATCGGTGCGATTGATTTTGATGAGCCGTTCCACAAGCTGTTCAATCAGGGAATGATCACCGGAAAGAACGGAATCAAGATGAGTAAATCCAAGGGAAATGTCGTATCACCGGATGATCTTGTACGTGATTACGGATGCGATTCCCTGAGAATGTATGAACTCTTTGTAGGACCACCGGAGCTGGATGCTGAGTGGGATGACCGTGGAATTGATGGTGTAAACCGTTTCCTGAAACGTCTGTGGAATATGTTAATGGAAAGCAAAGAGAAAGACATTCAGCCGACAAAAGAGATGATCAAGCTCCGTCACAGAATGGTATATGATATCACAACAAGACTGGAAAGCTTCAGCCTGAATACAGTTATTTCCGGATTTATGGAGTATAACAACAAGTTCATCGAAGTTGCCAAGAAGGAAGGCGGAATCGATAAAGAGACACTGGAGACGATCGCAGTACTTCTTTCCCCGTTTGCACCGCATTTCGCAGAAGAGATGTGGGAACAGTTAGGTCATGTAGATACTGTATTTAAAGCAGGCTGGCCAAAATACGATGAAAATGAGATGAAAGATGACGAGATCAAGATCCCGGTACAGATCAATGGCAAGACAAAGGCTGTCATTGAGATCCCGGCAGATATCTCCAAGGATGATGCAATCGCAGCAGGTAGAGAAGCGATCGCAGATAAGCTGACAGGAAATGTGATCAAGGAAATCTATGTGCCGAAGAAGATTATTAATATTGTAATGAAATAATTTGAGAGAAAATCTCACAACAGAATAAAGTGTTTGGGAATATTGAAAAGTTCGCTTAAAATCAAGGCTTGCAGACATTTTTCTTCAAGGGAAAGGTATCATAGAATACCGTAAAATATCGTAACAGATTTTTAAAATGGAGTAAAATTGGAGTAAAGATTGAAAGAAAATGGAGTAAATATTTCAAAGATGTAATGAGAAATGGCGTAGGTAGTGGAAACATTATCTGCGTCATTTCTTATTTGTAAAATTAGGGGCAGTTTTATTGAATTTGTGATAAAATAGAAAAAACATCTTGACTCTTTAGTAGCGTAACGGTTTACGATGAAAGATATGTCAATGAAAGCAGTAAAAAGATTGGGGAAAAGTTGTAAAAATCTTTTTAAAATGGATAATGCAAGAGTATTATTATTAGAAATGGCTAAAGATTATTTGAATCATTCTCAGTTGGAAGAAGCCACAGATAAACAGTACGGAAAAGGGGTTACAAAATACATTGGTTCAGCGATATATCGGTATTATGGTGTAGAAAACTTGGAATAAACAGATGTTACCAAAATGGAAACAAAGGAAATACATACTGGTACTTTTATTTTGGGGTCTATCGTTATATGATGTGAATGAAAGAGAGGTATGGAGTATGGCATTAAATGATAACATTAAAAAATTCAGAGAAGAAAAAAATCTCACTCAGCAACAACTGGCAGATAAGTTATATGTTTCAAGGCAGACAGTTTGTCGTTGGGAAAATGGTTCAAGATGTCCAGATTTGATTACGGCAAAAAAACTGGCATTAGAACTAGATGTAAGTATGGATGAACTTATATCAGATGAAGATGTAAATGATATGCAAGTAAATTATGGAATATGGAAATCTGAAAGAATAAAAGACAAGAAGCATTTACAGACACTTCAAAAAAAGATATTAGACTTTATACAAATTGTGGGAGCTGTATTTTTAGCAATCACGATTTTGTTACGAGTGCAATTAGATATGAGAGTACCTGTATGGTGTACAATCATTTGCTTTATTATTGTAGCGGTAGC
>ULRC01055875.1_pt1 | contig 18655 bp, 6 predicted proteins | sample 1955101 | NCBI WGS metagenome assembly ULRC01 (sample SAMEA4835672, study PRJEB28245) | human gut metagenome | biome: gut microbiome; material: fecal sample | place: Denmark | collected 2008 | reverse complement strand
TATAATGTCAAGTTTGCAACGGTATAATTAACTAGAGCCGATGTCAACCAATGGATTGATGCACTTTACTATGCCCAAAATGGAAGATTATACATCGGTACTTATGATGGCATTAAATGTATAGATACTCAAACTCTAAAAGTAGCAGGAAAAGAAAAAGCATTGCTCGGACTTGTTATCTATTCCATTGCAGAAGATCATGAACATCGTATCTGGGCCGGTACATCCGATGGTATTACGGTTATGGACAAGGATTTGAATGTCCTCGAACAATTCACTACCCAAAACGGATTGCCTAACAACTCCGTTTCATCCATCGTAGTGGATAAAAACAATGACATTTGGGTCAGTACCAATCAGGGCATTGCCAAATACAACCCGCAGAAAAACTCCTTCATTCCGTTTTATACTTCCGACGGCTTATACAACAACGAATTCTCCAGAAATGCGTTCTGCCAATATCCCGACGGTAAAATCCTGTTTGGAGGAACCAACGGAATCATTTTCTTCAATCTAGATGACATCAAGATTCAGAAATTTCAAAGTAAAATCAGACTTACAGGATTTTACTTACATGATAAAGCTGTAAACGAACTTACAAAATCCGGGAATTATCCTGTAATAGACAGTGACATATTCAATACAAAAGAAATTAACCTGGCACATTACGACAACTCTTTCTACATTGAATTCGCTACAGACAATTTCATCGTTCCTCAAAGTTATGTATACTCCATGAACAACGGAACATGGAATTCTTTGCCCAAAGGAACTTCCCGTGTATCATTCAGCAACCTTCCGGTAGGAAAGTATGAGTTTAAGATTAAAGCTATCAATGGCTCTGCAGAATCGGAAATAAAAACCATATTCATCCATATTCATCCAGCATGGTATAACTCGACTATAGCTTGGATTATCTATCTGGCCATCATTGGCAGCATAGCTGCCGTCTTCATACATCAGGCAAAAGAAAAATACAGGGTAAGGCAAGAAATGCTGAAACACAAGCATCTGGAAGAAATCAACGAAGCCAAACTGCAATTCTTCATCAACATCTCGCATGAGATTCGAACGCCGATGTCGTTGATAATAAGCCCGCTCCAGAAATTAATCTCTACCGACAACGATGCGGAAAGACAGAAGAGCTACTCCCTGATTGAACGTAATGCACAACGCATATTGAACCTCATCAATCAGTTGATGGACATCCGGAAAATAGACAAGAACCAAATGAAACTCAGTTTTACAGAAGTGGAATTAATCGGTTTTGTCAACGACATCAAGGACACATTTGCCTATCAGGCTGCCAGCAAAGGAGCCCAACTGAACATTATCACCCAACTGGACCAACTGAAAGTATGGCTGGACCCGAACAATTTTGACAAAGTGATTTTCAACTTGTTGTCCAATGCTCTCAAGCACATTCAAAATGACGGAAAAATTAATATCTACATTAATTCCATTCACGACAGCAAAGAAAAAGCTCCATTGAACAACTATGCCGAAATCATTATTGAAGACAACGGTTCAGGCATCAAGGAAAGTGAAATGAAACGCATCTTTGAACGCTTCTACCAAGTGAGCGACGACAGGTCACGCAGCAAAGGAACCGGAATCGGACTTCATTTGTCTATGTCACTCGTAAAAATGCATCATGGCACCATTACGGTCAAGAACAACGACAACCAACCAGGATGCAGTTTCACCATACACATCCCGCTAGGATGCAACCATCTCTCCCCAGAAGATATGGCCTCAAACTCCTCTGATACAACACCTCTATCTTCCACAGAAGATCATACGCTTCAGCACATTCCACTCCCTCCAGAAGAAAATGAAGGGGAGGAAAACAGTAAAAAGGCACCGAGAAAGAAACATTCTGTCCTCATTGTGGAAGATGAAGACGACATCCGGAATTACTTACTGACCGAATTAGGCAACCATTTCCGTGTATTAAGTTGCAGCAACGGAAAAGAAGCCATGGAAATCATCATGTCGCACATGCCGGATTTGGTGCTCAGCGACATCATGATGCCGGAAATAAACGGAATTACCTTGCTTAAAAAGCTGAAACAGAATATCAAGACTAATCATATTCCGGTCATTCTTCTGACAGCCAAGAACAGTGAAAAAGACTACATTGAAGGGCTTTCATTGGGAGCTGACGCCTACATTGCCAAGCCGTTTAATCTGGAAATTCTAATCACCACCATTGAAAACCTGATTCGAAACCGGGAAGTACTGCGTAACAACTTCAGTGGCAAACAGGAACAAGATGGACAGATTGAAGTTATTCAACCTCAGTCGGCAGATGAGAAACTGATGAAAAAAGTGATGAAAGCCATCAACAAGAATCTGAACAATCCGGACCTGAACGCAGAAATGATTGCGGCAGAAGTGGGTATAAGCCGAGTACATCTGTACCGGAAACTTAAGGAAATCACGAACCAGTCCACACGAGATTTCATCCGGAATATTCGACTAAAGCAGGCGGAGATTCTACTGAAATCAGAAAAGAATTACAGTATTTCTGAGATATCCCAACTAGTAGGATTTAACAATACCACTTATTTCTCGAACGCATTCAAAGAATTATATGGTGTGTCTCCAAGCAAATACATGGAACATTGCAAAGAGAACAAAGATAAACTGGAAGAGGACACTCGGAACGAACAAGATAAAACAGAAAAACAATAAAAAGACATCACTAAGAAAGTCTGGCCGCAACTTAACGACCAGACTTTTTAGTTTTTATTCTGTTTTCAGAATCTGAAGCATCGTAAGCGCATATCTTTTACCCAGCTCACGATATCCGGCCGCACTGAAATGCAGTCTGTCGGAAACCGCCTCACACCCTTCGGATGAAATGACATGCGCGGAAGGTATTGTTTCCGGCAATTTCTGAATCACCGGATTCATAGAGACACAAGCTCCTCCCTGCCCTTCTGACACAAGTTCACCCACCAACAGAGGCAATGAATTGGGTTTCAAATTAAGATCGGAAAGAATGCTGTCATACACTTTCTTAACTTTCAACGGCCACTCCGAATCACCAGTATTTGACTCTCCCTGATGAAACAGAATCCCTTTTATGACTCCACAGCGGGAAGCCTGTCTGGCCAATTCAATCAATCTGGCATAAGGATTTCCATCATACTCGGCCACCATGTTTTTCAGCCAGTTCGGAGAAGTCTCTACGTATGAAGTATAATTATCTTTATCAAACAATTCGATTTTACAACCTCCTACGGCCACATCAATCACTCCCACCTGTACATTGGCTGGAAGACTATCTACCATTGTGCGACCGAAATAATCTGCAGGAGTCAATCCGGTGCCACATCTTGCCAAAGGGGGAACTGCCGTGTACCACTCCCCTTTCTTCCGTCCTAAATCCGGACAATCCACAGCTTGAAGCACTTTAAAACGAGGATTCACATCCACCGTATCGCATGCTTCTATTTTTGCATTCCCCTCCATATTCGACTGACCCAAGCACAGATAAATATGAAAATTCTCATCCACCTTGCCTGCTTCTGTATGAACCTGTGCAAAAACAGGTCCAAAAGTCAAAGCCATCAACGACGTCAGCGTTGCAATCATTTTCTTCATTTCCATTATTCACAAATTTAGATTCCACTTTTCATTTTCCTTTTTTCATTCTATCAGAAAGCAACTTCAAGTTCCTCTCCCTTATATACGACCGACTTCTCGGCCACTTCTACCGCCCCATTGGAAGACGAAGCGACTTTCACAATCTTCAGTTCCCGAACAGGCTTCATTTCCGCAAATGTCCCCTTCCGTTTACCTATCACCAACGTAGCGTCTTTCTCATTCCAGGTCAGACGGATACAGGAACAAGCTCCTTTTTCATACTCACAGTCTGTTCCATTATCTTCATACAGCTGATAAGTACCATCCGTTCCGGTATACACCCGAATTTCCCACTCCGATTGCAAAGCTGTCTTAGCCTCGTCCGTATAGCCAGAAGCCAAAGGTAAAATTGTACCCGATTTGACAAATACAGGAATATAATCCGGAGAAACTGAGGTTTGAACCCATCCTGAAGACAAATGCCGATTGTCATAAAAATCGTACCACCCACCTCGAACGACAGGCAAGTACGTTTTCCAAGTAGCAGGTCCCTCTTCCACAATAGGAGAAACCAGCAGAGAACGACCAAACATATACTGGTATTTCAAAGATAACGCCAACGTATCCTTCGGAAAATCCATCACCAAAGGACGCAACATTGTTCCATCTTCCAGCGAAACCCATGCAGACTCTGAATAGATATAGGGTAGAAGGCGATAACGCAAGGCCAACGATTTACGGGCCATTTCCGTCACTTTGTCTCCGTAGTACCAAAACTCTGTATTCGTCATATACCCATGTACACGCATCAAAGGCAGAAAAACCGAAGTCTGAAGCCACCGGGAAAACCGTTCATGAAAATGGACATCCGTATACTGTGCATCTCCCGGCCGGAAGAACCCTCCGGCATCGTACGTCCACCAAGGCAGACCACAGACAGAAATTCCCAATCCGGCTACAATCTGACGACGAAACGTATCCCAATCGTTCCCGACATCCCCCGACCAGGTGGCCACTCCATACCGCTGAATACCCGGGAAGCCACTACGGGTAAGCAAGACCGTTCGGGGACTAAAGAAACCTTGTTTCCCATTGGAAGAAAGGCTTCTCAGACCTTCATATACCGTTTTATTAACCACCAATGGATAGACATTCCGGAACACCTCTCCGGGACAACTTGAGTGATTTACCCGACGCCCCACCAAATCGTCATTCTCCGGTTCTGTGGCATCCAGCCACCAAGCATCTATTCCTATCGGGAGAATCAAACTATCCCGAAAATTCTGCCAGTAAAATGAAGCTGCCTCCGGATTAAAGAAATCAATCCAAGGAGTGCCTGGAATATAATAGGCTTTCTCGGCCATCTTTTTTCCCAGCACCGAGTTCTGGTCCACCTTCGACCAGACCGACAGCATCAGCCTCATATCCATCCGGTGAAGGCTGTCGACCATTTCCCGAGGAGAAGGGTAATCTGCCTCATCAAAACGCATGGCGTTCCAACCATATTTGCCCCAATACTGCCAGTCCTGCACCATCAAATCGACCGGCAATTTTTCTCTTCGGAACCGAGAGGCTGTTTCCAACAATTCTTTCTGAGAATGAAAACGTTCCCGGCAATGAATGTATCCCAAGGCCCATGCCGGCAACATCGGTACTTCTCCCGTCACAGCCCGATAAGAAGCAATCACCTCATCGGCCGTTCCGGCAAAGAAGGTATAATCGATGCCATTAGAAACCGGAGAACGAAAGGTCGTAGTCTGGTCTACTTTCCGGAAATACAGCTTAGGAGTATCCTCCTTCGTCAACTCCGCCTTCAAACGATGTGTTCCCGCTTTCAAGTCAATCAGTACAGAAACTGTAGGTGGCAGCCACAAATTATTCAAGTCTACTACCGTACGTCCGTCAATTTCCAAGTTGTGCCTGCGAGCCATGGAACTTCCAACGTCCAGCATCAAAGCATATTGCCCGTCGGACTCTACTTGCAGGCTACCTGCAAACACATTACTTTCACGTACTTCTTCCTTACCTCCTTCGGTAGAAGTCACATTCACAGTCACCTTATCACCCGAAGCACCCGTTTTCTGGAGCGCAATCACCGAAGAAGACGGGTTAAATTCCGTCAGACCGTAGTTGTTCCACAAAAGTCCGTATCCCTTATTCGACATCACAAAGGGGATGGCAATCTGCGTATTGACCTGAGTCAGCCTCCGCGTCAATCCACGCACATTCAAATACCCATCCTGAAACTGCCCCAGTCCATAAAGATATTCATCGGAAGGAGAATGGAAAGTCTGTGTGGACACATACGTCTGTTCCCCTTGTACAGAAGAAGCCTGAATCAGACCTCCTTCCTCTCCCAATATCACCTTTCCATCCGAAGAAAGGAACGAAATCCGTCCGTCGGATACTGACACCTTTACTCTTACATTCTTTAAAGTCAAAATATACCCACCGTCCTCCTTCTTAAGTGTGTAAGCTGGAGCCTTCACTGGAAGATACACCAATTCCGGAAGCTCATGCGCAATCCCCCGGCTTCGAACCACCCTTACAGCACCTTCGGCCAACGGCATTAGCCTCAACCGGGTATCTGCCCGACGGAAAATAACCTGGTCAGTTTCTTTTTTTTCCAGCGTCCATTCTTCTACCTGACAAGTAGACGAGAGGCCGGGGATGTTCCCGGCCACACCTTCTCCTCTCCACCATACACAAGCAAAGAAGAACAACAAACATAGATAACCCCTCTTCATGACATGCACAATTAATAATTCAGTTTCCAATAATCAAAATAAGCAAGATCCTTCGGAGCCTTTCTATAATCCGCAAAACGAAACGTTTCGCCATTCCAGAACGAGCCGTCTATTTTCTTAAAACGAAACGTACCGCTGGGGTACTCCCCCACCCCAAAATTTTCGACCGGCTTACGCCGGTATTCACATAATGCAAGAACGGAGTCCGGACACCATCCGAACCCCGTTCTTTTCGTTTTGTCGCTTCGCTCCCGCTTTTCGCGCTTCGCGTTACGCAGCCTCGCTCAACGCCTTATACGCAGCCACGCTTTGCGCCCTCACGAGTTTGCCGCGGAAGGCCAGACGCGAGCCGACACCCGCATTCGTATTCGAAGCATCGTTATTCGCATTCGCATTCGACACACCGCCATTCGCACTCGCAATGTTGTACCCGCGATAGACCACACGGACTGTGGCTGTGCTTATCCAGTACATGTCTGAATGGTATGTGCTCGACGAGCCATTCATCGAGCCTACTGGCACTACCGCCATCAGCCTTCCATGAGCCACTGCCGTTATCCAGTTACCGCTATTCGTCGTACCCTTTATCATGATCGTGCTGCCGTCAGGCATCCAAATGCGCCACTTGCCCTCATTGCCGCTCGTGTTCGGCAAGTCAACACCGTCCATCATGTCATACTTGTGTCCGTAGATGTCCTCATATCCCAGGCAGCAGATATTATTCACCTGCGTCACCTTTGCAGCACCATACTCGTCCTTGTCTATATACCAGGCATATTGGTGCACTCTGTTCTCGTCCACCAGACTGTTTGTAACATTCGGGTTGATTGCCTTTGCGCCCTCATAGCCTATAGTGTCCTGCATGCCTCTTGACATCGTGCCGCCAGTCGTGCGCATATTCGTATGCGAGCCGGCGCCACACTGCTCCTGCATGTTCCTCCTGCCATACTTCGCGTATGCAAGGTTCGCAATGCGGAAGTGCATCAGAGCGTCAATCTGCTGCATACCTCGCTGCACGCTGTAATAATGGAAGTCCGTCCATGTCATACTTGCTGTAGTGCTGCCGCCCGTTATGCAGGCACGCAGCTTGCTGCCCACTACAGAACTGCCCACAACAGCGCACAGATGCTCCTCGTTCGCAAACCATTCAGGCTCCATATCCTCTATCTTGCTGCTGTTGGATAGCACCACCTTGTCAAACTCGGCTGTGTTCAATATAGAGAAGTACAAAGTCTTGGCTCCCTCAGGCACATCGCTGATGAGATACATGCCAGCCTCAAATCTGTTACCCAGCGTTGGCACTACGATGCTCTTCACCACATTGCCGTTCACGTCGGCAAATGCGCTGCCCACAAGGTTCGTGCCTGGCACACTCGGCCAGCGAACACGCTTGTGCTTCGACACATCCACCACGCACACCGAATAAGAGCTGTCCGTACTCATGGCATTTGTTATGGTGTCCCTGCCACTCATCACTTTCCTGCCTTTAGTGTAACCGCCCTGCACCGCCTTGATGTCATCAAGCGTCAACACGTCCACATTCGGCACAGCCGGCATGTGATCCTTGTCCTTCGAGCTGTAACAGCTGTAGTTCTTGCTGTTCAAGAAGTCATTCACACCCTTGCTCCAGAAGAAAGGCTCGTGCATCATCAGGTCACCCTCGCTGCCGTCAAGTTTGGCAGGAGTCCCGTCGGCATACTTGGTGCTGTCCTTATCGTCAAGCTCCAAGTAAGTCATCTCGCCGTCAAGATTGTTCACCACGGTATCGACATTCGCTATGTTCACGTTCCTCGTGGTCGCCTTCTTTGTCACCTTCGCCAGCACTCTGTGGCGGTTCTTCAGTATCGCAGCCACATGGCCGCTTGGCTTGTAGTCGTTGCCGTACTTATAGCCCGTGCCGTTATCCAAGTTCGAGAGATTTGCATCGTCTGCCACGCTCTCGTCGCTCTCCAGCATTGTATATTCAGGCTGCTCGATGTTCAACTCCGGGTAGTGCTCGATGTATGCAGCATAGGTCTCATCATCAACGTAACGAGTCAGTCGGTATGTGCCCACCAGTCGGCAGCTCTCCACATTGCCGCCATTCTCGTCCACACCGCCCGTCTGCATCAGTGAGGCCAGCAGGCTGCCGTCGCCTTCCATGTCGATGCCGGTCACACGCAGATACTTCACGTTTCCGCACCTTGCGTGCAGCGTCTGCCAGTCCACACCAGGGCAATTGTCAACCACAAGTCTGTTGATGTTGCTTGTGCCCTCCAGCGTCAGACCGCTGGTCGTCAGTTTGCTCAGGTAGCGTAGTTCCAGTGTCTGCAAGGTTGCCGGAAGCGTTACGCTCGTCAGCGGAGCACCCTGTGCGAAGTTCACGCCGGTCAGGGCTGTCTTGCCTGCCTTCAGTGTCTCCAGCTTCGTGTTGTTGCTCAAGTCTATGCCAGTGAAGCTGCCTGACTTCAAGCCGGTCATATTCAGAGTACGCAAATTTCGGCAGCCGTTTACCAGCAATGCGTTCAGCGTTGTCTGTGTCTGGCCGCAGCTCACGTCAAGCGTCCGCAGGGCGGAACAGTTGTTCAAGTTCAGAGTCTGGAGTATGGCATGGCTAACGTCCGTCAGGTCAAGCCCCATGATGCGGCTCGCACCGTAGATGTATTGCGGGTCATTCACGATGAGGTCCGTGTCAAGCGTCAGTTCCACCTGACTTCCCGTGTCCTCCGCGAGCACTGCGCTCTGGTGCGGAGTACCGCTCGTGTAGCCGTACCCGAAGAAAAACCGCTCGCTCGCCGTGATTCTTATCTTCCGGTTGTCACTTCCGAACTTATAGCCGAAGTAGGCCGCGAAACTGTCCTTTCTGTATGTACCGCACACATACTGGCTGTCCAGCAATGCAAACCGGTTCTGGATGGTATAGGTGCGGTGCGCATATCGGCTGCCCTGGAGTGCATAGAGATAGTCATAGTAACTCGTAGTGCCGTCGGCCGTCGTCACACCCTCCGTCAGCGGCTTGATGTACTTGTAGATGCCGTCCTTATTGTAGATGCGCTCACACCAGTTGCCCATCATCTCCTCATTGAACACCTTCAGCACATACTCCAGCGACATCGTGCTTCGCAGCTTGTCTGCCACCTCCCTCAGTTTGTCCGGGCAGCCTCTCACAAGTTCCCACAATACGGAGTCGTGTCCTGCAAACGCATACGAGCCGATACTCTCGTCCATCGTCTCCCACGTGATCGTGTAGTCGTATTTCAGAACCGAGTCGTTGCGCTCACCGAACACCGTGTCCATGTCGTATGGGATGAAATACCATATCTTGCCGTCCCACGTCACGAGCATCATGTTCTTCGCGCGGTTGTCCACAGCCATGAAGTAGTCCGTTATCAGATACCATGCAAACGGCGAGTCGTTGCCGAAGTATTCCGCATATTCGTTCAGGAATTTCGTCGGGTTGCCCTTGCACGAGTATATCCACTCCCAAAGGCGCTTCACTGCCGCCTTGTCATCCTCATGCGCCGTCGCCCATGTGTCGTCGGCCTTGAAGCGGAACTCCAGAGCGTCGTCAAACGTGTCCATGTTGCTCGTACCGAACAGACATAATGTCTCCGAGTTGTTCAGGAACTCCAGGCAGATGCACTTGTTGCGCCCGCCCTTCAGTGCAGCCTCGTCATTGAAGCCCTCGATACCCTCAAAGCCGTAGATGATGCCGCTGCCGCTCTTCTCGTTGTTGAAGTTGTATTTGCCAAGATACACGTTCTCACCCGTGCCGTTGTTGTCGTAGAACAAATCTATCGGGAAACCGTCCACGCCGATTCTCACATCATAGTTGCCCTTGTAGGCCATTTGTGGCGGAGTCAGCCAGCCGCATCTCTTCCAGATGTCGTTCACGATTCTCACCGCACCCGTATTGTGCGTAGATGAAGAATCTGAGAAGTCCGCCTTCAGACAGAATATGTCTATCGGTCTTGCACCTGGCTTGAACGAATATTTGAAGTCTGCGACCTCCACACCGTTCACATACAGCTTCGTACCGTACTTCGTCGAGCGGCTGAAGTAGATGCGGTAGTTCTTTCTCGGGTAGGTCGTCGATGAGGTGCCTTGTATTCTCAGTCCGCACTGGTAGATGATGAAGTCATACTCCTTACCGTAGGCAGAGTAGAAGTAGATGTCCACCGGAACCTCAAACTTCTTGTTGTTCGTCTGGTTCACAAGGTTCACGTCGCCCACGATCCTCATCACGCTCTTGCCCATCGCACGCAGTTTGTCTATATCGACATCAGTGCCCTCGTCGTCCATCACCTGGTTCTTCTCGAACAGCACCACCATCTCGTCGCTCGTCGGGCGGTCCACCATGTAGTTCGCCAGTTCCTCGTCATCGCCCAAGGCACGGTTATACACGCGCAGGTTCCGCACCTCCACGTCCGCACTCTCGCTCGTGATCCTGATGTTCGTCGGTTCTTCCTGGAGCAGCGAGTCCGTCGAGGCATACTGCTTCGCACCGCATAGGATGCCGTTCACATACAGCATCATCAGTCGGTTACCCTTCTTCTCCTGCACCACGAAGGCTATCTTCAGTGTCATACCGCTCGCGAACTTCGTGCCCACTTCCGAGCCTGCGCCCGTCCGCATCAACGCCTCCTGCGTGGTCAGTCTGAAACCGACATTGCCGGCCATGCAGTCCACCACCGTGCCTTTGCGGTCGGTCACATTACTGCAGGTCAGTTCCATCTCGTAGGTCGCACCTGTCGTGGTGGCGTCATTGGCAAATGGCTTGTAACCTATCTCGATGTTTGCCCCGTTCGTCAGTTTCAGCGCGTCGCCCGTCCAGCCGTTGCTCTGCCAGTCAAAGCCTTCAAACGCCGTTTGAACGTCGTTATAACGCCATTCAGCAGGCTCGCTCTCGGCATTGCTTCTGCCGGCTGCCGTCAGTTTCAGTACGAGTCCTGCTGTCGCCTCGCTCAGGTCAATGCCGCTCTCCGTCACCTTCACGTTCAGCTTGTATTCCGTAGTGCCGCACTTCAGCACCATCGCCACGTCGCCCTGCTCCAGGAAACGGTTTGTATATACCTGCGTAGTCCTCGGAACGCTCACCGTCTGCGTCCGTATGCCGTCTCGCCACACACCCACGGTCGCCGGGGTCGTTGTCGGGTCATACGCCACAAAGTCAAATTTCACCTGCTCATACTGGCCGGTTTCAATAGTCGGAGTCAGATGGTCGTCCGCAAAAATGCGTCCGTCACCGAAGGTCAGCTTCGTGCCGATATACGGGGCGTTCTGTCCGGCCTTCAGAATGTCAAAGTAGATGCTCTCACTCTTCAGCGTCAGCTCCGAGCTCGCCTCCATCTCGGCGACGATCTGCACCGTGTGCCGGCCGATGCTCACTCCCGACATCGACAAGGAGAAACTGCCGTTCGTCGTGCCGCTTCTTTTCACCGTTTGCGAGTCCCACTGGTGTCCGTCCAGATACAGCGTCACGGTTTTGTCGCCGCTTCCGCTCACCGCAAAGGGGATGCTCACCGCCTCGCTCACGCCGTAGCCGCCCTTGGCGACACACTCGGCTATGTTGAAGCTGCTGCTCAGCGCAAGGGTCACAGCCTTCACGCTCACATAGCTCTGCCTCGTCTGTGTCTTGCCGGTGGTCGGGTCGGTTGTGGTAGCCCTCACATAGATGTCTGTCGTGCCGAGCAGCAGGTATTTCGTCAGATCCAGGGTATAGGTTCCCTTGCTCACATCATGCTGCGTGTCTGCATACATCACGGTAGCGCCCCTCTTCATCTCAATGCTGACAGTTGCCTTCTGGCCCGTGGATGTGCCTTTCTCGTCACCGCTGCTGTACTGGTGGTCATACGTCCATGTCAGCATCGCGCTGTCACCTTCCTTGATGATGGTCTTGCTGACGGCTGCATCCAGCACGATTTTCGTGGTCGAAGCGTCACCGCCTCCACCGCCGCTTCCTGCCGGAATGTCCGCAGACGCTATCTCCGCACCGCTCTTGTTGGTCAGTGCCAGGCGCACGCTGCTGCCGTCGTCACTCAGTTCGGCGTTCATGCCCAAGACGGTGCTCGCCTCTATCTCCATCAGCTTTGCCGTCACAGCAGCGTTCTGCACCGGGTTCGTCGAACTTACATTCAGGCTCTCGTCCACCTCAGTCTCGCTGATGGTGATGACGACGTTGCCGTCCTCGCCAGGCTCCAGCTTCTTGCCGTTCAGCGTCACGCTCTTCACCGTGCCGTCGCCGCCAAAGTCCTCCCAGCTTGCCGCCTGCTCCCAGCTCTCGATGTTCGTGCCCTTGAACTGCTTGGTCTCCCATTTGCCCTGTGCCGTCTCGTAGGTGATGCAGCGTCCCTTCGCACGTGCCTTTCCTTCCACGGCTGCTATGGCGGTCTCAAGCGTATAGTATCCGCTCTCCAGCGGAACCTGCTCCGTCACGTTATAGGTGTTGCCACCGCCGCTTCCGCTTATCTCCACCAGGTTCTCTTCCTCATCGCTCCACACATACACCACGCCGCCGCACACATACGCCTTGTCCTTCAGTACTTCCGTGCGCACATCGTTCATGTACATGTCTGCGCCAGGCCAGTTATTGCAGTATATGTTACCATTCTTCCCGCAGAAGGATTTGTTCACCGTGTCATAGTACACACCGTCTATCTGGGGGTATGATACAAGTCGTATCTCCACGCCTTCCACCAGCCCGTCAAACCGTGCTGTCGCGCCGTTCCTTGCAGCCAGTGCCGTGTCCTTGTACCTCGACTCCACGCTCTCTGCCTTTGCCACAGCTGCGTTGGTCTTCTGGGCGGCATCCGTGGCCTTGCTTGCCGCATCGTTGGCGGTTTGGGCCGCAGACCCCGCAGTTGATGCTGCCGTATCTGCTTTCTTTGCCGATGCGTCAGCCACAGCAGCAGAAGCATTGGCGACAGCTGCTGCATCTTCCGCAGGTTTCGACAGCAGTTTCAACGGGGCGCTCACCACCGTCTCGCCTCTCATGGCAGGGAGGCTCACCACACCGTCCAGCGTGCTCACAGCTTCCAGCTCGTCCACACTCTGGCTGTCAGTCTTTATCTGGTTCACCACATCCTGGACCAGTTCCTTTTTCTCTTCTTCTGTCAGTGCCATAGTCGTATCTCTCTTTTTGTTATGATTGTTTATTGATGATTCTTGCCGTATATTTCGTAGGCCAGCCGTTCAGCGTCTCGGTGCTGTCTGGGTCATACACCAGTAGCACCTCAAGCGTATCACCCTTGCCCATATCCAGTGTCTCGTAGTGTCCGCCATCCCAATGTACCATCACAGGCAGTTCCTCAGTGTTCCAAGGATATTCCTTTTGGCTGTCCTGCTGGCTGTAGCGTCCACACACCTTGTAGTCGCTCGACCCTATATCGGCGATGATAGTTATTCTCATACAGAATGGGGTATTCTTTCCAATGGCCAAACCATCCCTCACTTGCTCTATCTTGGGCAGTGCCACAACGGTAGAACCTTGCGTCGCCTTAACGATGAAGCGGTTCGCTGCCTGCAGGTCCATATAGCCTACAAACACCGTATTCGCCTGGTCAAGGGCTATTTTTTTGTATGCATAGCCGTCCATAGCTCCGTTCAGCACACCAGAACCCTTACCCGCAAAGGCGAAATTTCCGTTCATGGAGTTTTCTATGTCGAACACGATGCCATACTTCGGGGATATGCCAAAATCGAAGTTGTAATCAGTGGCAGTATCTACCAACCGGCATAGCATAGGTTGCCCGTAGTTGTTCCACGTGCCGAATATGGCTTGCCGTCCCTTGTCGTTGAACCCTATCATGTCATCATACAAGAACAGACCGTTTTCGGTATCCTTCACCTCTATTGTGCCATCTTCGTTATAAATTACATCTGCACCACCTATATGCCCGTTTCCTATGCTGAAACCACCAATGGCTCCACCCTCAGCGTACACGTGGCCTCGGAATGTTCCATTCACAGCCTCGATGCTGCCGTCTTCCTTCACCTTGAAATAGCCGTTGGCCGTCACCAATCCCTCCAGCTTGATATTGTCCGCCGTCAGCTTGATGACGGTTTTCTTATTGCCCTCGGCATCCGTTTCCTCTACGCCCACACCTATCAGAGCCAGTTTGCCGTTTGCATCCTTAATATAGATACCAGTACCTTCAGGTTGTATCATCAGCCCCGTCTCTTGTAGCGCCCGCTCGTCCTTGTCATACACGGCAGCCGATATTTTCACCAGTCGCTCCGACTGCTCAAACAGCGTTTTGTATTTGTACGTCAGTGCCTCAATCTTGTCAGTGCTCAGCACCAGCATATACAGATAGATGTCGCCGTCAAACGCCAGCTTGAAGTCGCCCGTGCCGTTCCACAGTCCGCTGCAGGTGTATTGCACATAGCCGCCGGTAGCAGCGATTTCCTCGCTTACCTCCATACTGTTGAAGTCCGCAAACCCCGTCTTGTCAACATTCTCAAAACCTATCTTCAGCGTGCCAGCCTTTGCGCAGCGATAAAAGAAACTCAGATACACTGGCAAGGCTTCCTTCTTCCCGGCGCTGTTTGTCGGAAAGGTCGGCACAAAGCGTAGATTCTCATGCTTCTGTCGGATATACTTGTTGCGTATCCGCACCACCTTGCGTCCCATGTCTGTCACTACGCTCGCACCGTCTCCCTTCTTCGATAGTGCCGCGCCGTTGGCCCACACCCATTTGTTGCCGACGAGAAAGAACACAGTCTCATTCTCCGAGTTCCACTTCTCCAGTCCCGATGCAAACGTCGGGTTGTTCAGATAGCCCTTTTCGCTCAGAAAATCGTTCCTCACGCTGTCGATGGCACTCTGCACCTTGCCCTCCGTTATCTCAAACCGAGTCTTCACGTCCTCGCCTGTCTCCAGCACGAAGGTTCCCTTCATATAGGCGTTGTCTGCATACAGTCCGTTGCCCCGTGGTTGGCGGTCTGCCGGAAACTTGTCGTCCTTAATGCCGTCCAGGTTACCGAGCCTTGCACGCAAAGCGTTGTCAAAGGTCTTGCCACTCACACCGTCCATCACATCAACTCTCGGCTGACCGTCCTCGGTGGCCGATATGAGCACCATATTCTGGCGGTCGGAGTTCGCCGTGTTGCCCATCAGCACACACTCATCACCCTCCTTCGGTTCCACGCCCTCGAACTCCTCCTTCACCACCACGATGCCAGCCTCCGTAACATCGGTCACTTCCACCCAGTAGCTCCGCATATCCTTGCCCGTGAACGTCTGGCAGCGCACCAGGTCGTGCTGTACAAACATATTCTCCTGCTCGAAGGTGATAAGATAGTGCTCGCCCGATTCCTCCACGGTCTTGATGCGTCCGTTGGCCGCGCTCACGCATATCTGACCGCCCACACTCCTCACCTTCTCGATGAGCAGCTCCAACACGGCCATCGTATGCCTCACCGTCAGTTTATCCACCGTCAGGTAGGTACGCCCATCCTCACCTTTCCACAGTTGAAACCCTGCGCCCAGTAGTCCGTCCACAAACTGCCCAGCACTCCTTATGCTGTCCGAGGTCACGGAGTCAAAGGTCACACCATCAGTCTTTCTCACTGGCTGATTCAGATAATCATCAAACTCATGGTAATCCCACTTGTCTGCATTGTCTGCTTCCTTGGCGTGGTCCGCCTCCAGTGCATGTTTCGACTCATCTGCGTTCACAGCATGGTCTGCCTCCTTTGAGTGGTCTGCTTCCACCGCATGATCGCTGTCCGTGGCATGGACTGCTTCCTTCGCCAGTTCTGCGATGTCTGCCTTGGCCGCATGCGCAGCCTCCTTCACAGCCATGCCTCCGTAAGCGGTGCCGCTCGTTCTCAGTGCCGACGTACTGCCCTCGTTCTTTGGTTTCTTTATTACCTTGATGTCTATCATTGCTCAATCTCCTTAAGTGTCATTTCTGCATATCCTTCCTCAAGGTTGCGACTGATGCCCTGCACGAAGAAGGTTTTATCCATCATGGGATGGCGATAGTGAGCGAACAAACTCACGATGCCACCATCTGTATCCGTCAACTTCTGCGTCATAACAACCCTTGGTGCATGCCACTCTTTGTAATAGTAGTCCACATACAACTGCTCAGGCTTAGCGCTCATACCCCTCGAATAGTCATATACCGCCAACAATCCCTCTCCTGTCAGCGTGTTCAATGGGGTGCTCATCTTCACGCTGTCCGTCACGTCCAAAGCCTGGCACTCCGCTGCTGTCAGTGCTGAGTTTATCTTCATTTCGATGTCATCCTTCACGTTCACAAAACTCTCCTTTGTGTCGCTCATGTAAACGAGGTCGTTATCACCAGTGTTGTTCACCAGTCCGTTGTCGCTATATATCTTCACTTCAAACTGCTCTACCATGATGCTGCTCACGTGTGCCAGCAGTGGTATCGTTGTACTGTTCCATTTCGTGTGTCTGAACCACGTCTTGTGCCGTCTCGTCACCACGTCCCACAATGCGTTCACTGGTCCCAGGATCATAAACTTAACCCTACCGCTCACTTTATCTGCCTTCTTGATTGGTATCGCTATACCCTCTGCATCGATGCCGAGCTCATAGTTCACGTTGTTTTGCAAATCGAACTTGGTACCAACTATCTTGTCACCGATTTTCGGGTCAAAACCTATCGTAAAACACTGCTGGTAGTATTCGTCCTCATTGGAACACTCCTCCAGCGTCTTGTACTTCCGCCACTCGAAGTCCGTCACCTGTCCTTCTGTGCCTTTTTCCACCACACACTTATCCCCTATTATCAGCATACATGCCAGTACACCCACCTTTGATATATGGTCGCTGCCGTCTCCGATGGCACTATACTTGAACTCATACAACTGAGGCCCGGTATCCGTAAACGGAACAAAGCCGTGCGCCGTTTCCATATCCCATGCCACTGTCTCATTAGGCAATGCTGCCTTCCACCACTGCTGCGTGTAGTATCGCCCGTCACCGTTGTTTCGGCTCGGTACCGTCATGCCCAACCATTTTTTGATACCTGAAAGCAGTGGGTTGTTTCCCCATATTCCACCGTCATAGTTGTATATCGCTTTGTAGGTGTCCGTCAATGCCATCACAGGGTTCAGCACCAGTTTTCCGCTCAACACGATGTAGTTCGTCGTGCCCTCGTCTGTAGGCGAAAAGACACCACCAGTCATGCTACCGTTATACACTGCCCTCGGTATGCCTGCCTTTAGCGAGTTGGTATTAGGATAGGTAGTTGCCTCCTTGTCATCACAGTTGCCGTTCACACTCACTACCAGGTAGTTCGTCATTTCCACTTTCGATGTCGGAGAGTTGTCCTTTCCGTCCGTTTTCTTCTCCACCTTACCAAGTGCCATGATGGCAGCACCCTGGTTCTTCGCCAACCAGTTCGGCAGTATATGTTGGTTTCGCCCCTCACTACAGTATTCCTCCATCAGGTTACCGCTCCCGCTCTTTGGGAACAGCCACTGACTGTTGTTCATCATCTGCACATACCAGTCAGTTACACAACCACCACTATAGGAGGTTTCCTGTCCGTGAGTCATTGCGTCAAAGGCATTTATTGCTTTCGAACCCTCACCATCACTGCTGTATTCCGTCATGTACTTCTGCTTGTTGCTGAAGGGACTTTTCAGAAGATCGTTGTCAAGCGGACTCTCTATCACACTCTCCATACTCTCCACCTTGGCAGTCAGCATAATTTTATTGTACACTTCCCCTACGCTTATCGTCGTATCCGTGTCGGTCACCAAACCTGTCACGATGTCCGTTGTCTGCCGGGCCGTCGTCACGCTTGCGCCAGTTAGCAAATCTCGCCAGTAGATACGTTCGTCGCCCTTCACGCTCTCCCAGGAGAACAGATAAAACGTGAACCCATCCTGCACGATGTGGAGGTTCAGGTACTTCAGTATCTCCTCCAACACCTCATCCTGCTGCCATACGTCATCCTCCTCATCACCAAGAAAAAGCAACTCGCTCACCGTCAGCTGCCCGAATATCGCATAATGGTTACCAGCCAAATCATCCACAGCCTTACTCCCATCGTATAGGTAGCGCATGGCATTACCACCCACGATGTCAAGCTCAGCCGTCACTCCGCCCAATATCTCTTTCAGCATCGCCAAGAATGTGCGCTGTTCCGCCTCCGCCTTTACTACATTATACAGTACACCGAGCGAGCCGACATCACGATATTTAGCATATTGCAATGCCGTCAGCGCATCGATGCAGCTCAACTCTATCTCGTCAAACTCCTCGTTGTAGCCCTGCGAATAGCTCTGCGGTTCGATAAATCCGGCAAAGAGACACTGTTGTTATCCGAAATTTCGGATAAGAGCAGTTATCCAAA
>ULRC01051495.1_pt1 | contig 18673 bp, 8 predicted proteins | sample 1955101 | NCBI WGS metagenome assembly ULRC01 (sample SAMEA4835672, study PRJEB28245) | human gut metagenome | biome: gut microbiome; material: fecal sample | place: Denmark | collected 2008 | reverse complement strand
TTTATGCCCTTTGCTCATGGGAACAGATATCTGGCAAGAGATAGAAGTACTGAATCAAGAATTTGTGAGGCTTGGTATCAGTCAGTCGGTAGACTATGAAAAGTACTACCTCTATTCGCTTATTACCCATTCTACTGCTATTGAGGGCTCTACACTTACCGAATTGGATACCCAGTTGCTTTTTGATGAGGGGGTAACAGCTAAAGGAAAGCCGTTGGTCTATCATCTGATGAATGAGGATTTGAAGAAGGCATACGAACTCGCCAAAGAAGAAAGTGCACAAAATGCGGAAATTACGCCTGTTTTCTTACAAAAATTGAATGCTGCTCTAATGCGTACTACTGGGAGTGTATATAATGTAATGGGCGGTTCTTTTGATTCTTCTAAAGGTGAATTTCGTTTGTGCGGCGTTACTGCTGGGGTGGGCGGGTGTTCTTATATGAGCTATCCTAAAGTTCCCGCTAAAGTAGAAGAACTTTGTTCTATATTGAGAGAAAAGCAAAAGAATATGGAAACATTTCGGGAACGATATGAATTGAGTTTCAATGCTCATCTCAATTTGGTAACCGTTCATCCGTGGGTAGATGGCAATGGGAGAACGGCTCGTTTGTTGATGAACTATATCCAGTTCTGCCATCATCTTTTTCCGACGAAAATCTTTAAAGAAGATAGGGGCGACTATATTCTTTCTTTGCGGCAGTCGCAAGAAGATGAGAACAGTCAGCCTTTCTTGGACTTTATGGCAGCGCAGCTGAAAAAATCATTTGCGTCAGAGATTGAGAAATACAATACTGGACGTAAAAAAGGTTTTAATCTCATGTTTTGAAAAGCGACGATTCCTTCCTGATAAGCTCATATAGGCATTAGCTGATTGTGCTGTATCATCCTTTTGTATTGGGTTATTCTCAAAATATTCTCTTCTCGGCATTAAATACAAAATAATGGGTGTAAAATGCAAATTTATTTCGTAGATACTGTTTTCGCATTTATTTTTTTCTAAATTTGCAGTAGCTGGAATCTTATCTAACTATTTAATTATTAAATGTTTGCCAATTATGACAAAACATGTTCCTTTTTTTTTACCTCTCGGAAGTATTCGGTTACTGACGATATTCTTCTCTTTTTGTATAATCTTTGTTCATCCGGCATTGGCTGACAAAATGGCTGAAAGCCCCGAACTTTTCGATACTGCTTTCACCTTGCAGGAAAGGCTTGATATTCCCGACGGGTTTGTTCAAAGAGAGATGGTCTATATTTCCATTCTTTTAGGTACATTGGTGCTGTGCCTCTTCTTTTTCTTCATGCAGAGGCGGATGAAGAAATTGAGGGAAAGGGACCGGGAGAGGTATCTGCAACTGTTGGAAGGCATTCTTGATAATCTTCCCATTGCGGCAAAAGTGAAGGATGTGAATGATGGGATGCGCTATACTTTTTGGAATAAAAAGGCAGAGGAACTCTTTGAATGTTCGGCCAGAGAGGCTATAGGCAAGACGGATTTTGAAACAATGCCAGAGGCTGCGGCTTTAATTAGGAAGGAGGATGAAGAGTTGGTCAAGACGGGGATTCCACAAGAAGGTATACGACGTTTTTTTACCAAGAAGAACGAGGAGCGGTTTACCTTCCAGAACAATAATTTTATAAAGCTTTCTGATGGTCGCAAGTGGATTGTTTATACTGCTTGGGACATTACTGATTTGAAAATCATGGAGCGCAAGCTACGTCTGGCCAAAGAGGAGGCTGAGGAGTCCAACCGGATAAAATCGGCTTTCCTGGCCAATATGAGTCATGAGATACGTACTCCGCTCAATGCAATAGTTGGTTTTTCGAGTATTTTGGCCACGGAAGTGTCTGAGGAAGAACGGGTGGAGTATCTCGATATTATAGAGCGGAATAATGAACTGCTGTTGCAGCTCATCAATGACATTCTGGATTTGTCGAAGATAGAAGCCGGTACATTGGAGTATGTCTATGCTAACGTGGATATCAATAAAATGGTGTCCGAGATAGAGCAGGCTACAAGTATCAGGCTGACCAATAAAGACGTGCGTCTGGTCACGGTTACGCCATTGCCCGGTTTGCTGCTGTATACCGATCAGCGCAGAATTACTCAGGTATTCAATAACTTCATCGGTAATGCGCTGAAGTTTACTGCTGCCGGTAGCATTACCATTGGTTACGGAATGCCCGAAAATAGCTATATCCGTTTTTATGTCACCGATACCGGGACGGGGATATCATCTGAGAATGCGCAGGGGATTTTTAACCGCTTTGTGAAGCTGGATTCCTTTAAGCAAGGTACCGGACTGGGACTGGCCATTTCGCAAAACATTGTGAAGGAACTGAAAGGAGAGATAGGGGTGGAGTCACAGTTGAGCAAGGGCTCCACTTTCTGGTTCACGTTGCCTTTTTATAAGATGGACGCGCACCGTTCTATCTTTCCTTGATGCTGCAAGCTCAATCCAATGAAGGGACATCGATTGTCTGGCTTTCCTCGTTCCAGTTGTCAAGGGTGAATTCTCCGGATGATTCTTCGGAAAAGATGTCTCCCAGAGTGAGGGTCAGGGTCAGTTTGGAGTTTGCTTCCAAAGGTCCGTTCAATGTTTGCTTGAAACTTTTCACGTTTCCATTTTTCAGTATGATGCTCATCTGGAATTCCGGTTTCCCGAAAGAAGGGAAGAGCATGACGGTGGCGTTGCTCATTTGTGTACCGTCGACGGAACGGACCAGAGGGAAGGCTACTGTGCGTGGGCTTCCTTGAGGAGCGGCGGTGTAGAAATTCAGTTCTCCAGCAATATTGGTGATGCGCACCACCATGCTGTCGATGCTCGAACTGAGGATGCCGTTGTTCTTGTCCTTGATGATTACTTTCAGTCCGGTCACTACCCGTTTGAGGGATGCTTTCAGGTCCTCACTTCCAATGTTGGCAGGCTGGACGGCGTGTACCAGGTCGAATACCGGATAATAGGTTGTGTCCGCTTCCATTTTGAATAGGGAGAAGTGTTGCCGGGACATGTCTTCGCCTAAGATGTAGACCGGGTCCCTCATGAGAGGATGTGCATAAATCGGCTCCTCGTATTTAGGGGTTCCCCAATAAATCATGTTATAGAGACCTGCGGGTAAGGATAACTCTCGATTGACGCCATCGTTATAGAAAGCTCCGTCTTTAACTTGGTAGTAACCGTAAAAAGGTGTCAGCTTCCGGTTTATGTAGTTTCCATAATAAATAGAGGTGCCCGCCTTGCAGGGCATGATGGTCAGTATGCCGGTCAGCGGGCTTTGTCCGCTTTCTGTGGACACGTCCATCAAAAGTCGTGGTGATACCAACTCACTGCTTTTTTCTATCTGGGGCGGATTGTCATCGGCGCAGCTTGCCACGATTGCGGCAAGTACTGCAAATACTACTAATTTTTTCATTATCTGTTAAGCTTTAGGTTGTTCTTCCTTGAGAACGTTTTTAGAAAGAAATGGTTCTTTGTACTCCGGAGAAAGTATATTGGGGATGGAAAAGTGAGGTGAAACCAATTCCGGTATTGAGGGGAATGGGAAGAATAGCCCCTCTTCAAAAGGCTTAGAGAAGGGACGGAAAACAAATTATACCTTTTTTAGTAACATTTTAGAAGCCTTGATTAACGAAATCATATACTCTTCGTAACAATTTCTCGACATTCTTTTCTTGTTCCTCCATACATTTGCATCCGAGTTCTTTGGTATTAATTGAAGAACACAATGAATCTTTGATATTAACCATTAAATAATGTACAATGAGAAAAACATTCTTGGAAAAGTGCATAAATCTGCGTTTATGCCGTGTTGCATTGGTACTTTTGTTTCTTGTACCTGCAATCAGTAGCCTGCAGGCTAATCCTTCTCAAAACAAGACCATTTCGGGTGTTGTGACATCGGCTACGGATAGTGAGCCGTTGATAGGTGTCAGCGTGCAGGTGAGAGAAACCGCTACGGGTGGAATTACCGACATTGATGGCCGGTATTCGGTAAGTGCCCAACAAGGACAGACACTGGTGTTTTCTTACATCGGTTATCAATCACAGGAAATCAAGGTAGGTACTTCTTCCGTCATCAATGTGGTGCTGAAGGAGGACACGGAAATGTTGGATGAAGTGGTTGTAGTGGGCTATGGTGTCCAGAAGAAGAAATTGGTGACGGGTGCCACTGTTCAGGTGAAGGGTGACGAAATAGCCAAGATGAATACAACCAATCCCTTGCAGGCTATGCAGGGACAGACACCGGGTGTAAGTATTGCTTCGACTTCCGGTCAACCGGGTGCTGACATGAAAGTGAGTATCCGTGGTCTTGGTACCGTGGGAAATAGTGCTCCTCTTTATCTGATTGATGGTGTGGGTGGTGATATTTCTACTTTGAATCCTGCCGATATTGAAAGTATAGATGTACTGAAAGATGCGGCTAGTGCGGCTATCTACGGTTCGGCCGGTGCTAATGGTGTAGTGCTTATTACTACCAAGCAAGGGCGCGAAGGTAAAGCGCAGATTAGTTTCGATGCTTATTATGGAATACAGAATGTAGCTCGTAAGGCTAATATGCTGAATGCAAAAGAGTATATGGCCATTATGGATGAGCAGGCTTTGAATAGCGGACTTTCGGCTTACGATTGGAGCCAATACCAGTCTATTTACGATGCCAATGGCAATGTGTATGATACGGATTGGGTAGATACTATGTTCAAAGATAATGCCACAACGGAGAGCTATACGCTGGGTGTCACTGGTGGAAACGCAACTTCCACTTATGCCCTTTCGTTAGGATATATGAGTCAGGAAGGTATTGTCGGCGGTTCGGATGTGTCTAACTATTCGCGTTACAATTTCCGTGTGAACAGCGAGCACAAACTTTTCAAGGATATTTTGAAAGTGGGCGAGCAGGTGAGTTTTGTATATAAGATGAATAACGGTATCAGTGTAGGCAACCAATATAATAATACCTTACGCGGTGCATTCGGAACATCGCCTATCGCTCCTGTCTATAGCGATAATAATCTTTATGATTCGCCTTACAATGACACCAGTACCAGTGACTGGAATAAAGGTGATGGAAACCCTTATGGTTTAATGATGACCGACAGCAACAATGAGAACAAAACGGCTACTTTTTCCGGTAATGTTTATGCTGAATTGCAGCCTGTCAAGAATTTGAAGATAAAGTCTGTATTCGGTGTGGTTTATGGTTCCAGCGAATACCGTAGTTTCAAGCCTCTCTACAAGTTCAGCCAATATATATATAATGAAGAACGTACTACCGTATCTCAAAATGCCAATCACTCTTTGGGTATGACATGGACCAATACGGCTTCTTATGACTGGACTATGGGAGAACATTCGTTCAACGCCTTGCTGGGTATGGAAGCCTATCGTTACGAGGGCACTTATATCGAAGCTAAAAATGGTATGTTGAAAGAAGGTTTTGATGATTGGGAGCATGCTTTTGTGGGCAACGGAACGGCCTCCGATTCGACCAACGGCTTGGGTGCCAGTGGCAATCCGCATACCGAGAGCCGCAAGGTGTCCTATTTCGGCCGATTGGGTTGGAACTGGAAAGAAACTTATATGGTCAATGCTACTTTGCGTGCAGACGGTTCGAGCAACTTTGCCAAAGGCAACCGTTTTGGTTACTTCCCTTCGGTATCGGCAGGATGGACCATTACTAACGAAAAATTCATGGAAAGTACGCAAAACTGGCTCGACTTCCTGAAAATACGTGCCAGCTGGGGACAAGTGGGTAATGCCAACATTGACGCATTCCAATATCTGGCTCCTATCAAGAGTACCAATACACACTATCTTTTCGGTAGCGGTTACGGCAACTCGGATGCTGCGGCACAGCTCGGAACCAACTGGGGAGCTTACCCTAGTCGTCTGGCTAATGCTGACATCAAGTGGGAGACTTCACAGCAGACCAATATCGGTCTTGATGCCCGATTCCTCAACAGTCGCCTGGGTGTTAATTTCGATTTCTACATTAAAGATACTAAAGACTGGCTCGTGGTGGCTCCTATTCTTGCTACTGCCGGAGCAGGTGCTCCTTATATTAATGGCGGTGGAGTGAAAAACACCGGTGTGGAACTCAATCTTACTTGGAATGACCAAATAGGCAAAGACTTTAGTTACAATATCGGTATCAACGGTGCCTACAATAAGAATAAGGTCGGAGAGATTCCTAACGACGATGGTATCATTCATGGCTCTACCAACCAGTTGTATGACAATACTCCTGAATTCTATCGTGCCGAGAATGGTAAGCCTATCGGTTATTTCTATGGTTTCAAGACAGCAGGCATATTCCAAAACAATCAAGAAATAGAGGATTGGATTAAGGCTGGTAACGGTGTGCTGCAAGCTGACGTACAACCAGGTGACGTGAAGTTTGTGGACATCAACCATGACGGACGGGTGAACGAGCTTGACAAGACCGATCTTGGTAACGGTATTCCTGATTTCACTATGGGCTTCAATCTCGGTTTCAACTGGAAAGGACTTGATTTCTCTGTAGTGGCCAACGGTGCTTTCGGACAGCAGATTGTCCAGAGCTATCGTAACCATACCTCCAAGCAAGCCAATTATACTACTGCAATTTTAGGACGTTGGACAGGAGAGGGAACCAGCAATCGCATACCTCGTGTCACAGACCAGAATCTCAACTGGCAGTTCTCAGACCTCTATGTGCAGGATGGTGATTACCTGCGAATCAGTAACATTACTTTGGGCTACGACTTTGCCAAGCTACTGAGATGTAAGGTCATCAGCCAGTGCCGTATCTATGCTCAGGTACAGAATGCGTTCACATTTACCAAATATGACGGCATGGATCCGGAAATAGGTTATGGTCCCGAAGGAGATAACGGACAAGGTTGGGTATCGGGCGTTGATTTAGGTTATTACCCCCGTCCCCGTACCGTATTGTTTGGTGTTAACTTGAAATTTTAAAATATAGACTGATATGAAGAAAAACAAAAATATATTTATGGCAAGTGTCCTGCTCCTGAGTTTGGGACTGGCTTCGTGTACCGACAGTTTTCTCGATGTTACGTCGAAGACTGAATCTTCAACCGGTACATTCTATAAGACTGAAAAAGATGCTTATCGTGCTCTGATAGGTTGTTATGATGGTTGGCGCCAGACTTCATCAGCCATGATGGTAGGGTTTTATATGGCTTCCGAGGTGATGAGTGCCGAGTGTTTTGGCGCTACCGGAAATGCCGATGGACGTGGCTATCAGGCCATTGACCGTTTTGACATCTCCCAATCGCCGGCTGACCTCAACCTATACGAAGGTGACTGGAAAAATTATTATGCGGGCGTCTATCGTTGCAACGAGCTGATAGCTCATGAAGAGCAGATTGTATGGAATGAATCGGATAGCAAACGTGGTATCTATATGGGCGAATGTCGTACGTTGCGTGCATTGCTTTATCTGGATATGGTTCGTTTATGGGGGAATATCCCACTCTTTCTGGAACCGGTAAACGAAAATCGCGCTCCTTCACCTGCCAAAGAGGTGTTCAGTGCCATATTTACTGACTTAAAATATGCTATCGAGAATATTCCCGGTGACGCTTATCCCAAGGCCGACTATACCAAGAACGACGGACATATTACAAAATATGCCGCCGAGGCTTTGCTGGCACGTGCCTATCTTTTCTATACCGGATATTACGGTGAAGAACCTGTAGAGGTGACTCGTGCCGAAGCTTTGGCTGCTGTAGAAGACGTAATCGCTTCAGGAGAATATGGTTTGGTACCGCAATTCAAGAATTTATGGCCGGCTTCTTCTGCAAAAGTGGCCGAAAAAGGAGACTATGAAACTTTGAAGGGTACATATGCCGGTGATGGAAACAAGGAAACCATTCTTGCGTTGAAATTTACCGCTACTCAGGATTATAACGGGAATAATGACTCCAACCGTTGGCAGGTGATGTTGGGTATGCGCCAGCTTAATGCTGCTCCCTATTGCAAGGGATGGGGCGCATTGACGGTAAATCCTGATTTTGTGGAAGCGTTTCCCACTGGTGACCTCCGCCGTTCGGCTTCTATCATTGATTTGGTAGGGGAAGGAATCACCGGTTCGGCCGACTTTACCACCAGTTTTAATGACTGGCGTGAATATACCGGCTATGCTGTGAAGAAGTATGCTCCCCTTTGCTATGCCGATGGAAGCCATGCCGGTAAGCAGGATGGTAGCGGTGACTTCCAGACACAGAACCGCCAAGACTACGTTATTATCCGTTATGCCGACGTATTGTTGATGGCCGCAGAACTGGGTAGCCCCAATGCGCAAACTTATTTCGACCAAGTGCGTAAGCGTGCTTATCAGGTTGATGACAACGGAACAGTATCGGCCAACTATCAAGCTAAGAGTGTGTCTCAACAAGCTATTATGGAAGAACGTCGTCTTGAATTTGCTTTTGAAAGCATTAATTATTGGGATCTCCTGCGTCAAGGTATAGACGTGGCAGCCGAGAAGCTCGCCTTGAATGGTGTCAAGGTGAAGAGTGGAGGCGCTGATGATGCAATAACCATACGGGTCGACCGTGTGAAAGCCACCAAAGGCTTGAGCCAGATTCCTTATAATCAAATTAACCTTTCACAGAGTGTACTTGTGCAGAATCCCGGATGGTGAGTACCATTAATAGAGTAAATAAAAAATAAAAACAATAAGATATGAGACTTAAATCATTCTTTTCCATATTGGCAGGAGCGGCTTTGATATTTTCCGCTTGCTCGCCCGAAGAGTACGAGATGGGGGCAAAAACCTATGTTTCCGATGATTTGGTGGAAGGTATCGCCTATACGGTGACCCCTGATGCCAATGATCCTAATACGATTCATCTGACTTCGCTCATCAAGGGAGCCACTCCCTTGTGGGTCACTCCAAGCGGTCCTTCTCAAAAGACCACTCTTGACTTGGCACTTCCTTTTGCCGGAGAATATAGCGTGACTTTCGGCGCTTCCACACCGGCAGGTCCGGTATATGGCGAACCATATACCTTCAAGGTAGAGACCAATAACTTTGCCATGCTCGAAGACCCTATCTGGGCTAACCTTGCAGGTGGAGTGGGCAAGAGCCGTAAGTGGGTTCCCATTGACAAGAACTTTGGTATTGGCCGTTGTTCGGGACCGGTGATGTACATGAGCCACACTGATGTGAAAAATGATGGAAGCAATATTACCGACCTTATGATTGGTAGCGCCAATTGGGCTCCCAACTGGGATCCGGGTATCCAATCGTGGCTCATTCCGGCAGACGACCCCTATTTCCAGTCGTACATCACTTTCGGCCTGGATGCTGTGAAAGGCTGTACGGTGGAACTTCATCGGGTGGCTGCTTCGGGCACGACGGATGCCACCGGAACTTTCAACTTGAATGTGTCTGACCCGAAACGCCCTGTCATATCTTTCTATGGCGGTACCTATTCATTGCATAACGAGGGTTTTGATGATGTCTGTTCCAACTATACCAACGACATCAAGATTATAGAATGTACTCCTTATCTGCTGCAGGTAGCTACGATGCGTACCAATAGCGAAGGTCGGTGGTGGCTGGTGTGGAACTTCATTTCCGAAGAGGCTTATAATGACCCCAGTATCATACCGACTGAAGATCCGGGTTTGCTTCAGCCTGCCGAAGTACAACAGCCTGCCATTGAAGATTTGGCAACCAAACTGTTCACTACTGAAATCAACGGTGTCACCTATGTGGGCAATGAGGCACGCTTCCTCATCAATGATGAAGAACCTTATGACTGGACATGGTGGAATGGTGGTTCTGCTGCTTGGGAAAGCGTAGTGAAGGGACAGTACGGTTCTTCATGGGCACCTGTGGCCGATGCTTCCATTGCCGACTATGAGCTGGTATTGAGCAGCACGGCCGATGGCTACAAATGGGATGACGGTACCAATGCCGGTAAGCTTGCCATTGAAGACGGCAAATTGAAATTTATGGATGCCGACGGCAATCCGGTTGAGATAACCGTCCTCACCGCTACCGGTGATAAGCGCACGGTGGAAGTGAAGGGAAGCGAGTTTACCGTAATGGCTTGCGATGTCACCAGCTCTTTCCAGATGGGTGTGCCTGCAACGACCAATGACAAGGGAGCCGTGGATTCTTATCTTTGTGCCAACCTCAACTACAAACCTATCGCTACCGGACCTACCGGGCCTACTGAAATCAAGGTAGACAACAGCAAGGTACAAATTCTTTTCGGTGACGGAAATCCCGATCGTTTGCGCTTGCAGTTCTACAATCCTTGGGGCGGTGGTGACGCGGGATGGCCGATCGACATCACGAAGGTGAAGTTGAAAAAGAACCAGACGCTGAAGATACAGTACAAAGTGCTGAGTGGAATCACTTGGAACGAGGGCGCGACTCCTAAGACCGTGATTATGGACAATAACATCGGAAATGCTTGGGAAGATGACTGCTACAACCTGGCTCATGCCGTGGCCTTTGATACTGCCGAAGGAGCTGTACAGACTGTGTCCGTGACCAATACCACCGGTGCCACTGTGACTTACGAAGGAAGCAGTTGTATCTGTATCGGTATCCAGAATAAGGGACTTGCTACTGTGGCTGCCACCGAAGACGGACAGCCGGATGTGAAGGTTGAGATAATTTCGATGACCATTGAATAACCACTTAAATGAATTTAGTATATATGAAGACAAAGATATATTTAGGAATACTTTCACTTGCACTGGGCCTTTCGCTGGCTTCGTGCAATGAAGATGACGACTATACTATCCACACCACCCCGATTCTGAACGAATCGTCGGTGGTGACGGGGTCGTCCGATGTGACCGCCACTACCGCTACACTCCATGCCACGCTCTCCGGGTTGGATGGCATGGATGCCGGAAGCTATAAGACCGGCTTCTTCTATGGTTTTGCGCAAGACAACCTGCCCGAGGACGTGCAGGCTGCTTATGACGGTAGCGCCTTCAGTGCTCAGTTGAACGGGTTGAACAATAACTCTACGCTCTATTATCAGGCTTATGTATGCTTGCAGGGTAAGGTGTATTACAAAGGTGAGGTGAAAAGCTTGCTCACCACCGATGCCAAGGTGGCTACTGCCGATGCCGCATCTGTCGACTTCGCCTCGGCTGTATTGGGTGGGACATTGACCGATGCTACGGCCGATGCTACTTGTGGTGTTGTTATCTCTACTTCATCCGATGTAGAAGCGGTTCGTGCAGGCCTTATAGTGAAGAGTGAGGAACTTAAGGACAGCTATTCATTCGTCCATGAAGGGTTGGTGCCCGAAACGCAATACTATTATGCGGCTTACCTCAATCTGGGTAGCGGCATTGTGTATGGTGAGGTGAAGAGCTTCACTACTCCTGCCTATGACTTCGATCTCGACAATGACCTTGTCGACCTGGGACTCTCCGTGAAGTGGGCTCGCTTCAATGTGGGTGCCAAGAGCGAGACTGGACTGGGTGGCCTTTTCGGATTCGGTGACCTGACCGGATGCAACAATAGCATCGACCCTGCCGACTATGCTTCGGCCGATACTTATAAAACGGCTTCCGACTTGGCTTTCCGTGCATTTCAAGGGCGTGCCACACTGCCTACTGCCGATGATTTCGAGGAACTCTTCACGTTGTGCCAGAAAGAGTGGACTGAGCAGAATGGAGTGACAGGTTTCAAGTTCACCGGTCCTAATGGTAATTCCATCTTCCTGCCTGCAGCCGGTACGCGTGTGGCAAACGATGTGACGGCGCTGGGTACTGAAGGATATTACCTCACCGGTACTGTCAACTCTTCCAATACAGAATTTGCGGTAGGTTACCAGTTTGCAGCTTCTGTCAATCACCGTATCACTGCCGCAGTTTATCAAGGTATGGCTGTACGCGCTGTTTCCACAGCCAAGAACGTACCGTTCAACAAGGCTCTGCTCTATCAGAAGTGGTATCTTGACAATGGCCAGGACGGTAAGCAGCACGTGTTTGAAGGACCTTTCACGCAGTGGGGTGTTACGGACAACTGGAGTACGGTTTCCAACGGACAACCCAACATTGAACAGCAGATTCATTGGGAGATGGGTACGGATAATGGCTGGATAGGTTATACTTACGGAAAGGACTATGGTTATATGGAGCTCAAGGAGGACGGTACGGTGAATATTCATCGTATTGCCGAAGACGGTACCGTGACCGATGAAACCGGTAAGTTTACGATTGACGAGGCGAATAAAGTGATTGACATCGACATAGATGTGCTTTGTGCCAATACTTGGATTGGCACGAAGAGTGGTAAGCTGAACATTCTGTCGTTGACTGCCGACGGCTTGCAGATTGCCCTGCCCGATGGCGACTATGGCTATTCGTTGAACTATTACAGCCAGGCCAAGGCCGATGCCGATGCGCAGGTTCCTGTATTGCTCAATATCGCCGATTCATCATGGGCAGGAAGTTGGGATGCACTGCTTGTAGCCATTTCACCCGAAGACTTGGCTGGACAGCACACGTTTGTTTTCGAGGGAACTTGTACCGATGCTATGGTGTTTACGCTTGACTTTGCCGGTATGGCGAAGCGCTATCCCAATTCGTTTGTACGCATTGACGACATCAAGCTGGACGGTACTTCCATCCGGTTTGATGCCAACCGCTTCTATTATGGCGACATTGAAGGAAACGGCAAGTACCGTGTTCAGTTGTTCAATGCTTATGGGGCGGGTTCTGTAGGCAATGCTGTTCCTCTCAGTCCGTTCAGCAATGTAGAAAATCAAGGTACCGAGCCTGCCATCCATTTCAAGGAGAAGCTTGAGATTGTCTGCACCGTCATTACCGACGGTACCGGTGCAGGTATTTATACGCCCAATCTGGTTACTGTCAATCCGGATTGGGGAAGTGCATGGGGATATAACGCAGGAGCTACGTTCGAGGTGAAATACGAGAACTTCCAGTACAGCCTTGTGGCTTCTCAGTTCGACATTAAGTACGAATCTGCCGACTATGCGGCAGGTTCCATCATGACCTTCGTTGAAGTGGCTGACATTTACAAGTATTTCCCCGGTTTACATGCCACACTTGACAACCTCTATCTGGATGGCAAGGAAGTGACATTTGATGCATCCAAAGTGCTCGATGCCAATGAATCCCCGAAGTATCGTCTGGAACTTTGGAATTGCTATGGGACAACAAAGGATAAAGGGTGCGCTTTCGGTACTCCTGATGGTGATGTTATCAAGGAACTTGGTTTCAGCAGTTCTATGGAAGTGAAGTTCACGTTCCACACTCTTTTCTCTGTTCCTGAATGGTAAGAGGGATAGACGGAAATATACTGGTTAGATAGGAAATCCGGGATGCAGGCCATCCCGGATTTTTTGTTTTGCCCTCACCGGTGTGCATCGTTCTGATATAGATTGAAGAACCATAGAGAGAATAAAATAAAGGAGGTGGTCCGTAAGGCGGCGCTTTGATAGCTCTTTGCCTTGTACTTTGTTCGGACGGGATGGGTACTTATTGCGATAAACATAGTGATTTTATGGTATCTCCACTAAAGTGGTCCGCCTTGTTCATAGTAGTGAACAAATCAGCCCACTTAGGTGAACAAACTTGTTCACCTAAGTGGGCCGTTCATGAATCTTTGTACTGAACCGGACAGACAAAAGGGCGGAAGCGGAGAAAAGCAGGGGCTTTCTCTAAGATTGGCTGCTATTTTCCTTCGTAATCAAAGTATTCAAAGTCTGCATATGCTTTTGAGGTTTGAGAACCGGAGACGGCATACAATCCCAGCATGATTCCCGTAAAGCCACCGGCAGTTTCTGTACTGATATAGCGCGTATTCATTCGGCCCAGTTCTTTGAAGTCCTTTCCGTTTGTGGCATACTCGAACGAATAGATTTCGTTGCTGCCTTTTACACGGAGTTGTACTTTCCCCTGGGGCAGAATAACTTCCTTTTCCGTATGGGTCAATTCATTCAATTGGTAGCGCAATACTACAGCTTGTTTCCCGTCTGCCAATTGCTTGACTAATAAATCGTAATGGGACGATTCGAACATGTAGACCGTCAGGCCGGCTTCGTCGCCACTGGCGGCTTTTTTCAGTTGCATGGAAGTGGTGGCTGTGAAGTCGATATGTTCTTGCCGGCGGCCGGCAAAAGTAGGACTGCCTTTCCCGTTGTTCAGGTTTACGGGGGTTGCTTTCAGACGGAGGTTACCGGAAGCAAAGGTATAGTTTTCCGGATGATAGTTTCTGATATGAACCCATTCGGGACCTAATTTGCCGTTTTTGAAATCGGTGCGTGCAGGCTTGGGGGCAAGAGGATATTGCGGTAGGGTTGGCACATCCATTTGCAGGGCTATTGTGCCATCTCCGTTTACTACCGGCCAGGCATTCTTGTCCCAGCGCACGGGAGCAAGGAACGTTTCGCGTCCCAGCAGGTGATGGTTGCCGCTTTGCGGACGGAAAGCGAGACACACCATCCACCACGAACCGTCAGGGGCTTGTATCAGGTCGGCATGGCCGGTTCCTTGTATCGGGCTGTTTTGTGCATTCTTGTTGATGTGGGTCAGGATGGGATTGGCGGGGTTCTCTTCGTACGGGCCGTCTATATCGCGGCTACGGGCTATTGTCACTTTGTGGCCGTATTCCGTGCCGCCTTCGGAAATCAGCAGATAATACCATCCGTCTTTCTTGTAAATATGCGGCCCTTCAGGGTGCCGTCCGCCCGTGCCGTTCCAGATGCGTTTGGACTCGTTGAGTTGTTCGCCGGTTTTGGGGTTGATTTCGCACAGATAGATACCTACGCCCGGATTGCTGACGAGGTAACACTTGCCGTCTTCAAAATAGAGGGACGGGTCTATACCGCCTTGCTTGAGCCATACGGGTTCTGACCATTCGCCACGCGGGTCGGTAGTGTGTACAAGGAAGTTGCCTTTGTCGGACACGTTGGTGGTAATCATGTAGAATGTACCGCTGTTGTAGCGGATGGTAGGTGCATAGATTCCTCCCCATGGGCCGGCGTCGTGAAGCGGCAGTTGTGAGGGGCGCGTCAGGCAGTGTCCGATTTGTTCCCAGTTGATGAGGTCTTTGCTGTGGAACAACGGTACGCCCGGGAAATATTGGAAACTACTGTTGACCAGATAAAAGTCATCTCCTGCGCGGCAGATACTCGGGTCGGGATGGAAACCGGGAATAACGGGATTTTGATAACCTTGCCGGTTTTGTGAAAAGCAGGACAGGCTGAGCGCCAGTCCTAAAAGTAACATCATCTTTCTCATAAATGCATTGTATTTTAAATAGTTTATCAGATATATGAATCAGGGTAGTTGAAGGAAGTGTTTATACACAAAAATAAAGTATTCTTTCGGTTCAAGCAAGCCGGATGTGTCTGATGTCATTCAATGATAACTTTTGAGCCCTATTCGGAAACAAATGATACCGTTGCAGATAACATGGCATCGGTGTGTTTTCCGCCTTTTCCGCTACTTTTGCTCTCACTGATTTAACCATTATTTTTAATACGTAAAGACATGATGAAGAATATCATTGAAAAATTCCAAATTTGCCTGGTGCTGTCGGCACTGCTTTTCTCTTCTTTCGTTGCCGCATGTTCCGGCAATGATGATACTGTGACTCCAGAAATAACGATTCCCGCGAACATTCTGACGGATGGAATGACTTTCTCCAAGACCGGAGGAACAAGTACGCTGAACATCAAGTCGAACGTTGCATTGGAAGTTACCAGCAGTGCACCGGAGTGGTGTAAGGTTACTGCCGAAAGTTCTGCTTCGAGTAGTATTTTGAAGTATACCGTTATGGCAGAAGCCAATACGGACACGAGTGACCGTGAAGCCAAGGTAACGGTGAAAGCCGGAGGCAGCGAAGTAGGGAGCTTCACAGTGAAACAAACGGCTGCGGACGGATTAATCATATCCAACTCTACCTCTTTCGACCTGCCAGCTGCGGGAGGAGATGTTTCTGTGGTGGTGGAAACCAATGGTGACGTACAAGCCGTTTCCGATGTTTCTTGGATAAAGGCGGTCAATACCCGTGCCATGGAAGACAAGATTTTCAAGTTTACCGTCTCTCCCAATCCTTTGGGAGCGCGCGAAGGCCATATCTCTTTTACTTTGGGTAGCCTGACGGAGACTGTGGCCGTAAAGCAGGGTGCGGGCGAAACCGGCAATATGGAAAGCGATGCCAGGACACTTGCCGCCAAGATGTATGCAGGTATCAATATCGGCAACACGCTGGAAGCTTGTGATAACAAGAACAAGATAGCGAGCGAAACGTTATGGGGAAATCCTAAAGTGAGTGAGGCATATATCAAAGGGCTGAAGGCATTGGGATTTAATGCGGTGCGCATCCCTTGCGCGTGGGATTACTACATTGTGAATCCATCGACCTATGAGATAGATGCTGCATGGCTCGACCGGGTGAGCGAAGTGGTGGGCTACTGTGTAGCCAATGATATGTATGCCATTGTCAATATCCATTGGGATGGCGGTTGGCTTGAAGAGAGTATCACCCATGGTTACAGCAGCGAAGTAGATGCCAAGCAGAAAGCTATCTGGACACAGATTGCCAATAAACTGAATGCTTATGACGAACACCTGCTCTTTGCCGGATGTAACGAACCCGGACAGCAAGACCAGGGGAACGTTGGCACATCGGCCATAGATGTCATCTTGAAATACGAACAGACCTTCATTGATGCCGTGCGTGCCACCGGAGGAAATAATGCGAGCCGTTGTCTGATTGTGCAAGGTCCTTATACCAATATTGACAAGACGGTGAATGACTACACGATGCCCAAGGATGAGGTACCCGACCGTCTGATGGTGGAAGTTCACTTCTATGATCCCTATCAGTTCACCATGATGAACCATGACGAAACCTGGAGCAATGTATTCCTTTATTGGGGTAAGGATAATCATGTATCCGGTTCCATTCATAATGCCACCGGTTACGAAGAAGATTATGTGAAGCAGCAATTCCAGAAGATGAAAACGGCCTATGCAGATAAGGGAATTCCTGTGATTGTAGGCGAGTATAGTGCCATGAAGTGGGCAAAAGAAGACAAGATAGAGGGGACTTCTGAACTTGCCTATCCTGATATTGACCAGGAGATGCATAACAAGAGCCGCTCCTATTGGAATGAGGTAGTCACCCGAGAGGCGAAAAACCACGGTTGTGTCCCCTTTTATTGGGAAACCGGCGGTGACATGAACCGTGGTACGGGTACGGCGAAGGAGGCTTATGCCATTGAGGGCATCATGAAGGGAGCCGCAGCCGGTCAATACCCTTATTGATTGAGTGGTGGATAGAATAAAAGACAGTTTTTAAAAGTATCATACAAATAGGTTTTATAGGTTACAAGGATTGTTGATATAGTTTTTTTGATTGGTTACGGAGAAGTATGTCCGCGAGGGATATGCTTCTCCTTCTTTAAAAATCCTTGCCTTTTCTTGCTTTTCTGTTCGTTTTTCACTTCATTTGCAATAAAAATAACTTCCCTTAGCTCTGATAGTATGAAAAGACTGCAACTACTGCTCTTGTGGGTTTGGATGGTATGTTTCTCTGCTGCTTCACACGACTACATGTTTAAACATTTGGAAGTGAAAGACGGACTTTCCAATAATCAGGTTAATGCTATTTATAAAGATTCAAACGGATTCATGTGGTTTGGTACAGCTTCGGGGCTGAACCGCTATGATGGTTACAATATAAAGATTTATCGCAGCCAGAAAGATGACGAGAAATCTCTTCCCGATAGTTATGTCGAGGATATACAAGAAGATGCGTCCGGTAATTTGTGGATACGTACGGGAAGTGGGTATGCCATTTACAACTCGGCTTCCGATGTTTTTGACCGTAATGTGGAAGCCTGGATGTGGAACATCGGTCTGACCGGAAATCCTTCGCTTATCTATATTGATAAGGAAAAGACTTTCTGGATCTATATTAATGGTAAAGGTGTTTACAGCTATAGAGAGGAACAGAAAAATGCCGTAGCAGTAAAGGGGGCGGATGAACTGCTTGCGAAAGCCGAAGTGTCCGACATGAAAGAATGCGGCGAAGGAATCCTGCTGGTTCTGAGTAACGGTATCTTGGCTTGTATAGATGAGGAAAAGCAAAATATCAAGTGGACCAATCCGGACATTGCCGAAGATTGCAGGGAAGTAAAGAATGCTACCTTTGATTTGTTTGTCGACCATAGTGGGCGGGCGTGGATATTCAGTGTGGAGGGGATGTGGATTTATAGCCTTTCTCAGAAGGTTTGGGAACAGCGTTCTCCCCGAACGGACACCTACAATACCGTACGTGCAGTGGCACAGGATAAATACGGATGTATATGGGTAGGCAGGGATCAGGATGGCATTGAATTGATAGAACCGGCGGGACGGAAAATCCGTCTGGCGAATGAACCTAATAACGGGCGTACTCTGTCCAACAATACAATAACGGCTCTTTATGAAGATGAGGCCGGTACGATGTGGGTGGGAACCTACAAGAAGGGTGTCTCTTTCTATAATGAAAGTGTCTTCAAATTCGGCATTGCCGATGTAGGCGACATCAATTGTGTGGAGGACGGAGGCGGTGATATCGTATGGGTGGGGACCAACGACCGCGGGTTGATTCGCTGGAATAGCGTGACGGATGAACGTATGTTTTTTTCGCATACGGCAGATCCCCG
>ULRC01009576.1_pt1 | contig 18701 bp, 8 predicted proteins | sample 1955101 | NCBI WGS metagenome assembly ULRC01 (sample SAMEA4835672, study PRJEB28245) | human gut metagenome | biome: gut microbiome; material: fecal sample | place: Denmark | collected 2008 | reverse complement strand
CCGCCTCCTCGTGGCGGCCCAGCGTCTCCAGCGCGACGATTTTTTCCAGATAAAGGCGCTCCTCGTAGGGGTCCAGCTCCAGCGCACGGGTACACAGCGTAACGATGCGGGTGCTCTCGCCCCATTTTTTGCAGAGCTCCAGCAGGTTTAAAATGGCTGTGCGGTACTGCCCGTGCAGACGCACGCTGACGCTTTCGACCCACAGCTCGGACGCAGACTGCGGCAGCAGCCGCCCGTCATACAGGTTGACGATCTGTTCATAAATGCGGCTGCGCTTCTCGGCGTCGCTCTCCTTGCGGGCCAGCTCCGAGAGGTCATTGACCTCAAACACATCCACGCTACAGTCCAGATGGGGGTTCCACTGGTAGTAGCCGCGGCTGGTCACGATGCAGCCCTTCATCTCATCCAGACCCTCCGCGTCGATCATAAGGCGGAAGCGATGCAAGATGGCGCGCAGGGCCATGTCCGGGTTGGTGGACCGCTCCCCTGCCCACAGGGTATCGGTCAGTACCTTGTGGGAGACGCGCTCCCCGCGCCGCAAAACGAGATACTGCACCAGCGCCGTTGCCTTGCGGGACTGCGCCAGCTGTGCCAGCACGGGCTTGCCGTTCACACGGATCTCAAAGCCGCCCAGCATTTTGATTTCAATTGTTGCCATCCTAGTCATCCTCTCTGCTCTGATTCCCATGACGTTCCTGCATTTTGTCCGGCACACAGGTATTCATGTTTTAAAGTATAACGAGTCCATTTGAATTTGTCCAGTACATCCGCCGGGATTGTAATAAACTTTTCAAAAATCAACCCGGAGGGCACCGCTCACGACTCCGACGATGCCTTGCCGTCCCAGGTGCCGGGTTCATACAGGATGACCGGCTCACCGGGCAACTGCACAATGGCTTTTTGGGTGCACAGCGGCACGATCTGGTTGTCGGCGTCCCGCTTGGCCACAGTCAGCACTACCGTCATAGCCGTAATGCGCGGGGTCTTGGTTTCGTCGCCGTCCTGCGTCCAGCTGCGGGCGTAGAAATGCAGTTCGCTGATGAACAGCCCCATATAGGCATCCCGGGGATAGGCCGTTGTGTAGCCGTAGGCAACGTAGGGCAGTGTGACCGTCTCAGTACCGTCCTCGGCCTTGTCCTTTTTTGTGTGCTGCGGGTTGCCGTAGTGCCCGGCGTCATTCAGTTCATCGCGGTAAAAGCGCATGTGCAGGTAGCCGTTCAGCGCATTGGCCTGTTCCGGTGTCAGCAGCGCTGTGCCGTCTGTCTTTGTCAGCGGCGGCACACAGTCCTTGTCGATCAGCTCAATGTGGTTGGGGTAGACGCTGAATTCCAATGCCGTGCCCTTGCTGTAGTCGTTACCCTTGGACAAAAAAACGCTGTCCAAATTATTAGGGTCCGTTGCGCCGTCGGTGAAGCGGATATAGCCGTTCGCCTCGAGCACCTCGCCGCGGATCGTCTCAATGAGCGCATCGGCCAGATTTTGCGCGCGCGTCTGCTGCTGGATGTCCATGTACGCCTGTGCACTGGGCTGTATGAGCGTGACCGCCGCCAGCGTAAAGATTGCCAGCAGCACCATGCAGACGATCAGCTCCACCAGCGTTGTGCCGTTCTGGTTTTTCAAACGCTGCTTCATGGGTTGGTCGTCCCTTCTGCCGTGCTCTTGCTGTAGCGGTAAAACTTGTGCTGTTCCGTCGTTTTTTGGCCGTTTTCCGTAACTTCCGCGCTTGTCTCCACGCTGTCCAGCTCGACGCCTTTCACCGTAAATTCACCGTAATCGCCAAAGGAGAACGCCAGCCCATCCCGCTCATTCACCCAGCTGGGGGCCACGTTATTGGCCGGGTACAGCCCGGCGCAGAAAGCATAGGCTGTCTCCCGCAGCGTTTCGGCCTTTTGGGACATGGCGCGGGCGTACCGCAGCGAAACGACGAACATCGACGTAAAAATCATCAGCAGCAGGAACGACACAAGCACTTCCACAATGGTCTCGCCGCGCTGATTTTGTAAAGTATGTTTCATAGCGGGTCACTCCTGTGTTGTGCCGGTGCTCTGTTTGGCACCGCGGGTGTAGGTGATGGAATCGGGCTGCTGGCTGGTGTCGCAGTGGAACGTCAGGCGGTTGCTGCTGATGTTGCCGTCAGTAATGGTCAGGTCACCACTGCCGGGGGCGTAGAACGTCAGGGCTTTAATGCGGTAATACTTTGTTGGACCGTCGTTTATTGTGTAATACACCTTGGGGAATGTATTGTTTTTTGCCTGGCTGCCGTCGCTGTCGTACTTCACTGTGCGGTCATAGGTCCGCGTAAAGGCAAAGCTCTCGCCGTTTTTCGTGACTGTCACCGTAATGTCCAGCTGTAAATCGACGATTGCCATACCTCCACGGCCTTCGCCGCCCTCCCAAGGCGTAATCTCACTAAGCAATGCGCTGGCTGTGTCACTGTTCGCCGTCTGGTTCAGCTTGTCGGCACCGTCGCCCGGGCGGCGGCGCAGTGTTACCGTGATGGCCTCGGCCCCGCCATCAGGCTGGCTGCCGTTCGGTTTCCAGGCGAACTCCTTGGGCTGGGATTCCAAGTCATAGATGTCCTTGCCGTAGCTTTGGGAGAACATGAACTGCTCATTGACGAACTTGGCAAAGCTGCTGTCCTTATTGTTCAGCTCCCCTTCCAGCACGTCGGAAAAGCTGGTTGCCAGCTGGTAGGCTTCCTGTTCCAGCAGCTGGCGGTTGGCATTGGCCGTCAGCACGGAGGCCGCATAGACCAGCGCTGCCGACAGCGCCACAAACAGCGCGCCGATGCAGAGGACCAGTATCATCGAAAGTCCCTGCTCCCCGCGCAGAATGCTGCGTGCCCTGCGGTGCATAATGCCACCTTCTTTCCTGAAATAAAATTACGACTCGTCGCTTGTTTCCGTCCGTTTCGGGGGCGCGGTTTCCGCCGCGTCCGTCTCATCCGGGGCAGCGGCGGTCTCCGGGGTCGCCATGGGCAGTGCCGCACGGGCCCGCATCAGGACCGGGGGCACACTTGCGGGGGCGCTTTCCGCCGCCGTGCTTTCTGCAGTCTCGGCAGGCTCGACGCTCTCCGCGGAGTCCATACTCTGGGCATCCTCCGTCGCATCGGCGGTGTTCGTCTCGTTGACGGTGACCTTGACCGAATCGGACGCAACGGTCTTATCGTCGCCAATCGAGTGCGCCAGCGTCTGCAGCGTCACACTTGCGGTGAACTTTTGCAGAGCGAGCGAGTCGTCCTGCACCTTTTCCTGCAGCTCGGGCAGGGTGATGCGGTAAACAGGCTCGGCACCGTCCTCCTGCACCAGCTCCAGCATGGGAACCGTCTGTGCCTTGTAGTATAGCGTACCGCCGTCCTTTTCCACCGTGCCGGTGACGTCATAGGGTTGCGATTTCCATGTCACGTTGCCGTTCTCGTCGGTCACAGGCTCAACGCTCAGGTCGTACCAGATGCGGGTCTCGTCGGTCTCCTTGTCCACAACGGTGGTCTGCTTGTCAAGCGGCGTCGTTATGTCGTTATAGGTCTTGGTAACGGTTTTGATTTCCCCGCGCTTATGCGTGACATTGCCGTCTGCGTCCTTCACGTCCCTGTCGTAGGTCGTCACCGTAATGCTGTAGGGCTGTTTCGTCTTACTATCCAGCGGCGTGACGGTAAAGGTATAGCTGTCGGTCAGGTTGCGCACCGTGCCTTCGGCCTGGGTGTACTTGTTCACCGCGGTCCACTCCACCGTAAAGCGGCGCAGCTCCAGCGGGGTCTTATCGCGCTCGACGGTAAACTTGGGGTCGCTGTACAGGTTGACTTCCTGCTTGTAAACGGCATTGCCAAGTGCGCGTTCCGGTTCGGCAGCGTCCACGGGGGCGTCCAGCGTGATGGCCGGCAGCTGTGCCGCTTCGGTATCCTTCTGCAGGATGTAGAACCAGTTCGACGCTGTCGTGCCGTCGGTGGGCATAACGCGCACCGCGGGCAGCAGGTATTGTTTTGCATGGTCGGGCGTCAGCGTAAAGCCGTTGCCGTCGGGCACAAAGGTATAGCTGGCGGTGATGCCGTCGGCGCTGGCGCTCCCGCCCACCGTGCGGCTGTCCTTCGGGATGACCAGCTCGGCGTCGCGACTTTTCAGCATCTCGTCCAGTGCTTGGGTCAACTTCTGCTGGGCCGTGTACTTGGCCTGCCCGGTGGGGGTATTCTGCCATGTCCTGGCCAAATCGGCAATTGTATTGTAATTGTTCTCGTTGCTGAAGATATAGCCGGTAAAGTAGACATTGCCCTGTGCGGCTTTCTCCAGCGTCATGTTGAGCTTGAGGTCGTTCAGGAACGTCTCCTGATTCGGGCTGGCGGTCGCAAAGCTGCTGGCCGTAACCGTGGGTGCAGCGGCGCGGCGGACGATGGTCTCGGACTGGCTCAACGCGCCGTCCGGGCCGTCAAAGCAGGTATTGTTATCAGCCTTGCGGCGGGCAATGACGCGGAAGCGCATCTCGGCGTCCTGATACTGCTCCAGATCCAGCGTCAGGCTGCCGACGTTGCCCGTGGTGGGCAGCGTCAGCACAGTTTTGCCGCCGGCATCGACGACGCACAGGTCATAGTGGCCAATGCGCGCGTCGTCGGACGGCGACCAGCTGACCGTGTAGAGCAGGGCATCCGCGTTGTCGGTCTCGCCGTTGACGCGGGTGATGGAGCTCGGCGCGCTGATGCCGGGCAGGCGCTGCTTAACGCTGTAATCCGCCACAGCGGACGCGCCGATTTCGGTGGTGTTGGCTGCCGCCACGCGGGTGACCTCGAGCCGGACCTTGTCATAGCGCCAGCTGTCGCTGCCGTTGGCCAGCATGGTATCCACGTTGACAGGCAGGGTAAAGCTGCTGCCATTTTGTGTCGGCGTCAGGGTGTCCTTCAGCGCAATTTGCTCCTGACCGGTCACCTTGCCGTCCGCGTCCGTCAACAAGCCGTAGAGCTTGATGCTGTAGGTCGGCGTTTCCGTACCTATGTTCTCTTGCGTCCAGTTGAACGTATAGGTCAACTCGTTGGTTGCCTTGTCAACTGTTCCTTCGGTGTTTTTGTCCAGCGTCGGGGCTTTCAGGACATTCAGGTTCAGCTGCTTGAAGATGATCTGCGGGGTCGTCACCGTGGCCTGTTCAGCCCATTCCGGGTCATCGGTGCGGCTCACGTCGGAGAAGCAGAGCGGCGTCAGATGGGCATAGGTATAGCTGTGCTCGCCCGTGCGGACGATCTCATAGCCGTTCTTCCACCAGATTTCTTTGTTGGTGTCGTTTGCATGGCTGGCGATGGCTGCGGACACTTCGTCCGCCGTGGCATCCCAGCGATACTTCATATCGCCCTTGCCACTGGTGACGGGCACTGCGACAACGAGGAAGTCGGTGTAGTTCGTCATGGCATCCGACGGCAGGCTGTTCAGGTTGAAGGTGACGGGAGACCCTGTCACAATGCCCTCCCGCGCGGCCAGCGTGATGTACTGGCCGTTCAAAGATACGCCGTTGACTTCGTCATTGCCCAGATATTTTGCCAGCAGCATGACGCGGTAGGTCGGGCTGCCGTGCTCGCTGCCGTTCTTGACTCTCGGGGTAAAGCTGAACTTCACGGTTGCTTCAAAGCTTTCCGCTGTCTGGCCGGTGTAGGTCACATAGTCCGTGTCGCCGTCCTTTTTCAGCGTGCCCAGCGGCAGACCGTCCTCGTCCTTGGCAGAGCCCGGATTGTCTCGCCACTGGGACGGGAGATAGGTCTCTGACTTGTACTGGGCCGAGCGCAGATAACTTGTGCTGTTGTTTTCCGGGGTTGCCAACGCCGTAAGCGTCAAAGTGCGTTCCAAATTTTGGGTCAGGCGGATGTACTGCTTGCCATTCTGTCTGCTGAAATAATAAGTATACCTTCCATCGGTCAGCTTAACGGTCCATGCCTCGTCTGTCGGGTATTCGGCGTAGTTTTTCAGCACCGCGACAACTTCATAATTGAATTGCATCCCCTGGTAATCTGGCGTCTGGCACTGATTCCAGTCAAAGCCGCCGTTCTTGCGTTTGACCAGCCGGAACTCAATCTCCGGTGTAGGCAGGGCGTGCATAAAGGTCTGCACGCCGCTGGTTCGGGGGTTGTCTGCCTGCTCCGGGTCGTCGTTGGTATTGTAGGGCGTTACACGCACGACGAAGTTACCCGTCCACGCTTTATCTGCCACAAAGGTATAGCTGCGCTGGTAGACGTCCGCTTTGAGATAGGGATCTGCATCCGGTGCGACAGTACCCTCAGCGTCGCAGGGCAGAATTTCAACACGGTAGTAAGCGGCGGGGCTGGCTGTCGTGTCGTTCGGCTCGTCCCACGTCACTTCATAACGGCCATAGACGTTGTTGTCCGCGTCCTGCACCTGGCTGGCCTTGACGTTGATTTTTCCCGGCTTGGCGGGCTTGGTGCTGTCCAGCACGTACTTATAGTAGTTCTGGATGACCTCGTCGGTGATGTCGGTAATATCAACGTCTTTTGTGACCTTACTGTTCGCGGCTTCGCCGAATTGCAGCATCACAGTCGCTCTCTGGTTGCCGGGATTGTTATCTTGGCCCGCGCCGGTATCATCGAAAATGTAGGCTTTCTTACCGTCGGTCTTGATATAGGCAGAGTTTGGTTTGGCAGGCGAGCCCGCAGATGTAAGACCGCTAATCCACCACAGACTGTACGCTGCGCCGTTCCCACCCTCTGCCAAAGCGGGCAGGAACGCAATATAAGGATTTGTCTGACTATCGACGTTATAGCCTATGTACAGACGGTGTGCTTTTACTTTTTCCGAGGACTTGTTCCAATCTATCTCGTTGTAGACCGAGTCACTTCCTTGCTCATCCGCTTTCTTCCAGTTACCTGTTGTACTGTTCGGTTTTACTGTGGTCAGTTTACGGGAATCTTTCTTAAAGAAGCTCTTGCCTGCATTTTCGGAATTTTCAATATAATAGTTGCCGTGGCCGGTGACATTCTCGCCACTCAGGCGCAAATAGGCAATCGGGAACCAACCTGTACCAACCGTGGCAAAGCAATTTGTGACATTGGTTGCTTCTTTCGACCCAGAGCCATTACCGCGGCTGCCGACAATTCCGATTTTTCTGCCACACGTAAAGTCTGTATTAAGGTTTCGGCAGCGGTCAATATTTACCGTAACATTATCAATGTTCCCCTTGTTGTACGGGCCGATCCATGCCAGAATGCCGACTGCCTGCGATTCTGCCTTGATTGCACCGCTATTGACGCAGTCGATGATGTTCAGCGTCATAATATCGGTGCGCATCTTCATCTCGATTTTACCGATAATGCCCGCGCAGTCATTCGCGCCGTTTGATTCATACCAGATTTCACCGTAGTTACGGCAGGAAAGCACATTTGTGGTGCCGCCGGAAATAGGCTGGTCAATAAAGCCGACAATACCGCCGACTGCACCGTAACCGCTGTTTTTGTCGTTCGTGTTTGTTGTGATTTTGCCAAAATTGAAGCATTTCTGCACGGTTCCGCCGTAGTCCAGCCAATAGGCGATCACGCCGCCCACATTGGCCGAGCGGCTGTTGAACACACTGCCGCAGTTGACTACCTTGCTGACAGACCACCGGTCATCGCTGCGGTTCTGCTGCTGGCCAATGACACCGCCCACATGGACAACAACACGGCTGCCGCCCTTGTAAATGTTGTCATTGTCTGTATCATTCTTGTTATTCACGCGCGTAAACCGGCGCACAGCGGCACAGTTTACCACAGTGTCCAGCACGCTTTTGTCTGTGACGTTGGATTCGTTCTGGCCGACAATACCGCCGACGGTGGATGCCGTTGTCGCATTGTCAGAATAGACAAACCACTGGCCGGTGGCGGAAGTGTCGATTGTACCGCGGAGAGAGTTAAAGCCTGCCAGACCGCCCAGATAACCGGCGGCACGGACGGTCTCGCTGTTGTTGCTGCCGCGCAGGGCGACAAGCAGATCATTGGCGGCAAGACCTGTGTCGCTGTAAACGTTCGTGTAGCCCTTGTCCGTCACAGTGTCAACGCCCTTGAGGCCCGCGTAGGTCTTGCCTGTGGTCAGCTCTGCCGCCATGCTGTTGATGCCGGCATTGGCATCTGCCGCACCCAGCCAATTTTCAACCTGTGCAACAAGGGCGGGTGGTGCTTCTTCGTCGCTGACCAGCGCTTTTTTGCTGCCGCTGCCCTTGATAGTGCCGTTGTTGGAGCCCGCGACACCGCCCACAAAGCCGTAACGCGCCGTGATGATGCTGCCCGCGCCGTTGCTGCTGCTCTCGGTGGCGACATAGCTGTTGGCGATTTCGACATTGTTGCGGCCCGCAATGCCGCCCACATGGCTGGCACTGGCGAGCTTTTCGTCTGCGGTCTGGGTCGTGGTGATGTTGCTGATACCGCTGACCTGCAGTTTGATGTATTTGACCTCACAGCCGGTGATTGTGCTGTTGTTCAGACCGGCAATGCCGCCCACCGTGCTGCCGGTGCTGCGCGCACCGACGGAGACAAGGCCGTCCGTGTCCGCGTTGCCGCCCATCGTGCCGGAATAGGTACACCGCTCCAGGGTACCGTCGTTTTGGCCTGCGACGCCGCCCAAATTTGTATATTTATCAAGATTTTGTGTAAGGTCCAGCAGAACGTTGGTGCTGCTGACCGTGCCGTGCTTCGTGGTGCAGCCCACCGCGCCGCCCAGCGTGACGGTGTTGGTGCCCGCGCGCAGGCCGTCGTTCAGCGCCAGCGCGCCGTTTTCGACGCGGCAGCCGGTGACGGCACCATCGTTCATGCCCGCAAGGCCGCCGATGGTGACCGCCGGGGTGCTGAACCGCACGTTGGCGTTTTCCGCCAGCTTCACGTTGCGGATGGTCGCGCCCTTGCCGTTGTACGCCGCAACAGCGCCGATGCTCTCCGACGTGCCGGTGATCGTGCAGCCGCTTACGCTGCTGTTGTTTTCCAGTCCGGTCTCCTGGCCGATGGTGCCGAAGTTCGTGGCCGTGACGCCGCCCGCCGTGCCGTTGGCCGCGGTGACGGCGGCGCTGACCTGCACATTCTCAATCAGCGCGTCTTTATTATTATTGCCCGCGATGCCGCCCGCCTCGCCGTTGGTGGCGTAGATCGGATTCTGGGCATGGCTGCAATAGCTGATCGTGCTGCCCGCGTCGTTCACGCCCGCAATACCGCCCGCATATTTTGTGCTGGCGCGCACCGAGACGTGGTTCTCCACACGGGTGATTTCGGCACGGTTCGTACCGGCCACGCCGCCCGCGTAGTTGGCGGCAGTGACGCTGCCCCAGACCGTGCCGGTGGTGTTTTCAGCGCTGTAAATACTGCCCTTATCCGTATTGATACCGGCCACGCCGCCCGCATAGTCGGTGGCGGTGACACTGCTTTGCAGCTTGCCGGACAGCGAGATATTGCCGACGTTGGCACCGGCCACGCCGCCCGCATACTGGTTGGCCTCTACCGTGCCAGTACTGTTGTTCTCTGTGCAGATGATGAGGCCCTTGCGGGTGCTTGCCGCAGCGTCAACGCCCAGGTTGACGCCCGCAATGCCGCCGACATAGTTGTCGCCGCGCACAGCGCAGTCTTTAACCAGGTAGGCAGACTGAATAAGACCGCCGTTGACGCCCGCAACGCCGCCCAGATAGGTATACCCGGTTTCACGGTTGCCGAGGGACGCCGCCATGCTGCCGCCGGTGATCGTGCCCTCGTTCCAGCCCGCAAAGCCGCCCGCGGCGCACTTGTGAGCCACTGTGCCGTAGTTTATGCAGTTTTCCAGCGTTGTGTTGGGTGTGGCATAGCCGATGATACCGCCCGCCAGTGCGCCGTGCGCGGTGCCAAAGTCATAGCGGCCACCGGCCAGCGCGTTCAGCGATACGCCGTTTTTAAACGCGCCGTTGTTGGACGGGTTCAGGCCGCCGACGGACAGGGCGTTCTGCGTTGCGCCGTTGGTTGCCTTTTGAATCGTCAGCTTCGTATTGGCGTCGTTTGCGCCGACGATGCCGCCGACGTAGATGTCGGCCTGCAGGTTGAGCTTGTTCCAGAAACCGGTCAGGATGACCTCGCCGTCCGCCGTATTCGCGTCGGTGCTGTCGGTCAGCACGCCGGTGTTCTGGTCAATCGTCGGCAGCAGCGCCTCCAGCGTGACCTTTGCGGGCTTGGCCGCCAGCAGACGGTTGTAGCCGATGATGCCGCCCGCGACGGCGTCGGCCTCGACGCGGCCCGAGGTCACATTGGTTATAAACGCGCCGTCGCCCGTCACGGTGAAGCCGCCCACCGGCAGGTTGGCGCCGATGACGCCGCCGACAAGCTGCTGACCCGCCACGCGGCTGACCTTCACAGTGGCGGAGGGCAGCGTGGAGGCGTAGTTCAGGCCGATCATGCCGCCGACAGCCTTGCCCGCCGCCACGATCTGGCCGCTGATGGTCAGGTTCTTGGTGGAGGAGATCGTCGCATTTTCATCGTTATAACCGGCCACGCCGCCCACGTAGTTGTTGCCGTACAGAATGGCACCCAGCGTCGGGGTGCCGTTCCTATCCCACGTCACAACGCCTTTTTTGCCGTTGCAGCCCGCGATGCCGCCGACGTAGTCGGCGCAGCCGTTCAGCTCCTTTAACAGGTTGATGCGGCGGGTGTCGGTGGCGTTGTCGCCGGACATACGGTTGGCGCAGTTCTGCACGGTGGCTTTGGCAGTCTTGTCTTCACTGCCGCCCCAGTCGGCATCATTGACGCCGACGATGCCGCCGACGTAGGCCGCGTTCTTTCCAAAGGCCGCGACCAGACCCGTATTGGTCATGCCGCTGATTTGGCTGTTGCCGCCGTTGACCGACACGATGCCGCCGACGTAGCGGCTGCCAAAGACGTCACTGCTGTTCGTATCGTTCTTTTGTATGTGTACGCCGCTGCCGGTAAAGCCACCGGCCAGACCGCCCACAAACCGGCTGCCGAGCACGTAGCCCTTGCCAGTCTTGCAGTCCTCCAGCGTAATATCCTTGCCGTAGCCGACAAGGCCGCCGACGAAATCACCCTTGAGGGGGCTGGTGTCGGTCAATGCGCCGTTTTCGTCGAAGCCTGCCTCGACCTGCTTCTTGAGCTGGGTCTCGGTCAGGTCGCTGCGGGTCACGCTTTCGCAGCCTTGCAGGGTCACGCCCCTGCCGTAGCCCGCAATGCCGCCGAAGAACTGTCCCAGCACCAGGCTGCGCGCATCGCCCGCGGTATCGCCCTTATAGTTGGCGCCCGCGCTGACCGTGCCGTTGTTCCTCAGGCCCGTCAGGCTCGGCGTGCTGGTATTTGCGCCTGACGTAAACAGGTTGCCGACGATGCCGCCCGTAAAGCCGTTGCCGGTCACAAAGCCGTTGTTGACGATGTTCGTATCACCGTTCGTTTTCATCCGGGCGGCGTCCACCGTGCCGAACACGCCGCCCACGCCGACGCTGCGCCAGAGGGAGTTCTTGTCATTCGGCTCGGCTGCCGCGGCAGCGTAGCGGGCCTTCTCGGCCTGCTGGTCTGGCGCTGTGGTCGTTTCCACGTTTTTCGTGTTCTCGTCCACAAGCAGACCCGCCACCGTCACGTCCGACGCAACGGTCAGATTCTGCATGACGGACTCGGCTTTGGGTATGGCAACGCCGACGAGACCGCCAATGCCGCGCGGCTCGTCTGTATAATAGGTATAGCTGTTGCTGCCAGCGTCCGGCGTCTGCTCTATGCGCTGCGTTGCGGTGGTAGTGTTGTCAAACGCCAGCGCCGCGGCCACCAGCGCACTCGTCGAGGAGTTCGTGCCGCGGGTCAGGGCGCAGTTTTCCAGCGTGCCTGTGTTGACGCCGCAGAGTGCGCCGACGGCGCGAACATCGCGCCAGTTCTCGTCGTCCTTCGCCAGCGCCGTGACGAATTTGGTCGCGGTCAGCTTGAGCTGGTCTGCCTTCGGCAGCGTACCGGCGTCGACAGTCTCGGTCTTGACGTTGACCTGAATGTCCGGGTCGCGCAGTGTGATGTAAGAAATTTTGCCATTGTTCTCGCCGATAAGGCCGACATAGTGGTCGGCCAGCTCGTCCTTCCCTGCCTTGCCGGTTTTTGCAACGGACTTGCTGCTCAATTGCAGATTGAGGATGGGCACACGGGTCGTCTTGTTGTTGGCAAGGCCCGTTGTTTTACTCGTAAGTACGATTTTTTCGCCCAGCTCCGGGATCGTCGGCCAGGCGACAGGGTCATTGAGGGACGGCACCTTGGCCGCCGGGTACCGCTCACCCGACGCGCAGTAGACCGTGACGCCGCCGCCCGTCCAGTTCAGGCCGGTGCTGTTGCTGGCCTGGGGGGTCAGCGTGTAGGTGCCCTCGCCGGCAATCTTCCAATCGGCAGACCAGCGCAGGTTGTACAGATGGCGGAAATATTTCAGGTCAGCCGTGACCGCCGTGCCGCCCTTGGCCAGCAGGGTGTTTTCCTCGTTCGTCGTTTCCTCTTTGCTGGCTGTGTAGGTATCGCTGTAGTTCTCCCGCGGCTCGGCGCGCATGGCAATGTAGATGTCCTTCGGGTCGTTCAGCAGGCGGGTGATGCTGTACAGGCTCGTGGCGGCAACCTCGTCGTTCTCACACGCACGCAGCAGCGCCGCGTCCGCCATGGCGTCCAGCGTCAGCACAAAGCTGCCCTTGTTGTAGCTTAACGGGAAGTAGAGTTCTTTCTTGGTTTCCGTCCGTTGGCCCGCATTATCATACGTATAAATCGTGACAGGCATCTTGGTGATGACCTGCTTGTTATCATCCGCCGCACCCGCGGTGTCGCGCTTGATCGTGATGGTAAACAGCGGCTTCGTCTTGCCGGTATCCTTGGCATCGTAGGCCGTGGCCGTGTAGGAGGTGTCCAGATCGCCGAGGCTGGAGTTGCCGCTCCAGCTCAGGGTCAGCGTCTCGCCGTTCGTCAGGCGGGGATTCTTGACCTTCAGCTTCGTCTGCACCAGCTGCACAACGTTGACGCGGTCCTCGGCAGAGTAGTAGCCGACAAGGGTGTCATTGCGGCGGTGGTCATAGCTGCGGTCATAAATATTCGTAGCACCGTCCTGATTGAAGCGGAGCTTATCGGATTTGGTATCGTAAAAGACCGAGTAGACCTGCCCGCTCTGCACGTCGATCTCGACACAGATCGAGGCATTCAGCAGTGAGGCGTCGTAGATGTAATCGCCCAGCAGCTCCTTGACCAGCGCGTTATGGTTGCCGTCCGCTGCGCCGGTCTTGTCATAGTATAGTGCCGCGATATAGGTGTTCAAGTCTTTCTGGGTGCGCCCATCGAGAGGTTTGCCGTTCGCATCAGTCAGACCCTCGGCAAAGTGCTGACCCATACTGCCGCTTTTCGTCACCTTATCGCGGAACGCATCCAGCTCCCCCGCCGTCTCCATCCGGGTCAGGGAGATCTGCGCCGTCTGGAACAGCGTGCGGGCGTTGGCCTCGTTCTTTTCAAACCGGGCCAGCCGCGTGTAGGCGATCAGCCCGCCGCCGACCAGCGCCGCCAGAATGGCCGTGATAGCCAGAACGACCATCAGCTCCACCAGCGTAAAGCCTTTCTTTTTGTTTTTTCTATTTTTATTGTACTGCACCATAGATGCTCCCGTCGTTTCTCCGGTGAAAGGTTACAATTAGACACAATATCAGATTATATATATTGCCATTATACTCGGAATGTGACGTTTTCGCAAGAAACTCCGCGAGATTTCAGCAAATTTACACCAAATATAGTGGGTCAGCGGCAAGTTGTGCACGATTTCGCCATAATTTCCGTTAGCTTTGAACAAAAAACAGAGTTTTTTTCGCGAAATTCCTTGCAAATACAGGCCCGGCACGCTATACTGAATAGTGCGTTATTATATGGTAGAGGATGTGTAACAATGCTGGCAGCACGACTGGGCGCATGGCTGCGCCATACCGGGGAACGCTGGGCCAAAGCTGCGTTTGCGGAAAAGCTCGCCGTACTGCTGGCGCTGGGCGCTGTCCTGTATACTATTGTGACCGGCGCGGCGGAGCTGCGCTATCAGGCCCGTGCGCGGGAGGCCCTGGCTCAGGTCAAGGCTGCGCGGCTGGCGGCCAGTGCCGTGTCTGCCCAGTGCTACTCCGCCGGGCAGACCTTCGCCGACCAGACAAGCGCGGACGGCTTTGCGGACGGCATTGCCGAGGAAATCCGCACGCTGGGCTCACTGCCCGGCACCGTGACGCTTTTGCAGATCGACCCGAACGGCTACACCGTGCAGCGGCTCCTGTATCAGGAGAACGGCATGTACGCCATCTATGATGCCGACGGCGGTTACCGCGTTTTCCGCGCGGAGGACCGGCTGCAATACGGCGCGGGGGTGGGCCATGCTGCTGCTTGAGCTTCTGCTGGGACTCATTCGTTTTCTGCTGGGCGCGGCGCTGTTCAGCTTTATGAACGTCGTCGCGTGGCGGCTGCCGCGGGGCATGGACCCGCTGAAGGGCCGCAGCGTATGCCCGCAGTGCGGCCACACGCTGGGTTCGCCGGACTTAGTGCCTGTGTTCAGCTGGTTGTTCTTGCGCGGGCGGTGCCGCCACTGCGGTGCGCACATTCCGGCGCGGTACCTGCTGGTGGAGCTTCTGGGCGGCGTGCTGGCGCTGGGCTGCACTTGGCGGTACGGCGCTGCCTACGCCCTGCCGGGCGGTCTGTTCGGCATGAGCTGGGCCGCGCTGCTGGCGCTGGCGGTCTGCGGGATCTTGCTGAGCGTTTCGCTCATTGATGCCGAGACGCAGACCATCCCGGACCGGCTGAATCTGGCGCTGGCGGTCTGCGGCGCGGTGAGCGTGCTGCTCTCCCCTGCCGACTGGCTGCCACACATCATCGGCGCGCTCTGCGTCAGTGTGCCGATGTTTCTGCTCTGCCTTGTCATCGACGGCGCGTTCGGCGGCGGCGACATCAAGCTGATGGCAGCCGCCGGGCTGTTCTTGGGCTGGCAGAATACGCTGCTGGCGATGTTTTTCGGCATTGTTTTTGGCGGTATGTACGGCATATACCTGCTGGCCGCCAAAAAGGCAGGGAAGAAGGACCACTTCGCCTTCGGCCCGTTTCTGTGTGCGGGCATCGTGATCGCGATGCTGTTTGGCGGGCCCGTTTTGGAATGGTACTGCGCGTTTTTGTGATGCTCCTTGCCTCCCTCTGCGAGGGAGGTGGCCCCGCAGGGCCGGAGGGAGAGAACCTTGCCACAAACCGAAATATTTCGGTTTGCCGCAAGGTTCTCTCCCCCACCGCCTGCGGGCGGAGCCCCCTCGCAGAGGGGGCCAAGGGAATCAGCCTTTCATCTATTTCTTTCGGAGGAATCTCCCTCATGCCACGTTTTCGTTATACTGCCACCAATGAGAAGGGCAAGACCGTCCGCGGACTGCTTGAGGCCCCCAGCGAGGAGGCGCTCTACGCCAAGCTGCGCAATGACGGCCTGTACATGACCGACGCGCAGGAGGCCCAGAAGGCCCGCGCGACGTTCCGCCCGCTGAAAACCGCCGTGCTGGCGGATTTCTGCCGCAACCTGGGCACCCTGCTGACCGCCGGTGTGCCGCTGGTGCGTGCGTTCCGCATCATGGCGGACGAGCGCACCATCGACGTCCGCCAGAAGGCCCTGTACGAGGCCATCCTGAGCGAGCTGCGCAAGGGCGTGCCGCTGTCCGATGCGATGGAGTCCTGCGCACCCGCGTTCCCCACCCTGCTGCTGGCCATGATCCGCAGCGCCGAGGGCACCGGCAGCATCGACCACGCCTGCGCCCGCATGGCAACCTACTATGAGCGTGAGCACAAGATGAACCAGCAGGTCGGCAACAGCATGATGTACCCCATTATCCTGTCCGTGCTGATCGTCGGCGTTATTGCGATTTTGATGACCTTTGTTCTGCCGCAGTTCAAACCGATGTTTGACCAGATGGAGACCCTGCCGTTCCTGACCCAGCTGCTGTTTGACGTCAGCGACTTTGTCGGTGCCAACTGGCCGGTGCTGCTCGTCGCGGCGGCGCTCATCGTCTTTGGCGGCAAGCTCCTGCTGGCGCAGCCGAAGGTCCGCCGCCAGTGGGACCGCTTCATCCTGCACGCGCCGGTGGTCGGCGTGCTGAACCGCAAGATCTGCACGGCGCGCTTTGCCAGCACGCTGTCCAACCTGTACGGCAGCGGCGTGCCCATCATCACGACACTGGCCGCGGCACGCGACGCCATCGGCAACCGCTGGATCGAGAGCCAGTTCGGTGACGCGCTGGACAGCATCCGCGCAGGCCACAGCCTGTCGGAGGCGATTGCGGGCATCGACGGTTTTGAAGTGAAGCTCTCCTCCTCCGTCGCTGTCGGCGAGGAGACCGGAAAGCTGGACAGCCTGCTGGCGACCATCAGCGAGACACTCGACTATGAGGCCGAGATGGCGACCAAGCGCCTTGTCACGCTGCTGGAGCCCGTTATGATCGTTGTTATGGGTCTCGTGGTCGGCGGCATCGTGGCCGCGGTCATCGTGCCCATCTACCAGTCCTACGGCACCATCGGCGCGTCGAGCGGCGCGATTTAAATTCTATTCCGGGAGGCCCACCATGGCACTTCTTACCTCTTTATATCTGTGCAGCCGCACGGTGTATGCCGCCGTCGGCACGCCCACGGGCAGCGGGGCGCGCGTTGTCGCCGCCGCCCAGACCGAGCTGCCCGAGGGCTGCCTGATCAACGGCGTCATCACAAACGAGGCGGACCTGACCGCCGCGCTCAAAGAGTTTTTCACCGCCAACAAGCTGCCGATGAACCGCGTGGCGCTGATTGCAGGCGGCAGCCAATTCATGCACCGCATCCTGTCGCTGCCCGCCATGAGCGAGAAAAAGCGGATGGCCGTGCTCTCCCATGAGCTTGCCAGCGGCGGCGCCGAGGTCAGGGCTCCGCTGGACGACTACATGCTGCTCTCCCGCGATGCCAAGACCCGCGTGGATACCGTGCTGGCCACCCGCGTGGAGCAGAGCGTCATTGCCGGGTACGACGCGCTGGCCAAGGCCGTCGGCTTCAAGCTGTACAGCATCGACTTAGGGCTGGCCGCGCCGATCAAGGCCGTGCGCACGATCCCCGATTTGCAGCAAAAAACCTTCGTGCTGCTGCAATTTGACGATGACACGATCTCTGCCTGCCTGTTTGTGCAGGGGCAGTACACCTACTCGACCCGCAGCCGCCTGTTCAACCCGCGCGGCTCGGCGGAGTCCGGCACCGAGATCGCGCAGAAGCTCTCGGGCCTGATCCAGTTCCACACGACCAGCAAGAGCGAGCACCGCATTGAGACGGTCTGCTTTGCCGGTTCCACGGCGGACGACCTTGCGGTCTGCCGCCCGGGCTGTGAGGCGCTGGGCCTGCAGGTGGCCCGCTTCCCGGATTCACCCACCGTCAGGCTGCCGTCCGGCACCGCGCTGGCCGATGTGCTCTACGCGGCGGGCAACCTGATCGCACGCTGATTTTTACCTGCAAATACTTGCCCCGGGGGCTTATCATTATGGCTATGAAACAGAACAACTTTTATCTGCGCTGGCAGAAGGCCGCCGGTGCGGCCAAGTCGGAGTCCCGCAGCCAGGGCCTGCGGACGCTGGTGCCCGGCCTTGCTGTCGTGGCTGTCTCCATGCTGGGCTGGGGTGTGCTGACGCTGCACACCTCGATGCTGAAAAGCCAGCGGGAGGACATCCTGAACTGGTGCAGCGACAATACCGAGCCATACCGCGCCGCAACGCAGGATTCCGAGTCTGCGGCGCAGTTCCGCTCACTGACCGACTATTCCGACGGGATGACCGAGCTGCTGAACAGCTACCCCGACGTGACCAGCAGTCTGCTGCACCGCGTCGAGGCTGCCGGCGGGTCCGGCATCACGATCCAGTTCACCGACTACAACGCATCGACGGGCGAGCTGCTCTTTAACGCGAACTCCTCCCAGGTCATCGACATTCCGGCCTACATCCGTTCCCTGCAGAACTGCGGGGTGTTTTCCACCGTCAGCTACACCGGCTACAAGGCCGATGACGACGGCTATTCCATCGATCTGCGCTGTGTGCTGGCAGCGCCGCAGCAGTAAAGGAGGGCGCTATGGAAATTGCACCAATGACAAAGCGCGATAAAATTCTGCTGTACGTCGTTCTGATGCTGGCGTTCGTTGTGCTTTTTGTCCGGTTCCTGCTGATTCCGGGCATTGAGAACCACCAGCAGGCCGACGCCGATCTGCGCGAGGCGCAGGACGCCCAGACCTCCATGCAGGATGCGATCATGCTGGCCGGCACCTACGCCGCCGAGAAAAACAACAACTGGGGCGAACTGCAGACCGCCAACGCCAACTACTACAGCCTGCTGAGCAGTGACGAGCTGGACACGCTGGTGACAAGCCTGGAGCTGAACCACAATTTACAGCCCGACTCGCTGACCATCGGCGAGCCCGTGACCCAGAGCCTTACCTATTATACCGCCAGTGAGAACGCCGGACAGAGCGCTGCCCCCAGCGCAGCCGCGTCCGCCTTTGCCGGTGACGACGACAGCATCACCGCCGACACCGCCGGCACGACGGCCCAGGGCAACGCCATTTTGCAGCAGATCTTAGCCTCCGACCTCATCCCGGACTACGACCAGCCGGGCTATTACCGCAGCGTGGCGATCAGCTTCTGCTGCACGGGCGAGGATAGTGATTTTCTTTCGATGCTGGACGACATGGCCGCGAACTACCCGTCCGTACAGCTTGTATCCTTCTCCATCGATA
>ULRC01093706.1_pt1 | contig 19371 bp, 24 predicted proteins | sample 1955101 | NCBI WGS metagenome assembly ULRC01 (sample SAMEA4835672, study PRJEB28245) | human gut metagenome | biome: gut microbiome; material: fecal sample | place: Denmark | collected 2008 | reverse complement strand
AAATGTCGCTGATATCAATTATTCAAAATGTCGCTGATATCTTTTGTTCAAAATGCCGTTGATATCTTTTGTTCAAAATGCCGTTGATATCAATTATTCAATATGTCACTGATATCATTTATCATTTCATCATCTTTCAGGCGGAAAAGAAATTCCACGCGACGAGATGCATTTTGATCTTCTTTGCCATCCTTATCCAATATAGGATTGCTAAAGGACTTGCCGTTTGCCGTCACAATTTTGCGTAGTTTCGTGATCTTGGCAGTCGACAGCACTTTCTTGTTTTCATCCAAGCAGAAAGTTGCGACAGACAAGGCCCTTTTTTGGGACAGCTCCAGATTATATAAATAATCTCCCTGTGTATCTGTGTGTCCTTCAATAATAATCTCTGAGATATAATCATTAAATTGCTTGTCTGTTAATACGCCGATATACTTTGGTAAAAACTTTTGCAGCAATTCTTCACCCGACGCTTTCAACGCAAATTGTCCGGAATCAAACAAAATGCTTGAGTCAAGCGCGATGGATCCGGTCTTTTCATCGACTTTCACACTGAGATCCGTACCGTCAAACTCTTTCTTGAGAGCCTCGATCAGTTCCGTTCGAATACCGATCAATTTGTCTAACTGTTCCTGTTGCTCCTGCAGTTGTTCCTGTTGGCTTTGAACCAAAGCCTGCTGCTGCTTTAATTCCTCTTGTTTTTGTTCGTAACGTCTTTGCGATTGCAGCATTGTAAACGAAATGATCAACACAAAGATCAACAAAAGAGCAGCCATCATATCGGAATAGGAAAGCCAATAACTGGTTTCCTCCAAATGTCTTTTCTTTTTTCTGCGCATAATAAACCTCTTTTCTGTACGCGGAACCGAGTGGTGTTACTGTCTGAGTGCCCGAGCAATCTTATCAGCTACTTCATCACTAAATTTCTCCATCATCTTCTCCGTCTGCATCATTTGCAAAGCCTGATAATCCAAGAAAATATTTGCCGCATTATTTTGTGCACGGGGTGCGACATATTTATGGTAACTGTCCAAAAAATCGTCCATGGCATTATAAGCATCTTCTAAGTTTTTCTTGTAAACAAAGTTAAATACCAAAGAAAATACCATACCATAAATAGATGTGTGGAACGCGATCTTGATACCATTCATCAACTGCGGAATGCTGTCCGTAATTGCGGACGCACTGCCGGTATTAAAATTCTGAAGACCAAACGACAGACCGATAAAAGTACCCAAAATACCAAGACCGGTCATTACGCCGGGAACAATGCTGATCAATCCACATTTCATTACGCTGTCAATGTAATATTCATTCAGATAATCATCAATATCGCATTGGGCACTTCGCTCTAACATCGTTAATCTTCTGCGCTCCTCGCAATATTCACGAAAACGTGTATCTGCCAATTTGTTACCAAAGAGCTTTGGATTATCTTTATAATCATCCCACAAATAATCGCCTTTGCGTTTGAAGTCAGTCTGAAAGTTGCGTGCCGCAAGATGCAGGCTAGCCATCATCCGATTAGCAGGCATGAAACAATGTGTCGTAGAATACAAAATAATCCCGCCGACAATTAAAAACATTCCAATATTAATGATAATGTTGGCGATATCAAGACCCGAACCCGTAAACACGTTCAGATATACGGCCAAAGCCAGCATAATAAAATATACAGGGAATAAAATCCCCTCACTACCAAAAGATTTCATAGGTACCCTCCAATGTTTGCTTTGCTGCAAAAAACCAGCGACCATCCCCCTGTTCTAAAGAAACCGGGCGTATATCAAAAGCTGATGCCTTGCAGTCGTAAAATGTAACGTGTGCCCGATGGCACAACATATATACTATACAAAGTTTGAGGGAGAAAGTCAAAAGGTGGGCGGGGTGGTGCACTGCATATGAGAGGATTTCGTAAAATAGAAAATGTTATGTTATCTATTACGATAAAATAGAAAGGATGAAAAGCAAAGGGCACTAATTAGTTGCCCGGAATGCAACCGGAAAATTTCGGATACCGTAAGAAAATGTCCGAATTGTGGATACAAAATCAAAAATCACCGATCCAAAAAAGAACCTAAATTATTGAAAAATACGATGTAGTACGTTTTATGGGACAATAAATGTGCTATAATAGTGGCATGTCATAAAAGAATGTGTAGAGAATCCACACTAAGACAAGTAATGTTAAATTTTGTACCAAGAAATCTACGATAGGTATGCGTATAAGAGATGGGAGGGTAAATGGCAAAACGACCGAATCAAAGGCTAAAATTGTTGTATTTAGCAAAGATTATGCTTCGACTGACGGATGATGAACATGGTTTACGGGTAGAGCAGATTATCAATGAGTTGGCCAAGTATGACATTGCGGCAGAGAGAAAGAGTATATATTCTGATTTAGAAGCTCTGCAATTGTTTGGAATTGATATTGAAAAAAAGCACATAGGACGATATGTATATTATTGTGTAGGAAATCGAAATTTGGAATTGGCGGAATTGAAACTTTTGGTAGACGCGGTACAGTCTTCTAAATTCATCACAGAGAAGAAATCCAGCCAGCTTATAGAAAAACTGGAACGTTACGTCAGTCGATATGAAGCGAAACAGTTAAATCAACAGGTATATGTTCACGGTCGGATAAAAACCATGAACGAAAGTATCTACTATAATGTAGATGAAATACATAATGCAATTACAGCAGACGTAATGATTTCATTTCAATATTTTCAGTGGAATTTGAAAAAGGAGATGGAGCCAAGACACGAAGGAGAGAGATACATAATATCTCCGTGGGGGCTGATTTGGGATAATGAGAATTATTATATGGTAGGATATGACGCAAAGGCTGAGCTTGTCAAGCATTTTCGAGTCGACAAGATGTTACGTATTCAACCGATGAAATGCAAAAGAAAAGGTCAAAAGTTATTTCCACAGGGAAATATAGCAAACTACGCAGAGAAGCATTTTGGAATGTTTTCGGGAAAAGAGGAATCGGTCACGCTGCTTTGTCAAAATGGGTTTATAGGTGTGATCGTAGATAGATTTGGACGAGATGTTAAAATTCGCCCGGTGGATGAGGATCACTTTCAAGCAAAAGTTGAAGTGGTTGTCAGTAATAATTTTTTTGGATGGGTGTTAGGATTAGGAGAAGGGGTTAAGATTGCTGCACCGCAGGAAGTTGTCAGTGAACTACAAAAGGAAATTCAAAGAATGAGGAGACAATATTTTGCGGATGATCTGGAAATGGAATTGGCTATGAAGGATAACAAGTGCTGATTCTTAGATTGAAGTGATGGGGAGGAGATGATCTGGTATGAACAAGCAACAAAAAAACTCGCCGAGGCGAGTTCCTAAAGTTCAATTAAATCACACACTGTGATGCCCGAAGGCGATTTGAATAAATTTTTATTTGAACTTATGATGTAGTTAATACGTATGGTACTTAACTGACATCAATAATAAAGCATAAACTACGACATGTCAAGAGAAAAAGGAGGATTTTATGAAAAAATTTGAAGAGTACTATATTGGATTGGATATGGGAACTGGTTCTGTAGGATGGGCAGTGACGGATTCAGCGTACAATATTATCAAACGTCATGGTAAGGCATTATGGGGAATTCGCCTGTTTGAGTCTGCTAAGACAGCCGAAGAAAGAAGAATCTTTCGAACGTCCCGAAGAAGAACAGAGCGCCGTAAAAATCGATTACATTTATTGCAGGAAATCTTTGCGGAAGAGATTAGCAAGAAAGACATGGGATTCTATCAGCGGATGAAAGAGAGTAAGTATTGGCATGAGGATAAGAAAGACATCAATGGAAACATGCCGGAGCTGCCGTATGCACTATTTGCAGATGATGGATTTACAGATAAAGACTATTATAAGAAATATCCGACAATTTTTCACTTGCGCTATGCGTTGGCAACGAATACAACAGATAAGCCCGATATTCGATTGCTTTATTTGGCATTGCATCACATTATTAAGCATAGAGGACATTTTCTGTTTGAGGGCAAGAAATTATCAGAAGTAAAAGAATTTTCAACAGCGATTGAGGCATTAGTGCAGCAGGCTGAAGAACAAGAGATTGATCTGAAATCTTTGACGCAAGAAGAAGTGTTGACTCAATTGGAACACATTATGAGTGATGCTCAATGCACAAAATCAGATAAAAAGACGCAGGTCAGCAAGCTCATAGTAGGAACAGATAAGCAGAAGCAAAAACAGGAGAAAGCGATAGCAGCTTTAATTACGGGTTGCACCGTAAAGCTAAGTGATATTTTTGCTGATCCGGAGTTGGATAAAGAAGAAATCTCGAAAATATGCTTTTCTGATAATGGTTATGAAGAAAAAGAGGTAGAAATAGAGTCTGTATTGGCGGATCGATTTTTGCTTATAGCAGCAGCAAAGGGTGTGTATGATTGGACGGTATTGCATGATATACTGGGGGATGCGCGCTTTTTGTCGGAAGCAAAAGTTAAAACCTATGAGAAACACCGTGATGATCTGCGGAAAGTGAAGCAGCTTCTTCGGATGGATAAAGAAGTTTACGAGGCTGTTTTTGGTGTGTCTGAGAAAAATGAGGCAAATTATAGTGCTTATATTGGCATGGCAAAGAAAAATGGAAAAAAACAGCCGATTGAGAAAAAATGTTCACAGGAAGATTTTTATAAATTCTTAAAAAAGCAGTTGGATCGTCTGTCTGTGGATGAAATGGGGCAAGAGATAATCGATGAGTTAAAAGCAGAGATGGATCTTGGAACATTATTTCCAAAACAAATAATTCGCGATAATGGAGTTATTCCTTATCAATTGCATGAGAATGAATTGAATGCAATATTGGACAACGCACAGAAATTCTATCCGTTTTTGTTGGAGAAAGATCAAGATGGTTATACACCAGTGGAAAAAATACAAAAGATATTCCGCTTCCGCATTCCGTACTACGTAGGACCATTGAACACGGCACATCAAGATAAAGGTGGTCATAGCTGGTCTGTACGTAAAAAGGAAGGCAAAATTTATCCATGGAATTTTTCAGAAATGATTGACGAGGAAGAAAGTGCAACGAAATTTATTGAACGCATGACGAATAAATGCACGTATCTGATCGGAGAGGATGTTTTGCCGAAGGAATCATTGTTGTATGCGAAATTCAATGTATTGAACGAGCTAAATAATCTGCGCATTGATGGGGAACTGATAGCTCCGGAACTTAAGCAGGATATTTATAATAATGTTTTCAAGAAATACCAACGTGTAACAGGGAAAAAGGTCAAGGATTACCTAAGAATCAACGGCGTAATTTCTAAAGAACAAGAACTATCCGGATTTGATCAGAATTTTAAGAGTTCGTTGAAAGCGTATCATGATTTTAAGCAGATCGTTGGAACGGGGGTCCTTTCGGAAAGTGAGCAGGAGGATATTGTTAGAGATATTACGCTATTTGCAGATTCTCAAAAGATGTTGAAACAGCGTATTCATAGAAAATATCCGATGTTGTCTGACAAACAGATTGCTCAGCTTGCCAACAAAAAATATGCAGGGTGGGGCAGATTGTCGCGCACCTTTTTGGAAAATATTGAATCAGTCAATAAAGAGACTGGTGAAGTGATGAATATCATCACTGCGCTTTGGGAAACGAATGAGAACTTAATGAAACTTTTAAGTGGAAAATACGATTATACAAAGCAGATTGAGCAATGGAATGCCGGACAGATGAAAAAAGGAGAGATAGAATATCAAGACATTGAAGAGCTTTATGTGTCTCCTGCAGTAAAGCGCCCAATTTGGCAAACTATAAAAATTGTAAGGGAAATTACAAATATAATGGGTGGTGCACCAAAACGCATTTTTGTTGAGGTTGCAAGAGAGCCCGGTGAAAAAGGCGTGAGAAAAGTTTCTAGAAGAAACCAGTTGTTGGATCTTTACAAAGCCTGCAAAAAGGAAGCACCGGAATTATACGATCGTCTGGCAAATAAGGAGTCTGACAATGCATTGCGCAGTGACAAACTTTTCTTATATTATTCGCAGATGGGAAGATGTATGTATTCCGGAGATGTCATTGATTTGGATGAGTTATTCACAAACCGATATGATATTGATCATATATATCCACAATCGAAGGTTATGGACGATAGTATAGACAACCGCGTATTGGTCAAAAGAGATTTAAATAGCAAAAAGACAGATACATTCCCGGTCTCTGAGGAATACCGAAAAGCAGGAAAAGCATTATGGAGCACGCTGTTGAAAAAGGGACTGATCTCTAAAGAAAAATATAAGAGATTGACAAGAACAGAGCCATTTGGTGAAGATGAGTTGGCTGGTTTTATTGCCAGACAATTAGTGGAGACACGTCAGAGTACCAAAGCAGTTGCGCATTTATTGGAAGAGGCATATCCTGATGCCGAAATCGTTTATGCAAAAGCTCGTGCAGTTAGTGAATTCCGGCATAAATTTGACATGATCAAAGTGCGTGAGGTGAATGATTTCCATCATGCCAAAGATGCCTATTTGAATATTGTTGTCGGCAACACATACTATGTAAAATTTACAAAGGATGCGGCTTGGTTTGTGCGCAACAATCCGGGACGTACATACAACTTAAAGAAAATGTTTGAGAATGAAACGGTAAAACGTGGAAATGAAACAGCATGGATTCCTGGAGATAACGGGACAATATGTACTGTGAAGAAATGGATGCGAAAGAATAATGTTTTATTCACCAGAAGAGCATACGAAGTGAAAGGAGGGCTTTTTGATCAAAATATTTTGAAGAAAGGGAAAGGACAGATACCGATCAAGGGAGGTGCCGATGAGAGACTCCAGTCGATTGAGAAATATGGAGCGTATAATAAGGCGAGTGGTGCTTATTTTATGCTGGTGGAATCCGATGGTAAGAAGGGAGAGAGAAAGAGAACGATTGAGTTCGTGCCGGTATTTTTGGCGAAAAGCTTAGAGAAATCTGTGGAGCTTCGTAGAAGATATTGTGAGGAGGAACTTGGCCTTGTGAATCCAGACGTGCGATTATCCAAGATAAAGATCAACACACTATTTGACGTGGATGGGTTTAAGATGCATTTGTCGGGAAGAAGTTCTAATGGTTTATTATTTAAAGGGGCTAATCAGCTTGTTGTACCGTATAAGATGGAAAAGATAATTAAGGTGATTAGTAAATATTGCTTTGATTATAAGGAAAATAAAGAAGCAGTACTTTCAGAAAAAAATAGACCAACAGAAGAGATGTTTGAAGAGTTGTTCGACATTTTGGTAAGTAAATTGGAATACGCAGTTTATGAAAAACGCTTGTCAGCACAAGTACCTAAACTAAAAAACGGAAAAATTATATTTGTTGAATTATCAGCAGAGGAAAAATGTATTGTATTAATGGAAATTTTACACTTATTTCAATGTGCCAGTCAGTCAGCTAATTTAAAATTAATAAACGGACCGGGACATGCTGGAATTTTAATTATGGGATTTGATATATCAGGATTAAGCAATGTGCACATTATTAACCAATCAATTACAGGTTTCTACGAACAAGTGATTGATCTAAAAACGATATGAGTTGGCGGATTGTTGTCGTACACAACACGGCAAAGTTGGACTTGCAATTGCAATATTTAGTGGTACGGAGTGAGATGAAAACGCAGAAGATACATATTTCAGAAATAGCACTTCTGCTTGTGGAATCTACGTCTGTATCGCTGACAGTTGGATTGTTGGCGGAATTAACGAGACAGAAAGTGAAGGTGATATTTTGTGACCATAAGCGAAATCCATCCTCGGAGTTGATTTCGTATTATGGTTCACATGACACAAGCAATAAAATCCGTACACAAATTACATGGCCACAGTCGGTAAAGGAAGCTGTGTGGACGGAAATTGTTCGTGAAAAAATAAATAAGCAGGCAGAATTCCTGCTGGAAAGGGGGAAGAATACGGAAGCTGCGCTGCTGAGAGACTATGTTCAACAGATACAATGGAATGATGCCACTAATCGTGAAGGTCATGCTGCAAAAGTATATTTTAACGCATTGTTTGGCATGGATTTCTCACGGAGTCAAGATTGCCCGATTAACGCAGCATTGAATTATGGATATTCACTGATGCTTTCTGCAATTAATCGTGAAATTGTAATGAATGGATACATTACGCAGCTGGGGTTATTCCATGATAATATGTTTAACCAATTTAATTTGGGCTCAGATTTAATGGAGCCGTATCGTGTGCTTGTCGATCGAAAGGTATGTGAAATGAAACCAATAGAATTTGAGCATGAACAAAAAATGAAATTAGTTGCTTTGCTAAATGAAGAAATAATAATGGAAGGCAAACATTTTGTCATCCTAAATGCGATCAAGCAATACGTTAAGAGCGTATTCGATGCTTTGAATGAGTCGGACATTGCGCAGCTTTCCTTTTATTCTTATGAGTTATAGGTACATGAGAGTGATAGTAATGTTCGACCTTCCTGTACTATCAAGTGCGCAGCGACGAGAATACACGAGATTTCGGAAATATTTGCTGAAGAGTGGGTTTGTCATGCAACAGGAGTCAATCTATAGCAAGTTAGCATTAAATACCAGCATAGCTCAAAGGATTGAAGATAATGTTCGCAAAAACAAACCTCCTGAAGGGTTGGTGCAAATGTTGACGATTACCGAAAAACAGTATGGTCGAATGGAACTTTTGGTCGGGGAAGTTACAAGTGAAGTGATTCAGAGTGATGAACGGTTAATTATACTGTAATCACGGTAAAAGAGGGGAGGGGGATGTTTGAAATTAACACATCCGGATGTTCATTTCGATATAGAATTTGGAAAGGCTGATTCTCTGATACCAGTGTGTGTTGTAGAATCGCCGGTAAGATGGCGGGAGATTCAAAAGGAATTAATATCTCAGCAAAGTGGTGATAGCGGTAACTGGGTATTGTCGGAAGGTGATAAAGAATTAAAAATCAGCAAAGTCATGGAAATGATATTTAATCCATTGCAGCTAGATGTTAATCAAAGAAAGCTGGTTACTGCCTTTTTGAAATCTTTTGCAGAAAAAGCAGTGAACGAAATGCATTGGAGAGAGGGGCAGGAGCTAAACACACATATCCAAACATTCTTTGGTAATCTAGAGGTGGAGTATTCGTTTGAGTTCAGTATCAATGAGGAACTTGATTATTCGAGTTTGGCGAAAGCTATGGGTATTCAATTAGTTACTGAATATGAAACGGACTTGGAGCGGTTATTGCAATATTGTATATTGCTCCAGGAATTGATAAAGCCCAAATTATTAATATTCTGGAATTTAAGACAATACTTTTCTGCTGAAGAAATGAAATTATTGTATTCGGAAGTGTGCTGTCGAGAATGGAATGTTTTATTAATGGAACATTATATTGACAGTAGAATAGATGGTGAGAAGTGGTATATTATTGATAAGGATAACTGTGAAATCTATTGAAAAAAGAGAAAGATCTCGTTATACTATTATTTAGATAAGTGTGTTTGAGCACAGCAGAGATACATTTTATGTTAGTGATGGCATTTCATTTTCTAATTTGAGGTTTGAGAATGATGTAGAAATGTATGGTGCTCAAACTTATGACGAAGAGCAGGCGGCGATCGACAGGTTTGAGAATGATGTAGAAATGTATGGTGCTCAAACTACAAGCTATTTTGTTGCTATGCAAAGTTTGTTTGAGAATGATGTAGAAATGTATGGTGCTCAAACAGTAGTTTTTTACATTGCGGAAGTGTAGAAGTTTGAGAATGATGTAGAAATGTATGGTGCTCAAACTACACCTTGTGAAGCTAACCGTACTGCTTCGTTTGAGAATGATGTAGAAATGTATGGTGCTCAAACAACAAGCACAGTCTGCAAGGGAGTATCGCTGTTTGAGAATGATGTAGAAATGTATGGTGCTCAAACCGGAAAGGTGGTAACTATGTTAGATTTCAAGTTTGAGAATGATGTAGAAATGTATGGTGCTCAAACATCACAAGCACAAGAGCAATGAATACTCCTGTTTGAGAATGATGTAGAAATGTATGGTGCTCAAACATGCTAACTTCTGTTTAGCGTGTCAGCGTCGTTTGAGAATGATGTAGAAATGTATGGTGCTCAAACAACTTTCCCTGAAAAATTACGGCTAATTGTGTTTGAGAATGATGTAGAAATGTATGGTGCTCAAACCAGCAGGCTGAGCGTGCAATTTACCGGTGCGTTTGAGAATGATGTAGAAATGTATGGTGCTCAAACAAGCTAACCGTTGTAGCTGCCTCTCAGGTTGTTTGAGAATGATGTAGAAATGTATGGTGCTCAAACATCAGTCACCATCATTCCATACAAGGCGTTGTTTGAGAATGATGTAGAAATGTATGGTGCTCAAACCGAAATTTCTGTTTTTTCTGCGTTATTTATGTTTGAGAATGATGTAGAAATGTATGGTGCTCAAACTTCACGTCAGCAAATAGCCGACGTTGCAACGTTTGAGAATGATGTAGAAATGTATGGTGCTCAAACTGTTTCACTCAAATTCATGCCAACAACTGCGTTTGAGAATGATGTAGAAATGTATGGTGCTCAAACAGATATCTTTACGAACTGCCAAAATTTTTGGTTTGAGAATGATGTAGAAATGTATGGTGCTCAAACTTCTAACTCTCGATTTCCAACGGCAGCATGTTTGAGAATGATGTAGAAATGTATGGTGCTCAAACTCTCCACTCCATCTTTTTTGAGATCTCGTGGTTTGAGAATGATGTAGAAATGTATGGTGCTCAAACAAATAACAGGGGGGATCTGTTAGCGACAAAGTTTGAGAATGATGTAGAAATGTATGGTGCTCAAACGTCAGTCAACATCACCGCACGTCCAAAAGAGTTTGAGAATGATGTAGAAATGTATGGTGCTCAAACTACAAAAAATAAAATGTTTTTTGGAAAGAAGTTTGAGAATGATGTAGAAATGTATGGTGCTCAAACATATTGCGCAAAGGAAATTCTGCTTGTAACGTTTGAGAATGATGTAGAAATGTATGGTGCTCAAACGTTGACGTTATAGTCGTTGCTGATGATTTTGTTTGAGAATGATGTAGAAATGTATGGTGCTCAAACTGATCGGACGGCTAACTGCCGAGGTTGAAAGTTTGAGAATGATGTAGAAATGTATGGTGCTCAAACTTTGTTTTATTATGTTTATATTGTAATACAGTTTGAGAATGATGTAGAAATGTATGGTGCTCAAACATTAGGGATAACAGCACGACAACCTATAGTGTTTGAGAATGATGTAGAAATGTATGGTGCTCAAACTTCCGTATCGGTCAGCAACTGATGTTTATGGTTTGAGAATGATGTAGAAATGTATGGTGCTCAAACTCAAGAGGAAGGTCCAGCTCGGCAAAAAGGTTTGAGAATGATGTAGAAATGTATGGTGCTCAAACGATTTATAAGGAGCGAGTAATGCAAGCATAGTTTGAGAATGATGTAGAAATGTATGGTGCTCAAACCCTTCCATTGCAAAGTCCCAAACTTTTCCCGTTTGAGAATGATGTAGAAATGTATGGTGCTCAAACAAACGAACCATCCGCACCAACAGTGAATAGGTTTGAGAATGATGTAGAAATGTATGGTGCTCAAACGTGGAAGATGATTTTGCAGACAAGGACATAGTTTGAGAATGATGTAGAAATGTATGGTGCTCAAACTTGAAACTTGGGGCAAAGAGTTTGGATGTGGTTTGAGAATGATGTAGAAATGTATGGTGCTCAAACGTTCTCTTTCATATCATCAATTCGTATATCGTTTGAGAATGATGTAGAAATGTATGGTGCTCAAACATCATCAATTTAATATCCGGACGTATCCTGGTTTGAGAATGATGTAGAAATGTATGGTGCTCAAACTTTAGCATCTGCCGGGATTGTTCCGTCAGAGTTTGAGAATGATGTAGAAATGTATGGTGCTCAAACTGATTGAACAGCAGAACCCCTTTGACGTGAGTTTGAGAATGATGTAGAAATGTATGGTGCTCAAACATGTACTTTGATATTGACAGAAGATACCGTGTTTGAGAATGATGTAGAAATGTATGGTGCTCAAACATTTGTTCTGCCGTCTGCTGTTTCAGAAAAGTTTGAGAATGATGTAGAAATGTATGGTGCTCAAACGTTTAATAAGTACAGGAATGCATCAGCTATGTTTGAGAATGATGTAGAAATGTATGGTGCTCAAACTACCTGTTTCCGAGTGTCACTAAAATTTCAGTTTGAGAATGATGTAGAAATGTATGGTGCTCAAATATACTTTAGCAATGGCGTATTTACCATTGGTTACAGAGACTGGGCACCGGAACATGAGAAAATGGGAAAAGGTGTAACTTTGACTGAGGATGAAATGATGAAGTTGAAGGAACTATTGTAAAGAGGTGAGAAGATGGATACGAGCAGGCTTATTGGCATGCGTGTTGTTAATGTTAACACTCATGCTATAGGAACAATTGAATATATAAAAGATGGCTTCGTATAGCAGGAGAACTTGTGGAAGATAATGTTGGTGTTGTGGTAAACGTCTCCAGCATTGAATGAGAAACTTCACGATTGTTGGAGTGATCGTTTTTAATTTTAGACACTTCGATTATGGCATGGATTTGTGAGAGGTGCAATCCGTGGGCAGATTAGGCGCTTACTGTAGAAATGTAAAATAGTGAAAAAATAGTGTAATTTTAGTGGAAAGATTGGCACTCTCGTGATATACTATGTCAAGAAAAACAAATGGCTGCAAAGTAGATGTTTTTTCTTGGGCTCATTATATCAGGAGGGTGCTTTTTTATGATTAAAGTAACTTTGTCAAATGAAATATTAAAGTATATTACTGAGATAGATAAAAACAGGTATAAAGCATCAGAAGTTTCGTTGCCTATTGCGGTAGCAAGTAAGTTGCGGAAAAATTCAAAGAAGAAAAGTTCCTATGCGTCTACTAAAATTGAAGGGAATCCTTTATCGGAGAAGCAGGTGGATGAGGTTATAGATAGCGATGAACGAAAACACTATCTTAAACCGGAGCAGGAGGTTCGTAATTATTTCCTGGCACTGAATTATTTGGAAGAGAAAGCGGCAAAGAAGGAGAGGTTTTCCAAGAAACTGATGTTGGATGTACAGAAGTATGTTGAAAAGGGAGCTTCAAAAGAAAAAATCGGACTTCGAGGACCAATGCCCCCCGGAGTATTATTTGCTGTATATGATTTACAAACAGGGAATCCTGATTATATTCCTCCAGAATATATTGATATACCGGATCTGCTGGATGAATTGGTGGAATATGTGAATGCAACAGATGATCATCCGCTCATAATTGCAGCTGTAGTGCATTATCAGCTTGTAACAATTCATCCATTTGAAGATGGAAATGGGCGGACCGCAAGGCTGCTCTCGGGATATATTTTAGATATCAACGGATATGGTTTTAACGGAATTGGCTCATTAGAAGAGTACTTCGCATATGATATTGATGAATACTATGAATCAATCCAGATGGGGCTGCCTGCACTGTATTATTCGGGACGAGAGAATCCTCCGCATCCTGAGATTTGGATCAATTATTTCCTTCACATGGTGCTGCTATACTCAAATAAGGTTTGCGAATTGTCGGAGAGTTCAAACAACGAAGAATTGGAAGGAAGCCTTTCATATCTAAAAGGGAAAGAGAAGGAATTGCTCTTGCTGCTCATGAAGAACTATAAAAGAGAGTTCACGCCGATCGAAGTCAGCAAAGAGCTTAAGGTTACAAATAAGACTGTAATAAATCGACTTGCAACACTTGTAAAAAATGGTTTCGTCATTCCGAATCTGGTTAAGGAACGCATACGTTCCTATGAACTTTCTGATTATACCAAGCAGAATGAGAAGGAGATAAGAAAGCTTTTGAAGTGAGGCGGGAGATTGATGAAATAATGGATGGCAAAGTGGATAACAAAATTATAAAAAATTCCGTCCGCTTTTGTGCTATAATTTATAAGTAGATGGAATCGTGAGGAGGTGATGTATCATGCTTACTGACGATGAGATTAGAGAAATATGTGACCGTTATGAGCTTATATATAATATAACAGACAATGTAGTTTTTATTCGCTCAGCATGTGGACGTTGGAACATATTTTTGCGAGGAGATGAGGTTGTCAATCTACGCCACGAGAATTATCGATGGGCGAAGGGGACAGCACAGAAAACACACAAGAAATTTGCTGAAAATTATCACGACCAGGAATTGGAAACGAAGGACTTTCGTGAAGTGGTCAGTTATATTGTGAGACATGATAAGAAGATGTTGCGCAATTTTAAGAAAAAAACAAAGATGGATAAAATATTTGAGGAAATCGAGGAAAATCAATGTTCTGATTAACAGGGAAAGGTAGGTAGAATACTATGGATTTTTTTGGTTGGGAAGATTTGGACGGGGACGGTCATGTTGATGAAGTTGAGAGCCTGCTTGCAGACGATCTTATGTGTACGAATGATGAGGAACGTGAAATGAATGCTGGAATCGGAGGTTTGGGTCCGACCTCGGGGTCGTTTGGGCTGGAAAGTGGTCTTGACGGCGATGTGGATGAGGAATTTCATGATGGACTGGAAATAGATTTACTGAATGCTGATATTGATCCGGATGATTTTCGGTTAATGGATGAGGAGGAAAGACTCGAGGCTTTGGATGACGCTGGTTTGGATCCTGATGATTATGATGATTTTTTTTGATTTTTGAGATTAGTTTTGTGAAATTGCAATCAATATGTACATGTGTCAAAAGGAACATAAAGTTAAAAGGAACCACTTGTATACCAAGTGGTTTCTGTATTTAGCATCCTTACGTTTCCATTCTTTCTCGTAGGCTGTAGTGATGCAACATTATGTATGGTAGCTATTCGCCGTGTTGCGTTGTAGTATTCATATTTTTTTACAATCCCATTGTCTCTTAAAGATGGAGTTATAGGGAGGTTAGTGATTGGAATTATAATAGGCAAATATGCTGAATTTTAAGCGTTAAAATAAGAAAGTGGTGGTGTTTATGGGAAGAAAAGGTCATAAATATGGCAAAAACAAAAAGAAAATTCACACAGGCGGAAAAAGTATTTTACATATTCGAACTAGTGGAGCGGGATACACGAAGACAGCTAAAAGAGGAAGACTTGGTAAAAATTGTGTTTATTTTGATCTTGAGAAAAAGACGTGCAAATTAAGAGATGCATGGTGCAATAATTCGTCGCAATGTTGTTCCTATAAAAGGCGTAAATCAGGACAAAGCGCTTGCGTGGAAAGGAATTGAAAATAAAATATACAAATAAATGTTACATTAAAAATAAATAATAATTTATTTTTAAGGGAGGACGATATGATGAAGAAAAAGGGACTATTATTGTTAGCAATATTCTGTATTAGCATCTTTTGCTGTTCATGTGGTAATAATCAGAGTAAAACAACTACACCAACGCAAAAAGAACAGTATCAGGCAGCGCAGAAATTATATGATGCGCAAAAATATCAAGAAGCATATGACGGTTTTAAGGCATTGGGTAAATATAGTGATTCATTAAGCAAGGCTTCTCAAAGTTATGCATTGATGATTAGTGATGCGATGCAGGGAGGAGATTATGAAAAAGCATTAACACTGCTGAAAGCATCAGATATAGACCAATTGCAGATTGATGATAAGGATACGTTGATTTTGCAATGCCAGTATGGACAGATATTGGATAAAATGAATCAAAATGATTTTGAAGGAGCGCGTGCATTAATTGCATCATTAACAGATCAGAATGTGGCTGCGGAAGTTGCGACAGAGTGCGATTACAAGCAGGGGAGTTATTTGTATACACAGAAAAAATACCAAAATGCGGCGCAATATTTTACAAAAACTCTTAATTATGAACAGACAAGTGATTATTTATAGAAAATTGCAAAAAAATTAGTTAAACAAAAGAAATACGATGCAGCATTAAGCATTTGTAAACAATTAGGAAATACAAAAGCTGTGAAAAAAGTGGTGGCTAATATTTACACTAAGCAGAAGTATGCCCGTTTTAAGAAGGGGGTAGAGGAAGGGGAGTATCTTTTGACGGAAGATTTACGGTACTTAACAGCATCGGAAACAGAGCAGATTTTAAAGAAGTATTTTTATGGAACATGGGTAGAGTATACTACGCAAAAGAAACTTACTATTACAAAATATGAACGTGGAGGAAAAAGGTACGGAATATACACAGCGACCACAGATGGCTGCTTTACAACCATATATTACTATTATATGGATAATCCGAAGAAAATATATATAGATTGGCATCATGAAATGAATGTTCCCGGATATGTTTCGCATTATGCGATTGATGCAAGACAACAGGATGGTTATGCATACGAGGAGTATACGTATTTGCCAAAGTCGTTGCAGGATATTCGGGAAAATGATCGTTTGCCGGGATATGAAGAAGATCAATACACGGACACCACAAACGATACTTCGTCGAGCGACAATGGCAATAATAATTCATCAAATTCAGATAGCAGCTCACAGAATGATTTTGATGAAAACGAGGTAGTTGCAATTGCAGAAGCTGGCCTTGGGGAGGCAATACTTAAGACATCATATGCAAAGTATTCCACTGGCTGGACGAATCAAGGAGTCGTAAGTGTTAAGAAGAATAGTTTTGGAGAGCCTCAAGTTAAATTTAAGGTGTTTTTTCCACAAAAAAATAGCGTGAAATACGTTGATGTAATACTTATGAAAAGTCCAATGCAGGGATATCAAGTTTTTCGTGGTGTGATTTATTGATAGAGGGTGAGTGTCCGCAGGATATCAGATGGCTGGTATTTGAAGTTGATATTATGTTTATATGATAGGAACCAACATATTTCACAGGGAATATGTGTGGTTCCTATTTCCATTTGCCAATCCCCCGCCTGCCTGTTAAAATATAACTATAATTACTGTGTATGGATTTTCGTATGACCCACACAATAATAGAGCAAGCAACAAAGCAAACAGTATGCCCTGGGATTCACGCTAAGCGGATCTGGGAGAATGGAGGTTCACCATGAACAAACAAATTTCTAAGATTTTGACAATGCTGGTGATCGCATGTATTTGTGTGACAACAGTTGGAGCGGAAGCTTCTGCATCTGCGTACAAGATGTTTATGTACAAGAAGGGTGTGAAAGTGTATCGGGAGGCATCGCTTACGAAGGGAAAGAAGCATTATACGAAAGGAACCAATCGCAAGGATGAAGCTACGCAATATCAAATTGTGAAGATGACGGGTAAGCGCATTGTGGTTCGTCCGCAAAAAGGATATTTCGACAGTGCCGATCCTTATTTTTTGAAGAAAAAGATTACGTTGAAGTTATCGAAAAAATGCCGATTTTATTACACGGATGTATTGTTTCCGTTAGATGGGGAGAAACGAAAATATCGTCGTGTGTCCAAGAAATCGGTCAAGAAGTACATGAAGGAGTTAAAGATTTATTATTCACAGATAGAGAATGTCGGCAAGTATTACAATGGTGGATATGCCGGTGAAATTTATATGAAGAATGGGAAAGTGGTGGCTGTACTCAGTAACGGCGGTGACTGATGTTGCAGTGTCTGTGGTGACTGATGCCACAACATACATTGAGGATTCAAAGGAAAGAGAGAACTTATGGCAGAGATTAAGTGGGCGGTTCTTGGGACAGGTGTGATTGCAAATGAGATGGCGGCTGCGTTGGCAAAGGGTGGACGCAACATTTATGCGGTGGGCAACCGCACGTACTCGAAAGCTGTTGCGTTTGCTGAGAAGTATGGGATCGAGAAAGTGTATGATGATTTTGAGGAAATGTTTACCGATCCGGATGTGGACGTGATATACATTACAACGCCCCACAATACGCATTTGCCGTTTATGGAGAAAGCCTTACGTGGCGGCAAGCATGTTTTGGCGGAGAAATCGATCACATTAAATAGCGCAGAGCTGGAACGAGTACGTGCGTTAGCAAAGGAAAAGAAGCTGATCTTGGCGGAGGCAATGACGATCTATCATATGCCGCTGTATCGTAAATTACGTGAGATTTTGGCTTCCGGACGTCTTGGCAAGGTGAATCTTATAACGATGAACTTTGGCAGTTTTAAGGAATACGATATGCAAAATCGATTTTTCAATCGTAATCTTGCCGGCGGTGCGATGCTTGATATCGGTGTATATGCCTTGTCGTTTGTGCGGTGGTTTATGGAGTCTAAACCGGACGTCGTGCTTTCGCAGTATAATCCGGCACCGACCGGAGTGGACGAGTCATCGGTTTTCGTACTCAAAAATGCAGAAGCGCAAATGGCAACAGTGGCATTGAGTTTGCATTCGAAGCAGCCCAAAAGGGGAATGATTTCCTGCGAAAAAGGTTATATTGAGATCATGGAGTATCCGCGCGCAGAGGAAGCGGTGATCACTTATGTTGACGGAACGAAGGAGACAGTGCGTGCCGGTGCGCATGAGGATGCACTTATGTATGAATTGCAGGATATGGAAATGGCGATCCAAGGAGATACATCGCACATATATGCAGAGTATACGGAAGAGGTCATGGAGATCATGACAAGTTTGCGCCGCGAGTGGGGAATTGTTTATCCGGAAGAGGAGGCATGATTTCATGGAAGAGCGATTGAAGGTTGAGGTGCAGATTTCCTCGTATGATGCAAAAGGGCTGCAATGTTTTGTTGCAGAGCAGATACAGAAGTATCGGCCGGAGGAATCCGGTCCTAAGAAAATGTTCAAAAAGGTTGCGGGCTCTTTGGTTAAGAGAATACCATGCCAGGCAGAATTGCAGCTTGCATTGAATGTGCTTAGTGTCCCGGCGGTCAATCGTAATTTATCTCGTGAAGCGACGGAGGCGGTCAATCATTGGCTGGCAGGCGTTGCAGGTACAGATGGGAAAGACGATGAGAGTATTTTGACAATTGACAGCTTTTCCTGTCAATTGCGCGGTGAGAAGATGGATTTGCAGGCAGATGTGAGTGGATTTAAGCTGGAACGGTTATTGGACTGTCTGCTTCCCCAAGGAGACAGCGTGGGAATCCGGGTTTTGCAAGGAATCCGTAACAACATTTCAGAACAGGAATCTTACCAATTACTGGAATATATCGTGTGGTGGGCGAATGAACATCGAGTGTATCAACTTGCCCTGGATGCATTGCAGCAAGAAGAGGCTCCACAATATAAAGCGCTTCGCCAGATTCAACCGCATATTGAATATGTGCACGTGATCAGAGACAACACTTAAGTGCCTCAAACTTCCCATACCGGAAGTTATTGCACAACCACATATTGCTTATTATGTCAATGACTATATAGCA
>ULRC01023747.1_pt1 | contig 19832 bp, 20 predicted proteins | sample 1955101 | NCBI WGS metagenome assembly ULRC01 (sample SAMEA4835672, study PRJEB28245) | human gut metagenome | biome: gut microbiome; material: fecal sample | place: Denmark | collected 2008 | reverse complement strand
ACTGCTACGCCTAAAAAGTCTAACATTTGGGGGTCACATCATCTTCTTCTTTTTGGTTGTTTTCTCTCAAAATCCATGCAACTCTTTTTGCCTTTTTTGACACTTTCGGTTGCCTAAGCTTCTTGCCGGTACTTGCAAACCAACGAAACAGTCCCCCCAACAAGTCAATATTTTGTATTGTTTTGTACTACGGATTCCGGTGCTAATCTTTTAGAGGCTCGGTAAATTTAAGAGAAAAACTTTGTGGCGAGTGGGTTTTGAGTACGTCGGTATGTGTTGCAAGAAGTCCGGCGGACTTCTGTTATGCAACGACCGAAGCGGAGCGGAGACCACTGGTAGTTTCAGTGCCCATACCGTTACGCACTCAACAAACGGGAGTGCCCACGAGACGCAAAGCTTTTCTCTTAAATTTACCGAGTCCCTAAAAAACAGCCAAATCCGCAACACAAAACACTACAAAATTACTCTTTGACTTTTGTTTCCTAATGTGCTATTGTTAAAGGGTGTTAAATTATATTTTTAGGAGGCAAAACACATGAAAGGTACAGTTAAATGGTTTAATGCCAAAAAAGGTTTCGGATTTATCTCCGATGAAGAAGGAAATGACGTATTCGTACACTTTTCTGCTCTGCAGATGGACGGATTCAAAGTTCTCGATGAAGGCGACGAAGTAGAATTCGAAGTTATCGATGGCGAGAAAGGTCCTCAGGCAGCAAACGTAACAAAGTTATAATCGATTGTTAATGAAATAATTTTTGAATAAAAGTTATATAAGTTAAAAGGGTTGTAACAAAAGGTGCTTCATTCGTGGAGCACCTTGCTTTTTTATATAGATTCATGTAAAATGAATCTTAGGTCAAAATGACAAAACGACATTCGTACTTACATGAAAAAGATATTTACAAAATGGAGGATTAATGTAATGGGAAACTATTTTCAAAAAGAAATTGAATGTGCATCCGCAGACCAGATTCGCGCATGGCAAAATGAGCGTTTGGTAAAGCAGGTAAAAAACATCTATGACAACGTTCCTTACTACCGCACACGCATGCAGAACAAAGGTCTTGAACCAGGCGATATTAAATCGATTGATGATTTACATAAACTTCCTTTTATTACAAAGGATGACTTAAGAGATGCTTATCCATATGGACTTTTGGCACGTCCTTTAAAAGATTGTGTCCGCATGCAGTCAACAAGTGGAACGACCGGACGCCGTGTTGTAGCTTTCTATACCCAGCACGACCTTGATTTATGGGAAGACTGCTGTGCCCGCGCGATTGTTGCTGCCGGCGGTACAAAAGAAGATGTAGTTCATGTCAGTTATGGCTATGGCTTATTTACCGGCGGGTTTGGATTAAATGGCGGTTCTCATAAATTAGGAAGTTTGACACTTCCGATGTCCTCCGGTAATACAGACCGTCAGATTCAGTTTATGACAGACTTAGGTTCGACTATTTTATGCTGTACACCATCCTATGCTGCCTATTTAGCAGAGACCATCGAAGAACGTGGTGTAAAAGATCAGATTAAACTGAAAGCCGGCATCTTTGGTGCAGAGGCATGGACAGAAGAAATGCGCCACGATATCGAGCAGTCACTTGGCATCAAAGCTTATGACATTTATGGTCTGACCGAAATTTCCGGACCGGGTGTTGCTTTTGAGTGTGAAGCACAGAGCGGCATGCATATTAATGAGGACCACTTTATTGCCGAAATTATCAATCCGGAGACCGGTGAAGTTCTTCCGGACGGTGAAAAAGGTGAATTAGTATTTTCCAGTATTACAAAAGAAGCATTTCCGCTTCTCCGCTACCGTACACGTGATATCTGTATATTAAGCCGCGAGAAATGTTCCTGCGGACGTACTCATGTAAAAATGACAAAACCAATGGGACGAAGTGATGATATGCTGATTGTAAAAGGTGTCAATGTATTCCCTTCACAGATTGAAACGGTATTAATCAATCAGGGATTCCCGGCAAATTATCAGATTATCGTTACCCGTGCTAAAAACAGTGATAATATTGAAGTTCAGGTAGAAATGACTCCGGTCATGGCAGCTGACGCTTCCTTCAACCGCGATCTGGCTCGCAAAAAATTAGTATCCGGTCTGAAAGCCATGCTTGGTATTTTAGCTGAAGTTACTTTAGTAGAGCCGAAAACCATTGCACGCAGTGAAGGAAAAGCAGTCCGCGTCATTGATAAGAGAAACTTATATCAGGGCTAATTTATTTTCCCAATCATTTGTTCATAAAGTGTCAGGCCATAACTTGTGTCGCCTGGCACTTTTTCATACATTTGAAAACGAATTTCATTTTCTTCCGTTCTGCCCGCCGACAAAAACAGCACATTCTCAGGGTGTTCCCCATACAATTCTTTTGCAAATTTCGTAATATGAGTCACCATCCATACCGTTACCGCCTCCGAAAGACAAGTATGCATTAAATCCATTGCAATCTGGTAAGCCGTCACTTCTGTTGTAGTCGCAAACGATTCATTCAAAAGAATCAGCGTATTTTTCTTTGCCCCACGTAAAATCTGCTCCATACGCTTTAATTCTTCTTCAAATTTACCCATGTTCATCGTTGCATCTTCGCGTCTGGTAAAATGCGTAAAAATATCTTCATACGCATAAAGCGGATATTTCTTTGCCGGCACGTACATCCCCGCCTGACAAAGCACCTGCGCAATACCAAGACTGCGCAAAAAGGTTGATTTTCCGCCTTGGTTAGCTCCCGTCACGATAAGGGCCCGTTGTTCTTTCAGACTCACAGTATTTGGAATTGGCTGCTCCATACTCTGCAAAGCAAGTGCCAATTCATATAATTTTTCTGCCTCTTCTTCACAAGCTTTTGGCATACAAAAATAAAAACCAACCGACAAACCACGCTCATACATTCTCGCACAGCCCGCCAAAAAGATAATCTGCCTTGACAGCGTCTGTAAAATCTCCTCCCACTGCTGCAGAAACGGCGAACACTGCTCTAATAATTCAAGGACAACCCGGTTGGCAAACTGAACACCGCTCTGGTAAACTTCCTCACTGGCAATTACGCGCCCCTTCTTTCCTGAGAAAATACCGCTTCCTGCCCGCTTTGCCTTGTCACATACGGAAACAACTTCCACATTTTCCAGGGAAAATCCTTCCCCAATTGCTCCCTCCAGCACAATTTCTCCGTTTCCTTTAAAAGCATCCAGATTCTGCACCAGTGCAAGCTGCTCTTCTAATCTTTCGGCCGGCTCTGCCTCACAAAAACTGTCATAAAAATAGTTAAATGCAGTCTCTTTGAAAATCTCCGGATTTTTCGCTCCCATTTGCGAAATCTCAGAAAGTCCCTGCACCAATTCCCGAATTGTTTCTACATGCACACCAATCATCGTCTGTTCCATCAAATGTTTCCCGCGGCTGTCTAAAATCGCATGCAGTCCACGGGTCAGATTTTCCGAAAGCGAAACAATCCGGTCCCGCAGCTGATATGTTACCGATGAATTTTCACAGGCAGCCGTAACAACCTGCTGCCTTTTTTCAATCTCACTTTCCGTCGTAAGAGGATGCTGAAGAACTTGCAAAATAGCGGGAATGTCACCTACTTTGTCACCTGCCATATTTCTGGCAATCCAGTGCAGATTTAAGTCCTTTTCCAAATCCTGCTTTCTCCGATACGAAAAATTTGTCTCCTCAAAAAATTCAATCTTCATGTCCTATCACCGCCTTCATCTGATTTTCGGTCATATTGTATTTGGTAATCAGTGAATCCTCATATTCTGCCTCACTCGCCGGTTTTCTTGTTATTTTGAAAGAACGCGTATGATGGTCATCTGCCAGTTCCGCAACCAGACTCACTAACCCATCCCTCTCTTTTGCAAGCGACTGGATATGTGTCACATAAATTCCATAGCAGTCATGCGACATGAAATAATCAAGCACTTTCTGCCCCATAATACCGGCATCCCACGTTGCCGCTGTCGTAAAAAGCTCATTCAAAATCACAAAACTTCCACTCCATTTTTCCTGCATCATCGGTTTTAAGCGGGTTAATTCCTCCACTAACTTTCCTTTTCCGGACATCTCCGATTCGTCATTTGAAAAATGCGATAAAATCGTTGTGTAATTTGGCACACCTGCCTTTTCACATGGAACTAAAAGACCCATTTTTGCAAAATACAGAATTTGTCCAATCATGCGCGCATAGGTCGTCTTGCCGCCTCCATTGGCTCCCGTAATCACAAAGAACCGCTCATCTTTTTGCAGATTACAGTCATTTGCAATCACTTCCTTTTCACTGCGAAGAGCTAAGGCAAGATCATATCCCTGCTTCACTTCCAGTTTATCCGTTTCCTCCGGCATACAAAATGAATAACCTCTTCCTTTCATGTCCCGCACAAGCAGGAAAAAACCAAGATAATACTGCACATCTTCCGCTAACTGCACAAGTTTTTCATCCATCTGAATCTGTAACAGTGTTTCTAACATACCATCCCAGTTTTGTCTCTTAATCTGCCGTTCCGCCAGATTTTTCTCAAGCAGCGTAAGCTCTGTCTCCTTGTTTACATTCATCGCCTGCCCCGGCTTTTTGTTGACAGCAAAAGCCTTTGCCATTCTCTCTGCAAAAAATTCGCCCTCTGATTTATCTTCCCACACAACCTTATTTCTTTGAAGGGAAAATATCATTTTCGTTTCTTCCATCGACTGATGCAGATTTTGCGCCAATTCTTTGCCCTTTACAAATGCTTCACTTTTTGTCACCTCGCAAAGATACGAAACAAGTTCTTCCATTGCATCCGAACAAGACGACTGCCTTTTTAAGTCATCCAATAATTGTTCAACTGCCTGTATGTAAATAAGAAGGGAATCTAAATGCCATTTCTGCTTTTGATAAATCAGATTACTGTAAATGCTTTTTTTCTCATAAGAAACTGCCCTCGCCACCTGCTTTGCATACCTGTCAAACGCCTTGAAAACTGCCTCATTCTGCATATCTGAGGTGATTTTTCTCCGATACTTTGTTGTCTCAGATTCTTTCGGAATATTCTCATACAATTTTTGTAAATCGTATCCCTTAACCAAATTGTTCATGTAAGAAATGCACACATTCAAATTAAAATCCGTAAAAATACTGATTTTTTCCGAATCCTCACACTTCTCTTTACCCAATATACTATAAAACAAATGCTACCTCCTTTATTTTGACCGAAAGGCACTTAAAACCCCAAGTGCCTTTCGATTTGTTCACTAGAATCGGAAATCTCTTTTGCCTTCATGAATATTTTCAATATACTCTTTTGCCTTCTCTTTCACTACCGGATTTGTAATAATTTCCAACTGCTCCCGAATCACTTTTTCCCCTTTTTCTTTCGTGTCCGCAGAAGCATAGTCCTCTAAATACTCCTTAAGTGTCATCAGAGCATTTGGCTGACAACAGTTTACAATCTGCCCCGATTTCAATAATTTCATAAACCGGTCACCGGTTCGTCCTTCCCGGTAACAAGCCGTACAGAAACTCGGAATATATCCAAGTCCAAGCAGCCAGTTCACAACCTCATCCAGACTTCTTCTATCGGACACATCAAATTGAGCGGAATTCTCTTCTTCCGGTTCTTCCTCAACATAGCCGCCCACACTTGTGCGGGAACCACCGCTAATCTGGCTGATTCCAAGGTCTAATACTTTTTCTCTCGTTGCCTTCGATTCACGGGTTGAAACAATCATTCCGGTATATGGCACCGCAATGCGGATAACCGATACAATCTTCTCAAAGATTTCATCTGGAATGGCATTTAATTCTTCCGGATCAATGTCATCAGCCGGGCAGACACGAGGCACACTGATGGTATGCGGTCCAACACCAAACTTAGCCTCCAAATGCTCTGCGTGCATAATAATACCAACCAATTCATATCGGTATTTATCCAGGCCGAACAAAACACCGCAGCCTACATCATCAATCCCAGCTTCCATGGCACGGTCCATCGCCTCTGTATGGTACGCATAATCACTTTTTGGCCCTGCCGGATGCAGTTCTTTGTAAGCTTCTTTATTATAAGTCTCCTGAAACAGAATATAAGTTCCAATCCCTGCATCTTTGAGTTTCTTATAATTTTCAACAGAAGTCGCTGCAATATTTACATTGACACGACGAATCGCTCCATTTTTGTGCTTAATGCTGTATATCGTACGAATACTCTCCAAAATGTACTCAAGCGGATTATTCTCCGGGTCTTCGCCCGCTTCTATCGCCAGACGCTTATGCCCCATATCCTGCAGCGCAATTACTTCCTGCTTAATTTCTTCCTGCGACAGTTTTTTTCTTGCAATATGTTTATTTTTTACATGATACGGACAGTACACACAACTGTTAATACAGTAATTGGATAAATAAAGTGGCGCAAACATTACAATTCGCTTGCCATAAAACCGCTCTTTAATCTCTTTTGCAAGTTTTTCAATTTCCTTATTTTCCTCTTCCAATTCACATTCCAAAAGAACCGCCGCCTCTTTGTGGCTGATTCCTTTCATCTCGCGTGCTTTCTGCAAAATCGCATCAATTACCTGTTTATTTGCCTTATTTTCACTGGCATATGCCAGTGATTCTAAAATTTCTGCATCGTTAATAAATTCATCTGCGATACTCGATTTTGGATCATATTTGTACATAATAATTTCCCCCGATAGTATCAAAATTGGCTGCTTGCGCAACTGTATTAAGGATAGCACAAATGAGATTTTTTTTCAATGTTTTCCGTTGCTTTGTTTGTGTCAGAGAATCGTTCCAAACCAATAGATTACACCAAGCACCCAGCTGCAAAACACGCCATACAAAATAACCGGTCCGGCAATCGTGAAAATTTTACATCCAACGCCAAATACCCATCCTTCTTCCTTAAATTCAATTGCCGGTGCGGCTACTGAATTGGCAAATCCGGTAATCGGTACAATCGTTCCTGCACCTGCAAAATTGGCGAGCTTCTGATATAAATTCAAACCGGTAAACAGCACACTGAGAAAAATCAGCGATAATGTCGTATATAATCCCGCTGTTTCTTTTTCCATCCCCAAACTCATATAAGCATTCGAAAGAGCCTGTCCTACGACACAAATAAATCCTCCAATCGCATATGCTTTCAGTAAATTGAGGCACCAGCTCTTTTTCGGCGTGTGATTTTTTACGTAAGCATTATACTTTTCATCCTTCTTTTTCTGTTCCTTTTCCTGTAAAACCTCTTGAATGTCGATATTATCCTGATTCATTTTCTGCTCCTTTACCCTTGATAAAAATATTGAAATAAAGTTCCTGTTATTTTCCCAATTGCAATTGCAAGCGGAATAAGATAAAACGCTTCTTTAATTTGCAAACGGTTCACTAAAATGGGAATTACACGCAGCATTTCCGCCAGTGCCATTACCAGACATCCGACATATACACCTGCAAAAAGTCCATAAACCGCTAAAAAAATCGAAGTCAGCGGCATCGGAATTTCAAACACAATCCAAATATTTCCCAATGCACCGCCCGCTATAATCATCGTTTCATACCACACCACATGATTTGCCGTTTTCGTCCTTGCCGCCAGTCTCGGTATAATGCCAAGCATCGTAATAAATGCAAATATTCCCGTTGCGACGGCAACACCGCTCGCCAAGCCAATCAGAATGAGTACACTATACTGAATCACTGTCAATCGTTTTTCCCTCCCTTGATGCTGCCGCAATCAGTGTTTTGTTTACCTGCTCCTCATATGTGTGCATTTCAACCTGAATCGGTGTCGGGTCATCTTTTATTTTTCTCCTTCGGAAATGATTATAAAAAACGAGAATTCCCACAGGCAAACCAATAGCATAACAAATCTCAATGATGGAACCGCCTTGTTTTTCCTGCCCCAGCACCAGACGGTATACTTTGTCAAAGACATCCGCAACACTGACATCCTCGTTAAATGTCATAATGGTAAAAGCTGCTCCCATAAAAACGATAAAAGAAACAAAAATAGTCCGTACATATTCCCACTTTTTCTGTTTCTCCTTTTCATCCGGCTTTTCATAATCAATAACAAAATCACGTTCGCCCAAATTTTCAATTTTTAAATTCGGATATTTCTGATGAATCACCTCATATACTTTCGCAATCGTGAACATCGTTTTTTGCGGGCCATGAGCGGGCAACGTATAAAATACCATTTGATTTAATTCCTGTACAACTTTTTTATTCGTACAATGTAAAGTTGCCAGATCATGAAATGTAACCTGACGCTTTGCAACCGGGATATTCTGCGCGATTTTTACATATAGTATCTCTTCCATTCTTTATACTCCTTCACCAATGTTCCCTTTCCTTGTACCGGTGTTTTCTCATCATGATTACCCGAGCGGTAAATCCAGACCGCCAATGCCGCAAATACAAGAATGACAATGGTACAAATACCTGCTTTTTTCATACAAACACTTCCTTTCGGTATTACCATTGCCATTTTCTATATTTTTATTCATGACTGCGACATACAAAATGTTTCCTCATCGAGCCAATAATTTTCTTTTCCAAACGACTGACCTGTACCTGACTCATATCCAACAGTTTTGCGGTCTGTGTTTGTGTTTTATCTTCAAAATAACGTAGTTCAATCAATTTTCTCTCTTTCTCGCCAAGCTCACCCAAAAGCTGCTCTAACAAGATTTGATTAACAATATGCTCCGATTCATTTTTTCTCGATGGAATTTTGTCCATAAGAAGAATTTCGCTTCCTTCTTTTTGAAATACCGTTTTATGCAGAGACTCCACTTCACTGCCGGCTTCAAGTGCCATTACGATATCTTCTCTTGCCAATTCTGTTGCTGCGCTTAGTTCCTCTAACGTCGCATCACGCCCCAGTTGAATGGCCAACATTTCAGCTGCACGCTTAATCCGTATTCCATTTTCCTTTAATGTCCGGCTGACTTTGACCATTCCATCATCGCGTAAAAATCGTTTGATTTCACCACTAATTACCGGCACTGCATAAGTAGAAAATTTCACTTCAAAATTCACATTGAAATTATCGACTGCTTTAATCAAACCAATTGCACCAATCTGGCTCAAATCTTCGGCATCATATCCTCTTCCCGCAAATCGCTTCACGATACTGTATACCAACGGCATATTCGCCTTAATCACTTGTTCTCTTGCCAATTTATCCCCTGCTCGTGAACGTTTAATCAGTTCTATGGTTTCCATTGGCAGACTCCCTTATGACAAAATAAATGAACTATAAATTTTTTTCTTCATACGAATCGTTGTTCCCTGCCCCACCTGTGACTCCACATGCAGTTCATCCATGAAAGCTTCCATGAAAGCAAAGCCCATTCCGGAACGTTCCATTTCCGGTCTGGTCGTAAACAACGGTTCCATGGCACGATTTACGTCACCGATTCCAACACCTTGGTCCGCCACTTCAATCCATATGGTATTTTCCTCAATCCAGCTATGTATCTTAACCTTCCCCGGCTTGCCATCATATCCGTGAATGATGGCATTTGTAACCGCCTCGGAAACTGCTGTCTTGACATCACCAAGTTCTTCTAAGGTCGGGTCAAGCCTTGCTAAAAATGCGGCAACAACCGTCCGCGCCAGACTTTCATTTTCCGAATTACTGTCAAATTCAAACATAATCTCCGTTTTTTCCATTATAAAACTTCCGTCCTTTCCTGATATTTAGGAATAATCCGATAAAGCCCCGACATTCTAAAAATGCGGTCAACATTATCTCCAATTCCGGTCACAAAAGTTCTTCCTCCTAAAAAATTCATTTTTCGGTGTCTTCCCATTACCATGCCAATTCCTGAGCTGTCCATAAATGTTATGCCTGAAAAGTCAAATATTAATGTTCTGACATTTCCCTTCTCTATTTGTAAATCCACTACTTTACTGATTTGTCCTGCTGTATGATGATCCAATTCCTCGCAAATGTGTAACACAAGCTGAGAACCTGTTCGCTCCATTGAAAATTGCTCCATTTTTTTCTTTCCTTCCTTTTTTAGTCATTCGAAAAAGACCCATAGAAATTTTCTTCTATAGGTCTTCTCATTCGTTCTTTTATTCTTATTGTCCTTGTGTACCTTGCTGCTCAATCTGCTGCAAATAGTTATTTGCCTTATTCGCAATTGCGCTGTTTGGGTCTACCTTAATTGCTTTTCGATACCATTTCTTTGCTTTTTTGTTATCCTGTTTTTTCTGGTAACAATAACCAATCTGGTACATCGCATCCTGATGTTTCGGCTTCAGTTTCAGCACATTGCGGTAAATTGCAATCGCTCCATCATAAGACGTATACGCCGTACGCTTTCCTTCATTTAAAAGGGCTTGAATCTGTGCATCCGTCACGGTATGAATGGTTGTGTAAATTTCTTTTGCTTCACTGCTTCCAAAATCGGATTTTTTGCAGTCCGCCACGGCAATTGCTGCCTGAATCTTATCATCCGCAAGATAAGCCTTGACTCCTATCAATAACTTTTCATAACTTGCCGTTTGTTTCTGTGCAGACGAATCCGCATCCTTTATCTGTTTTTGCAGCTTGTCAACCTGCTCCTGCAAAAGTTCCTTCTCTTTCTTCAATCCGGAAATCTGGGAAGATTGCACGGCTAACTGGTCATTTGTATCTGAAATATGTGAGCCTTCTCCACTTCCGCTGTTTTTCATCGTCGGCCAAAGCAGAACAAACGCTACGGCAAGTCCGACAATGGCACCGATAATCACATAGATAACCGGCATTAACGACCGCTTTTCTTCCTTGTAAGTACCCACCGGGGTTACATTCGAAAGAGGGTCTTTCTTTGACGGCTTTTTCACTAACTCTTTCTCTGAGGAAGCAGCTAAGTCACCAACTTCCTGCATATAGCGCAGTGTTGTCGTATTATTAAAGTCAATTCGCCTGGCGCGGTTTAAGCATTTTGCTGCTTTATGATAGTCTTTGTCATGAATATACAATAATGCAAGCAGCTGCTGTGCACGCACAAAATGCGGATTCAGACTCACTACTTTTTTTAATTGGATAATTGCCAAATCATCATTTCCTGCCTGTGCTGCCGCCAATGCAGAATTATACTTTTTAATCGTTTGATTTGTCGCATCCAGTGCCGTCTGATTCTTCTGAATCGTATTAATATAGTAATCCGCTGCATTGTCATCGGCCTGCAGGTATTTACTCAACACCCACTCGCTCAAAGCTGCTACGGTCTCACCCATCTCATAATAAATCAACCCAAGGAGATTTCTTGCGTTGGTATTTTTCTTATTAAACTCTAAACTTTTTTTCAAAACAACAATCGCACCTGATAAGTCACGCACTTTCGCCTTTTCCAATCCCAGATTATAATAAGTATTGGATACTCTGCGAATATAATGAATCACCGAAAGATTCTGACCGCAAAATGTGCAGAGTGTCGCTGTGTCGCTCACATTAGCGTCGCATCTTGGACATCTCATCTTTGATAACCCCTTCCTGTTTTTCATCACAATGTTCCTTTAGCATCCTGTATCAACTCTTTTACAATATCTGTCACATCTGCTAAATTATTATGATAAACAACATCTTCGACTTTCTCGATGTCCATGCTCGGCTGAAATTTTTCAAGTTCTTCCTCAAAATTAAGCATTCTCGTACCTCCTATTTGCTCTTTCACTGTCACGCATTCCCTTTGGTATTCATAATACCTATTTTGAGTAAAAAAAGCAAGTAGGAAATACGAGAATCCTTCGACAAAACATAAGTTTCCTTCACAAATTACGTCACGGTTTTGTAAAATGCGCCAAACGCTCCTTAACCTGTTCCATCATTCCCTTATATTTCTCTAATTTTTCTCTTTCCTCAGCAATCTTTTTCTCCGGTGCTTTGTTTACGAAATTCGGATTACCAAGCATACCTTCACAGCGTTTGATTTCGCCGGTAAGTTTCTTTTCTTCTTTCTTCAAACGCTCAATTTCTTTGTCAATGTCAACCAATTCTGCAAACGGAATATAGATAGTTCCATCCGCAATAACAACAGAAACCGCATCCTCGCCAATATTTTCTTTCGTTGACTGCAGTGTCACATCACTGGCAAGACCAAGCGTTGCAAAAAATACTTTATTTTCCTCGAAGATTTTTAGCACTTCTTCTTTTTCTGAAACAACGATAACCGATGCTTTTTTGCTTGGTGGCACATTCATCTCACCGCGGATGTTTCGGATGCCTTTTACTGCTTCCTTAATTCGCTCAACTTTTGCCTCATCCTCAGCAAAGTTACGGCTCTCTTTATACTTTGGCCATTCACTTACCATGATGGAAATTTCTTCATCACCCATAAGTGTACAATAAATTTCCTCTGTGATAAACGGCATATACGGATGCAGTAATTTCAGTGCATCAATTAAAACAGTTTTCAATGTGTACAAAGCTGCTGCTTTTGTTTCATCCGCATCGTTGTACAAACGTGGTTTTACCATTTCAATATACCAGTCGCAGAATTCTTCCCAAATAAAATCATAAATTTTCTGAACGGCAATTCCCAAGTCAAAGGAATCCATCAATACAGTAACATCCTTGGCAAGTGTATTCACCTTGGAAAGAATCCACTTATCTGCCTGAGTCAGCTCATCTGCGGTTACATTTTCATAATCGACATCTTCATTCTGGTCAAAATTCATCATAATGAAACGGGAAGCATTCCATACTTTATTGGCAAAATTACGGCTCGCCTCAACACGCTCCCAATAAAAACGCATATCATTTCCCGGTGCATTTCCGGTTACCAGTGTCAGACGCAGCGCATCGGCACCATATTTATCAATCACCTCAAGCGGGTCAATTCCGTTGCCAAGTGATTTACTCATTTTTCTACCTTGGGAATCACGCACAAGTCCATGAATCAGTACCGTATCAAACGGAACCTGTCCTGTATGCTCAAGTCCGCTGAACATCATTCGCATAACCCAGAACGGAATGATATCGTAACCGGTTACCAATGTGTTCGTCGGATAGAAATAATCCATCTCCTCCGTCTTATCCGGCCATCCAAGTGTTGAGAATGGCCAAAGGGCTGAACTAAACCACGTATCCAGTGTATCCGGATCCTGACGCATCGGCTTGCCACATTTCGGACATACTGCACTATTTTCTTTGGTTACTACCAATTCACCGCAGTCATCACAGTAAAATGCCGGAATCTGATGTCCCCACCAGAGCTGACGGGAAATACACCAGTCGCGGATATTCTCAAGCCAGTGGAAATACGTTTTATTAAAATGCTCCGGAACAAATTTTGTTTTTCCTTCTTTTACTGCATCAATCGCCGGACCGGCAAGTGGTTTCATTTTTACAAACCACTGTTTGGATACACGCGGCTCTACTGTTGTTCCACAACGGTAACAAGTTCCTACGTTATGATCGTGGTCCTCAATTTTTACAAGAGCGCCCTCTTTTTCCAAATCTTCTACGATGGCTTTTCTTGCTTCATATCGATCCATGCCCGCATACTTCTCATATTCATCCACGATTTTAGCATCGTCTGTCATCACATTAATAATCGGCAGGTCATGGCGCAGTCCAACCTCAAAGTCATTTGGGTCATGTGCCGGCGTGATTTTTACGACACCGGTACCAAATTCCATATCTACATAATCATCAGCAATCAACGGAATTTCACGGTGTACCAGAGGCAGAATCAGTTTTTTGCCAACCAAATCTTTATACCGCTCATCATTCGGATTCACGGCTACTGCTGTATCACCAAGAAGTGTCTCCGGACGTGTTGTAGCCAGATTAATATAACCGCTTCCATCCGCAAACGCATAGCGCAGATGCCAAAAATGTCCTTTCTGATCTTCATACTCTACTTCCGCATCAGAAATCGAAGTCAGGCAGTGTGGACACCAGTTGATGATTCGCTCCCCACGGTAAATCAAACCTTTATTATAAAGATTTACAAAAACTTCCTTAACTGCTTTATTGCAGCCCTCATCCATCGTAAAACGCTCTCTGTCCCAATCACAGGAAGAGCCCATTTTCTTAAGCTGCGATACAATTCGTCCGCCGAATTTATCTTTCCATGCCCATGCACGCTCCAAAAACTTTTCTCTGCCAATATCGTCTTTTGTGAGTCCTTCTTCTTTCATTGCCTCAACAATTTTGGCTTCGGTTGCAATTGATGCGTGGTCTGTTCCAGGCATCCACAAAGTTTCATATCCCTGCATACGTTTAGAACGAATAATGATATCCTGCAGCGTATTATCAAGCGCATGTCCCATGTGAAGCTGACCGGTAATATTCGGTGGTGGAATCACAATCGTATAAGGTTTTTTGTTTGCATTAACTTCTGCATGAAAATATTTTTTGTTTACCCATTTTGCATATAACCGGTCTTCGATATCCGCCGGATTATATGTCTTTTCCAGTTCCTTTTTCATTCTGTTTCATAACCTCCATTCATCAAACTAGATGCCAGGGGCATCTGCCAACCAACATCAAAAAAGACCTGCCGTTTTCGACAAGTCATCAAAATCCTCATTGTCCACGGCATCATAAAGGACGACCTAACAGCCGTGGTACCACCTTTTTTCAAACACAGCATAACTGCCATGTTCCTCATTTTGTCTATAACGGGACAAGCCGTCAGTTCCTACTGGCCGTATCTGCCACATTCAGAACCGCTGTTTCAGAGCTACCTTCCACAAGTTTTTTCCGGGGAAATCTTACAGCCAATGAATTTCCTTCTCTGTCAGTGCCACCTGTGTACTCCTCTCCTGCACTACATTTCTTTCAATATCATACGAGAATTTTGATAAAAAGTCAAGGTTTGTTGGTGATTTGGGTTGTGACAAATGTTTTTTGTTTTCTGTAATTCCGTAGAAACCGGCGCGAACAATTGTCTCCCATCACTCCACACTCTTTTTTTTATTATATCTACCATAGGTATTCTCTTCTCTCACAAGCATTGGTTCCTCAGTCGCTATCTCACGGATATATTCTACCGGTTTGTCGGTACACTCGCTGATAAATTCTAATGGCTGCCCCATAGACAGCATCTTTTTGATAATGCTATTCTGTATTCTTTTTTCTCCTTCCTCTCTTCCTTCTTTCTTCCCTTCTTCAAAAAATTCATGTGAACTGTAGTATTTCATAATCTCATCTTCTCCTTCCCTGCATTCCTTCACACTTTTCACGATATGTCCAAAACATGCATCTTCATTTTCTTCCGTTGTTTCTTTTATGTAACGCAGTAAATGGTCTAATTCACTGCCATCATCCAATGGAATTTCCAAATTGATATACAACTCATGCACTCCGTTTTCCACCGGATACTGCGTGCTGTATGTTCCTTCCCTGTCACGCACTGCACGAAAAATTTCATACACTGTCTGACCGCCTCCAATAAAATCGTTCATTGTAATATAAATATGGTACACATCAGGCAGTTCCTTATACGCTTTCCCTTTCTGTAAAAGGTGTGTATCAATACTTCCGTTGCAGTACCTCACACGCCGCATATGGTCGTCGTCATCGGATATCTGAAACTCTACATGAATCGGCTCCTCTCCCGCCGTCTCTGCTAGAATATCCAGTACCACACTGCGAAATTGCAGATTGGTAATATCATACTGCGACGTCACCCCTGTAACCTCATACCCCTCTCCCAGAATAATCTTCACTAAGTCTTGGCAGGCCTCCTTGTCACGGAACACTACTCTTGAAAACAAATCACTGATAAGATTCATCTTCTGAGGCAGGTTTTCAAATATTGTCTGATTCATAAAATCATTTCCTCCTTTCCTGTGATGTTGTCACAAAAGGCAGGAACATTTATATACAATCCTGCCCTATTCTTTTTTCCGGAATAAAGCAAGAGTCTTTTATAAAATAATCATAGAATCTGGATACTAAGTCTGAACCATTGCTTTTCTAGATATTTACATTATATATTGTTGCATGTGTCATGTCAAGCATCGTTTCGCGCCACAAAAAGTCGCGAAACGACTTCTTTACAGTAGCATTTTATGTTATAATAATTTAGTAAAAATACTTCACAAAGAAAAGAGGAATAAACATGGCTTGGTATGACGAATCAGTATTTTATCATATTTACCCTTTGGGATTAACGGGCGCACCGGCGCAGAATGATTATGGCGAGGTTGTCCACAGGCTTCCTAAGCTGCTCCCATGGATTGACCATATAAAAGAAATCGGATGCAATGCAATTTACATCGGACCGCTTTTTGAATCCGTAGGACATGGCTATGAAACAACGGATTACCGAACACTCGACAGACGTCTCGGCGACAATGACGATTTAAAAGAATTTGTCCGCACATGTCACGAAAAAGGAGTGCGGGTTATCTTTGACGGTGTTTTCAATCACACAGGAAGAGATTTTTTTGCTTTCAAAGACCTGCAGAAAAACCGTGAGAATTCACAATACAAAGACTGGTACTGCAATGTGAATTTTGGTGGAAATAATGAATACAACGATGGATTTTCCTATGATAACTGGGGCGGTTATAATCTGTTAGTAAAACTGAACCAGTGGAATCCACAGGTAAAAGATTATATTTACGATGTAATCCGCTTCTGGGTTTCTGAATTTGACATTGATGGCATCCGGCTTGACGCAGCAGATGTTCTTGATTTTGATTTTATGAAGGGAATGCGTCAGGTTGCCAATGAAGTAAAACCGGATTTCTGGCTGATGGGCGAAGTCATTCATGGCGAATATACACGCTGGGTTAATTCGGAAACTTTGCATTCTGTAACCAATTATAACCTGAATAAAGCTCTTTGGTCCGGCTGCAACGAGCATAACTTTTTTGAAATTGCACACACAGTAAAGTGTCTTTATGACATGGGTGGATGCCATTACCGGAACTTGGAATTGTACAGTTTCGCCGACAACCATGATGTTGAGCGAATTGCAAGTAAGATAATAAACAAAGACCATCTCGGCGTAATCTACACTTTGATGTACACACTTCCGGGGATTCCGTCTATTTACTACGGCTCCGAATTCGGTATCGAAGGAAAAAAAGAACAAGGTTCCGATGCTTCACTCCGACCACACTTAGAACTTAGTGACTATGCCGATGCAATGACTGACAATCCGCTGACTGCGCTGATTGCCAAACTCGGTTCTATCCATCAAGCGCAAAAAGCATTGTGTTATGGTGAATACAAAGAACTTCTTCTTACGAACCGCCAATATGCTTTTGCACGCTGTTATGAAAATGAAGACGTGATTACAGCCGTCAATAACGATGAGCAGTCGACAACTCTCCATATTCCGTATCAGGGACCAAAAACACAGTTTAAAGGTGCACTATCCGGCAAAGATTATATGGTGCAGAATGGTTCAATTGAAATTACACTGGATGCATGTGGCGGCGATATTCTTATTTAGAAATATTTTTTGGTTCACGGTTGACTAAATAAATTCCTGCACATACAAGCAAAAGTGCAAAAAGCGTATTTACATTCCATAGGCTGTCTTTCAGAAAAATAACTGATAAGAGGCTTCCAAATACCGGAATTAAGAAATTAAAAACTGTCACTCTACCCATCGGATTATATTTTAACAAAACAGTCCATAGGGAAAAGGCTACTGCCGATAAGAACGCTAAATACAAAAGCAGCAGCCAGCCGGTGGCAGGTACTTCCAAAATCGAAATTCTCCCTCCAAATAAAAAACCCACACCAATCAACAAAACCGCACCCAGAATAAGCTGCCACCCACAAAGAGTAACCGGTCCCATTTTCTTTGCCGCCTCTTTGTTACACAGCGAGCCAAGTGCCGATGACACAGCAGAACAAAGCATAAAACCTTCTCCTAAAAAGGAAAACGAACCGCCAATACTCCCTTTTCCGAGATTTACCACAAACACGCCAAGAAGACCCAAAAGACACCCCGCAATTTTTCTTCCATTAATTGATTCATGATAAAAAATGCATGCCGTCACCACACAAAAAAACGCTGTACTCCCATTCAAAATTGCACCTTTTACTCCTGTCACGTGCGCCATACCAATATAATAAAAAACGTACTGCAAAGCAGTCTGGACAAATGCCACAAGTACAATCTGTCCTTTCGGCCACTGCTTTCTCCGTTCCTTTTTATGCTCCTTTTTCTCCACAAAAAAAGAAATCAAAAGAGTCAAAATACCTGCAATCAAAAATCTCGCACCGGCAAACATAAGCTGGTCTGCGGTGTCCTGACTAGCAATCCGAAACATACGGTATCCGGTTTTTATACCGGGAAATGCACTTCCCCAAAGCAGGGTACACAACACCGCCGTTGCAAACACAATCCATTTTTTTGAAAATAACTTCTGTGCGTTCATAAATATAATATTACCCTTTCACCTTTTTCTATGCAACAAAATGGCACCCCCTCAGGAAGACAGGATGCCATAAACTATCTCATTCATCAGTATCCGTAAAAAGGATTACCGGTTTGGACAAATGATATTGATAATATTTAATTACATTACCACTATACATACGCATCGGATTCCAGTTGCACAAATCATAATCCTTGTGATATGGCAAATGATAATAAAAAGAATCATTCGAGCGACTGGTTTTATCGTAAGTAACCAAACTCTTTGCAAAAATTTCTTGTGGTGTCATTCTCTATCCTCCGGCCTTTCTTTTCTCCATTATATGACGGAACAAAAAATTTGGCAAGGAAAAATGAAGAAGGTTTTTGTTCTATGGCTGTTTCCTCCTCTTACTCTCCAATCCTATACTCCTGTAACAATTCTTTTTGGTAGTCTGTATCCATGATTGCTTTTTGTATATCTTCCATTCGGTTATCCGCCAACAAGCATTGGTATAATGCGTTAATTTCCTCGATTCCCTGTGAAATTCCTTGTAAAATCCCTTGCGAAATCCCCTTTGCCATTCCACGCGCCTCTCCTTGAGCAATCCCTTTCTCTATTCCACGTGCCTCTCCTTGAGCAATCCCTTTCTCTATTCCTCGCGCTTCTCCACGTTCTTCATACATATCTAACAATACACACATATGGATTTTTCCTCCTTTTCCTTCTGTTGTCTCAATTAATTCTTTTGCTTTCCGATATCTCCTGTCATTTGTCACCGCAGACAGCCAATCTAAAAATGCTTCCGGGTGGTCTAATTGAAACTCCGTTGTTTGGAAATATTCATCCAGTTTTCTTCTGTCATTTCCGCAGGACAGGTAACGGACTATGTATTTAAAATCCGATTGATACTGGCGAATTGTCGTTTCCGGCTGACTGGCAAGGTTAATAATACAAATGGGATGCTCAGGAATCCATTTTGTAAGTTCTTCACCAATATCTTCCGGAAACTCCAGCATATCATTCAGACATCTTGGCTTTCCCCATTCATTCTGACTGTAATTCAAAACCAGAGTGATGACCGGACTTAATTTCTGTGAATCGTTAAGTTCTTTTGTCATCGGGTTTGGATAATTGCCGGTTTTTCGATTACTTTCCTTCACTTCCTTGATCTGCTCCATATATTTGGCGTGTTGGTATCCCATATCGCGCACCGGCATAACGTTGTTTTTGTCACTCTGATTTTCCAGACATAAGAAAAAACTTCTATTGTGCTTCTTACACTTCATCGGCACATCCATCTGTAACTGCCGAAGTTTATCATCCGATACGGCTTTCGTAATCAACTCGCCGGGTTCCCGCGACAACTCTTTCGCTGACACATAACATCTGCCACCAAATAAGTTTACATTTACAATGTCTGAAAATACATCTTTGTATTGTAGTAAATTTTTCTCTGCTAAATCTTTTGCTCCCAAACAGTATCCTCCTTAATTACCTAAATTCTTTTATTTCTATCAC
>ULRC01084119.1_pt1 | contig 19976 bp, 15 predicted proteins | sample 1955101 | NCBI WGS metagenome assembly ULRC01 (sample SAMEA4835672, study PRJEB28245) | human gut metagenome | biome: gut microbiome; material: fecal sample | place: Denmark | collected 2008 | reverse complement strand
GCAGTAGCAAACGGTGGACGCTCTAGTTCTGGAGATAGCAGTTCAGGTGATTATAGTTATACACCATCACGGACTGGAAGCGACACTTTTGATGGTAGCTATGATGAAATTTTAACTGGTGACGTAGATACAGATACTTCGGCGGAACGTTCATCACCAAAAGAACATACCGTTCGACCTCATGGGCAGCATTATATCAAAAATGGTGAGCGTGTGTGGATAGAGAAAGAGGCATATCCTCGCGGTGGAAAGAAAGATGAATAACTAAAAATAACCCTCTCAACCATCATGGCTGAGAGGGTTTCGTACGTCTATGGGATTATCCTTCAATATCAATGTTCAGTCCAGACTTAAGCTCCACAGTGAAGTGGTCCTCCCAGACGACGATTCGCTCGAGCCAGCGCTTTACCAGGCCTCGTCGAAGGCGTCCAGGTGTGCGGGATGCTGCTTGATGAAATCCTGCAGTTCATTGATGCGGGCAATCTGCGCGTCTCTGGCAGCAGTGTCAACCGTGCATTTTTCTCGCTGTTCCCGGAGTTTGAAGATCTCATCGGCAATCTCATCATAGGCCTCTTTGTTATTGGTCTTTTTAAGAAGCTCTTTTTGGAGCTCCTGCAGTCTCTCGTTGATCTCATCAGCGGTATTTTGCTGAGCACTACGGATCACCTTTGCAATGTTCTGCTGGAGCTGCGCCTGGTAGGTGGACTTATCACCGAGGAGCGTGTTGATGACCTGAACTACCACATTCTCCAATACCGTCTCATTGACGGTTCTTGCGTGGCATTCCTGCCCGGTCGGCTCCAGCCTACTGATGCAGCGCCAGACGATGGATTTGCAGCCGCGATTGTTCCAGTGAATTCTGCGGAACATTTCACCGCATTCGCCGCAAAGGACAATCTGAGCAAAGCAGTGGTTGCAGCTGTAGAAGCGCTTTTTGCCATTGGCGCTTGTCTTGACCACTCGTCTGCGTACCAGCTCCTCCTGCACCCGCAAAAAAATGTCCTTCGGAATAATTGCTTCATGGTTGCCTTCTACATAGTATTGTGGCACGATGCCATTGTTCTTCACTCTGGTCTTATTCAGGAAGTCTGTGGTATAAGTTTTCTGAAGCAGGGCATCGCCGATGTATTTCTCGTTTCGGAGGATTTTGTTGATGGTGCTGGTCCACCATTTTGTTTTGCCAGCGCCGGTGAGGATGCCGTCGGCTTCCAGACATTTTGCAATCCGGTCCATCGAGTATCCCTCCAGGTATTTCCGATAGATGCGTTTTACCATCTCTGCCTGTTCTGGATCGATGATGAGATTTCCATCTGCATCCTTGGTGTAGCCAAGGAAGTGATTGTGATTTACCTGTACCTGGCCATTCTGGTAGCGAAACTGGAGTCCCAGCTTCACATTCTGGCTGAGGGATTGTGATTCCTGCTGTGCCAGGGAAGCCATAATCGTAATCAGGACCTCACCCTTGGCGTCCATTGTGTTGATGGCTTCCTTTTCGAAGAAGACGGGAATGTTCTTATCCTTCAGCTGACGGATGTATTTCAGGCAATCCAGCGTATTTCTGGCAAATCGGCTGATGGACTTGGTGATAATCATGTCGATGTTTCCGGCCTCGCAGTCGTCAATCATACGGTTAAAGTCCTCACGCTTTTTTGTGTTGGTGCCGGAAATACCATCATCGGCGTAGATACCAGCAAATTCCCATTCAGGGTTTTTATGTATAAATTCTGTATAATGCTCGACCTGAGCATCGTAGCTTGTAGCCTGCTCATCGCTGTCAGTACTGACTCTGCAATACGCCGCGACTCTAAGCTTTGGCTTTGCATTCTGCTGTCTGGCAGTGTTTCCGACCTGCCGTTTTGCAGGGATGACCATAACATTTCCCATTATTTGACCTCGCTTTCTATCAGGCTGTATAGGTATTCTGCCTGCCTGACCGGATTTTCATAATTCTCTGTAATGTCACCAAGTCGAAAGGCGGTAGGTGGCATTTTTATGATTGGTGCAATATAGCGGTCATTCCGTACGAGCTTTGTGGAGCGTTTGGTAAGCTCCGCACTGACGGCATCGAAGGATGCCGGATCAATGATGGCCGGGTAGAAGTCATATCCGAGGTAATGCCTGTTTTGCATCATGCGCTTGGCACCTGCATGGAGAAGGTCAAGCCCGGCTTCCTTCGCAGCATTGGTAAGGGATAGACCGCTTAAATAATTCTTGTAAAGGCCTCGAACCTGAGAGGCAGCAGCTTCATCTATCACTGCCTTGCCATTCTCGATCCGGTAACCGAAGGGTGTGTGTCCCATCAAATCATCTCCTGAATTTGGGCATAAGAAAAGCACCTACCATTTCTGATAGATGCTTTCTGAATTGCTATAATATTTTTTGATCTATTTTTTGAATAGTTCTGAGTGCGTACCTAGCCTGTAAAGCATGAGTACTAAAACGTTGTTCTGAATCTCATAGATGAGCAACCAGTCTGGTTCAATGTGACACTCACGCGTGCCTTTATAGTTGCCTGTAAGATCATGATCTCTGTATTTTGCTTCCAGCGTACCGCCATTCGCTAGAATATCGATTACCTCAAACAGCTTATCAAGATTTTTATTTTGCTTTTTGGCAAGCTTCAAATCCTTTTTAAACTGATTGGTAAACTGAATGTCGTATTTCATACGTCGAGAGCTGCCTTAAGCGCATCCATACTGGAATAACGCGGAGCAGAAGGATCCTTCATCATTTTTCTGCCTTCCTCAATGGCAGCGGCTGTAGTATCATTCGGTACTTCCAGTTTTAATTCGAAAGGAATACCATGCTCACGGATAGCGGTTCTCAGGAACATATTTACAGCAGTTGTCATATTCAGACCAAGCTCATTGAAGATTTCTTCCGCCTGATCCTTGATTGCCTTGTCTGTACGAATATTTAAATTAGTTGTTGCCATACAGAACACCTCCATTCAAGTATAGTATATGCAGAAATTCGGGTGATGTCAACACAATGTCATTATACAAGCTGTGAATTTCCTGTTAAAATGCATCGAAATCCTTCTGCGTAGCTATCTGTGCATAGCCCTTGTACTCATCATTGCTGCTTTCTGCGTACATATCGTTCACCATCCCGATTGTGAGTAAGTCAAGATCCCGGATGGAGATGCCAAGCTGTACGCAGCGAAGCAGAAACAAGGGTGTGGTCATCGGCCGATCTGTTGCGTAAAGTTTTTTTAGACTCCACATCCGTCTGGACATTTAAGCCCCACAGCTCGATAATCTTCGGAAGCACCTGGTAGATGGAAAAGGTGCTGAATTCATCCAGCCACTCCTCCGGGCTGTCAGGGATGGAAGGGTCTGCGTGCTTGGCCATGATGTAGGCGATATTCTCGAACATCTCAAGAGAGAACATATCGAGGTGAGAGGAATCCTCATCACCGTTTCCGACTGCCTTTCCGAGCGCATCGAGATCCTTGTAGATATCCCGGTGGAACTTGATGCGGTAAATACGCGGAATGGCGGCAGATGCCTTGAAGGGCACCTGCTTTCCGTCAATCTCAATCATCTTTGTCATACCCATACGATCACTCCTTTACTGACTTTGCAGGCTTCCCATTTCTCAGACGCATGAAGAGGTCGATTTCTCGTCCTGCCACCATTGGATTTCGTAGCAGCGCAGGGCTGGCAGAAATATTTGATGAGGTCCTTGCCTTCTGTGAGCTTCTGCTTCTCAAGTCTCAGCACGGCACCGACGCCTTCCAGGGAAAGCGGTAAGCCCATGGTTGCTGCCCAGATCATGGAGCAGCGCCAGCTTTCCGGATCAAGATATTCACCAGTTGGATAGCCTAGGAACATGGAAAGACAGATACGTTCGAAGGAAGCATTGAAGGCCCATTTGATGATGGTCTCATCCTCCAGGGCGGCAACAATCTTCTCCGGGATCTTCTCGCCGCAGGCAAGGTCCACCACCTGAACAGGGCCGGAGTCGACACTATAGCCAAAGAGTAATATTTCAAAATCAGGAGACTCGCAGTATCGATACACACCGGTTTTCGGAAGCGGCACATCGCTGTAAGTCTCGATATCAATCGATAAGGTTTTCATAGTTTGTCCTTTCTACCAAAAAGGTGGTGAGATTGCTCCCACCACCACCTCGGATTTATTTTGATGAGCTTAATCCAGGAAATCGTCATCTTCATCAGATGCGAAATCAGACTCAGCAGATGCCTTGCCACCAAGGGGCTCACCGTCACGAATCTTCTGCAGATTGTTAAGTCCACAGGCGATACCCTTGTTACCGGAGCTGTTGAATGCATAGAAGCTGATGCTGGCGCGACCATACACACCGGAGTAAACCTCGGAGCGAGTAAGAATCGGATTGCGATCTGCATCCACGATGCCAGGAGAAGAGGTTGCATTGGCATTTACGAAATAAGCATTGGCGTAGGCCGGATTGTCCGGACGATCCATGTCGCCATCACGAAGCGGCGTCTTGATGACAGAAAGGGCAGGTACGGACTTGCCATTGCCCTTAAGCTTGGCCCCGCCCCCCTTGTAAGCGGCCTCGATGGCAGCTTCAATTTTGGCGATGGTCTTGGTATCAGATTTCGGGATGATCAGAGATACGCTGTACTTCGGTGTACCTCCATTGATGGATTTCGGCTCCCAGACGTTGGCATACGACCAGCGAGTGTCAGGACCAGTGATTACCTTCATAGGATTGTTGATTTTTACATTCTTGTTCATTTAATTTTCCTCCATAAAATCAGCTTTTGCATTGTTCATTGCCGGACGTTTATCGCTCTCCGGCACGAGCGTCGGTTTACCTTGCGGCTTTTCAATATAGGCGGCAAGCAGCTCATCGAATCTGGATTTGCCAAGACGCTTCTGCATGGCAGTGATACCAAGGAGCTTCTTTTCATATGGATCAAACCCGGCATCTGTAACTGCCTGGATGACTGCCTCCTCATTGGAATACTTGCGGTTGGATCTACCTTCGACTAACTTCCAGCCAGCCCATTCCTTGCCACTGATGGCCTGCTGCAGAGCATATTCCTTGATATCGGATGCCCAGGCGACTAATTCATCTGCACGGGAGAGGATGTATTCAATCTCCGAATCCTCTAAAAGAGGTGGGAGCTTGAAATCGTACCGAGCCAGCGTGAGATTGGCCTCGGCTCTGGCACGGCATTCGTGCTTGGCCTTGCAGAAACCACACCATTCGCCGCAGAGGAAGTTCCCATCCCCGGCAAAGGCAAGATCTGCGGTCGGCTTCAGCACTTCATCTGAGGATTGTCAGTCGCATCCACGAGGACTCCAAGACCGTGCTTGTAATCGCATATTCTCAAGGTGCCATCTGCAATGATGATGCAGTCGGCGGTTCCGAAGCCCTGTTCTACCCAGCGAGAGAAAACTACACGCTGTTCAATCAGTACCTTCGGGTCAGCGCAGCTTTCCTTGGCGGCCTCTACCATTTCAAGGATGTAGGAGGCATAGCCATTGGCACAGTCCTCCATTTCCTCGTTGTACCATGTGAGGTTTTCTGTTGGATCACTGGCATCCATCCCCAGGGCCCTCTTTAGCTTGTACTCACAAAGCTCGTGAGCATCAGTGCCTTCCGCAGCATAATCGCTGCCTTTATCCTCGTAGGTCTAGCAGAGCCTTGCGGAAGGCGGGTAGTGGAGCCAGCGGTCCGAAGAGGAAGCAGATAAGATAGCATGTCCTTTAGGTGGCATCGTCAAGTACCTCCGCATCCTTTAACAAGGCTTCATAGTGCTTCGGATCAACAGCAGATAGCTTGGAAGCACCATACTTCTGAAGTAATGTACGGATAGCAGCGGTATGCCCGGCACGGGACTTTTCTGCTAAGACAGCTCGTTACATCCTCAAGCTTCAGCTCCGGTTTCTTTTCTTCCTTGGCAGCAGGCTCTTTGGCAGGTGCTTCATCAGCAGTGCCACCAAACTGTTCTGCTAACCAGTTGGCTGCTTCATTAATAGCAGCGGCTGCACTGTGCAGCTCTTCGATGGTCATAGCCATATCGCTCATTTTGCTCATAGCGACGTTCTCCTTTCTCTGATTGTCTTTGCTGTGCGAGGATTGTCATGTTTCTCGCCATTCTTGCGGATACGTGGAAGATTGCATTCAGTACTGCAATCAGCTCCGTGTCGTTACCGCCTGAATTGAAATAGGACTTCTTCATGTGCTTCACCTCCGTTTCTGTGATGGTTAAGGCTTGTTGTTTCGTGCCTTACACCTTCCACTGGAGATGAGTGGCGGATTTGAGCGGAGAAATTTTGAAAAATATAAAATCCCTCTGGGCATCGGTTGATGGATGCCAGAGGGATGAATTGCTACATATAATATGTAGGATTAATAGCTACGGATTTTACGGAGCTCTGTACGGATCTTTTTCATTTGATCAGCGAAGGTACGCTGCTTGCGGCCGAGTTTCTCGGCGATTGCACGATCTGAGATTTTGTAATCATCAAGCCAGCACTGAATGATGGTATCAGCATCCGGATCGAGCTCACGCAGTCTGGCAAAAAGCTGCTCCAACAGCATACGGTCGGAGATGATTTCTTCCATAGACTTGCTACGGTCGGGCATATAGTCGCCGAGGGTGCCATTGCCATCTGAGAGAGGCTGATCCAGAGAGGTGATGTCTCCAGCAGCGTGATATTCACAGTCAAGGCAGTCGCCATCGCATCTCCATATGAAGCGATATGGGCACATGCACCTGCCGTGGTTCTGCTCCTTGTGGCGAATGCGGTCGGCTTCCTTATAGAAGGAGTCGTGCTGTTCCTTGGTGACCGGGACCTTTTCGCCGGTGCTACGAATGTAAATAAAGTAAGTCTTCTGATTGTCATTGTTTTGCATAATGAAAGCCCTCCTTCGGCTTTTGCCGAAATGGAGAGCTCCAGACATGCAAAACCAGACCACAGGCGTGAGGGCATACCGAAGGATTACTCCATTTCGGCTGCACTCCACTTCCGGTGATCGGTACAGTATTTGATTGTCATCGGTAGCCACGTGGAACCGGAAACACCCTGCGCAGATGGCTCCCACGTGCTAAAGCAAGTATGCCATTTTTAGGGATCGTAACCTCAGACACAGGCATGTCCGTTTTTGTAGTGCTGATAGGCAGAAACGAGAAGGCCAAGATGAACTTTACATTGAAAAACGGGCAAAAAAAGACCGGACACAGTTGTGTCCGGCAGGGAAATTTGAGAACGCACAAATAAAGAATAATATAAACAAATAACAGCAAACTCTTGGAAAATTCACATTCGTGGTGTATACTAAAATAATTAAGCTGTATTTAGATTCAAATCACGAGGTGAGAGCATGGAAGAAATCATGAATGACAAATGGATAAGCATAGATGAAGCTGCGGAATATTTAGGAATCAAAACAGTTACTCTTCGTAGCTGGATCAGAAATGGTAAAGAGGGTTTGCCTGCTCAAAAAATCGGAAAACAGTGGAAGTTTAAAATTTCCGAACTCGATGAATGGGTTAAGAGCGGTAAAAGCGCTGACTGATTCAAGGGGAAAAATCGAAGAAAACATTAGACAAGGAGCAGACAAAGATGGCTGTCAAGAAAACGCAATTATATGCATCGCTGTGGGCGAGCTGTGACAAACTTCGCGGAGGAATGGATTCCTCGGAGTATAAGGACTATATCCTGACACTTTTATTCATGAAGTATGTCACTGATAAATTTAAGAATAAAGGAGCCTATGAAGACATTAAGGTCTTTGATAAGGCACATGATAAAGATCCCGATCCGGAGAAACGGACGGGCTGCTCTTTTGACGACTTTATTGCTCTGAAGGGAAAAAAGAACATCGGCGAGGGCATGGATAAAATCATAGCTCGCCTTGCTGACGAGAACACTGACCTGAAGGGTGTTATTGATATTGCTCATTTTAATGATGAGAAGAAGCTGGGAAGCGGTAAGGAAATGGTTGATAAGTTGACAGATATCATATCCATCTTCCAGCGCCCGGAACTTGACTTCTCCCGGAACAAGGCCGAAGGCGATGACATCATCGGAGACGCCTACGAATATTTGATGCGCAAATTCGCTACAGAAAGCGGAAAGAGCAAGGGACAATTCTATACACCTGCAGAGGTTTCCAGAATCCTCGCCAATGTAGTGGGAATCAGCCGTTGCACGGACACCAGCGCCACGGTATGCGATCCGGCCTGCGGAAGTGGCAGCCTTTTAATTCGAGCTATCGACGCGGCTCCGATTCCGATTATGGGATATGGCCAAGAAAAGGAAAGCACGACAGCTGGTCTGGCGAAGATGAATGCCGTCCTGCATCGTAAGGCCGAGATTACCATCAAGAGTGGTAATACATTCTCAAATCCGCAGTATATGGATAAATCGGATAATTCCGTACTTGAGCGCTTTGATTACATAGTGGCAAATCCGCCTTTTTCCATGAAAAACTGGCGCGATGGAATTGCCGGTAAAGAATATGGTCGGTTTGAGGGCTATGGGGATATGCCTCCGGAAAAGAACGGAGACTATGCTTGGCTTATGCATATTCTTAAAACTTTAAAGTCAAATGGTAAGGCTGCGGTTATTTTGCCTCATGGAGTCCTCTTCCGTGGAAACGCAGAGGCTACCATCAGAGAAACTATTATAAAGAAACATTGGATCAAGGGCATTATTAGCCTTCCGGCAAACTTGTTTTATGGCACTGGAATAGCTGCATGTGTACTCGTGATTGACAAAGAAGGTGCTGCAAACCGACAGGGCATCTTTATGATTGATGCCAGCCGTGGATATGTTAAGGAGGGCAATAAGAATCGTTTGAGAGAACGCGATATCTACAGAATCATTACTACATTTAATGAGCAGATTACTACAGATTCTAAGTATGCGCGTTTCGTACCCAATGATGAAATTGAAAAGAAGAATGGGTATAACCTGAACATCACCCGATATATTGACTCCACAGATCCGGAGGACATTCAGGATATCTATGCGCACATCCATGGGGGTATCCCTGCGGTTGACATCGATGGCCTCTCCAAGTACTGGGAAGTATTTCCTTCGTTGAAATCTGAGTTGCTGTCAACTATTAGCGAAAAATACTACAGCTTAAATGTTGAGCACGAAAGTATTCGACAAATGATATATAAAAATACTGAATTCTCGGAGTATGGTGAGAAACTCGACGAGGCATTTGCTGCATGGAAGGCAAAAGAATATCCGGTTCTTTCAACTCTTGATGAAGACGTGTCTGCAAGAGAGCTGATTGTAAGTCTTGCTGAAGATATCATTGTCGAATTCGAACACCTGACACTGATTGACAAATACGATGTATATCAGGTATTGCTAGCCTATTGGAATGAGGTCATGAACGATGATGTGTCACTTATCATAAGCGAATCGGATGGCTACACTAACGCCAGAGCGACAGACAATATCGAGGAAGAAATTACGCAGGGAAAGAATAAGGGTGAAATGAAGGTCACCGGATGGGAAGGCAGGTTGCTTCCGAAGTTCATCGTGATAGATGCATTTTTCCGCGAAGAGAGAAATGCCATAGAAGAAGCTGAGAGTATTGTTGCAGAGACGGAGTCCCAGCTTTCTGATCTGATTGATAGTGCGGACGAAGAATCTGCTCTTGCTGATGTGGTTGAGAACGGGAAAGTTAAAGCGAAGGATATCGAAGCCAAAATAGTTGAGTTGACAAGCACGATTGAAACAGAAGAAACCATAGAGCTCGAAGTGATCCGCACGGATCTCCAGCTTGTCAATACGAAGAAACGGCTGGAAGCATACCTTGTGGGGCATCCGCTTTGCAAGAGTGCAGTCAACGAAAATGGAAAAATCACGAAGAGCTCTATTGAATATCGGTTACGTATTATTCGTACAGAAGAATGCGTACCTGAGAGCTTGCATGATGACGTAAACCAGTTGAAGGCAGCTTTAAATCTTTGTGGCAAGGTATCAGATTACAATAAGGTTGTCAAAGAGCTGAACAAGGCTCTGGATGAAAAGTGCCGAGCAAGATATGAAAAATTCACAGATAATGAAATTTTAGATCTGCTGGTGAACAAAAAGTGGTTTGATAGCATCTTCTCTGGTATCAGTGATTTGTATGCTGAGATTTCCCATCGCTTGACGAGTAGGATTATTGAACTTGCTGAGCGATACGAGGATACGCTTCCGGAGCTTGAAAAAGTCACTACTGAATATGAGGCAAAGGTAAAGTCTCATCTGGAAAGGATGGGATTCAAATGGGAATGAAGAAAACGGAAATAGGAATGATACCTGAAGATTGGGATGTTCAGCGATTTGAAGATACCTTTCGGATACTGAGCAATAACACGTATTCCCGCGCTGAGCTCAATTATGCCAGTGGTCAATTCAGGAATATACATTACGGTGATGTCCTGATCCTTTTCCCAGAGGTGGTTGATTGCACCAGAGAGGATGTCCCATACATAAATGATGGAGTTCGTATATCAGGTTCAGCGCAGCCTCTCCAAGATGGAGATGTTGTGATGGCCGATACTGCTGAGGATGAGACTGTCGGTAAAGTCACTGAGGTAACAAATACTTCAGATAAGCCTGTGATGGCTGGTTTGCATACAATCCCGTGCAGAGTGAAGTCTGGTGTTTTTGTGACAAAGTGGCTAGGTTACTATATGAACTCGCATTTATATCACGATCAGCTTTTGCCATATATTCATGGAACGAAGGTTTCATCGGTTTCAAAAGGGTCGCTGGGAGACACAGTGATAATTGTCCCTAAAGCATCTGAGCAAAAAAGGATTGTTGATGCGCTCTCTGATGTAGATGCTCTCATCTCCAAACTGCAGAAACTTATCCGGAAGAAGAAGGATGTCCGTCAGGGTACAATGCAAATACTTGTCACTGGAAAGGAACGTCTGTATGGATATTCTGATAAATGGGAATCAACAACAATTAATAGTTTATGTAAGCTCGTTACCAAACAAACTGGATTTGACTATAGTGCTGAGATAAAGCCATCATTGGCAAATGAGGCACAGGTCGGCACCTTGCCGTTTATTCAAAATAAGGATTTCGAAGGTTTCGATATTAATTACAATACGGATTTTTTCATTCCATATGATATTGCTGTAAAGTATCCCAAAATACTGCTTGATGAAGTTTGTTTGTTGATTTCTATATCGGGTCGTATAGGAAATGTTGCAAAATTTGACAACAGGTTTAAGGCATTTGCAGGCGGTGCTGTAGGCATCGCAAAGTTTTACGATCCGACACTTGTGGATTGGTGCATGCTTTATCTGCAATCGAGCGCAGGTCAAGAACAGATTTTTTCTCACGAGAAGGTTGGAGCACAACACAATTTAACAGTTGAGGATGTTCGACGATTAGAGATTAAACTCCCCCAAAAGTCAGAGCGAGAAGAGATCGTTGGAATAATAGGGGATATTAATTCAGAGATTCGTAAACTTGAAGAAAAACTCTCCAAGTATCAGAAAGTAAAGCAAGGTATGATGGACGAATTGCTGACCGGCAAGGTCAGGTTAGTGTAAGGAGGTGCCTGTCAGATGAGTATTGGCGATGCCGAAATTAAAACACAGGAAAGAGTGATCCGTTTTTTTAAAGATCCGGAGATCTTGGGCTACCAATATATTGGTAACCTGTCAGATTATCAGAATAAGAACATTAAGGAAGATCGTCTGCGCCAGTACCTTCGACTGAAGGGCTATGCAGACAAGCTGATTGATGCTGCTATTATGCAGCTTCAGCAGGAAGCCGGGAATCTTTCGCGTGGAGTTTATGATGCTAATAAGACTGTGTACTCACGGTTGAAGTACGGCATTCCAGTCAGCGAGAGTCCTGAAAAGCCTCCGGTGACTGTGCAGCTTGTTGATGAGGAAAAACCTCTGAACAATGACTTTGCTATTGCCGAGGAAGTGACGGTCGTTGAACAGTCAGAGAAGCGACCGGATCTTGTAGTTTACTTGAATGGCATTGCAGTAGTGGTTATTGAGCTGAAGCGAAGCAGCATCTCCGTCTCAGAGGGTATCCGTCAGAATTTAACAAATCAGAAGAACTCATTCATACAGAGCTTCTTTACAACGATGCAATTTTGCATGGCCGGAAACGAATCAGAAGGCCTGCGTTATGGCACGCTTCTGACCGGAGAGAAGTTTTATATGGAGTGGAAGGATGACGGATTCAAAGAACATGAGGAAGAGCGTGATCTGGTAGATGTCCGTATCAGTAAAACCTGCGAAGGCATAGAGAACAAACTCCTGAAGCAGATATATGCCATGTTCGATAAGGAACGTTTTATCGACCTTATCATGAATTTTGTTGTCTTTGATAAAGGCATCAAAAAAGTATGCCGGTACAATCAGTATTTTGGCATCAAGCGTACCCAGCAGAGGCTTACTAATTTGAGAACGGAGCTTCACAATCCGAACAGAGATCCGGATAAACCGATGGGTGGTATCCTTTGGCATACACAGGGTTCCGGCAAAACGCTGACAATGGTATGGCTTGCAAAATGGATTTTGACACATTGGGCGGAGCTTAATGCCCGTGTGCTTATCGTGACAGACCGAGATGAGCTTGATGAGCAAATAGAAAAAACATTCACTGGTGTGGATGAGAATATTGCTCGTACCAAGAGCGGTAAAGATTTGCTGAATCGCCTGAATGTATATGATGATTCGCTGATATGCTCACTGGTACATAAGTTTGGACGTCGTGGTGGTGAAGCGACAGAGAATGACTATGACAAGTACATAGAAGAGCTGAAAGCGTCCCTCCCTGCTAATTTCGAGGCAAAAGGAAATCTTGTGGTGTTTGTTGACGAATGCCACAGAACACAGTCTGGTAAGCTTCATACGGCGATGAAGACCATCATGCCGAATGCTGTATTTATAGGCTTTACGGGCACTCCACTGCTGAAAAGGGATAAGAAGATCAGTATTGAGGTTTTCGGTACATATATCCATGCTTACAAGTATAACGAAGGCGTGGCCGACGGTGTCGTTCTGGATCTTCGTTATGAATATCGCGATGTTCCACAGGATTTGTCTTCACAGGATCGTGTTGACCAGTGGTTCGACGTAAAGACTAGAGGCCTTTCCTCTCGTGCAAAGGCAAAGCTCAAGGAGAAGTGGGGCACGATGCAGAAGGTGTATAGCTCCCGCTCGCGTCTTGAAAAGGTGGCATGGGATATCATTCAGGACTTTAATATGAAACCGCGTCTGATGGATGGAAACGGCAATGCGATTCTTGTAGCCGATGGTATTCCTACGGCCTGTAAGTATTACGAAATTTTCCAACAGATGGGCTTTAAGAAGTGTGCCATCATATCTTCCTATACACCGAACAAGGGAGAATTGCGAACGGACACCGTCAGCGACGAGGATGATACCGAAACCTTCCTTAAATACGAGACGTATCTCAAGATGCTAGGACTCAATCCATCTGATCTTCCGAATGCGGGATCGGTTCAAGCCAAGGTGGAGGAATTTGAAAAGGAAGCAAAGCGCAAATTCGTAGAGGAGCCTGCGAATATGAAGCTCCTCATCGTCGTGGACAAGCTTCTCACCGGGTTTGACGCACCTCCTTGCACGTATCTATACATTGACAAGAGAATGCAAGACCACGGCCTTTTTCAGGCAATCTGCCGAGTCAATCGTCTTGATGATGATACTAAGGATTTTGGCTATATCGTGGATTACAAGCAGTTGTTTGGACAGCTCCAGACCGCAATGAAGGACTATACTTCCGGCGCTTTTGAAGGATATGATCCGGAGGATGTAAAAGGACTTGTCAAAGATCGCCGTGATGCTACGGTATCCTATTTTGAGGAAGTGTATGATGCTGTCGAGGAACTCTGTGAAGGCATCGAGGAACCTCGTGGGGAGATCCAGTACATACATTATTTCTGTGGCGTTTCTGGACAGTCTGAGGAGAGCAACGAGATTTATGCACGCCTGAGAGAAAAACTCTATCGTCTTGTGAGCAGTCTTGTCAGAGCCTTCGCAGAAGCAAAACCATATCTGATTGCTGACATCTCATCTGGCAAATTGAATGAATATGATAAGAAGGTCACTTTCTACATCGAGTTGAAGAAAACTATCGGTACGGCCAGTGGAGACTTTCTCGATTTGAAGGCATATGAACCTGATATGAGAAAGATGATCGATAACTACATCACGGCTGCAGATGCCGAGAAGATTGGCGATTTTGATGATCTTACCCTATTGGATTTCGTAGCAAAGCAGGGGGAGACACTTACCGGTGAAGGTGATAGCGGCCACAAGGAAGGTGCGGCAGAGGCAATCGAGAATAACATCCGTAAGAAGGTTATCGAAAAGGTCACGGTCAATCCACGCTATTATGCAAAGATGTCAGAAATCCTTGATAAGCTCATTGAAGAGCGTAAGCAGGGAGTTCTTGACTACGCTGAGATGCTTGAGAAATATATAAAGCTGGCCAAGGATGTTGATTGCCCAGAGGATAACGACAAATATCCGGAAAGTATCCGCAAGAGTAAAGCCCTCATGGCTATTTATGATAACACTGGAGAAGATGAGAAACTTGCTATCAGAATCCACAAAGCTGTGAAAAAGCAGGCACTGTTTGGGTTCAGAGATAATCAGGTAGTAATACGAAGAATAAAGAAAGCACTCTATGAGATTTTGGGTGATGACTCTGAAGTGGAGCGCATCTATAAGATCATTGAGAAGCAGGAGGAGTTTTAATGCGCATTGTCATTTCCGGTATCCCAATTGATGTGCAAAAAAAGAATATAAAAAATATGCACCTTCAGGTGAAGCCGCCGGATGGACATGTTGTAATTTCTGCGCCTTTATCCGTGGACGATAAAGCTATAGAGGCTTATGCCAGAACTCAGCTGGGCTTTATCAAGAGGTCTATCGCGCAGTTTCAGGATCAGCCAAGAGCATCGAAGCGGCAGTATGTTTCGGGTGAGACGATGTATATATGGGGAAAGCAGTACTTTCTTGTCTTTAAGCCTGACAATCAAAAGAACAGCTTCGAGATTCAGAATCAAAATATTGTTCTATCCATGAGCGCCAAGAGTACCGTGAAACAGCGAGATGCTTATGTGAAAGAAGAATATCGAAAGATTCTGAAGGAAGAAATAGAAAAGCGTCTGCCTAAGTGGGAGGCGCAGACAGGACTTAAATGTGATTCTTGGCAAACAAAATATATGGTTACAAAATGGGGTGCCTGCAGTACAGGTAAAAAGAAGCTGTGGTTTAACCTGCAGCTCGCCCAGAAACCGTATGCCTGCCTTGACTATATTATTTTACATGAGCTTACACATTTAATCACAAGAAAGCATGACGCTACATTTATCGCTCACATGGATAAGTGCATGCCTAATTGGCGTGAAATTCGTAAAGAACTCAATGACAGCAGGCTGGACTACTATGAAGCACAGGATGAAAGCCCACTGCAGAAACTGATTGACCAATCTCGTTATGACGATATCCGGGATGCGGCCATAGCTTATATTCAAGAGGAACGTTCTGGTGACACGAAAAGGCTGTCGGTCGTTGATATGGAAATCGAGAATGTTATCCATATTGAACAGCCAGAAGATGGCGTGATTGCATTCGATGTAATTACATCATGCGATGTCGAAATGCCGTCCGCTTCTCACAAGGGATATTTTAATGAGCGCTGGCTTAAGATTCATTGTCAGGTTACTCTTGGCATTGATATGAGCGGGTTCCGGATTATGTCTGTTGGTAATTGTGAGCCACAAGAGGAATCTGATAATGACCGCCTGTCCGGAGAGCTGGTACCTATTATCTCTCGTGACCAGTTTGAAGACGAAGCTGAGAAGTTCCTGACAAGGTATTGTCCGGATGCGTTGGATAAACCGATGAGGATTCCAATCGAGACGATAGCCAGCGATATGAAGCTACTTGTTATCGAGGATGTACCTCTATCGGATGATCTTACTTATTTTGGGACAATCATATTTGATAACGGGAATGTTCTCGATAAGCACAGGAAGATTACAATTCGCAATGCTAAACGCGGAACTGTATACCTTGATCCGCGTGTCTCCTATGAGAGATCTGTAGGAACAAAGCGTACTACGCTGGCACATGAGTGTTTTCACTGGCACCGTCATCAGCCATATCATGTGTTGATGAAAATGATAGGTGCTAATGATAATCTTGGAAGGGCTATCCAGTGCCAAATAGCTGCAAACAACACTGATTCAGATAAATGGAAGGCTGTAGACTGGATGGAGTGGCAAGCCAAAGGCGTTGCTCCGAGAATCTTGATGCCCGCAAAAACGACGCGCTTGAAGGCAAATCAGCTTCTTGCAACTTATGGCGGGGTTGATGATGCGAGCATTACAGCCTATGAGAATGTCATTGATGAACTGGCGGAGCTGTTCGATGTGTCAAGACAGGCCGCAAAGGTTCGTTTGATGGATCTGGGGTATTCCAAAGCCGAAGGTGCATATCCGTTTGTGGATGGTCAGTATGTTCGTGGATATTCATTTGAAGCAGGTGCCTTGGGTAAGAATCAGACATTCACTATTCCTTATGCCGATTTGTTTAAGGCTTACTGTTTCGACCGCGAGTTTAAGAAACTAATTGACAGCGGTCAGTTTGTTTTTACAGATCGTCACCTCGTTCTCAACAATGAGAAATATATAGCGAGGAATCAGGCCAGAAATGCGACACTGTCAGAATATGCACTCATACACATGGATGAGTGCTGCGTTGTTTTCTCGAAGGGGTATAGCTATCAATCGAAATATCAAGGGGTGAAGTATTACACGCAGTTCATGCGGAACACCGCTCCTGTTGAAAATCAGGTTGAGTATTCCTTTGAACTAAACACGCATAACCGAACGCTACTCGACCAGATTCAGGACGCCAAGCGTCGGTCAGAAGCCCTGCGAAAATATCCCGGTTCCTTTGCCGAAACGCTGGTAGCTTTACAAAAAGAAAGAAAGCTCTCAAATAAACAGTTAGCAGACCGTTCGCTCGTAGGAGAAAAGACCATCCAGCGTTTGAGAAATGATGAAGAGTATCCAACATCTGTACAGACAGTTCTGGCGTTATGCGTAGGACTAAAGCTGCCACTGCCGGAGGCTGAAATGTTTCTTGGTAAAACTGACTTTAAATTAAATTCATTGAAGGGCGAAGGATACGTTTATCAATGCGTAATGGGAGCCTGTGCAGAGAATTCAATTTATGAAATAAATGAAATGCTTAAAGAAAACGGAATTACTCCTCTGGGGAGCGATCCCGATCTTCAGTAATACGAGGGGTGATATGGAATGAAAGGTTCAGAATGTAAATTCGTAAAATACATGGAAGGCTCTGACAAGCGCTTTGTTATCCCGGTGTATCAGAGAAATTATGACTGGAAGACAGAAAACTGCAAGCAGCTGTACGATGACCTTGTAAAAATCATCAAAGGGCACCGGAAGAGTCACTTCTTTGGGAGTCTCGTTTCCGTTTACAATCCGGACGGTCACAATGAGGAGTTCCTGATTATCGATGGTCAGCAGCGTCTTACGACTGTATCGCTGTTATTTCTTGCCATGTATAACCTGATTGATAAGGGTGTCATCGTGCCGGAGGCCGCGAATCTGAAGCAGCGGATTTTCGAGGAATACCTCGTGGATAAGTGGAAGCCGGAGGATACTCGTATCAAACTCAAACCGGTAAAGAATGACCAGACCGCCTTTGGAAAGCTGTTCTCTGATCCGACGGAGCATATCCGCGAGTCAAATCTAACCGTGAACTACGATTATTTCTATGACCGGATTCAGAAGCAGGAAATCACCATCGACCAGCTTTATGATGCGATTTGCTGTTTGGAGATTATAAATATCCGTCTGGATATGGATGACAATCCTCAGCTCATTTTCGAGAGTCTAAACTCGACCGGCCTTGACCTCAGCGAAGGCGATAAGATCAGGAACTTCATTTTGATGGGCTTACCGTCCAAGGAGCAAGAGGCCTACTACGAGAAATACTGGAATAAGATCGAGGTTTGCACGAAATATGATGTAAGTGCCTTCATCCGGGATTACCTGAGTGTAAAGCAGCAGGCCATCCCGCAGCAGAAGAAAATCTACATCAATTTTAAGGACTTTGTGGAGCTCAGCAAGATTGACACCGAACCGTTGCTCGCTGAGATGCTGGCCTATGCAAAGCGGTACCAGATTCTTCTTGATGGTAATTCTGGAAGTACTGCCCTTGACGCTTGTATTGACCGACTGAACCGTCTGGAGACTACGGTAACAAGACCGTACTTCCTCGAAGTGCTTCGCCTATATAATGAAAACAAATTGACTTTAACACAGGTCACGGAGATTTTCCTGACGACAGAGAGCTATCTGTTCCGCAGGACGATGTGTGATCTGCCGACAAATGCTCTGAATAAGATTTTTCTCATGCTACACCGGGAAATCGTCCGGTACGACGGCACCGAGGATGACTATGTCGAGAAGTTCAAGTATGCGCTTCTCTCAAAGAAGGAGCGTGCCCGCTTCCCGGATGATGTTGAGTTTAAGGTGGCATTTGAGGAACGTGCAGTTTATCTGATGAACAGTAAGAATAAGATTTACATTCTTGAGCGCTTCGAGAATTTCGGCACTTCGGAGGATAAGGATGTATACCGCCACTGTGATGACGGCACCTATTCCATTGAGCACATCATGCCTCAGCATCTGACACCAGTATGGCAGAAAGAACTGGGTGATGATTATGAACAGATACATGAAGAGTGGCTACATCGTATGGCAAATCTTACACTGACGGCCTATAACTCGAAGTACAGCAACAGCTCATTCACCGAAAAGAAAACCATGCAAAATGGCTTTGATGATAGTGGTATCCGCATGAATACCTGGATTGCCAAGAAGAACAAGTGGACGCTGGCAGAACTGGAGGAACGCAGCGAATATCTCATAGGTCGGGCTCTTTCAATCTGGGCAGCACCTGTCACAGAATACAAACCGGAAGAAAAGCAGCTTGATACTTATACGCTTGAAGATGAGGGCGAGCTGACCGGACGACTGATTGCAAAATTCACCTTTAAGAACACGGAACAGCCGGTAACGAGCTGGGTTGAGATGTTCCAAAAGGTTATTCAGATTCTGTATGCCGAGGACAAGGCTATTATCACAAAGCTGGCCATGTCGGAGGAGGAGAATATTGCTCTTCACTTCAACACTAATCCGGATGCATTCACGAAGTCAGTGGAGATTGGTGACGGCATCTATGTATGGACAAACACCAGCACGCAGAGCAAACTGTCTGTCCTTAGTCGCCTCTTCAAACTGTACAATGAAGATCCTTCTGAGTTAGTTTTTTATCTACGTGATGAAAATGAGGCCAATGAGGATGAGCCGGGCAGCCGTTACGAGCTCCGGAGAAAATACTGGACGTGTGCGCTTCCGATTATCCAGAAAGCGCACGGTGAGGACGGTTCTTTCTCCAATGTTAATCCGTCAAGGGATAACTGGATCAATGGCTCCTTCGGTATCGGCGGTTTTTATCTATGCTGCGTAGCAAACTATGATGCAGCACGGGCAGAGGTCGTATTTGGCAGAGAAAATAAGCAAGAAAACAAGGACGCCTTCGATAGCCTGTACACACATAAAGCGGAAATAGAATCAGCGTTGGGCACGACGCTCCAGTGGAACCGTGGTGACGATATCAAATCGTCCAAGGTTTTTATTCAGCTGAATAACGTCAGCATTGAAAATGAGACCGACTGGCTCCAGATGGCAAACTTCCACGCCGACTGGACGAAGAAGTTCTACGATGTGATTGTGTCGTATATTCAACAGGCAGAATAACCAGGTCAAAATTGTGAAGATACATTGGCATTTCATAATGGACCTTATGACAAAGTAAGGAGGCGCTTCATTTGGCAAAGAAAAAAGATGAAATCACCATCCGCTCCAGCGCAGCGGAGTACTTAACCTACGTTGCCTCAGTAGGC
>ULRC01055153.1_pt1 | contig 20321 bp, 17 predicted proteins | sample 1955101 | NCBI WGS metagenome assembly ULRC01 (sample SAMEA4835672, study PRJEB28245) | human gut metagenome | biome: gut microbiome; material: fecal sample | place: Denmark | collected 2008 | reverse complement strand
CGATTTTATACGGTTTACTCCTCAGATTTTTACGTTGAGCCTTTTGTATATTTGTCTTACTCTAAAAAGAGAGAAGAATTATTAGAAGCGTTTTGACATTATCCACAAGTCCAGGAAATCCCCAATTTCACAACGATAACAATGGATAATACAAAGGCGCTCCACGGGCTATTTATATTTGCAGTTCAGAACGAATGTGTACTTATAATAGGCGTGGGGCTTTGTGTATTACTCGGTTATCAAGTATGGGATACTTCTGAACAGGTAATGCTAAAGTTCCCCACGCTTCACTATTATATTAACAGCTTTTGGGGAAGTAAGCTGACAATTGGATTGGTATATGAAAACATTTGTCGTTGTGAACTGTGATTCCTGCTGTAACCGGATTTTTCTCTTTTATGTTTTCTTTATTTTTTGCATTGCTACGTGTTTTGCACAAATTTTGTGCCATTTTTCCGGTCTGATATATTGTCTGAAAAAATTGAGTTATACTGACTATTTGTCATGTTAAATGATTAATTTGAGATAAAAAGGAAAATAATGGATAAGATTACGGAAGAAGTTGTTAATGCGCAGCTTCATGCAGAGATTTGGTCTTCTAGCTTGTATATTGTCTTTCAGTTATATTTTTTTGAACAGAAATTACCGATGTTGGCTTCCTGGCTAGATGTACAAATTCGAAAGAAAGCTGTGCGAATTCGGAAAATATCTGAATTCCTGCTGCTTGGAAAAGCCAATGTGGTGATAAGAGAGCAAGTTTGCAGGGCAGAAGAATGGCAAAGTCCGATGATGGCTTTGAATGCTTTGTTTGCTCATGAACAATATTTTCATCAACAAGTGGCTGATTTTTTGCGCTGGGTTCGTAATACAGATAACCCTTCTTTACAGGAATTGGCCTTGAATTTGTATACGGATGAAGTGCACCTTAGTGATTTTATATTGGAATTATTGCGGATATTGACAAAAGAATGGAGAAGGAGGTTGCCATTTGACTGAGTCGTATTTGCGGGATTAAAAGATAGAATTAAGGTGAAAGGATTTTATTATGTATAAGAAGTAAGTCTGGGACAGATATGGAGAGTTTTGATTTTGAGCAAGAGTTGATAACCCTGCAGGGGAAACTTCGTAATTATGCGTATTTGTTGTTTCCTCAGAAGGAAGATGCAGAGGACTTGTTGCAGGAGACTTTGTTGAAAGCACTTGAAAACCGAGAAAGGTATAATGAAAATGTGAATTTTAAGGGCTGGTTGTATACTATTATGCACAATACGTTTGTGAATATTTGCAAGTCAAAGAAATATTGCTTGTTTCTGAGTATGTCAGATGGAAATTTAGATGCAGATATAGCTCGAACAATGGAGGATTTTGCAACTGATGAATTGAGTTTTGAGGAAGTGGCTCAAATAGTAGATGAACTTCCGGAAAACCTTCGAGTGGTACTTTCGATGAGGTTGAAGGGTTTTAAATACTTTGAAATTGCAGCGCATACCGGAATGCCGCTAGGACTGGTAAAGAGCAGGATTTTCTACGGGAAGAAGAGGCTGAAGGAAATCTTGAGCAGCTTTTAATAAAAAGGCGTATCGATTTTTCGATACGCCTTTTTATTTTGTCTGTTTTCAGGGAATAGACTGAATTACGCGTTTGCACGTTTTTCCTGAATTCTGGCTTTCTTACCGGTAAGTGCACGCAGGTAATACAATTTAGCGCGACGAACTTTACCCACTTTGTTGACAGTGATGCTGTCGATAGCCGGAGATTCCAACGGGAAGATACGTTCAACTCCTACTGTTCCTGACATCTTGCGAACAGTGAAACGTTTCTTTTCACCGTGACCTGAAATTTTGATAACAACACCGCGATACAACTGTACACGTTCCTTGCTACCTTCAACGATACGGTATGCCACTGTAATAGTATCACCAGCTTTGAATGAAGGATGCTGTTTGCCAGTAGCAAATGCTTCTTCAGCAATTTTAATTAAATCCATTTTTTTTGATTAATTAAATTGTTTGATCGTTACAACGCAACATATCAAGTAACTCTTCTTTGACAGCGATTGCGCGAAAGCGGGACAAAAGTAGTGATTTTCCATGAGGTAGCCAAATGTTTCTCTGCTATTTTATTAAAAAATGAGAACGGGATAGCATCGTATTTGCCATTCCTTTGTGAGTTTTTCTTTTTTCGCTACTTTTGACTTCAAATAAATGTGATTTTATGAATTACTTGAAAGTTAGAATTGTAAGAGGAATGGCCATCGGTATGTTTGTCGGTTGGCTGTTAGGCAGTTGTAGTTCCAGCTATTCGCTGGTTGGTGTGGAAGGAGGACGTGTGGCCATTACCCGTCAATACGATAATCACTCAGATGCGGAGGCATTCAAAATATTGCGCCCGTATCAGCAGAAGGTGGATAGCATCATGTCGCCGGTTATCGGACATTCGGCTATGAGTATGAGTGCTTTCCGTCCTGAATCTCCATTGTCGAACCTGATTGCCGATGTGCTTCGTCAGGCTGGAGAAACGGCTGTTGGCAAGCCGGTGGATGTAGCTGTCATGAATATGGGAGGAATCCGGAATGCGATGCCCGAAGGGGAAATTACGTTTGGCACAATATATGAAATTGCACCTTTTGAAAACGCCTTGTGTGTGCTTACCATGGATGGTGCTACGCTCGAAGAACTTTTCAAGCAGATTGCTTCCGTTCACGGTGAAGGACTTAGCGGGGCTACGTTGCAGATTGATGAACAAGGACATTTGCTGGAGGCAAGGGTAAACGGTCGTCCGGTGGAAGCAAAGAAAGTTTATACGGTAGCGACAATCGATTATCTGGCTGAAGGAAACGATAAGATGGAAGCGTTTCGGAATGCACAGTCGAAGTTGTTTCCGAAAGATGCCTTGTTGAGAAGTTTGTTATTGGATTATGTGAAGAAATGTGAGCAGAAAGGACAGTTTGTGTCTTCACAAGTGGAAGGGAGAATAAAAGTGAATGCATCCAATTGAATAGAAAGGGAAAAAATATGAAAAAAATATATTGCTTGTGGCTGATGTGTCTGTTGGCTGGTGTGGTGGCGGCTCAGTCGGTAAAAGAATTGTATATATTTCACACCAACGATATGCATAGCCGTATAGAACCGTTTGCGACTTATTTCCCGGATTCAGTGTTGGCCGGGAAAGCGGGTATGTTACGTCGGGCAACGTTTGTCAAGGAACAACGGAGAGAACATAAGGATTTGTTGCTTTTTGATTCGGGTGACTTTTCACAAGGAAGTCCTTATTATAATATGTTCAAAGGAGAAGTGGAAATCAAGATGATGAATGAAATGGGATATGATGCAGGCACCATTGGCAATCATGAATTTGATTTTGGGCTGGACAACATGGCTCGTTTGTTCAAAATGGCGAAGTTCCCGATAGTTTGTGCCAATTATGATGTAACCGGAACAGTACTCGAAGGATTGGTGAAAGAATATACAATTATCGAGCGGAACGGTATCCGTATCGGAGTCTTTGGACTGGGTGCTGAACTCGACGGACTTGTGGCACATGCTAATTATGGGAATGTGAAGTTTGAAGATCCGGTTTCCGAAGGACAGCGTGTGGCCGATTTGTTGAAGAATCAGGAACATTGTGATTTGGTGATTTGTTTGTCGCATCTGGGCTGGAAGGGAGAACCCTACTCTGACGTGGAACTGGTTGAAAATACTCGTAATATTGATATTGTATTGGGAGGACATTCTCATTCTTTCTTTGACGGCCCCAAGTTTTATAAGAATCTTGACGGGGTGGAAGTGCCTGTACAGCAGATGGGGAAACATGCAGCTTTCGTCGGAAAGATGGTGGTTAAGATGCAGAAAAATTAAAATATATAAAATATGAAGAGACAAGTTTTATGCAGTGTGGTACTGTGTTTGCTGGCCGTAGCGGGGATTTCCGCGCAAGGTCCTGCACTCCTGAACGGGATACGGGACACTGCGGCTTGCCGTAAATGGGTAGACAGGCAGATGGAACGCATGACCCTGAAACAGAAGGTCGGGCAGTTGTTTATCTATACTCTTCAGCCGGTCGTTACTCAGTATAATAAAAATGTGTTGCGTAAGGCAGTTGAAGATTATGCTGTGGGTGGATTGTTGTTTACCGGTGGAGAGGCTCGGAAGCAGGTACAGCTGACCAATTATGCCCAGTCGTATGCTTCTGTACCACTGATGGTGACTTTCGATGGAGAGTGGGGACTGGGAATGCGGTTGAAAGGTACCCCCTCGTTCCCTTACAATCGCGTACTAGGATGCATACAGAATGATTCATTGTTGTATGCCTATGGAAAAGAAGTGGCTCGTCAGTGTCATACAGTAGGAGTACAGGTGAATTTCGCCCCTGTCGCAGACGTAGACAACAATCCTCAGAACCCGGTAATTAATTTTCGCTCGTTCGGTAGTGACCCAAAGCGGGTGGCCGATAAGGTGGTATCCTATACAAGAGGGTTGGAAGAAGGGGGAGTGCTGGCGGTATGCAAACATTTTCCCGGGCATGGAGATACGGAAATCGACTCGCACAAGGCTTTGCCGGAATTGAGTTTCGACCGTTCTCGTTTGGATAGTATCGAACTTTATCCTTTTCGTAAGGCTATAGAGGCTGGCATCGGAGGGGTAATGGTGGGGCACCTTCATGCACCGGTGCTGGGAGAGGAACCTGCGTCTATTTCTCAGCAAGTCATCATGCATACTCTGATAGAGGAATTACGTTTTCAGGGGTTGGTGGTGACCGATGCGTTGGAAATGAAAGGAATTGCAGGACATGACGATGTCTGTGCACTTGCATTGATGGCTGGGAATGATATGCTGCTGGCTCCTCGTAATTTGAAGAAAGAGATTGATGGAGTGATGACAGCTCTAAAAAAAGGAACATTGTCAAAGGAAGAAATTGACAGGAAATGTCGGAAGGTGTTGACTTTTAAGTATGCACTGGGACTTTCAGACTGGCATGATGTGGCAGAAGATGGCATTGAAGAAAAATTGCAGACGCCGGAGTTATCAGAACTTCAGCAAGAATTGGCTAAGGCTGCAGTAACGGTTTTAAAAGATTCTTCCGCCTTGCTCCCGCTCGATTTGTCAGTGTCGGGTACTGTCTTGTTGAGTGTATCTTCTTCTCTTTCGGAAGCTTATCCATTTTATAATCAGTTGCATCAGGGCTTTCCACTCAGCTGGATACATGCCGATGCCGATTCGCTGGAGGTGATTGCTACCCGTTTGCGTCCGGCGCAGCGGATTTTGGTGGCCTTGCATTCGCAAGAGGTAGAACCCTATGCTTCTTTATTGGAAAATCTGGCTGCCGACAAGCCGTTGGCTCTAGTATGTTTTGAAGATATGAAGGTGCTGGAGAAGATTCCAGAAGCGGTCCGTCATGCGTCGACGGTTGTTCTGGCTCATTCCGATGAGGCTTACCTTCAGCGTGAGGTGGCCGACCTGTTTTTAGGTAATGCTTGTGCCAACGGACGTCTTTCCATTCCACTGGCTGGAATGTTCAAGGCAGGCAGTGGGATTACAATCGATCCGGATGCTCCCCGAAAATATTGTCCGGCAGATTTGGGAATGGATGCTTCCATTTTGGCACATATTGACAGCATTGCTGAGGAAGGTATCCGGCTGGGAGCCTATCCAGGTTGCCATGTGATGGTTCTGAGGGAAGGATTGCCCGTGTATAACAAATGTTTTGGATATTATACGTATGAAGGAAAGAATCCGGTCAAGGAAAACAGTTTGTATGACTTGGCTTCACTGACGAAAGTGACAGCTACTCTGCTGGCAGTTATGAAGTTGTATGATGAAGGTAAATTCGGACTTACCGATAGGGTATCTGATTATTTGCCTGTTTTAAAGAAGACGGATAAATCGCGTATTGCGGTGCAAGACTTGCTGTTTCATGAGTCTGGACTTCCTGCTTATCTGCCTTTTTATGAAGAAGCTGTCGACATGAAGTCGTGCAAGGGAGAATTGTTCCGGAAGAAGCCCGATAAGAATCACACTTTGAAATTGGCTGAGAATGTGTATGCTTGCAATGATTTCCGTTATAATCCGGAGTGGGTATCACATACTCCGTCGGCTGAATATTCGCTTCAGGTGGCCGATAGCCGGTTCTTGAAACCGGAGTTTAGCCAGCACGTCATGGAACAGATTGTGAAAGCTCCCCTGAAGGGAAAATCCTATCGTTACAGTTGCTTGAATTTCATGCTTCTCAAAGAGATGGTAGAGAAAATAGCAGGTATGCCGATGGATTCATATCTTGACAGTGTATTTTATACTCCGATGGGATTAAGGCATATAGCTTTCCGTCCTTTGCGCAAGTTCGCGAAACAAGAGATAGTTCCTTCTGTGGAGGAAGATTATCTTCGCGGGGGACCATTACAAGGCTTTGTGCAGGATGAGGCAGCTGCTTTCATGGGAGGGGTTTCCGGAAATGCCGGCTTGTTTGCTACAGCACATGATGTAGCGAAAATTGCGCAGATGTGGCTGGACAAAGGAATCTGTGGAGACCGAAGGTATCTGAGCCGGGCAACTTGTGAACTGTTCATGAGTTTAAAATCACGCAGCAGCCGTCGGGGACTGGGATTTGACAAGCCTGATGTAGACCATCCGGAGAATAGTCCTTGTGCGCCTGAGACTCCTGCTTCTGTGTTTGGACATACTGGATATACGGGTACTTGTGTCTGGGTTGATCCGGAGCATGATTTGATTTTTGTTTTTCTAAGCAACCGTACATATCCTTCTGCCTTTGGACCGAACAATTTGGTTCGCTATAATATCCGGACACGGATACAACAGGCAATGTACCAGTCTTTAATGCGTTGATGTTATTTAGACGGGATATAAATTGGCTAGAAAATGCAAACTGGATGTGACAACTGATTGGAAAAAGATTAACTTTGCACTATCAAATTAGGACTAATAATAACTTAACTTTTTTACAACAATGGCTTACGTAATTAGTGACGATTGTATCGCTTGCGGTACTTGTATCGATGAATGCCCGGTAGGAGCAATCTCAGAAGGTGATAAATATTCAATCAATCCGGACGCTTGCACAGAATGTGGAACTTGTGCTGACGTTTGTCCTTCTGAAGCAATTCACCTGGGATAATCGCATCGTCTGTATGACACACAATAAGGGAACTCTTTTCGGGTTCCCTTATTTTTTTTGTGGTTTTGAGAAGACATTTGAAGACTTTTGATACCTGTGAAAAAACGTAAGGGCGTTCGGGGTAAAACGCTTCGACGTTTGATTCAAAACGTCAAAGCGTTTTAGATCAAACGTCGAAGCGTTTCCTTTCAAATGTCAAAGCGTTTTACTTGAAACGCTTAGGCGTTTTGGAGGGCATAAAAAAACAGCTCTGGAAATCTTTCCCCAGAGCTGTTTTGTCATATTATTCTGACGATGTTATTTCAGGCGGGCCAAAGTTTCCTTGATGCGACGCATAGATTCCACGATGTTTTCGTCGGAAGTGGCGTAGCTCATACGGATGCATTCAGGCGCTCCGAAAGAAGTACCGCCTACGCAAGCCACGTGGCCTACTTCCAGCAGGTACATAGCCAAGTCATCGGCATTGTTGATTACGCGGTCGCCGTCTTTCTTTCCGAAGAAAGAATCACATTTCGGGAATAGGTAGAAGGCTCCCTGCGGTACGTTCACTTCGAATCCCGGGATTTCTTTTGCCAGTTTCACAATCAGGTCGCGGCGGCGTTCGAATGCCTTGCGCATTTCTTCTACCGGAGCCTGTGTGCCTGTGTAAGCAGCTTCAGCGGCTTTCTGTGATACAGAGCAAGGTCCTGAAGTGTACTGTCCCTGCAATTTGTTCACACCTTTTACAATCCATTCCGGACCAGCGATGAAACCGATACGCCATCCCGTCATAGCGTATGCCTTTGATACACCGTTGACAATGACTACACGGTCTTTGATGTCAGCAAACTGAGCGATGCTTTGGTGTTTGCCGATGTAGTTGATATGTTCGTAGATTTCGTCGGCAATGACGATGACACGTTCGTGTTTAGCGATGACTTCTGCCAGTCCTTTCAGTTCTTCCTTTGAATAGACAGAACCTGTCGGGTTAGACGGAGAGCAAAGAATCAGGGCACGGGTCTTGGGAGTGATGGCAGCTTCCAACTGAGCCGGGGTAATCTTGAAGTCTTGTTCGATGCCTGCACGAACGATGATCGGAGTACCTTCTGCCAGTTTCACCATTTCCGGATAGCTTACCCAGAAAGGAGCCGGAACAATCACCTCGTCACCTTTGTTGACCAGTGCCAGGATGGTGTTGCAGACAGACTGCTTGGCACCGTTTGCACAGCTGATTTGAGCGGCGGTGTATTCCAGACCGTTTTCATTTTTCAGTTTTGCCACGATGGCGTTGCGCAGTGCCGGATAGCCGGCTACGGGTGAATAACGAGAGTAGTTTTCGTTAATGGCCTTTTTGGCAGCTTCTTTGATGTGGTCAGGAGTGTTGAAATCCGGTTCTCCCACACTCAGGTTGATGACGTCAACCCCCTGAGCTTTAAGTTCACTACTTTTCTGTGACATAGCCAGTGTAGCCGAAGGCGATAGGCTGTTCAAACGATCTGAAAGTTGGTTCATGTTATTGTGTTATTAAAGTTGGAAATTCTTTGCAAAAGAAGCTAATTTCTTCCACATATAAAAGAAATTAGCTTCGAAAAAGGTTTATTTTCTGTCTCCAAGTATCCGGAGGAGATAAATGAACAAGTTGATGAAGTCAAGATACAGGGTCAAGGCTCCCATCAGGGCTATCTTCTGTGTGGTTTCGTTGACTTCAATGTCATCGTGCGACAGGAGTTGTTTGATTTTCTGTGAATCGTAGGCTGTAAGTCCCACAAAGAGCAGCACACCGATGTAGGAAATAATCATGTCCATCATCGTGTTGTGCAGGAATATGTTCACCAGTGAGGCGATAATCAGTCCGATTACTCCCATCAGGCAGAGACTGCCGATACGGGTAAGGTCTTTCTTGGTGATATAGCCGTATAAAGCCGTTACTCCGAACGTTCCAGCTGTCACAAAGAAGGTAGTGGCAATGGAACTGAGGGTATAAATCAGGAAGAGCACGGACATTGTGACCCCGTTCAGTACCGAATAGGCGATGAACAGAAGGGTGGCCGTGGTGAAGCTGATTTTATGTATGCGGGCAGAAAGATACATCACCAGGGCTACTTCGGCAATCAGTAAGCCCCAGAACAAGATGGAATTCTGCATCATGGCCTCAATGAGGGTGTACGATTTGGCCACATACATGGCTACAAAGCCCGTGATGACCAGCGCCAGCGTCATCCAAATGTATACACTGCGAAACAAAGCCGTTTGTGCGGCTTTGCTGGCAAAGCTTTTTACTAAATTGTTTGTTTCCATAGGTCTTGATTATTTATTGAAATGTAGGGTATGTCCCATTCTGTCTTTTTTGGTGCGCAGGTAGCGCTCATTGTACTTGTTGGGAGTGACTTCGATAGGCACGTTTTCCACGATTTCCAGTCCGTAAGCTTCCAGTCCCACACGTTTCACCGGGTTGTTGGTGAGCAGACGCATTTTGTGGATACCGATTTCACGCAGAATCTGGGCACCTACTCCGTAGTCACGTTCGTCGGCCTGATGTCCCAGACAAAGATTGGCATCTACCGTGTCCATGCCTTCTTCCTGCAGCTTGTAGGCTTTCATTTTTTCCATGAGGCCGATGCCGCGTCCTTCCTGGTTCAGGTAGATGATGGCTCCCTTTCCTTCTTTCTCGATTTGCTGCATGGCCTTGTGCAACTGTTCTCCGCAGTCGCAGCGCATGGAGCCGAAGATGTCGCCGGTAGCGCAAGATGAGTGTACACGTACCAGTATCGGCTCGTTTTCAGAGAAAGTACCTTTAATCAGGGCCACATGTTCCAGCCCGTTGCTTTTCTGGCGGAAAGGAATCAGACGGAAGTGGCCGTATTCGGTCGGCATGTCTACTTCCACTCCTTTTTCTACCAGTGACTCCTGTTTCAGGCGGTAAGCAATGAGGTCGGCAATGGAAATCAGCTTGAAGCCGTATTCGTCGGCCATCTTCTTCAATTCCGGCAGACGGGCCATTGTACCGTCTTCGTTCATCACTTCCATCAGAGCTGCGGCAGGATAGAGTCCGGCCAGTCGGGCCATATCCACACAGGCTTCCGTATGTCCGGCACGGCGGAGTACACCTTTGTCTTGTGCGTACAGTGGGTTCACGTGTCCCGGACGTCCGAAGGTTTCCGGTTTGGAAGTCGGGTCGGCCAGCGCACGGATGGTAGCTGCACGGTCGGCAGCCGATACGCCGGTGGTACATCCTTCCAGTTTGTCGATGGTCACGGTGAACGGTGTGCCCAACACCGAAGTGTTGTTAGCCACCTGATGCGGCAAATCCAGTTCTTCACAGCGGGATATGGTGATAGGGGCGCAAAGTACACCTCTTGCATGTTTCAGCATGAAATTTACTTTTTCCGGGGTAATCAGTTCTGCAGCCACTACCAGGTCGCCTTCATTTTCGCGGTCTTCGTCGTCTACGATGATGACGAATTCTCCTTTGCGGAAATCTTCGATTGCCTCTTCAATTGTATTCAGTTTGATTTTCTCCATAATGATATGATAGTTTAGAATGATTTCTTGATTCTTTCTTGTATGTCACGGTTGGTTTTGACAATGGTTTTTAAATCTTTGTCCAGACGCACACGGTAACGCCAGATATTCAGCCAAATAAGTATTCCGGCAGGAACAATGATGCCAATCAGGAGGTTGAGCCAGCGGTTGTCCGATACGCTCTTGTGAGCCTTTATCGATAAGAACGGATAATTGTTCAATAAGTTCAGCAATACGCTGTCTTTTGTATTGGACAGTTCTTCAATCAGGCCTTCCATTTGTTGGCTGATTTCTTTGATGGCATCGTCGTGCTTGTTGTTGGTAAATATCTGATAATAGTTTGGTGGCCCCAGCAGTTTGTGAGTCTTTTCGTAAGCTTCACATTCTTGGCAGAGTGTGTCCAAATCGTGGCTGATTCTATTATAGTCTGGTGTATGGATAATGACTTCTTTTTTGAATATATGACGTGAAACTCTGATGCCCAGTATCTTCCGGAAGAAGGCTGCATATACATCAATATTGAATACCACAGAATCTTTGTTGGATTTGTAGGTCAGGAATCCACCCAGTGGAGCCAGGATGATTGTACTCATCCATGTTCCCAGTACGATGTTCATTTCTCCACTTTTAGCCACTCGGGTCGCTCCGGAGTCTATGATGTAGTAGAGCACGAAAATCAATACAGAGATTACGACCGGCATACCCAGTCCTCCTTTTCGGATGATGGCCCCCAGTGGGGCACCGATAAAGAAGAAGATGATACAAGCCAGTGACAAGGTAATTTTTTTATGCCAGTCTGACTGATGGCGGCGGATGTTATTGTCTGCATCTCTTGTCATATAACTTTTCATGCTCCAGTCTGAAATGAGGGAGGAAAGTCGCATTTCGGTTGTGTTGAGTGCTTTTAAGCGTTGGGCAGCCGTCATGCCGTTGAGAATGCTGTCTGTATTGATGATGGTCAGATGCTCTTGCTTGATTTTTGTGGAATCATTTTTTGAGAGTATCGGTTTCCGATAAGTTGTTTTCATGGCATCTGAATACATGGCCTGTCCTACGCTGTCGGCGTACATGTTCAACGAGTCGATAGCCAATGAAATTTCACGCATGTTTTTAATGTCTGAACGCTGGTTCAGGAAGTTTCCGTCTACCATTTCAAAATTGGTATCAAAAGCAATCAAGGTATGTTTTTCCTTGAATGTTTCTCGACGGTAGGGTACATTGCGCGAAATGACCGACTGCGATTTCAGGTTCTCGAACTGTTCACCATTGTACAGATGCAGATACAAATGTTTTTTGTCGGCAGTCAGTTCCAGTTTACCTTCTGCAGCCCAGATGATATGGGCATTTTCGAATCCATCAGAGAAATTATAGATAAGTACATCTTGCAGAATACCTGTATCCCGGTCTTTTTTCTTGACATAGATATTATATCCTTCGATGTCGCTGTAGAACACTCCTTCAGGGATATCTACTTCCGGTGATTTCTGCTTCATGGAAACAAGCAGCGTCCAAAGTTCCTTTTGTGCTTTAGGCCCGATTACATTCTGAAAAAAAAAGGACATGACCCCTAGAAAGGTACAGAAAAGTACTACTGGGCGAATAATGCGCAACAAGGGAATACCTGCTGCCTTCATGGACAACAGTTCATATCGTTCTCCAAAGTTTCCGAAAGTCATCAGGGCAGCCAGAAGAATAGCCAATGGAAGGGACAACGGAATCAGCGTCAGTGCCGATAGAAAGAAGAACTGGGCAAGGACACTCATTTCCAGCCCCTTTCCTACCAGTTCGTCGACATATCTCCATAAAAACTGCATCATGAAGATGAAGAGGCAGATAAAGAATGTCCCCGAAAAGAGCAGTAGAAAACTCTTTAAGACGAATATATCAAGTTTTTTTATGCGTAGCATTCCGTTTCCTATATTATCAGCATGCAAAAGTAGCACAAAAAACGGACAGCAAAGTAAAGTTTTGTATATTTTATAGATTTATACCCCGAAAACTCTTTTTAGAGTTTCAATTTGCGAGTCCCAGAGGCTGCGTGTGTCATCTTCTTCACCCGGTTCCACAAAGTCTGTGATTTCCAGGCTATGGTCGGTAGTCAGTTCATTATAGTGTATTTTCATTTCAAAATAGCTTTTGGATTCTTCGTCGTCCAGCCAGTGAAAGCGGATGAAAAATTCTGGTCGGCTGTTGACCACAATGGCCTGGCGGGTTTCAGTTTTTCCCCAGCGGAACGTATAAGTTTTGCCATCTTTGGTGACCTGATCGGCAAACCAGCGTTGCAGACCGGCAGTTGTACTGATGGCATTCCATATAATGATACTCGAAGATGGGTTTAGTGGATATTCAATTTGTGTTTTTCTTTTCATGACGTTTCTAGTGTTTTTATTTGTATTTTTCAGCAACGGCGGCAAATTAAAGTATTTTTTTGTTCACTCCATAATGATTGGAGGATTTTTTTTGTGGCCTTGCTTTGATTTAGGTCATTCAGGTAGCAGGAGAAGAAGTGTATGGTTTGTTATCTTGGATGTGTAACCTTTCTTATTTTGAGTTTTTGCGGGAAAAAGCATAAAAAAGAGACGATAAATTTGCGCAATTCAAAAACTTGCTCTATCTTTGCACCCGCAATCACGAAATGATGGCGGGATAGCTCAGCTGGTTAGAGCGCATGATTCATAATCATGAGGTCCCCGGTTCAATCCCGGGTCCCGCTACGAAGAATGATTTAGCCGTTGGGTGGCTTCCACGCCTGGCGGTTTTTTTAATGGAATGGCGGGATAGCTCAGCAGGTTAGAGCGCATGATTCATAATCATGAGGTCCCCGGTTCAATCCCGGGTCCCGCTACAAAAAAGCATCCAGAAAATCTGGATGCTTTTTTTATTTTTACCTTTTTATTTCTTTCGGTTTTTCCATAAACGTGTCATATCTTCTAATGTTTTACCTTTAGTTTCAGGAACCAGCCGCCATACAAAGATTGCTGCGAGGATGCAGATTATTCCGTATAGTCCATACACAAACATGTGTCCGAATTTATCTCCCATGTCTCCGGCACTCATGTTATACATGGGCAGGAAGGTGGAGGAGACAATGAAGTTGAATATCCATTGGAAGGCTACGGCGATGGCTACGGCAGCTCCACGAATGGTATTGGGGAAGATTTCAGCAATAAGTACCCAGCAGATAGGTCCCCAGCTGAACATAAACGAGGCACTGTAGACCATGATGCTGATAACTGGTATCATGGGGGATAGTCCTGTAGCCGCGTTGCTGAAAGCCACTCCGAAGGCACCTGCTGCCATGCCGATGGAACCATAAATCAGTAGTGGCTTGCGTCCCCATTTTTCTACCGTAAAGACGGCTAACAGTGTGAACAGGATGTTGACAATTCCCATGAATACAGTTTGTACCATTGGGTTACCCATGCCCATACTTTCGAAAATACGCGGAGCGAAATAGAGTACGGCGTTGATGCCTACTGCTTGTTGGAATACGCTCAGCATGATGCCGATGAAGATGACCATCCAGCCGTAAGTGAAAAGTTTTTCAGTTTTTTCATTCGCTGTGGCTTTGATGTCATTGAGAATCGCTTTGGCTTGTGTCAGTCCGTTGATGCGGCTTAGTACGAACAGGGCTCTTTTATCTCGTCCGGTCATGGCCAGGTAGCGAGGAGTCTCGGGTACGAATAATACCAGAAGAGTGAATAAACCGGCAGGTACGGCTTCACTGACAAACATCAGACGCCATCCGGTTTCAATACTCCAGGCTGCAGCCTCTGGATTCATGATGCGGTTCACGCCGTCTACGATTTCGACTACCGGGTTCAGATGGTCGCCTAAGATGAGGAAGTTGACGAAATAGACTACCAGCTGGCCGAAGATGATGGCAAACTGGTTCCAGGAAACTAATGTTCCTCGGATGTTACTTGGCGCAATTTCGGCAATATACATCGGGCAGATGGCCGAAGCCAATCCTACACCTATTCCTCCAACTACACGATAAAAGTTGAATGCTACCAACAAAGAGTAGGAAGGGTCTCCGTAGGGAAATATAAGAAATTCCGGATAGTATGAGCCCAAGGCGGACAGGAAAAACATCACTCCCGCAGCCAGCAAAGACAGCTTTCTTCCAAAACGGGATGCAAAATAGCCGGAAAGCGCACTGCCGAGAATACAGCCCAATAGAGCACTTGAGGAAGTGATTCCGTGCCAGGTATCGGTATAGATGAAATCGTCTGCTCTAATGAAGAAAGCCTGGAGGCCTTTTTCTGCTCCAGAAATGACAGCCGTATCATAACCGAACAGTAGCCCTCCGAGAACGGCTACAAGTACGATGGAAAACAGATAGGCTCTGCTTCCTTTTTCTGTGTAATTCATAATGAATAAGTTTTTAGGGAAAACAAAACCGGCATACCCAGTCGGGGGGAAGATAAACTTCACCGACGGGCATGCCGGTTGAGCGCTAAATTTTTAGCTCATTAGCAATACATGTTTACAATAGCTTCGTACAATTCTTGTTTTCCGCTGGTCTGTTTCGGTTCGCCTGCGGTCTTTGCGTATGCTACAACATCTTCCAGAGTCAGCTTGCCTTCTTCAAAGTCTTTTCCTTTTCCGCTGTCAAATGAAGCGTAACGTTCAGCAAACATTTTCTTGTAAGGAGATTCTTCGAGCAGACGGGCTGCATTTTCCAATGCACGGGCCATGGCATCCATTCCGGCGATGTGTGCGATGAAGATGTCTTCCAGGTCGGTAGAGTTACGGCGTGTCTTGGCATCGAAGTTGGTACCGCCGTTGCCCAGACCACCGCCACGGATAATCTGCATCATGGCCTGAATCAGTTCATAATTGTCGATAGGGAACTGGTCGGTATCCCATCCGTTTTGATAGTCACCGCGGTTGGCGTCGATAGAACCCAGCATGCCGTTGTCGACAGCAACAGCCAGTTCGTGTTCAAAGGTATGACCGGCCAGTGTGGCGTGGTTTACTTCAATGTTTACTTTGAAGTCTTTGTCCAATCCGTGTGCTCTCAAGAAGCCGATTACGGTTTCTGTATCTACATCATACTGGTGTTTAGTCGGTTCCATCGGTTTGGGTTCAACCAGGAAAGTTCCTTTGAAGCCTTTGGCACGGGCGTAGTCACGAGCCATTTTCAGCATCTGTGCCAGGTGTTCCTTTTCACGTTTCTGGTCGGTGTTCAGCAGTGACATGTAACCTTCACGTCCACCCCAGAATACATAGTTTGTACCACCCAGTTCGATGGTTGCATCGATGGCATTTTTAATCTGTACGGCGGCACGGGCTACTACGTCGAAATCAGGATTGGTAGCTGCACCGTTCATGTAACGTGCGTGACCGAATACGTTGGCAGTACCCCACAACAGTTTGATACCTGTTTCTTCCTGTTTTTTCTTGAGATAAGCAACGACTTCTTTCAGGTTTGCTTCGTATTCTTCGATGGTAGCAGCTTCGTCGCACAAGTCTACATCGTGGAAGCAGTAGTATTCGATACCGATTTTCTGCATGAATTCAAAACCTGCATCAGCCTTGTCTTTTGCAGCCTGTACTTTGTCAGGATTTCCTTTCCAAGGGAAGGTTTTTGTACCGCCACCAAATTGGTCGCCGCCTTCAGCACACAAGGTATGCCACCAAGCCATAGCAAACTTCAACCATTCTTTCATTGGTTTGCCCATGATGATTTTGTTTGCATCATAATAACGGAAAGCCATCGGGTTTTTGCTTTCTACACCTTCAAATTTGATTTTTCCGATACCCGGAAAGTACTCTTTTGTTGCCATAATATTTTCGTTTAAAAGTTAATGGATGATTTTATTTTTTGTTGATTTTTCGAGACATTCTTTCCAACGTGCGTATGCGTCGGCGTAGGCTGCTTCATCGGATGCTTTCGGCTCGATGACGGCCAGTTTGTCGAGAGTAGCAAAAGCCTCTACGTGGTCGCGGTAGATGCCTGCTCCCATACCTGCTCCTTTGGCTGCTCCTACGGAACCGTCTGTGTCATACAGTTCAATGGTGGCTCCGGTTACTCCGGCCAGGGTGTCACGGAAGAGCGGGCTCAGGAACATATTCGCATGTCCTGCGTGAATCTTTTTCACATCCATGCCCATGCCTTTCATGATATCGATGCCATAACGGAAGGAGAACACAATTCCTTCTTGTGCGGCACGCAGCAGGTGGCTGCGGTTGTGCAGGTTGAAGTTGATACCTTGGATGGAACAGCCTGTTTCCTGATTCTGCAACATGCGTTCTGCACCGTTTCCAAACGGAAGGATACTGATACCGTCTGCACCGATAGGGGCTTGTGCAGCCACTTCGTTCATTTCTGCATAGTTCAGGTCGGAAGCGAGCGTACGCTTCATCCAGGAGTTCAGGATGCCTGTGCCGTTGATGCAGAGCAGGACGCCCAAACGGGTTTGTGAAGCGGTGTGATTGACGTGTGCAAAGGTATTGACACGTGATTGTGGGTCGTAGTTTACGCTGCCGTTCACACCATATACCACTCCGGATGTGCCCGCGGTAGAAGCTATCTCTCCCGGGTTGAACACGTTCAGTGACAGGGCGTTGTTAGGCTGGTCTCCCGCACGGTAGGTTACGGGAGTGCCTGCTTTCAGTCCCAGTTCAGCTGCTACCTTTTCGGTCAGTTTTCCTTGTTCGGAGAAGGTCGGGCGGATATCGGCCAAAAGGGAAGCATCAATACCGTAATAATTCAGCAAGAAATCGGCTACCTTGTTTTCTTTAAAATCCCAGAACATACCTTCCGACAATCCAGAGACAGTGGTACAAATTTCTCCGGTCAGGCGCATGGCGATGTAGTCGCCCGGAAGCATTACTTTATAGATTTTTGCATATATGTCAGGTTCGTTTTCTTTGACCCATGCCAGTTTGGAGGCCGTGAAATTACCCGGTGAGTTGAGCAGGTGAGAAAGGCACTGTGCTTCTCCTAACTCCTGAAAGGCTTTCTGTCCGTAAGGTACAGCTCTGGAGTCACACCAGATGATAGAAGGGCGGAGCACTTGTTGGTTCTTGTCCACACAAACCAGTCCATGCATCTGGTAAGAAATACCGATGGCTTTGATTTCTTCTGATTTGGCTCCTGAAGTGGCCAGTACAGCCTGCGTGGACAGTTTCAGATTTTCCCACCAGCTTTGTGGGTCTTGTTCAGCCCATCCTTGTTTCACGGCGAGGATGGGTGCTTCTGTCTTCGGGAAAAAGGCGGATGCTGCACATTTTCCAGTTTCTACATTGACCAGACTCGCCTTGACCGACGAGCTTCCTATGTCATAACCTAATAAATACATGTTTATATTGTTTTTTGATTATCTTCTTGTCTTGTTGTAGATTTTCCGGTCAAAGCGGTAATACCGTGCGGCACGATGAGATACTCCTTGTTCATATTCCTCCAAAGGTACGATGTATTCCATCATGGAAATCTTTTTGTGGAAGTTTCGCACATCCAGTTGTTTTCCGTATACCACTTCGTAGAGCATACGTAATTGCAAGGCTGTGAATTTTCTTGGCAGCAGCTCAAAAATGCACGATGGATTGAATTCTATGTGCTGACGGATGAGCCTCATAGCTTCTGCGATTATCAGGTTATGGTCAAACGCCAGATCTTTTACTTCTTCGAGCGCTACCCATTCAGCTTTGTATTCATCCAAATTTTTATTTAATGCCTTGTCTATTTTTACTAAAGCAAGATAGGCTATAGTGACAATTCGTTCTACCTTGGCTTTTTCCGCTCTTTCCAGCCAATGTACATCTTTCGGGTTCTTGGTACGGTCTTTAGAACCGAAAGCCTTGAATTGCATCAGATCTACATTTTTTAGGCCAGTCAAATCCTGAAGTACCCGTTTGGCCGCATCGTCCAAGTCTTCATCCATATAGATAAGGCTTCCTGGGAGCTTCATGTCGTGGAAAACTTCTCCACTTTCTTCTCCCATACGTTTGACGAGTAGCACTTTTAATTTCTCTCCGTCGAATCCGATGACTACGCAATCTACTGAGATGTGGTTGTTGGCCAATTGTCTTGTGTATTCCATAAGCATTTTTCTGTCTACTTTGCAAAGAACGTCTTTTTAATTGAATTATGCAATAGGAAAATCCTAATTGTAAAAGCTTATTGTTCAATGGAATAAATATCTTCTTTCGTACAATATCATGATTTGTTGTTTTTGTATCTCATACAATATGTATTCGGGGTGATTTTCCTTTTGGATTTTTTTTTAATCATGGTAGAATTGAAGTAACGAATATTCAAGGATTTAAGTCGTGTGAATGAAGCAACGAGGATAGGTTATTTATTGTATTTTACGTCTGAGGAATTTTATAGGGTTGCTGTCGGGGAAATAGTGGGGGATAATGGTAATTTTCTTTATGTGTTAAAAATCTAAAAGAGAAAAAATGTACCTTTGCATTGTTTTTTAGAGGAAATAATTATGGAGAATTCAATGAAATTAATCATGTTGGGTACGGGAAATGCTGCCGTAGTGAACTGTTACAATACGTGTTTCGCACTTTGTCGAGGAGAAAATTTTTTTCTGGTGGATGCGGGAGGAGGCAACGGTATCTTGCAGCAGCTTCAGAAAGCCCATATACCTTTGAATGGGATTCATGAGATTTTTGTAACGCATGCCCATACCGATCATATTTTAGGGGTGATTTGGATGATTCGTGTGGTGGCGCAGGCTATGCAGAAAGGAGAATATGAAGGAACGTTGCGTGTGTACGGCCATGACAAGGTGGTGAAGGTGCTCGACTGGATTTGTCGGATGACTTTACCGAAAAAGATTGTAGTCCGCTTGGGAGAGGACATTCTGTTGTGTGAAGTAGAGAATGGAGGAAAATTTCAGGCCATTGGTCTGGAGGTAGAATGCTTTGATATTGCTTCTACAAAAGAAAAGCAGTTTGGTTTTCGTACTTGTTTGCCCGACGGACAGTCGCTGGTCTGTCTGGGCGACGAACCCTACAATGAATGTAACCGGCATTATGTCGAAGAAGCCGACTGGTTGTTGTGTGAGGCCTTCTGTTTGTATGAAGACCGGGAGCGTTTTAAGCCTTACGAGAAACATCACAGCACGGCACTTGATGCCGGACGGCTGGCAGCCCAACTGGGTGTGAAAAAACTGCTGTTGTATCATACGGAGGATAAAACGCTTGCTACTCGAAAAGAACGTTATACGGCAGAAGCTGCTTCACAGTTTAGCGGGAAGGTATATGTGCCGGATGATTTAGAGGAGATTATATTATAGGGCAGTAAGAGAGTGTTGTTTGTTTGAGGGCAATTACTGCGGAATAGTAAGCGAGTTTTTGTGGGGATATTCAGTAAATGTCCCCCAAAAATAAAATGGCATATGAAGTGATTATGGTCTATCATTTTCATATGCCATTTTTATTGTCATTTTTTCGTGTATTCTCACATAATTCTATCCGACAGGACATAACACTCCTGAAGAAGCCAAATGACCTCTTCTTATTCTGTCAGTAAAATCATATCATGCCGCTTTAACTGTCCTGTTCCTGATCCTGTCAATCATCAGTACGGCATTTGCCGTATGTATTCCGAAGAAAATCCACAGGATTTCCGTCTTCCTGTTCCGTGCCCTTATCCTCGAGAGCGAGTAATGCTGCTTCTGTGTGCCGAAGCTGCCTTCAAGCCGGGTGGCCCTCTCCCTTGAAAGTTC
>ULRC01044630.1_pt1 | contig 20642 bp, 20 predicted proteins | sample 1955101 | NCBI WGS metagenome assembly ULRC01 (sample SAMEA4835672, study PRJEB28245) | human gut metagenome | biome: gut microbiome; material: fecal sample | place: Denmark | collected 2008 | reverse complement strand
CGCGGCGCATCTTGGTGCATTTTTATCTGGAAATAGTATAAGACAATCAAAATAAGCACCTTGATGCATTCAGCTGCAATCAAGGTGCTTTCTTTTACAAACTATCTTACGAACTGCTCTTCGCTGCCGCGGTGGATGATGAGGTGCCACTCCTTTGTCGCTTTTGTTTCCCAGCGGAAACCAGCGCCAATTTGCGTCACGCGGTAGAATGTGCCGTCGGCAAGCGTGCATTCAGTCGTGAAATCCGGCTGAAACCAGTGCAGGACGACCCGGTCGGCATCGTCGGCGTCGGTGGTGCGGTCGTTCACGCCGACGGGGAACAGCGCGTTTTCGCGAATCAGCACGGGCAGGGCATTGTAGCCGCGAATCTGGCGGCAGCGCCCTGTCCAGCACAGACCGGACAGCTCCGCCCACAGCCCGTCTGGGAGCGAGGCATCAATCGTGCCTTCGTCGGACAGACGCAGCACAAGCAGGTCATCCCCGATGCGAATGCCGCCGTCCAGCGGCACAATCGCGCGTCCGGGGCGCAGGTATGGCAGAAACGATAATTGCAGGCAGGTGTATTTGCGGATGACGTTGCCCGGCTGCGCGTCGCCGGAAAGGTGACGCAGGAGCAAATCCGCCGGAAGCGGCTGAGCGGGTTGCATCAGCGCATACGCCGCGCGGAAGAGGAATGCGGCACGGGTGTCCGGACAGTCCGCAAACAGCGGCGCGGGGGCGTCCGTGAAGCCGGAGAAGGGAATTTCCTGCGCGGACAGCAGGGACGAAATCGACTGACGCAGGGCAGAATCCTGCGACGGGTCAGAGACAATCAGACCGAAGTGCTTCATTTCATATCCTCCAAAATGCGGCGGAGCGCGCGGACTTCCCGGCGGCGCAGGCGTTTTCCGCGGTGCAGGATGTACCAGCGCAGACGGAAGCGGTTTCGCCGGGTGAACACGGGGGTGACGCGGCGGCGGTGGAAGCGGTCGGACAGGCGGACAATTGTGCCCTCGCGGATGAACAGCACGCACCCCTTGACCGGGCAGGGGACACCCGCCTCCGCCAAAGCGCGGGCAAGCGTCTGCGCGTGGGTCGTCACCTGCATGGCGGGGTTGTAGAATGTCAGCTCTGTGCCGTTTTTGCGGGTGAGCAGCAAATCGTGGTCGGACAAATCGCCCGTGACCGTCCCAGCGTGATTTTTCACCTCGATGACCGTTGCCCCGCGGCGGCACAGCGCCACCAAATCGCATTCGCTGCGATTCCCCGCGTGGACGATGCGGTTCGGATACAGGTGGACGCGCCCCGGCAGTCGGCTGAGCAGCGCGCGGGCGTCCTCTTCTCCGCGGATGCCGGAGGAAACGAGCGTCGCCGCGTACTTCGCGCCGCGCGCCCGCCGTTTGAGGTGCAGGGAAATCAGCACGGGCAGGGAAATCATCAGCAGCATCAGCACCAGCAGCATCCAGCCCTGCGTCTGCGCGTCGAAGCGCACCCCCAGCATCTCCTTCAGCGGCGGAAACCACCACGGCGCACTGGCAGCGCAAATCCCCCAGCAGACAGGCGGCACAATCACTGCGCGGAATGCCAAGCGCTTCTGTCGGCGGCGGAGAGCTTGCAGTTTTTGCGTCTGCCCTTCGCTGCCGGAATGGAAAGTTGCCATAAACAGCTCCTGTTCGTATGTGTTCGGGTTCGATTCATAGAATACGACGCGAAAGGGGCAAAATCCTGCCGAATGCAATTGACATTTTGGCGGTGGACTGGTATAATTGCGTTGTCATTGGGCGATGAAGGACAGGGCGAACAGGACAGCGGCTGTCAGAGAGGGAGTCATCGGCTGAAAGCTCCCGCCGAAAACCGTTCGCCGGACAATCCGGAGCTTCCCGGCGAGAGCCGGGCGCGTTCCTCGCGTGACAGGGGAGAATGAGGCGCGGGTTTTTCCTGCGCGAAAATGGGTGGTACCGCGAATTTTTTCGCCCCATGCAGCATTTGACGGCTGGTATGGGGCTTTTTGTGTCCTGTATCACCCAAACAAAAGGAGGAATACCATCAATGCTGACGCAAGCACCCCGCGGCACAAAGGATGTGCTGCCGGCTGATTCCTACCGTTGGCAGTACGTTGAGAGCAAGATGCGCCAAACGGCGGCGGAAGCGGGTTTCCGCGAAGTCCGCACGCCCGTGTTTGAGCATACTGAGCTGTTTCTGCGCGGCGTGGGCGATACCACGGACATTGTGCAGAAGGAAATGTACACCTTCAAGGACAAGGGCGACCGCTCCATTACGCTCAAACCCGAAGGCACGGCGGGCGCGGCGCGCTGCCTGCTGGAGAATAATCTCTATGCCGACACGCTGCCCTGCAAAATGTACTACCTGAACGCCCCGATTTTCCGCTATGAGGCGCCTCAAAGCGGCCGCCTGCGCGAACATCACCAGTTCGGTCTGGAATGCTTCGGCGCACGGGATGCTTCGGCGGACGCGGAGCTGATTTTGCTGGCGTACCGTCTGCTGAGCGGACTGGGCGTGAAGAACCTGTCCGTCAACATCAACTCCATCGGCTGCCCGAACTGCCGCCCGAAGTACCATGCGACGCTCAAATCGTTCCTGTCCGGGCGCATTGGCGAAATGTGCAGCACCTGCCAGACGCGCTTTGACCGCAACCCCCTGCGCGTGCTGGACTGCAAGGAAAAGCACTGTCAGGAACTTGTAGCGGATGCGCCGTCCATGCTGGATTTGCTCTGCGACGACTGCAAGGCGCACTTTGCCCAGCTGCAGTCCTACCTTGACGCAGCGCACATCCCGTACCAGATTGACCCGCGCATCGTCCGCGGTCTGGATTACTACACCAAGACCGTCTTTGAGCTGATTACCAAGACTGAAAATGGCAACCTGACCGTCTGCGGCGGCGGGCGCTATGACAATCTGGTGGAGCAGCTCGGCGGTCCGTCGCTGCACGCGGTGGGCTTCGGCATGGGCATCGAGCGCGTGCTGATGCTGCTGGACAGCGAAGGCGTGGTCATCCCGAAGCCGACGCTCTACGATGTGTTCGTCACCTACATGGGCGCGCATCAGGTGGAAGCGTTCTCGCTGGTGCAGAAACTGCGCGACGCGGGCTTCAAGGCGGATATGGATCATACCGGACGTAGCCTGAAGGCACAGTTCAAGTATGCCAACAAGATGGGCGCAACGCTGACGGCGACGCTGGGCGACGAGGAAATCGCCAGCGGCGTGGTGAAGGTCAAGAACATGGCGACGAAGGAAGAGCAGTCCATCGCGCTGGATAATATCGCCGACGGCATCCGCAATATGCTCGCTTCCTCCAATTAACACGCGGAAATTGCATGAAAGTGCAACCAACTCAATCGCGGAAAAGGGAGTCCAGAGGGTCGAAGACCCTTTGGCAGGTCAAGGGCAGCGCCCTTGCGTCTCCCCCAATCAACACGCGGAAGAAGTAAGAAAAAGTCACCAACTCAATCGCGCGAACGGGAGTCCAGAGGGTCGAAGACCCTTTGGCGGGGTCGAGGGGCAGCGCCCCTCGCGTCTCCCTTTCGCTACTAAGAAAGGAGCTGCAAATATGCAGAACCGTACCCATACATGCGACGAACTGCGGCTGTCGGACGCGGGTAAGCGCGTACAGCTGTCCGGCTGGATGGATAGCGTGCGCATCGTCAGCGCGAACCTCGCGTTCGTCATCCTGCGCGATTTCTATGGCACGACGCAGGTCGTTATTGATGATGAGGAGCAGATGAAAATCATCCGCAGCCTCAACAAGGAGAGCGTCATCTCCGTGACCGGCATCGTGCGTGAGCGCGACAACAAGAATCCGAAAATTCCCACGGGCGACATTGAAGTCGAGCCGGAGAAAATCGACGTGCTGGGGCGCTGCCGCTACAATGAGCTGCCGTTCCAGATTAACCGCTCCCGCGAGGCGGACGAGAGCATCCGCCTGAAGTACCGCTATCTCGACCTGCGCAACCCCGATGTGAAGAAGAACATCGTCATGCGCTGCAACGTCGTCACCGCCCTGCGTCAGGCGATGAACGAGCACGGCTTCCTTGAAATCACCACGCCTATCCTGACGGCTTCGTCCCCTGAGGGCGCGCGCGATTACCTCGTTCCGGCGCGCAAGCATCCGGGCATGTTCTACGCCCTGCCGCAGGCGCCCCAGCAGTTCAAGCAGCTGCTGATGACCTCCGGCTTCGACCGCTACTTCCAGATTGCCCCCTGCTTCCGCGACGAAGATGCGCGCGGCGACCGCAGCCCAGGCGAGTTCTATCAGCTGGATATGGAAATGGCGTTCGCGACGCAGGAGGACGTGTTCAGCGTCCTTGAAGACGTGCTGCCGCCCATTTTCGCCAAGTACGGCACATACAACACCGCGTCCAGCGCGCCCTTCAAGCGCATTGCCTACAACGACGCGATGGAGCGCTACGGCTCGGACAAGCCCGACCTGCGCATTGATCTGGAAGTGCAGGATGTGACCGACCTCATCGGTAGCTGCGGCTTCCAGCCCTTTGAGGGCAACACCGTCAAGGCGGTTGTCGTCAGCGACATGACCGCGACTCGCAAGCAGATTGACAAGCTCTGCGCGGATGTCGAGGTGGTGACGGCGAATAAGGTCTACTGGTTCAAACTCGACGAGAAGGGCGAAATCGCCGGCGGTATTGCGAAGTTCGTCAAGGAGCAGAAGGATGAACTGGTCGAAAAGCTGGGTCTGAAGCCGAACACGTTCGTTGGCCTGACCTGCGGCAAGAAGCTGGCGGCGCAAAAGACCGCGGGCGTGCTGCGCCGTCTGGCCGCTGATCTCTGCCCGGCGCATATCGACCGCGAGAAGTACGAATTCTGCTGGATTGTCGATTTCCCGATGTACGAAATCGGCGAGGAATCCGGCGAACTCGAATTCTGCCATAACCCCTTCTCCATGCCTAACGGCGGGCTGGAGATTCTGCAAAAGGCGGCGGCGGGCGAGGTTGACCCGCTGAGCATTACGGCGTACCAGTACGATTTGGTCTGCAACGGCGTGGAACTGTCCTCCGGCGCTGTCCGCAACCACGACCCGGAAATCATGATTGAAGCGTTCAAACTCGTCCGCCTGGGCGAAGAGGACGTGAAGGCGAAGTTCCCGGCGATGTACAACGCCTTCTGCTATGGCGCGCCGCCGCACGCGGGCATTGCTCCCGGTGTTGACCGCATGGTGATGCTGCTGGCGGGCGCGGAGACGATTCGCGAAGTCATCCCGTTCCCGATGAACAAGAACGCGCAGGACGTGATGATGGGCGCACCCGGCAAGGTGGATCAGAAGCAGCTGGATGAACTGCATATCGCCTGCACGAAAGTCGAAGAATAACCTGAATGACGGACGGGGAAAATCCTCGTCCGCCTTTTTTCTGCCGAACGGGAAGAAACCAGGATTGAACGCTTGTCAATCCGGCAAAACTATGGTATAATGGGATGAAACAAAGTCGGTAGACTGCGTTTTGCCATTTCCTGCGCGAAATCATGTGCTTTTGTGCGCAGGAGTTTGGATTGAAATTAGGAGGTGCATTTCGTTATGGCGCTGAAGAAGGATAATCTGCCCGTGAATGTCGATGTGGATACCGAGCAGGGGAGCAGCATCACCTACGCCAATGAAGTGGTCGCGATTATTGCGGGCGTCGCCGCCAGCGAGGTGGAGGGCATTGCGGGTATGTGCAATGTCTCCGGCAATCTGCTGGGCAAGAACCGCGCCGTGACCAAGGGCGTGAAGGTGGAAATCGGCACCGAAGAAGCCAGCGTGGATTTGTATGTCGTCATGGAGTACGGCACGCCCATCCAGAAGGCGGCGTATGACGCGCAGGAAAGCGTCCGCAAGGCCATCGAAACGATGACGAACCTGCATGTGGTGCGCGTGGATGTGCATGTGCAGGGCGTTAGCTTTGAAAAAGAGAACAACGCGCTGAACGCCGGTGCAAAGAAGGCGCTGGCAGAGGACAAGAAGGAAACGCCGCTGGTGGAAGCCCCTGAGAGCGAGGAAAAAGCGGCGGAAGATTCCGCGGAAGTGCCTGAAGAAGAGGGCAAGGAGAACTGATGCCTTCATACTGCCGGCAGGGTGTTTGCCTTGCCGGTTTTGAAGTTGCTATCCAATGTAAAAGTGAAAACGGCAAGCGAAGGAAACGAAAGGAGCAAACCGGGAATGAAGCGTCGTGTGAGCGATATTGCGGTGATGATTTTGTCCTTTTTGGTGCTGCTGGCGCTCTCTGCTGGAACAGCGCTGGTCGGCGTGGAAGCCGTGCGGGGTGAACAGTGGCAGCTGATTCGACTGACGGCGTGGCTGCAAGGCAGCGGTGTATGGGGCGGCATAGCGTGTATCGCCGTGGCGGTGCTGGCATTGGTGCTGGCGCTTATGTGCCTGTGGCGCGTGTTCCCGCACCGCACGGCGAGCCAGCGCGGCTATGTGATGCAGAAGAATGAGAATGGCTCCATCGGGGTGTCAATTCGCGCTATCGAGGGGCTGATTCGCACTTGCATCGACAAGCATGAGGCGATTGCCAAGGCGGACATCACGGTCGAAGAGTGTCGTGACGGCATTGCGATTGGCTTGCACATTATTCAGGCGGCGGGTGTGAATATCCCGCTGTCCGTCGGGGCGCTGCAAAAGCAGATTAAGCAGTATGTGACGGCGTGCACGGGCGTGGACGTGTACAAAATCCGCGTGATGGTGGAGAACGACGCAAGCATTCCGGTTGCGTCCACCTACGAAGTGCAGGACGTGACGCCTCTGCCGTCGGCGGAGGAAACGGCGGAAAAGCCGATGGTTACGCCCCCGGCACAGCCTGTTGCGATTCCCGCGACCGAGCCGGAGCAGAAGCCGAAAGTGCCGGACACGTTCATTTCCCCGGAGGATGACGAGGACGACGAACGTCCGCTGCATCAGCGTCTGTTCGGCACGCCGGAGCAGCCCGCGTTTGTGCCCGCGCCGCCGGAAGTGACGGAAGCGCCCGAAGCGGATGAAGTCGAGGCTGCCGAGGATGCCCCGGAGGAAACGGAAGCATCGGCGGAAGAAGCAGCTGCGGCAGAAGAATCCGCCGGGGAAACAGTGGACGCGGCAGACGACGGCGAAAAATCAGCAGAATAACAACAATACGCATTTTTAGTGTGGAATAGGAGAGAAAAACAATATGGCACGGACGACTGCGCGTGCGGCGGTCATGCAGATGATTTTTGAACATATGGCGGGCGGCGAAGGCGGCGAAGAGACGCTGCAAATGGTGTATGAGGCGCTGCGGAAGGAAGGACTTCCCGGCGTGGACAGCATTTCAGAGAACGAGCCGAGCGAATCCGACCGGGCGTACATCACCGAGGTGCTCGACGGCGTCTTGGCGCACCTCGACGAGCTGGATGAAGCGATTCAGGCTGCCAGTCCGCGCTGGGAAATCAGCCGGATGCCGCATGTGGATTTGACCATCCTGCGCATGGCTGCGTGGGAAGTCCTCTACGAGGAGGGAATCCCCGGTCCGGTCGCCATCAACGAGGCAGTCAACCTCGCCAACCGCTTCTCCGAGCCGACGAGCGGCCGCTTCGTCAACGGCGTACTGGGTACGATTCTGCGCAGAAAGCAGGCGGAAAACCCGTGAGGCGCGTCGTTGTCGGGCTTGACACAAGCTGCTACACCACGTCCGCTGCTGCCGTAACCGCGGAGGGCCATGTGATTGCGAGCTGCCGCAAGCTGCTGCCTGTTCCACAGGGACAGCGCGGGCTGCGGCAGTCGGAGGCGGTGTTCACGCATGTCCGTCAGCTGCCGGGGCTGATTGAGGAATTGTCGGCGTATTTGACGGATTGCGAAATCGTCGCGGTGTGCGCTTCCCGCCGTCCACGGGATGAGGAAGCGTCGTATATGCCCGTGTTTCAAGCAGGGGACGCACAGGGCCGCAGTCTGGCGGCTCTGCTTCGCGTTCCCTGTTTTGCTACGACGCACCAGCGCGGGCATGTGGAAGCCGCGAAGGTGGATAGCGGCGTGGCGGCGGGCGATTTGCTGGCAGTGCACCTTTCCGGCGGCACGACCGAGGTGCTGTCGCTGGTGGATGACCGCCTGACGCTGCTTGGCGGGACGCTCGACCTCCATGCAGGGCAGGTGGTTGACCGCACGGGCGTGGCGCTGGGGCTGCCGTTCCCGGCGGGACCGCATTTGGAGGAGCTGGCGGTGCGCGGCACGGCGAAAGCGCTGCTGCCGGTCAGTATGACGGACGGCGGGCTGCACTGCCACTTGTCTGGCGCGGAAACGCAGGTGCAGCGCTGGATTGCGCAGGGGACGATGCCCAAGGAGGACATTGCCCGCGAGGTGTACGACCTGCTGGCGCGGACAGTTTCGCGCATGGTAACGGCGGCATCCCAGCAGACGGGCATTCATCAGGTGCTGATTGCGGGCGGTGTTGCGTCCTCGCGGCTCTTTCGGGAGCTGGTGACGCAGCGGACTGCCAAGCGTCAGCCGGATTTGCGCGTGCATTTCGGCCGCCCGGAGTATTCCGGGGACAACGCGGTCGGCGTGGCGCTCATTGGCGCAAGAAAATGGCGCGAACAGCAAACGCTGAAGGAGACAGAATATGGCAGCACAGATACTGGACGGTAAGGCGATTTCAGCGGAGCTTCGCGGGGCAATTGCACAGCGGGTGGCGCGCCTGCGCGAAAAGGGCGTCACGCCAGGATTGGCGGTGATTCTCGTCGGCGCAGACCCCGCCAGCCAGATTTATGTGCGCAACAAGAGCGTCGGGTGTGATCAGGTCGGCATCCACTCCGTGACCATCAATCTGCCCGAAACGACAACGCAGGACGAACTGGAGAAGCTGATAGCTCGTCTGAATGCGGACGACACCATCCACGGTATTCTGGTGCAGCTTCCCCTGCCGAAACACCTCGATGAGGCGGCAGCGCTGGCGGTTATCGCGCCGGAAAAGGATGTGGACGGCTTCCACCTGCTCAACGCGGGGCGGATGATGAGCGGACAGCCGGGCGTGGTTGCGTGCACGCCCAAGGGCGCAATGGAGATGATCCGCCGCACGGGGATTGACCTTGATGGCAAAGAAGCGGTCGTCGTCGGGCGGAGCAACATCGTCGGCAAGCCGATGGCAATGCTGCTGCTGCAAGCGAACTGCACCGTCACCATCTGCCACAGCCACACGGTGAACCTCGCCCAGCACACGCGCAATGCGGATATTCTCGTCGTGGCGGTCGGCAAGCCGGGGTTCATCACCAAGAGCATGGTCAAGCCCGGCGCGGTCGTTATCGACGTGGGTATCAACCGCGTGAACGGCAAGGTCGTCGGCGACGTGATGCCTGATGTGGCGGACGTTGCGGGCTACATCACGCCCGTCCCCGGCGGCGTGGGCAAAATGACGATTGTCGAGCTGCTGGAAAACACGGTGGAAGCGGCGGAGAAGCAGACGGCAAAATAAGCCGATACAAGTAGGAAGTGAACGCGCCATGTCGGAATGGGTTCTGGAGGTCAGCGAGGTCAACGAGTACGTCCGGCAGCTGCTGCAAAACGAGCCGGCGCTTCGCAAAGTCCGTTTGCGCGGGGAAATCAGCAACTTCAAGCGCCATTCGTCCGGGCATTGGTACTTTACCCTCAAGGACGAGCGGTGCCGAATCGCAGCGGTCATGTTCCGTCAGAACGCGATGCGCATGTCGATTCGCCCGATGGACGGCATGTCCGTCATCGTCAGCGGGCAGGTCGGGCTGTACAGCGAGGGTGGCAGCTACCAAATTACCTGCGACAGTATGCGTCCGGATGGCATCGGTACGCTATATCAGCAGTTCGAGGCGCTGAAAAACCGTTTGGCGGCGGAAGGGCTGTTCGACGAGGAGCACAAGCGGCGCTTGCCGTATCGCCCGAAGAAAATCGCGGTCGTGACGTCAGAAACAGGCGCGGTGCTGCACGATATCTGCATGGTGTCGCGGGCGCGCGATCCCGGCGTGCCGCTGGTGCTGGTGCCGGTTCAGGTGCAGGGCGCAGGGGCGGCGGAGAGCATCGCGCAGGGCATTCGGCGCGCGGCGAAAATCCCGGAGGTCGAGGTCGTCATCGTCGGGCGCGGCGGCGGCTCGATGGAGGATTTGTGGGCGTTCAACGAGGAAATTGTGGCGCGCGCGATTTATGACTGCCCGATTCCCGTCATCAGCGCGGTTGGGCATGAAACCGACTTCACGATTGCGGATTTTGTGGCGGACAGGCGCGCCGCTACGCCGTCAAACGCGGCGGAAATGGCGGTGCCGGACTTGCGGGAGATTCTCGCGGGGCTGGATGGAATGCGGCAGCACTTGCAGACGGCGCTTTCGCAGCACTTGCAGGAAACGCGTCTGGCGCTGATGACGCTGGAAAAGCGGCTGGCGGCGTGCGACCCGAACCAACGCTTGACGGCGCTGGAGAAGCGGCTCGGCGGCGCAAAAATGCGGCTGGAGCATCAAATGTCGCAGCGGATTTCGGCGCTGACCCCGCGATTGGGCATGGCGCGGATTCGGCTGGACAGCGCGGCGGAGCAGAATTTGCAGCGGAAAATGGAGCGGCTGCATCGGCAGAAGCTACATTTGCAGGCACTGAACCCGGAGAAGGTGCTGGAGCGCGGCTATGCGCTGGTGCTGGACGGCGGCAGGGTGCTGCCTGACCGGGCGGCGGCGCGGACGCATCCGCAGATGACGATTCGTTTCCGGGATGGCGAAATGCGGGTCATGCAGCCCAATAAGGAGGGTGCTTATGGCAGCGAAAAAGAAGCTGACGTTTGAAGAAAGGCTTCAACAGGTGGAAGCACTGATTGCGAAGATGGAGAGCGGCGAAATGCCCTTAGAGGAAGCCATGCAGCAGTACGAAGCGGGGCTGAATGCGCTGAACGCCCTCGAAAAGGAGCTGACGGCGGCACAGCAGCGCTTGACGGTACTGCGGCAGCAAAGCGGCGAGAACATCGAGGTGCCGATGGAGGAACAGCAATGAAGACATACGCGGAATACCGCAAGCAGGTCGAAGAGGCGCTTTCGGGGCAGCTGCGGTCGCTGGGCGAAATCCCGGATATTCTGCTGAAGGCGATGGAGTATTCTCTGCTGGCGGGCGGCAAGCGGCTTCGCGCAGTGCTGCTGCTGGCATCATGCGAGGCCATCGGTGGTGATACGGGAAAGGCGCTGCCGTTTGCCTGTGCGCTGGAAATGATTCACACATACAGCCTGATTCACGACGACCTGCCCGCCATGGACAACGATGACCTACGGCGCGGTCAGCTGACGAATCACCGCAAGTTCGGTGAGGACGTGGCGATTCTGGCGGGCGACGGGCTGCTGTCGGCGGCAATGGAGCTGATGGCGCGTCAGTCGGCGCAGCTGGCGAAAGCAGGGGACTGCTCCGGCGTGCTGGCGATGGAAGCGATTGCGCGCCACGCGGGTGTAACGGGCATGGTTGCTGGGCAGACGATGGATGTAACCAGCGAGGGCGCGAAGCCGACGGCGGACAAGGTGCGCTACATCCACCTGCACAAAACGGCGGATCTGCTGACTGCCCCCGTGGAGGCGGGCCTGCTGCTGGCGGGCGCGACGCAGGATCAGGTGAAATATGGCTGCGAGTACGGGCAGCACCTCGGCATGGCGTTCCAGATGGTGGACGACCTGCTGGATGTCATCGGTACGGAGGAAGCGCTGGGCAAGAGCGTTGGCAAGGACGTTGCGGAAGAGAAGCTGACATGGATTGCCATTCGCGGCATTGAGGGCACGCGCGAGGACGCGGCACGGGAAACGGCCTTGGCGGTGGATGCGGCAGCGAAAATCGGCGGAGATATGAAATTTTTGCAAACCCTTGCACAAAGCACCCTGAACAGAGTACAATAAGAGACAGGATTCGTGCGCTTGCGCCGGATTGATTTATCATTCATCAAAAGGGAAGCGGAAATAAATGGAACTTCACAACATTCTGGGGCTTTTCAGCAATCAGGTGCTGCTGTGCTGCATCACGGCGTGGTTCGTGGCGCAGGCGCTCAAAATTCCGACGTACTATCTGGTCGAAAAGAAATGGGACTGGCACCGCTTTTTCGGCAGCGGGGGAATGCCGTCGAGCCATACGGCGTTCGTCGTCTCCCTGACACTGATGATTGGCGCGACGCAGGGCTTCGACAGCGCGATTTTCGCCCTGTCTTTCACGATGGCGGCGATTGTCATGTACGATGCGACGGGTGTCCGCCGCGAGACGGGCAAGCAGGCGGTTGTCATCAACGAAATCGTGCAGAAGATGTTCGTCAATGGCGAAAGTATCACGGATGAGGAACTGAAGGAATTGGTCGGTCACACGCATGTCGAGGTCATCGGCGGCGTGATTGTGGGGCTTCTGACGGCAGGGCTGTTCCTGCTGTTTATGTGATTTGAGGAGGATTTACGCAAATGGATCGTTTTCTGGAGGAATCTGTAAGCAAACACCACCGCGCGGCGGAAGAGGTGCTGTACTACGCGTCGTGGGTCGTGATGATTGTGTCTGCGATTCTGGCGTTCATGTACCTGAACGTCATGTTTTACAGCTTCAGCATCTCGATGCTGGTGATGACGCTGGTATTCACGGGTATTGCGGTGTACATTTTCTTCTTCCATGACCGCCTGCGCACGGAGTACGACTACACGTTCACCAACGGCTCGATGGATTTCGCACAGGTGTTCAACAACCGCAAGCGCAAGGCGCTGGGCAGCCTGAACGTGGCAAAGGTGGATGCGTTCGGCAAGGTTGCCAGCGGCAGTTTCCATCGGCATGTGTCCGCGCCGGGCGTGAAGCAGCTGCGCTGGTTCCTCAATCGCGACGCGGAGCTGTACTATTTCGCTTTCTCCAAGGACGGCAAGAAGTCCCTGATTGTGTTTGAGCCGAGCAAAGCCATGGTGGATAACATCCGCCACTATCTGCCCTTTGGCGCGTATCAGGAGAATTGACCGTGAAAACCATCTATCTGGATAACAGCGCGACGACGAAGCCCTCCGCCGCGGTGATTGCCGCGATGACGGACGCGCTGGAAAATGGCTGGTACAACCCGTCGGCGCTGTACCGCCCGGCCATGGATGCGGAGAAAGCCGTCGAGAATGCGCGTGAAATCTGCCTGAAAGCGGCAGGCGCGGCGAACCAGCGCATGGTGTTCACCTCTGGCGGCACGGAGGCGGACAATATCGCTATTCTGGGGCATTTGCGCACGAAGCATAAGCCGGGGCGGGTGCTGATGCTGTCCGTGGAGCATCCGGCGGTGCTGAACTGCGCGCAGGAAGCCGAACACATGGGGCACAAGGTTGTGCCGATTCCAGTAGATCGCCGCGGCGTGGTGGATCTGCCCGCGCTGGAAGGCTTGCTGGGCGAGGATGTCCACCTGATTACGCTCATGCAGGTCAACAACGAGGTCGGCGCGGTGCAGCCCATTGCGGAAGTCGCCGCGCTGCGCGACCGCCTTGCGCCGAATGCCGCCATTCATGTGGACGGCGTGCAGGGCTTTCTGCGTGTGCCGCTCAATTTCAATGCGCTCAAAATCCAGTCCTACGCCTTTTCCGGGCATAAGATTCATGCCAGCAAGGGCATCGGCGGCTTGATTTTCCGCAAAGACCACAAGCTGTCGCCCATCGTCTTCGGCGGCGGGCAGGAGGACAACCTGCGCTCCGGCACGGAAAACGTCCCCGGCATCATTGGGCTGGGCGAGGCGGTTCGCACTTATCCGCAGGGCGCGGCGGAGAAGATGATGGCGCTGAAAACCCGCCTGCTGACGGACTTGCAGGAGGCGATTCCCGCGGCAAAGCGCAACGGCCCCGAACTGGATGACCCGCTCTGCGCACCGCACATTTTGAGCGTCAGCCTGTCGCCTGTGCGGAGCCAGACGATGCTGTTCGCGCTGGAAGGTGACGGCATCTATGTCAGTGCGGGTTCGGCGTGCGCGGCGCATAAACAGAAGGTGTCCGGCGTGCTGACGGCGATGGGCTTGTCCCCGGCGGAAGCGGACTGCACGCTGCGGTTCAGCCTCTGCCCGGACAATACCGAGGCGGAAATGGATGATGTCGCGCAGTGCGTCAAGAAGCACTATGACCTGCTGAAAGCCTACGTCAGACGATAATCTACATATTAAGGAGAGAAATTCCTGTGCGCAATTTGCTGCTCGTCCGTTATGGCGAGATTTTCCTGAAGGGGCAGAATCGCCCGCTTTTTATGCGCGCGCTGGTCAAGCGCATCAAGTACGCCGTCAAAGACCTCGGCGCGACGGTGCTGCTGCACGACGGACGCATTCTCGTGTCGGATTTTGACGATTTGGATGAGTGCATCCGCCGCGTGACGAAGGTGTTCGGCGTGCACAGCCTCTGCCCGGCGGTCGAAATGCCCAAAGACGATTTTGACGCCCTCTGCAATCAGGCGGTTGCCATGATGGCGGATTTGTCCGGCACGTTCCGCGTGACGGCGCGCCGCTCGGACAAGAACTACTTCATGGATTCGCCCGCCATCAACATCGAAATGGGACACCGCATCCTGACGGCGAACAAGAACCTGTCCGTGGACGTGAAGAAGCCCCAGCACACCATGAACGTGGAAATCCGCGACATGGCGTACCTGTATGTGAAGGTGATTCCGGCGGTCGGCGGTATGCCCGTCGGGACGAACGGCCGCGCGACGCTGCTGCTTTCCGGCGGCATTGACAGCCCGGTCGCGGGGTGGATGATTGCCAAGCGCGGCGTGCATATCAACGCGGTGCATTTCCACTCTTATCCATACACGTCTGACCGCGCGAAGGAAAAGGTGCTGGATTTGGCGCGCATTTTGTCCGAAAGCTGCTGCGGCATCCGCGTCCACATCGTGCCGTTCACCAAAATTCAGATGGAAATCCACGAAAAGTGCCCCGAAGAGTACACGACGCTCATCATGCGCCGCTTTATGATGCGCATTGCCGAAAAGGTGGCGCGTCAGGAGAACAGCGAGGCGCTGATTACCGGCGAATCGGTCGGGCAGGTCGCCAGCCAGACGATGACGGCGCTCGGTACGACCGATATGGTGGTGGATATGCCTGTTTTCCGCCCGCTGATTGGCTTTGACAAGGAAGAAATTATCGCCGTGAGTGAAAAAATCGGCACGTTCGAGACGTCCAGCCTGCCCTACGAGGACTGCTGCACGGTCTTTACGCCGCGCCATCCCGCGACGCACCCGAAGATGGAGAAAATTCTTGAAGGCGAGAGCAAGCTCGACATCGATGGGTTGATTGATGAAGCCATGGCGGGCATCGAAATCGTCTGCTGCTGATTACGGCATCATATTCAGAAACACCGTCAGGGGCAGCCCTGAAATGCCCAGCGCGCCTGTCAACAACGATGAAATCGGATTGATGCCGACGTGCGGCAAGGGCAGCAGATTCCACGCCATCAACAGCACAGTGCCAAACGTCCAGCAGTTCAGCAGCCGCGCGCCCCAAGTGCCGGGGCGATAGCAGCGGCAGAGCAGCAGCGTCAAAACGAAAGCGGGAAGCAAAATCCACATACAAATCTCCTCCTTTGTAAGAAGAGTGTATGCGGAAGCGGAAAAACAATCTTGCCATTTCGTGCCGAACGTGGTATGATAGACATTGGGGATTTTCTGACGAGCCGGAAGGGGCGGAATGGCATGGCGGAGGATTTTGTGGCGCTGATGCAGGCGATTGCGCCGGAGATGGCGGAAGCAATGGCGCGCCGTGCCATGGTGCTGACGGCGATTGCGGAATCAGCCCCGGTTGGGCGGCGGCAATTGGCGCTCCGGCTGAATCTGGCGGAAAGGGAAGTGCGCGCGGACGTGGAGAAGCTCCGCGATGCTGGCCTGATTACGCTGGACAAAGCCGGGATGAATCCGACGCCGAATGCGTCCCGCTGGCTGGAAAGTGCCCGCAGCTTCGCCCGGCAGGCGCAGGGCCTGACCGCGCTGGAAACGGCGCTGATGCAGGTTCTCCCGGTGAAAACAGTTTTCGTTGCGCCGGGGGATGCTGATGCGGATGTGCGTGTACTGTCCGACGTGGGGCGGCTGGCGGCGCAGGGCGTGCGGCAATTGCTGCATTCCGGGTCGACGCTGGCAGTCACGGGCGGTTCGACCATCGCGGCGACGGCACACGCCATGCAGAGCAGCGCTCCCATGAACGTCATGGTCGTTCCTGCACAGGGCGGCTTCGGGCGTGAAATGGAAACGCAGGCGAACACGCTGGCGGCGGAAATCGCCCAGCGGCTCGGCGGACATCATCGGCTGCTGCATCTGCCTGACCACATGGACGAACAGGCGAAGCAGGAAATGCTGCGGCTGCCTGAAATCCGCGAGACGATGGAGCGCATCCAGCGTGCGGACATCATCCTGCACGGCATCGGCTGCGCGCAGGAGACGATGAGTCGCCTGCCCGTGGAGCAGGTGCGCCTGCTGATGAAGAAGGGCGCGGTCGGGGAGTCCTTCGGCGCGTATTACGACCGGGAGGGGCAGTGCCTGCTGAAATCATCCGGCGTGTGCGTCGATTTGGCGCGCCTGACGCCAGACTGCCGCATGATTGCGGTCGCGGCGGGCGCAAAGAAGGCGGAAGCCATCATCTCCGTCCTGCGGCATGACCCGCATATGCTGCTGGTGACGGATGAGGGTGCGGCAAAGCAGATGCTTGCCATCCTCAAAACAAATACGGGTTGTTCGTCAGTCACCGATGTGTGACGGACGTTTCAAATACAAGCAACCAAAAGAGCAATCTTGAAGGAGTGTGCATCAACAATGGCTAAGAAAACGATTGACGACATCAAGGTTTCTGGCAAGAAGGTGCTGGTTCGCTGTGACTTCAACGTCCCCATGAAGGACGGCAAGATCACCAACGACAAGCGCATCGTGGCCGCGCTTCCTACCATCAAGAAGCTGATCGCTGACGGCGGCAAGGTCATCCTGTGCAGCCATCTGGGCAAGCCGAAGAACGGCCCGGAAGAGAAGTTCTCTCTGGCACCCGTGGCGGTTCGCCTGAGCGAACTGCTGGGTCAGCCCGTCGTGTTCGCCAATGACGACACGGTGGTCGGCGAAAACGCCAAGGCTGCTGTGGCGGCGATGAAGGACGGCGACGTCGTGCTGCTGCAGAACACCCGCTTCCGCAAGGAAGAAACCAAGAACGTCGAGGAGTTCTCCAAGGAACTGGCTTCCCTGGCGGACTGCTATGTGGATGACGCGTTCGGCTCCTGCCACCGCGCGCACTGCTCCACCGAGGGCGTGACGAAGTTCCTGTCCCCGTGCGTGGCAGGCTATCTGATCGGCAAGGAACTCGCCGTGATGGGCAAGGCGCTGGAAAATGCGGATCGTCCGTTCGTCGCGGTGCTGGGCGGCGCGAAGATTGAGGACAAGCTGAATGTCATCAACAACCTGCTGGAAAAGGTTGATACGCTGATTATCGGCGGTGGCATGGCGTTCACCTTCCTGAAGGCGAAGGGCTATGAAATCGGCAAGTCCCTGCTGGACGAAACCAAGATTGATTACTGCAAGGACATGATGGCGAAGGCTGCGGAAAAGGGCGTTCAGCTCCTGCTGCCGGTTGACACCGTGTGCATCAAGGACTTCCCGAACCCGATTGACGCGCCGGTTGACACCGTGACCGTCGATGCGGACGCGATTCCGGCGGACATGGAAGGCTGCGATATTGGCCCGAAGAGCCGTGAGCTGTTCGCGGCGGCTGTGAAGTCCGCCAAGACGGTTGTGTGGAATGGCCCGATGGGCGTGTTTGAGAACCCGACGCTGGCGGCTGGTACGCTGGCGGTTGCGCAGGCAATGGCGGATTCCGATGCGGTGACCATCATCGGCGGCGGCGACTCTGCGGCGGCTGTGGAGCAGATGGGTCTGGGCGACAAGATGACCCACATCTCCACTGGCGGCGGCGCTTCGCTGGAATACCTCGAAGGCAAGACGCTGCCCGGCGTTGCGTGCCTCGACGAGAAGTAATTTTCATGGGCAAGACCGTCCCTGCCAACCGCAGGGGCGGCTTTGTCCTGCCAAAATCCCTGCACTCCCACGCGGACACAGTATGGAAAAGTCACCAACTGAATCGCGAAAAGGGGGTCAAGGGACAGAGTCCCTTGTGGGGTCTGGGGCAACGCCCCAGTCGTACTTTTAATTATGAGGTGATTGGAATGCGTAAGGCGATTATTGCGGGTAACTGGAAGATGAATAAGACCCCCGCGGAAGCGGCGGCGCTGGTTAATGACTTGAAGCCCCTCGTGAAGGACGCGAGCTGCGACGTGGTCGTGTGCGTCCCGGCGGTGGACATCGCGGCGGTCAAGGCGGCGGCGGAAGGCTCGAATATCCATGTGGGCGCGGAGAACGTGCACTGGGCGGCGTCCGGCGCGTACACCGGCGAACTGTCCGCGGAGATGCTCGTGGCTGCTGGCGTGGAATACGTCATCATCGGCCACAGCGAGCGCCGTCAGTACTTTGGCGAAACCGACCAGACGGTCAACAAGCGCGTGCTGGCGGCTGTTGCGGCGGGGCTGAAAGTCATCCTGTGCGTCGGCGAAATGAAAGACGTGCGTGAAGCAGGCGCGACCGACGGCTTGGTGGATTATCAGACCATCATGGCGCTGAACGGTCTGACCGCCGAGCAGGTGGCGGACGTCGTTATCGCTTACGAACCCGTTTGGGCGATTGGCACCGGTCTGACCGCAACCGACGAGCAGGCAAACGAGACCATCGGCGTCATCCGCAAGGCGGTTGCCCGCAAGTATGGTCAGGAATGCGCCGACAAGGTGCGCATCCAGTACGGTGGATCGATGAATCCCAAGAACGTCAAGGGTTTGATGGCGCAGCCCGAAATCGACGGCGGTCTGATTGGCGGCGCGTCCCTGAAGGCGCCCGACTTCTCCCTCGTCGTGAATTACGACAAGTAAGGCAAGTCGTATTGATCATCCGCACGGTCAGTTCTACGCTGACCGTGTTTTTTTTGTGTACTTTGAATAAAAGTGCCGCGTTAAAACATGACTTTTTGCCGCCTTTGTGCTATGATAATTAGGGAATACACGAATGCTATTTCCTGCATTCACCTGCGCCATGTGCTTGCATCTTGGCGCATTCTCATTTGGAAATAGTACAAGGAGTTATTATTATAATGAAGAAAACGTTTTTCCCAGCGCATCTTATCGGCACGGTCAGCGCGCCAGCGTCCAAATCCGAAGCGCATCGGCGCATGATTTGCGCAGGGCTGACTCAAGGTGAAACGATGCTGACCGGCTTTATGGATTCTGCGGACATGGCGGCGACGATGCGCTGTCTCGGTGCGCTTGGAAGCACCTTCAACCGCGACGGCGACACCCTGACCATCAGCGGAATGCAGGGGAAAATTGCGAAAATGCCCGTGATGGACTGCGGCGAAAGCGGATCGACCCTGCGCTTTTTTGTGCCAATTGCGCTGACAGTGGCGGGCGGTACGGTGTTCCGGATGCATGGGCGGCTCGGCTCGCGCCCGATGGACGTATACCGCGATCTGTTTGTGCCGCGCGGGGTGCGCTGGTATATGGGCGTGGGCGCGGATTGCGCGGCGGAACTGACCGTGCGCGGCAAAATGGAACCGGGCGACTATGTGCTGCCGGGCGACGTGTCCAGCCAGTTTGTGTCGGGGCTGCTGTTTGCGCTGCCGCTGCTGCCGGGCAATTCGACGCTGACGGTGCAGCAGCCGGTGGAAAGTGAGAGCTACATCCGCATGACCATCGAGGCCATTGCCGCCAGCGGCATCGAGGTGCAGGAAAGCAACGCGTTCAGCTGGCGGATTCCCGGTCATCAGCAGTACAGAAGCCGCTCGTGCCACTTGAACGGCGATTATTCGCAGGCGGCGGTGCTGTGCTGCGCGGGTGCGCTGGGGCATGATATCACTGTCACGCATCTGTCGCCTGTGACGACGCAGGGCGACCGCGCGATTCTCAGCCACCTGATGGCGTTGGGCGCAACGGTGGAGGAGAGCGACAACCACATCCGCGTGAAGGCGGACAAGCTGCACGGTGCGACGCTGGACATGCACGACTGCCCGGACATTGCGCCGATTCTGGCGCTGACGGCGCAGCTTGCGGAAGGGGAGTCGCGCCTGACGCACTGCGGGCGGCTGCGCCTGAAGGAGTGCGACCGGCTGGCGGCAACGGTGGAAATCCTAAACCTGCTGGGCGGCGACGCGAAGGCGGACGGGGACGACATTGTGCTGCACGGCGTGAAGCAGCTGCGCGGCGGCGTGACGCTGCCGAACTACGGCGACCACCGCATGGTCATGCTTGCATCCATTGCGGCGACGAAGTGCGAGCAGCCCATTGAGATGGACGGCATTGAAGCGATTGACAAATCGTGGCCGGAGTACCTGAAAGTTTATCAGATGCTGGGAGGAAAGTGCGAATGAGCAGCGCTTTCGGGCAGTATTTGAAGCTGTCGATTTTTGGTCAGAGTCACGGCGAAGCGCTCGGTGTGACGCTCGATGGCTTTCCGGCAGGTATGACGATTGACATGGAGCAGCTTCTTGCGGAGATGGCGCGCCGTGCGCCGGGGCAGAGCCTGATGACGACCGCACGCAAGGAGCCGGATGCGCCGGAGTTCTTGTCAGGTGTGCTGAACGGGCGGACGACAGGGCAGCCGATTTGCGCCATCATCCGCAACACGAATCAGCGCTCGAAGGACTACGGCGACGGCGTGGATTTGGTGCGTCCGGGTCATGCGGATTACA
>ULRC01020134.1_pt1 | contig 20864 bp, 18 predicted proteins | sample 1955101 | NCBI WGS metagenome assembly ULRC01 (sample SAMEA4835672, study PRJEB28245) | human gut metagenome | biome: gut microbiome; material: fecal sample | place: Denmark | collected 2008 | reverse complement strand
TTGGGAAAAAGGCTGGGCTTAGAAGACGTAGCGGATACCGCCGTAGACTTCGTGAGCGCGAACCGAAGCTTTTTCAATTTCGCCCATGTGCCAGAAACGGTAACCGACGTCAATGTTGATACGGTTGGTCAGCTTGGCCGAGAGACCGCCGCCGACGGCCCAGGTAAAGTTGTCTTCTTCATATTTGACGGAACGGCGTCCGAAACCCTGAAATTCATACTGAATGTTGGTCATACCGATACCGGCCATGACATAGGGCGTAAACATCGAGTAAGGAGTCAAATCGGCATAAACGTTTAACATGTAAGACATGGTCTGAAAAGTTGAATGGTTTCTAGCGTCAATGGGGCCGAAAGATTCATCAGTTTCTTCACGCCAGGTATATTCGAGCTCGGCGCGGAAATAAGTATAACGGTAACCGAGGGCAACACCGGCCATCCATGAGTTATCATCAACTTCGATACGGTCGCCGAGGGCTTCGTCGGAATCGCCGACGTTATGGTTGACGATGCCGCCGCGGACGCCCATATAAAAACCGTCGCATTCGGCAGAGGCAGATGCGGCCAGACTCATAGACATGACAAAGGCCGTAAATGCCGATAAAAGTTTTTTGCTCATTCGTTCACTCCAAATAAATTTAGCTGAAAAAGTCTATTTTGTCCAAATTTATACAATAGTTTGTTTAATTACGCAAGTCTAAAATTCATACTTTATGCTTAAATTTAGCCAAAATGTCTTAAAATGTGATTAATAAAGGCGATATTTCAGACAGATGAGCTAAAAAAAGCCGGTTTGAGCAGTTTGTAATCGCGACTCGGCAAAAGATTTTGCGACTCGGCAATTAGGGTAAATGTTCGGTCTTGATTCGGTAATCTGTGGATTCCCCGGTCAGGCCGGGGAATGACAAGTAAAGAACTGTTATGTTCGGCCTTGAGCTGGACATCCAAAAAAGGGATATTCTGGGCAAGCCCGAATATGACAGGGGAGAAGCCGAGGATGACAGAAAGGCTTAGCCGGAATTGGGCAGAGGATGACGATAGGGGGGGATATTTAAAAAGGGAAAGGGCGGCAGGTAACCCCGCCACCCTTTCTATATTATTATAATAATATTATTGGCTTTTAGAAGCGACCCTTATTGGGGCGCCGACCGAGGCCGAATTCGATCTTGACTGTTACACTTCCGTATACGGGTTGATAACTCTTCCCGTAACTTTTGAAGGAATAGCTTTCGCATCTTCCTTCTAGTGAAACCTTGGTAATACTGCCAAAGAATCTTTTTTCGAGACCTATGACAGCACCATACTTCACGGATGAGCCGTCTTTGACGGACGGAAAGTCAACCGTGCCCGGGACGTCAACGTCTGGATCCGGGTCGGTGTAGGTAAAATGTGTCGTATTTTTACAATATTGGTAACCTACACTCGGTCCTGCGTAAATTCTCCACAACCTCCCGTATTTTTCGTTACGGAGAGCCTTCTTAGCTTGGTAGCTAGTCATGCCCGTTGTATTTACGTTTTTCTTACCGCCAAAATGCGCAAGGGTAAATGCAAAATCTACACTGGCACCCAATGAGCGAAATTGCTGATTGAGGCTTTTGTCGATTTCCATTTTTTCGCCAATTTCGGCGTTGACACTGATGTGTCCCCAGCCGAAATAATTCTGTACGAAAGCACCGTATTGAGCGCCTCCGTAAGAGTTCATACCAGCTTTCGCTCCAATGCTCCAGCCAGTGATGACTGTTGCTTTGGGCTCGCCGTCTTTGAATTTTACATCGTAAGGCTTTCCGCCAAAGGCGTCAGCCAAATCGATATAACTCATGTCGATTGTAGCAGTGTCGCCGGTTTCGGTGACTGCTGTGAAATCGTATTCAACACTTGCGCCGGTATTTTCTTGCGCATTGATATTTGTTGTTGCAGCAATCATAGCTACTACGACAGCTGCTAATTTGAAAGTCTTCATAAAAATGTTGTGTTAGTTCCCCGGGCGGTTGTTATGCCCGGGGAGGATTATTTTGCTAAATTTTATCTTCATCAAGCAGCCTGAATTACCATGCTGCAGCAGTAGCGCTACCGGAAGCGGAGCTTACAGTTACAGAACCGTCGCTGTTTTCAACCGTAGAGGAAGAAATCTGTACGTCTTTGTAACCTTGGATCAACAGCTGGCGAACATCAATAGATGTGATAGCCTGACCGTTGTTGGACTTCATTATTGATCTCCAAGTATAGCTGTTAGAGCCACTGGAAACATTACAGAAAATCCAAGATCCGTTAGCTTGCTGTGCTAAACCGGCAATGCCAGAAGGTGCGTTTACTTCATCCCAAGAAGCTTTAACAACTTCCTTGCCATCGATGAAACCTTTCAAACCACCGTCAATAACATTTCCACCTTCGTCATAAATATTGTAAACGAAAATAGAAGCTACATGATGTGCATTGTTATAGTCCCATGTATGACTTTGAGATGCAGATGCAATACCGAACTTGTTCGGAGAGGTAACCCAAAGGTTGACTTCTGCGCTGGCGTCGGTTGAACGGCCGTTGAAAGATGCAGAGATTTGGCTCTTGTACATCTTACCGTCCTTACCGTCCTTGCGACCGAGGTCAACAAGGCTGGAGGAACCCAAATCGGTAAAGTTGTATGTCTTAGAAGTCATTGCAAAGCTGTCGCCGATAGTCGGAACAAATTCAGCCTCTTCATGATACGCAACGAACACAACTTGGGCCTTGTTGGTCCTTGTTGTATAAGTTGTTTTGTACTTCTTAACAATAAACTTACCATACTTGCCGGCAGCCTCGCGGGTGCTTACAAGTTGTTTAGATCCCTCAACAGGATTGGCATCAACAACGTTGAAGTTGTCGGTGTCAATGCTCTGGCTGGCCGGAGCTTCAATCGAGTTGAAAATCTGAACACCGTCAGTACCCAGTTCCTTTTCAGTGCCGTCAGACATGATGGCATAGAAAGTAGCATAAGTATAAGAGGTGGTCGGATTTACGTAATCGAAACCGAAGTTTTTGCCTATAGTTCCTTTTTGGCTGGCTTCTTCACCTTTGTCATTCCAAACTTCTGTGTCGGTGTTATGTGCCGAAGCAGCATTTTTACCGAAAGCAGCGTTGTAAATGAAAGATACCGGAGTAACCTCGTAGTTGTGGTTGTTCTCTTTTTCTTCACGTACATTGCCCAGAGAAGTCTTGGAATGTTCCAAAACCCACATCGGAACTGTCAAGTTGCAGCTCTTTCCGCCTTCAGTATAAGTCAAAGCTGTATACTGAAGTTCAATCTCGTGAGCATGGCCGTTATAAGAAGCGGTCATATCCTGAGACATGGTTTGGAAAGTTAAACCTTCATGCTTTGTTGATGAACCAACTTTTGTTGCGTTACCTTTCTTAGCAATTGTCGGGTTGCCAAAATTGGTATTGTCGCGATACAGTCTGTCCAGTTTAGGCATGATGATTTTGCTTGCATAACCGTAGTTGTTGACAACGGTGGTGTCGCTGTATGTGTTGTCGTCATAATAACGTGTAATCACATAAGTTTTGTCACCGTCGAAACTCTTTTCGGTTACTCTTGTCAGATTCTTTTCAGGTTTTGGTTCTTCGCCTTTCAGCTTACGGAGAATAATTTCTCCTTCGCCGTTCAGGTTGCGGTCATAGTAGGTCGCAACAATCCGAGAGTAAGCGTGTTTCTGCTCATAACCGTATCCGGCCATGTCGGTCAGTTCGGTTGTGCCGCTGTCGCGGAATGAGAAATCTTTGCTCAAGAACTGTATGTTTTCTCCCATTCCCTGAGGCACAATATAAGTGGCCTCTTCGGTGTGTGCGTAAAATACACTTGAAGACTTGTCGGTCTTGGTTGTGTAAGTTGTTACGTACTCCTGAATGGAAATGGATCCTACTAATCTCGGGTCGCCAACTTTTTCTTTGGAACCGGCAACCGGTTCTAAGTCTGTTAAAGCAAAAGCTTCATTGTCTTTCAAATCAACAATGACGCCTTCGGCATTAACCAACCAGAATCGGAGGGTTGCAGAAACGTCGGAAAGTTTTTCTTCCTTACCGTTGTTCAATTTTTGCCACATTTCGAATGCTGTTTCAGCCGTATTGTCTGATGTGGTTTTGAACGTAAAGTTCTTTCCAAACATTTCAGTTGCTTCGGGATCCGGCTCAATGGTGTTGTTTGCAACAAAGAACTTGTGAGTTTTTGTAAAAGTTCTCACGTCTTCTTCATTGTATACATACTCCCAAACGAGGGTATTCGTAAATAATTTACCGTCAATGCCTTCGTGATTGTATGCTTCACCTTTGCTGTACTTGATCTCTTTGAGGCCGCCTAACCAATAGGATGATAACATTTCCCAGCCTTTGTACCATGCTTTTTCGTGCACGGTATTGATGGTTTCTGAGAATGTACCAAAATTATAAACCCAGCCAGCGCTGAATTCCATTTTGGTAAAATCACCGTCTTGGTAGCTGCGAGTTGCACGGTTAACAGAGAATGACGGAACTCCGATGATGCTGTCAGTAAGCACGATAATATCGTGATCACAGTCAGCGATTGAAGCTCGTACATTGAGTTCGGTTGAAGGGTTGATTTCGTTTCCGTCCTCAATGAGGGGGTACCAGGTAAGGTATCCTTTGTCGTCAATTTTATCTAAACCGGGCTGTCCGTTTGCCTTAATCCCTTCTTTTTTGATAACCTCAATAGTAAGGGTATCGTGTACAGGGTACCAGATGGTATCTTTTTTCTCGATGATAACCTCGATGGTTTTCTGGGAAGCCGTGAATGTCGGCATCCCATCCTCACTGTTTGTACATGCAGTAAAGAACACACTCATTGCTGCGCAGAACAATACTACTAGTATCATTGCTGCATTTTTCAAATTTTGTCTCATGATCTTTGTTTTTTATTGTTATTACTTATTATTTTCTTTGGAGGGAACTTCGGGAAACATGGGTTTCGGGAAGTTTTATTTGAAAAATTATGTCAGAGATGGAGATTCAAATTCAGCTGATAACCCTTTGGTCTAACCTAAATTTTATGAATCCTTGTATTCTTTTAAAATAACTTGCCATTGTAATCTAACATAATCCTTATTTGTCGAATTTTAGAATAGCACAAAATTGATTAAAAAACAATAAAAACCATATGAATCTCTTTGATTTTTATCGTTTTAACAAAAGTGTAACAATGTTTAAAATGTCCAAGTTTGGACAAAATCGGTTGTTTTCGGGGAGTCGTTGCCAATGACGTAAGCTTGTGAATTTTAAGACTTTTTTGCAACAAAATGAATCCGTGCCGCCGATGGTTGCACAAATTTAGCAGAATCCCGGACTCAAAAAGAAACGAATCGGAGCGTTTTTTTTGTTTTCGGGCGCGAATTTTCCGGAGATGTCCGACTCGGAAAGCTGTTTTGTGGCATTTGGGCTTTTTTTCTTTGTCATTGTCGGGCTTTTCTTTTTCCTGCCATTTCCGGTTTTGGCAGGGAAAGCCGGGAGATCCCCGGGTTAAACCCGGGGATGACATCAGGGGCGGGGTGAACCAGGGGATGATACCAAAGGTGGGTTAAACCCGGGGATGACGCCGGGGGAGATGTCCGGGACAAGCCTGAACATGACAGATAAAAGAAAGCCCGAATATGACGGAAAGGACGGAGAAAGGGATAAGTCTGAAAAACTAATATTTTTCTTGAAGAATCAATTGATATGTTATAGATTCGCAGACAGTTCAAAGAATCGGCCTGCGCCTTTCGGGGCGTGTGGCCATGTTTTAACAATATAGCTATAGGAGCTGAAACAACAATGACTAAATGGGTTTATACATTTGGTGACGGCAAAGCCGAAGGCGATGCCAGCATGAGAAATCTCCTCGGCGGTAAAGGTGCCAACCTGGCAGAAATGAATGTCGTTGGCTTGCCCGTACCTCCCGGATTTACTGTAACAACCGAAGTTTGCACTTATTATTACAACAATAATCACACCTATCCGGCAGACCTGAAAGAACAGGTTAAGGAAGCCGTTGCCGGTGTTGAAAAAATCATGGGCAAAAAATTTGCCGATGCCAATAACCCGTTGTTGTTCTCGGTTCGTTCCGGCGCCCGCGTTTCCATGCCGGGCATGATGGACACCGTTCTGAACCTTGGTCTGAATGACGAAACCGTCAAGGCTCTGGCTAAGGCTTCCGGTTCGGAGCGTTTCGCATATGACTCTTACCGCCGTTTCCTGCAGATGTTCTCCGACGTGGTTCTGGGCGCTGACCTCGACCTTTATGAAGAAGCTCTGGAAAACATGAAAAAGTCCAAGGGCTACAAGTCTGATACCGATCTGACCGCCGAAGACCTGAAAGAACTGGTTAAGGAATATAAGGAAATCGGTCAGAAACTGGGCAAAGTTGTTCCGCAGGATCCGTGGGAACAGCTGTGGGCCGGCATCGGCGCCGTTTTCGGCTCCTGGATGGTCGACCGCGCCATTACTTACCGTAAACTGAACAATATTCCGGGCGACTGGGGTACGGCCGTTAACGTACAGACCATGGTCTTCGGCAATGCCGGCGACGACTGCGCTACCGGCGTATGCTTCTCCCGCGACCCCGCTACCGGCGAAAATGTTTACTACGGCGAATATCTGATTAACGCTCAGGGCGAAGACGTTGTGGCCGGTATCCGTACGCCGCAGCCGATGGCTTCCAAGGGCGACGGCACTTCGCTGGAAGAAAAATGGCCGCACCTGTACAAAGAGCTGGTTGACGTTCGCAACAACCTCGAAGCCCACTACAAAGACATGCAGGATATGGAATTTACCATTGAACACGGCAAACTCTGGATGTTGCAGTGCCGTAACGGCAAACGTACCGCTCAGGCCGCTGTCCGCATGGCCGTCGAAATGGTCGAAGAAGGCCTGCTGAACAAAGAAGAAGCCATTATGCGCGTCGGTGCCGACCAGCTTGACCAGCTGCTGCACCCGATGCTTGACCCGAAGGCTCCGAAGAAAGTCATCGCTACCGGTTTGCCGGCTTCTCCGGGCGCTGCCGTCGGCCGTGCCGTCTTCAATGCCGAAGATGCCGAAGCTTGGGCTGCCAAGGGCGAAAAAGTTATTCTTATCCGCAACGAAACTTCTCCGGAAGACATCGGCGGTATGCACGCTTCTCAGGGTGTTATCACTGCCCGCGGCGGCATGACCTCTCACGCGGCCGTTGTTGCCCGCGGTATGGGTACTCCCTGCGTTTCCGGTTCGCATGACATTGTCATCAGCTATAAAGACAAGACCATGACCACCAAGTCCGGTGCCGTTGTCAAAGAAGGCGACTGGGTATCTCTGGACGGTGCCAAGGGCCAGATTATCGAAGGTCAGGTTCCGACGGTCAAAGCCGATACCAACACCGGTAATTTCGGCAAACTGATGGGCTGGGTTGACGAAATCCGCACCATGGAAGTCCGCGCCAACGCCGAGACGCCGAAAGACGCTCAGACGGCTCGCGATTTCGGTGCTCAGGGTATCGGTCTGGCCCGTACGGAACACATGTTCTTTGACGCTGAGCGTATTCCGGACATGCGTGCCATGATTTTGTCCGAGAACGAAGAAGGCCGCCGCGCCGCTCTGGCTCGTCTGCTGCCTTATCAGAAACAGGATTTCAAAGACCTGTTCAAGATTATGGAAGGCATGCCGGTCGTTATTCGTCTGCTGGATCCGCCGCTTCACGAATTCCTGCCGCATACCGATGCCGAAATGCAGGAACTGGCCGACAAGATGGGCATGACCCTGCAGCAGGTTAAGAATCGCGCCAATGCTCTGCATGAAGCCAATCCGATGCTTGGTCATCGTGGCTGCCGTCTGCCGATTACCTATCCGGAAATCTGCGAAATGCAGACCCGCGCTATTCTGGAAGCCGCTATCGAATGCGCCGACAACGGCGTCAAGGTTCTGCCGGAAATCGAAGTTCCTCTGACCGGTTCCAAGAAAGAGCTGGATATCGTTAAGGACATTATCGATACGACGGCCGAGAAGGTCTTTGCCGAGAAAGGCAAGAAGATTAAGTACGAAGTCGGTTCAATGATTGAACTGCCGCGCGCAGCCCTGAAAGCTGACGAGCTGGCTCAGTCTGCCGAGTTCTTCGGTTTCGGTACCAACGACCTGACCCAGACCACTCTGGGCATGAGCCGTGACGATACCGGCGCCATTCTGGACGAATATCGCGCCCGCGGCGTTTATGTTGCCGATCCGTTCGCTTCAATCGATGTTGAAGGCGTTGGCTGTCTGGTTAAACTGGCTTGCGAAAAAGCCCGCAGCTCCAATCCGAAAATCTGGCTTGGCGTTTGTGGTGAGCACGGCGGTGATCCGGCGTCCATCGACTTCTTCCAGACCTGCGGCATGAACTATGTTTCCTGCTCGCCGTTCCGTGTACCGGTTGCCCGTCTGGCTGCTGCCCAGGCTGCCGTTCGTCATAAGAACGACAAAAAGGAAGAGTGCAATAGTTCCTGCTGTTGCAAAAAGTCAGCTTAAACTCTGTATAATGGCTGACTAATACAGAAAATGCGAGAGGCGGAAAATTCATGTAGGTTTGTCTACACTAAAATTTTCCGCTCTCTTTTTTCTTATTATTCAGCGCATTCTCCAGAGTTTAGTTAAAAGCCGCTCTATAAGCTTCTAATACAGAAAAGGTCCTTTTAGGCTAAGTTACGTACCTCGATGTACGTGCCTGTCGCCTAAAAGGCTTTTTCTTACTATAATCCTCATATATCGGTTTTTGTTTCTTTCTCTTCTCTTTTTTTACTGTTCTGCGTATTCTCCGGAGTTTTGGAAAAGTCAGGTTCAGGCTTTTCCGATATAGCTTTAGCTTTGTTGCGTGAAACGATTATTGTACGAGGACGAAAAGAGGTTTCGGGGCCTTTTTTTTATTGTTTTTTAAGGTTCGGGGTATATGTTTTGTTCAAATACAGGTGAGGTGTGAAATGAAACCGTATAATCAGGGAAATGTCGATTTTTTCTGCGGCATTTATGCCGTTATCAACGCCTGTCGTTATGCCGGGCGCAAATATCATGTTTTCAGCTTTAAGGAGGGCTGCGCGTTTTATCAGCATATGATGCAGTTTCTGCTGGACAAAGGACTGTTTGAAGAAGTCCTCTATCATGGCTCTTCTTTTGAAATTATGCAGATGTATTTGGAACAGGCTCGCAAGTACATGTATGAGTATTATCGGCTGCGGTTGTTCTATAAGCGGCCGTTTACATGGATGGACGTGCCGGTCGAGCGGGCGACCAAAGTTATTGCCAAATATCTGACAGCGCCGAATACGGCCTCAATAATTCGTTTTGAAAACAAAGACTGCGGCGACCACTGGTCGATAATCCGGGCGGTGCCGTTTCCACTGAGCAGGTTTAAATTGTTTGACAGTTATCTGTATCCGCATTTGGACGTAGGCAGTTGTCGTTGGGAAAGGGGCAAAAAATGCAGTTATGTACCGCGCGAGGGGATTATTTTTGTTAAAATCGTACCCGAAAAGCCGGATAAGTTGTCAGATGATATTGACAAAAATTAATCTTAGATTACATTTACAGCCATAGTTAATATATTTTTTAGGAGTATTTTGTTTTTTGAAAACATTTTAAGCCTCAGGCTTTACCATATTTTTATAACGTTTTAATTTTTATAGTATGAAGGAAAATCTTCTCTCCAAAAAAGATGCCAAAGTTCAGCTCGAACGGCTTGGCATAATTGTAAAGGAAGACGACGTGCAAATAGGCCGTTTTTTCCTGATTGAAAATCCCGGCAGCGGCAAAGTGACGGTTTCGCCTTTTTGCGTCTGCGGGGAAGGCGTGACCGGACTGGGTGTTTGTTTCGTGTATTACTATCACGGAATTCTGACTGAAAACCGGTATCGGAATTTTGTTTACAGCTGCATGAATTTTCTGATTCCCAACAACAGGAAGAAGACTTATGCCGTTTATGTCCGGGCTTTCAGCGGCAAACACAGCCGTTTTCCGGAATTTGTGCTGAAAGAAAATTCGGAAATGATTCGTTATGATCTGCCCGGACATTCGTTTATGGCCGATGCCGGCGAATGGGTAGTTGTTGAAGGCAGAATCGTTGCGGCAAAGGCGGTTTTCAAAACCCCGGTTGCCATGCGCGGATAATTTATTACGACAGGTTTGTCCTAAGGGGCAGGCCTGTCGTTTGTTTTAAATAAATTTGACAGCTTATGAATATTGACAAAATTTGTCCAGAGTGGTATTTTCAGGTCGATTGATATTAAGAATATGCGAGAGTATTACTATAGTTTAATTTAAATTGAAAAATCATGGAAAAGAAAGTTATCATTTCAGACCTGACATTGTCAGCCGCTGAAGGTGTTGCAGAAACAAAGGCCAAACGTTTTTGGGAAAACCGCATGAAACCTTATGAAAAAGTCAGGTTTCTGGCCGGACATTTTGACCGTTTTATCGAGTATAATCCCGAATATGTTCAGGAAGGTCCGATTCAGATTGCCGTTTCAGCGACCAAAGACGTCGGTGCTTATCAGATCGGGCCGGACGAATATATGGAAGACGTGCTGGTTTCCAGAATGCCTCTGCGCGGTGCAAAATATTTTGTGGCCCTGCTCGGCGAAGCCAGAAACTGTGCAAGTTCTCACCGCCGTTTTCAGCGTTGTCTGTATGCAAATACGTTTTATCTGCATATTGACGGCAAAGGCGTTATTCATCTTGACAGGCTGTTGGACAACAACGACTGGCTTTTTGCCGACCGCGTTGACCGTGCTCTGGAGATTACGGTTGAGCGTCTGGGCGGAAAAATGTCTGAGGCGGAAAAACCGCGGTGGTGCGATTTTTCTTACGGCGAAATCAAAGATTTCGGCCGGGTCGGATATTATATTGCCAAAGACGGCAAAGAACGTCTGATTATCTGCATGCTCAATTCCGGAACAATTTTGCCGGAACTTGATGCCAATGATGTCAAGCTTTCCGTTTTGTCTAGAAAAGGCGAATATTCCGATATGGTAAATCCGCTGCTGCGTTTCAGAATGCTGTCCGATAATATTGTTGCCCGTGTCAGTGCGGACAATGTAAATGCGTTTATGCGATGAACAGCTATAAGATTTCCCGGGTGCCGGTTGTCGGCGGCGGGAAGAGAGAACGGCGGACGCCGTTTTCGCAGAGGATTGACGAACTTGCGGACAATTTGAAAGGCTTTTTTGCCTATAACCCCGGTTATGAGCAGGAAGGGCCGATGCAGATTGCCGTGTCGGCAAGGGCGGATGAAGGAACTTATCAGTATGCGCCGGACAAATATGCCGAAAACATACTGGTTTCCAAAACGCCGCGCAAAGGTGCCGATTTTTTCGTTGCCGGCCTTGGCGCATCTCGTCTTCCCGGCGGCAGAAACGTCGGCAAGCGCTGCCATTATTCCCGGACCTATTATGTCTGGAAAGAAGGCGAAGACTATTGCCGCAGGCTTTTGCTCGACAACGGCGAACAGCTTGTTGCCAAAAAGGCGGACGCGGCTCTGGACTGGATAATCGCCCGGATCGGCGGTACAGTGCTGCAAGACGGTTCCGGCTGGTTTCGCTTCCGGTTAGAAGACGGTTTGAATTCGCTGGGCAGGATCAGGTGTTACTGGGATAAGGACGAAGAACTGCGGGTGCTGATCTGCATGCCCAATTCGGGCGCAATTCTTGATTATGCGTCTTTTGACGTGGAAATCGGCGAAGTTTTGCTGCCGGGGCATTATTATTCGACCCGTTTTCTGAACTTTATGCTGAACGGGCTGGATAATCTGCAGAGCAATCAGACGCTTTCGCAGAAAGAACTGAGCGATGATTTGACGCCATGACGTTAAAGAGCGGGTTTTCCGAAAGGAAACGCCGCTCTTTTTGTATAAACGGAAGTTTTACGGAATCGGTGATTTTAAAGCGTCGCGAACCGATAAAAGGTTATATGTTTTTGCCGGCGGCCGCGTTTTGACATCGGTCGGAGGCCGGCCAAACCGGGCAGAATGGCGGGAAAGGGGCTTTGCGGTAAGTTTTTTGGTATTTTTTGCGGTCTTTTTACTTTTGTTATTGAAAAATAAATTTTTATTGCTTAAGTTAAAGCTGTATTAGTTGTTTAGCAATTAAAAATATTAAACCCAATTGGAGAATATAAAATGAAAAAACTTTTAAGTTTGTTTTGCGCAATCGCTTTCTTATCCGGTTGTTCTTCTTTCGGTTCCAACGGCGGCCTGTTCGGCGGCAGCGAATGTGAATCCAGAGAAGCCCGTGACTTCATGGCCAATGCCGAAGACAGAGTATTCTTTGCTTTCGACAGCTCGGCTCTTTCCGACAATGCCGTCGAAGTTCTGAACACTCAGGTTAAATGGTTGAAAGACCACAAGAAGGTTAACGTCATCGTTCAGGGTTACTGCGATGAGAGAGGTACCCGCGAATACAACCTGGCTTTGGGTGAGCGTCGTGCCAATGCCGTTAAGCAGTATCTGGTATCCCAGGGCATTGCAGCAGACAGAATCTCTGTAATCTCCTATGGTAAAGAGCGTCCGGCCGTTCTCGGCAACAACGAAGCTGCCTGGGCTCAGAACCGTCGTGCCGTTACTGTTGTCAAAGCTGCCAACTAATCAGCTTACGGTATCGTAAGAGTTCGAAAAGGAACGCGCCGAAAGACGCGTTCCTTTTTATGTCTGGTGGGAAACAGGCTTTTTGCGCTTGTGATTATGGAACTTTTATTTTATCTTAGGCTGACAGGCAAAAAAACTGCAACGGGAATAACATTTATTGAGGTCAGAAATGAAAATGTTCAAAACAATCGCATTGGCTGCCGTTCTGGCGGGGTTTTCGGGAACGGCTTTGGCGCAGACGGGGTCTTTTGAGGAAGAGCTGGCGCAGCTGAGGGAAGACGTAACTTTCCTGCAGCGTCAGGTGTATAAGGACAATAATGCCGGCGTTGACAGTCTGACTTCATCAAAGAACGTATCCGTACAAATAGGGCAGTTTGACGAACTGCTGAGGCAGGTTATCGGGCGCACCGACGAACTGGAATTTAAAATCAAAAAGCTTAACGAACGTCTTGACGTTATGAACAAAGACATTGATATCCGTTTTAAACTTCTGGAGGGAAAACCGGTCAGCGGCGGCAGCGGCATGTTGGAACTTCCGGCCAAAGAAAAGTTTGCGGCGCCGGTGGCTAAAGACGCGCCAAAGTCAATTGTCGGCGACAGCATTAAGGGCGACGACCTGAAACCGCTGAAAGGTTTTGACGTCAAGGGCATTTATCAGGAAGGCCTGGAAGCTCTGAAAGCGGGGAATGACAAACTTGCCGAAGAAAAGTTCAATACCATTCTGAGCAGGTTTCCGGAAGACAACCTGGCCGGAAATGCTCAGTATTGGCTGGGCGAGGTTTATTACGGCCGCAAAGATTTTGCCAAGGCGGCGGTGGCTTTTGCCAAAGGTTATGAAAAATACAAGGGGCCGAAAGGGCCGGACAGTCTGCTGAAACTGGGCATGTCCATGCGCGAACTGAAGAAAAAAACGGAAGCCTGCGTTGCCTTTACGTCATTGCCGACGGAGTTTCCGAAAGCCGAAGCGGCGCTTCTCAGCCGGGCGAAGAGTGAGGCGTCGAAGCTTAACTGCAAGTAAGCGGCGGCGTAAACAATCCTTGTCATGTCTGTTCAGCGTTTTGAAAAACTTTGCGTAACAGGCTTTTAGAGCGATAATTGATGCGACGGTACAAATAATGCTGCGGGAGTTTTTTGAAAAATATCAGATTGAAGATGCGGCGGTTGCGGCCGGCGTTTCCGGCGGCGCCGATTCACTGGCGCTGCTTTTTCAGCTTGACGCTTTTTTGCGTCCGCAGGGCCGGCGGGTTATTGCCCTGACTGTTGACCATGGCCTGCGTCCGGAATCCCGCGACGAGGCCGAATATGTTGCGAAACTGGCGGCCGAACGTCAAATCGAACACCATATTTTAACCTGGGAGGGGGAAAAGCCGGAAAAAGGCATTGAGGAAGCGGCGCGTACTGCCCGTTACGGCCTTCTTTGCGGCTGGTGCCGGGATAACGGCGTCGGTACGCTGGCGGTGGCGCATCATCTGTTGGATCAGGCGGAAACCTTTTTTATGCGTTTGCAGCGGGGCAGCGGTCTCAACGGCTTGTGCGGCATGGCGCCGCTCAGCGAAAAAAACGGCGTCAGGCTGATTAGACCCTTTTTGCAGGTTCATCCCGAGCGATTGAAAGAATTTCTGCGGGAACACGGCGTTTCATGGGCGGAAGACCCTTCCAACCGCTGCGACGACTATCTGCGGGTGCGGGTGCGCAAGTTCCTGCCGCAGCTGGCGGCGGCATTGGATATTACGCCGGAGCGGATTGCCGACACGATGTCGGTTTTGGCGCGGAGCCGCGATTGTCTGGAAGAACAGGCCGCGCAGTTTGTTGACCGTCATGTCCGCCGGTACGAAAAGGCCGGTTTTTCGGTTTCCCGGCTGCAATTGGCCGGGCTGCATGCGGAAGTCTGTTTCCGGGTGCTTTGCTTTCTGTTGAAGGAAACCGGCCGGCGCGATTATATTCCGCGGGCCGATGATGTTGAAAGATTGCAGCGCCGGCTGTTTGACGAGAAGTTTCGCGGCGCGACGCTGTCCGGCTGCGAAATCGTTCCGTTTCGAAACAAACTGTGGATTGTTCCCGAGCTTAAGGGGCGGGTTCGGCTCTCCAAAAAGGACTGGGAGGCCTATGTCTCGTCGCATCCGCAATACGGCAGGCTTGCGCTTCCCTACAAGCTGAAACTCAGCCTTTATAAAAGCTCTTGAGTTTTGGGCAAATCCTCCCTATATATGAATAAGCTGTAATTATAAACTGTAAGGAAACGCGATGAGAGCAGGAAGAAGTATTATTGTCTGGCTGATAGCCATTGTGCTGCTGACGTCTTTAATGAATATGTTCGGCGAGGGTTCCGCGCATGCAACGGCTGAAAATCTGGCCTTCTCCGATTTTATGAAGGACGTTGAGGGCAAGAGAATCAGCGAAGTGACGATTACCGGCGCGGAGATTTCCGGTTCGTATTTGGACGGACACAAGTTCTATACCTATGCGCCGGAGGATCCGACGATGGTCGAGACGCTGCGCAACAGCGGCGTCAAGGTAACGGCCAAGCCGGAAGGAAGTGCCGCCGGTACATTCTGGAGCGTGCTGATTTCGTGGTTTCCGATGATTCTTTTAATCGGCGTCTGGGTATATTTTATGCGTCAGGCCAGTTCCGGAAACAACAAGGCGATGAGTTTCGGAAAGTCGCGTGCCCGACTGATTGAAAACACCAAAAAGGTCACTTTTGCCGATGTGGCTGGCGCTGACGAATCAAAACAGGAACTGGAAGAGGTTATTGACTTTTTGAAAGATCCTTCCAAGTTTCAGCGACTGGGCGGCAAAATTCCGAAGGGCGTTTTGCTGGTCGGTCCTCCGGGTACCGGAAAGACCCTGCTGGCCAAAGCGGTAGCCGGCGAGGCAAATGTACCGTTTTTCTCGATTTCGGGTTCGGATTTCGTCGAAATGTTTGTCGGCGTCGGTGCGTCGCGTGTTCGTGACATGTTTGCGCAGGCTAAGAAAAATGCCCCCTGTCTGCTGTTTATTGACGAAATCGACGCTGTCGGCCGTCATCGCGGCGCCGGTCTGGGCGGCGGCAACGACGAGCGCGAACAGACGCTGAACCAATTGCTGGTCGAGATGGACGGTTTTGAACCGAACGAGAACGTTATTCTGATTGCGGCGACTAACCGTCCCGACGTTCTTGATCCGGCTTTGCTGCGCCCGGGGCGTTTTGACCGTCAGGTTACGGTAACGAATCCTGACATTAAGGGGCGCGAGGATATTTTGAAAGTACATACCCGCAAGGTGCCTTTGGCCAAAGATGTCAACCTGTCGGTTATTGCCCGCGGCACGCCGGGATTTTCCGGCGCCGATCTGGCCAATCTGGTCAATGAGGCGGCACTGCTGGCGGCGCGCAAAAACAAAAACAAGGTAACCTCCAAGGATTTTGACGATGCCAAGGACAAGGTGCTGATGGGCAATGAACGCCGTTCGATGGCGATGGATGAGGCGGAGAAGAAACTGACGGCCTATCATGAAGCCGGTCATGCCATCTGTTCGTTGTTTGTACCGGACACCGATCCGATTCACAAGGCGACGATTATTCCGCGGGGACGGGCTTTGGGTATGGTTCAGCAGCTGCCGGAGAAAGACCAGTATTCCTATTCGCGTTCCAAGATGCTGTCGCGTCTGATTATTCTGATGGGCGGACGGGTCGCCGAAGAACTGAAGTTCGGATACGACAAGGTTACGTCAGGGGCCTCCTCGGATATTGCCGCGGCGACCAATCTGGCGCGTTCCATGGTTACGGAATGGGGAATGAGCGACAAGCTCGGTCCGGTTCTGTATGCCGAAAACTCCGGGGAGGTTTTTCTTGGCAAGTCGGTCACACAGAACAAAAACATGAGCGAAGACACCGCGCGGCTGGTTGACGCCGAAATCAAGCGTTTGGTTACCGAAAGCTATGAGGGCGCGCAGCAACTGCTTAAAGAGAAGAACAAGGAGTGGGAAACTCTGGCTCAGGCCCTGATGGAATATGAAACGCTGACCGGCGACGAAATCAAGCAGGTTCTGGCCGGCGAAAAGGTGGACAAGTCCAAAGAATGTCCGGTCTGCGAGGAAAAACGGACGCACGCGTCCATTCCCGAAATCTAAACGGCGTCAGTCTTGTAACAAACATTAACAACACTTGAGGTGAATATTTGCTCTCAGGTGTTGTTTTTTTATGTTCGGGCTTTATGATTAAGGCATTGTAAAACTTATTTGAGAAAGGATTTCAGCGATGGGCGCAAAATTATTCGGCACCGACGGCGTGCGCGGCAAGGCCAATATTTATCCGATGACGGCAGAGTTTGCCCTGAAACTGGCAACGGCGGCCGGACAGCTTGTCTGCAACAAGGAACGCCGAGTTGCCATTGGGCGGGATACGCGCCTTTCCGGCGAGATGCTGGAAGCGGCGATGATTGCCGGATTTACGTCGGCCGGTATTGACGTCATACGTCTCGGCGTTCTGCCGACTCCGGCGGTAACGACGCTGACGCCGGATTTGAAAGTTGACATGTCGGTAATGATTACCGCTTCGCACAATCCCTGGCATGACAACGGGATTAAGCTGATTGCGTCTGACGGTTCCAAGTTTTCGGACAAGGTAACCTCCGAGCTGGAAGCGCTGATTGCTAATGGGGAATTTGCGCTCTCTCCTGAAAAAATCGGACGGGTCAGCAGCGAGGAAACGCTGGTTAACAAATATATCATTCAGGCAATGTCCGCCGTGCCGGACGGAAAACCGCTGAAAGGCCTGCGGGTGGTTTTGGACTGCGCCAACGGCGTTTTTTCAGAGATTATGCCCAAGGTGTTTATGGAACTCGGCGCAGGGGTAATTGCCATAGGCAATAAGCCGGACGGCTGGAACATTAACAGAGACTGCGGCTCGCAGCATGTCGAGAAAATGGTCGAGGCGGTGTGCGGCGCTCATGCCCAATTGGGAATTGCTGTGGACGGCGACGGCGACCGGATAATTGTCTGTGACGAAAAAGGCGTTCGTCTGGACGGGGATCAGGTTATCGCCTTTTTGGGACAGTATCTGAAAGGCAAATCGCGGCTCAAAGGAAATGCAGTGGTGGCGACGATTGTTTCCAATCCGGCGCTGGACCGTTTTCTGAAGTCGCAAGGGGTTGACTGTGTGCGTTCCGGCGTGGGCGAGCGTTATGTGATTGAGGAAATGAAAAGGCACGGTGCCAATGTCGGCGGCGAAGAATCCGGGCATATGGTGCTTTCCGACTACGCCAGAACCGGCGATGCAATGATTGCGGCGCTGGTCGTCAGTCAGGGGCTGCTGGAAAGCGGCAAAAAGATGAGCGAAATTTTTCCGCTGTTTGTACCGATGTATAAAAAACGGGTCGATACCCGTTTTGCCGGCCGGGAGGAAATGCTGGCCGCTTTCGAGCTGCCGGCGTTTAAGGAGGCAATTGCCGAAGGCGAAAGAAAAATTGAAGGCAAGGGCAGGGTGTTGGTCCGGACTTCCGGAACCGAGCCGAAGATTCAGGTTTGGGTCTGGGGAGACGATGCAGCGCTGGCTGACGAGGTCAACGGCGAAATATCCGCAGTGCTGGCGAAGGTTTCCGGGTACGAATCCGTTAAGGTTATGCCGTAAAGTTGAGGCCGGATTAAACATTTGTTTACTTTATTTGCCTAAAGTCAATATTATATAGACTTGTATCCATAGGAAAGCGAGGCTTGATTATGAACAGTATGCAAACCGGTTTTGACTGGGAAAAAAACAAACCCTATCAGATAAAAAAACGCGGCAACCTGTCTTTGCTGGCGGCGACGACGTTTAAAAACGGAAACATGGTCAGCAGCGGTTCGCGCTGTGTGTGGCCGAGCGCTTCGGAAAGCCGCGACTCCCGGATAATTTCGCGCCGTGTATGGGGTAAGACAATTTGATTAAGGGAATTTTGTCGCTGTTTACGTCGGGGGCGATACTTAACCCGATGGTGCTGCTTGGAATTTTCATCGGAATTTTCTGTTATGTGTATTTGACGGCAGAGCAGATAACGGCGTTGTTTTCGGATTATCGTTTCTATCTGCTGGGGCTTTTGATTGCCTTTGTTTATAATTTTCTTTTTAAAAAGGTATATCAGGAAGGCGGGTATAATCTGGATACGGGTGCGACGCTGCTGAACGTGCTGGGATCTGCTTTCAAACTTTTTCTTTCAGGAATTTTGATGATTTCTTTTCTGTCCATGCTCAGTCTGGCCTGAATGAAAAAAACACCCGGCAGGGTGTTTTTTTTTGCGGAAATTTTGCTAAACGGAGATGTCGACGTTGTGTCCGTGGGTCGGAGACGGGGAAACCGTGCGGCTGCCGTCGCCGAGCAGAATTTCAATCACTTCCTGCTGCATTTCAACGGAATTTTTAATCAGCGACATCTGCATCTGCTGAACAGACAACGCGTAAGAACTCAGAGCGCCTAATTCTGCCATTTTTCTTCTCCTTAAAACCAGAGTTCATTATAGCATAAAAAAATTAAGTTTTCATTAAAAAACTTCCTGATGCCGTTGGCAGAAAATGTTTGCCTTTCGGCGGTTTTGCCGCTAGAGTGGCAAAAAAACGGAGACAACGGCGGACGCCGACCGGTTTTGCGAAAATGTTATCTGGAATTTTGGGTAATAAGAGGTTATATATTGGCAGAGGCGCAGAAAAGTGGCAGACATTAAACACGGATTATCGGTTCTGTTGAAGAACATTAAAATCGCACCCGAGAAACCCGGTGTGTACCGGATGCTCGGCGAGGGCGACAAGGTTCTGTACGTGGGCAAGGCCAAAAACATCAAAAAGAGAATCGTTGCCTATTCGCATATCGAAAAACTGCCGATACGTTTGCAGCGGATGGTTTCGGAAATCAGGCGGATGGAATTTATCATCGTTGAAAACGAGGCCAAGGCGCTGCTGATGGAAAACGAGCTGATTAAAAAGCTTGAGCCGCGTTACAATATTTTGCTTAAGGACGACAAGACTTTTCCGCATCTGGTAATTGACGTGCAATCAGAGTTTCCCTGTCTGCGCAAGTATCGGGGCAAGCGTCATGACAAAAGCAAATATTTCGGCCCGTTTGCCAGTGTGCTGGCGGTTAATTCCACGCTGGATACCGTGCAGAAAGCGTTTTTGCTCCGCACTTGCCGCGACAGCGTTTTCAAACACCGTGACCGTCCGTGTCTGATGTATCAGATTAAGCGCTGTTCGGCGCCCTGCGTGGGCAAAATATCGCCGGAAGACTACCGGCGGCTGGTGCGTGACGCGGTTGATTTTCTCGAAGGTAAAAACTCCAGGATTCAGGAAGAACTGTCGCAGAAAATGCAGGAAGCCAGCGAGGCGCAGAATTATGAACTGGCGATGGTGCTGCGCGACCGCATCCGCGCGCTGACCAATATTCAGCACGGCAATCAGGTGGAGTATGCCGATATCAAATCGGCTGACATTATTGCTCTGGCGCGCCGGAACGATTTGGTCTGTATTCAGGTCTTTTTTGTGCGCTCGGGGCAGAACTGCGGAAACGTGCCCTATTTCCCGAAACAGATAGAAGGTGCGGCAGACGGCGAAATTCTCGAGGCTTTTCTGAGCAGTTTCTATACGCGCCATATTCCGCCGAAAGAAATTATTCTTTCCGAAGAATTGGAAAACAAAGATTTTCTGGAAGAAGCCACCGGCGCCAGAATCAATACCTATCAAAAAGGAAACAAGGCCAAGCTGGCCGCCAATGCCAAAGAAAACGCGCTGGCGTCGATTGAGCGCAAAATTGCCGAAGAGGCGTCGGTTAAAAGCAATCTGGAAGAATTGGTGCGGATTTTCAACCTGCCGCGGATACCGCAGCGGATTGAGGTTTATGACAACTCTCATATTCAGGGCAGCTATGCCATCGGCGCGATGGTCGTGGCGACACCGGACGGATTTGACAAGAAGCAGTATCGAACTTTTAACATCAAAAATCCTGAGATTACCAATGACGATTTCGCGATGATGAAGGAAGTGCTGACCCGCCGCTTTAACCGGATGACGCCGGAAAACAAACCGGATGTCATATTGCTTGACGGCGGTCTCGGGCAGCTGCATGCGGTGCATGAGAGCCTGAAGGATTTTGACCTTTCGGGCATTGCCGTCATTGCCATTTCCAAGGGGCCGGACAGAAATGCGGGCAAGGAACTTTATCACATGCTCGGGCGCGAAAGTTTTGCGCTGCCGTTTCAGTCGCCGATAGCCTTTTATATGCAGAATCTGCGCGACGAGGCGCATCGTTTTGCCATCGGCACGCATCGCAA
>ULRC01088710.1_pt1 | contig 21707 bp, 19 predicted proteins | sample 1955101 | NCBI WGS metagenome assembly ULRC01 (sample SAMEA4835672, study PRJEB28245) | human gut metagenome | biome: gut microbiome; material: fecal sample | place: Denmark | collected 2008 | reverse complement strand
CCGACGTTATAGGCAGCGGCGGCGCACAGGCGTGCAAAATACGCGCACTCGACCGGGCAGCGGATCACGACGGCTTGGCCCTTCTGCACATTCAGACCGACTTCGATGAGGAGTTTTGCATATTCTCTGAGCTTTTCTTCCATGAATGACCTCCAAAAAAGAAGGCGGCTGTGCGTGGCACAGCCGCCTTTTCCTATCGTACGATGCCATACAACATGCATCATAACACAGTTCATGCGCGATTGAAAAGAGTTTTTCGTATTTTTATCAGATTCCGAGAAGAAGCGAGGCAAAGTTGAAGTAGATCATCAGCGAGATGGCGTCCACGACCGTCGTGATGAACGGCGAAGCCATGACCGCGGGGTCGAAGCCGATCTTCTTGGCGAGCAGCGGCAGCGTGCAGCCCACGACCTTGGCCGCAAACACCGTGACCACGAGCGTCAGGCAGATGACGAGCGCGACCGTGATGGTGATGGGATTTCCGAAGATCATCTTGTCGACGAGCATGAGCTTGACGAAATTCGCTGCGGCAAGCGTGGCGCCGCAGACGACCGCCACGCGGATCTCCTTCCAGATGACGCGGAAGAGGTCGGAAAATTCGATCTCGTCGAGCGAGATACCGCGGATGACCGTGACGCTCGCCTGTGAGCCGCAGTTACCGCCCGTGTCCATCAGCATCGGGATATAAGCCGTCAGAATGGCGAACGCGCTGAGCGCGTCTTCAAAGCGGGCGATGATCTGGCCGGTGAACGTGGCCGAGACCATCAGAAGCAACAGCCAGGGGATACGGGACTTGTACGTATCCCAGACGCTCGTCTTGAGGTATGGCTTATCCGTCGGCAGCATAGCCGCCATCTTTTCGATATCCTCGGTCGTCTCCTCTTCCATGACGTCGATGGCGTCGTCGACCGTGATGATGCCGACGAGGCGGTCTTCCTTGTCGACGACCGGAAGGGCGATGAAGTTGTACTTCGAGAAGGTCTGCGCAACGTCCTCTTTATCCTCGAGCGTGGAGACAGAGATGACGTGCGTCTCCATGATCTCGTCGATGGTGTCGTCCTCGTCGGAGAGGAGGATCGTTCGCAGTGAGACGATACCCTGCAGCTTGCGCGCCGGATCGACGACATAGCAGACGTTGATGGTCTCTTTGTCCGTACCGGTGCGGCGGATACGCTTGAGCGCGTCCTCGACGGTCATATCGCGCTTTAAGTCGACAAACTCCGTCGTCATCAGCGCGCCCGCGCTGTCGTCGGGGTATTTGAGAATTTCATTGATGCTCTTGCGCGTGTCGGGGTCCGCGTGCTTTAAGATGCGCTTGACGACGTTCGCGGGCATTTCCTCCACGATGTCGACCGCATCGTCCAGATACAGCTCGTCAAGGACCTCTTTGAGCTCGGTGTTCGAAAAGCCGCGGATCAGCATCTCCTGCGCGTCGGGATCGAGCTCGACGAACACCTCCGCTGCGGGCTCTTTGGGAAGGAGCCGGAACAAAAGGGGAATGCTGTCCTCGTCCAAATCTTCAAAAAGCGAGGCGATATCCGCGGGCTCCAGGTCTGCAAGCAGGTCGCGCAGCGCGGTATATTGTTTTCGCTTGAGCAGATCCTCGATTCTTTCCAGCAGTTCGTCGCGCATTTCTTCAAAGCCGACCATACCGACTCCTCCTTTCTGAAGATAGTGCCAAATCAAAGTGTTCAGGTGAATTTTGCGATAAAAAAATCCCCCATATCCTGCGTCCGGCGACGCGGCTATGGGAGCGACAATCAAGAAACACCCGCCCCTGGCGAGAAGTTTTCTTACCGTTCAAGCTTTAGCATCACGAGGCGGTGAAACTGCATTAGATGGCACCTTGCTTTCGATGCAACCTGTTCAAACCCTCTCATAGTGTCTCCACTACTCCGCGGCAGCAGTCCGTATCCTTGTGGTAGCCTTACCTACCGGACGATGTATGAACTTAACGGTACTATATTATGCACATTTTCCCGTGCTGTCAACCCCTTTTCCGGCTTTATTTCTGTAAAAAGTATGTCATGGTGCGCTTTTCCGCTTCCCTTTCGTAATGGGCTGTGCTATACTACATAAATTAAAGAGAAATCGACTTTTGAGGAGGTGAGCATCGCCCTTGCAGCAGTATCTTGACCGGCACCGCTTTTTGAAAGGCATCTACCTGATGGTCAGGCGGTACTTCGATCATCATGTCGGCCGCGACAGTGCGGCGCTCACATACTACCTTTTGTTTGCGCTTTTCCCGCTTTTGATCTTTTTGAGCAACTTAGTCGGCATCATGTCCGTGGATATCAGCGGCTTTCTGTATGAAATTCGCGCATTCATCCCGCAGGAGGCGCTCGAGATCATCGAGCAGTATTTCACTTATGTCAGCCGCGATTCAAGCCCACGGCTTTTGTGGTTCTCACTGATTTTTTCCATTTACTTTCCTTACCGCGCGGCAAGCTCGCTTCTGGGCTCTGTCCGTCGGGCCTACGGCGAGCACCGGCCCACGCAGTTTTTGCGCTATCAGCTCAAGCTCCTGCTTTATACGCTGAGCCTGATTTTAATGGTCGTTTTGTCCATCGGACTGTCCGTCGTCGGCGGGCGGGTGCTGAACTACGTGTCGAGCCACCTGTCGGCCTATATCACGCTGAGCGACGGTTTTATCCGCCTGTGGTCGAGCTTGCGCTTTGTTATCATCGGCGGCATCGTATTCTTCCTCATCGCGATGATGTACGGCCTTGCGCAGGAGTCGCACCGGATGAACCGTATCTGGCCGGGCGCGGTGTTCTCGCTCGTGATGTGGCTCGTATTGTCATTCCTTTTTTCGTATTATGTTGAAAACATCGCGCGCTACTCCGTCATTTACGGCACGCTCGGCGCGGTGATCGTATTGCTTTTGTGGCTGTATCTCGCCTCGGTCATGCTGATCATGGGGGCGGAATTCAACAGCGTTTTGATGGTGCTGCGTAAGCAGCACACGGCGGAAGCCGAAGAGAATTTAGGAGAAACACAGAAATGAAAATCATCATTGTCGGTATCGGTAAGGTCGGCTACGCCATCGCCGAGCAGATGACGGGCGAAAACCACGATCTGGTCGTCATCGACCGCAACAGCGCCGTGCTCGACCACGTTGACTCCATGCTCGACGTCATGTGTGTGGAGGGCAACGGCGCGAGCGCCAGCGCCCTTTTGGAGGCGGGCGTGCGCGAGGCGGACCTTCTCATCGCCGTTTCGGAAAACGACGAGGTCAACCTCATCTGCTGCCTGATGGCGAAAAAGCTCGGCGCGAAGCACACGGTCGCCCGCGTACGCAACCCCGAGTATTTCCGCGATGCACAGATCCTGCGCCGCGAGATCGGGCTTGATATGATCATCAACCCCGAAAATGCCGCCGCGCAGGAAATTTCGCGCATTCTGCGCGTGCCGTCTGCGTTCAGCGTGGAGACGTTTGCCAGCGGACTTGTCGAGCTCATCGGCTTTCAGACCGAAGAGGGCGACAGCCTTGTCGGCAAGTCCCTCATCGACTACAACCGCGAAAATCCCAACAGCATCCTCATGTGCGCGGCCAAGCGCGGGGAAGAGGTCATCGTGCCGAACGGCTCGTTCGTCCCGCAGACGGGAGACCGCGTGTACGTCATCGGCACGCCCGCGGAGACGACGCGCGTGCTGCGCTCGATGGGCAGGGCCATGGCGCCCATCCGCCGCGTGAGCATCCTTGGCGGCAGCCGCATCGCACAGTACCTTGCCTGGGTGCTCACCGACATCGGCACGCACGTGACGATCGTGGAAAAGGACGAGGCCAAGTGCCTTATGCTGGCGGAAAAGCTCCCTAAGGTCACCGTCATCCACGGCGACGGCACGGATCACAACCTGCTTGAGTCCGAGGGCATTTTCCACTGCGACGCGTTCATCGCTGTGACGGACCGCGACGAGGAAAACCTCCTCATGGCGCTCACGGCCAAGCGCTACGGCGTGAAAAAGGTCGTGCCGAAGATGTCGCGCATGGGGTATCTCGACATCGTGAACCTCACGGGCCTCGACACGGTCATTTCGCCCAAGGCCATCATTGCAAGCCAGATCTCAAGTTACGTCCGCGGCCTTGCCAACTCGCAGGGCAGCGCGGTGGAAAGCCTGCACTATATCCTCGGCGGCGCGATCGAGGCCGTCGAGTTCACCGCGACGAGTGCCACGCACTTTCTCGACCGGCCGCTCAGCGACCTGCATTTTCGAAACGGCCTGCTCGTTGCGGCCATCGTGCACAACGGCCGGATGGAGATCCCGAACGGCCATTCCCAGATCCATGCGGGCGACCGCGTGATCGTGGTGGCGAAAAAGCTCTTTTTGCAGGACCTCAACGATATTCTCGGCTGATGTGCCGGCTGCTTGCGGCAAGGAAGTTTCATTATGAACCAAAATCTTATTCTCAGAATCGTGGGCGTTATCCTCTGCATTGAGGCGCTTTGTATGATCCCGCCGCTGCTGCTGAGCGTGTTCGGCGGAGGGCCGGATCAGCGGGCGTTCCTGTATGCGCTGCTTATCTGCGGCGGCGTGGGAGTGCTGCTTTCGCTCATCCGCGCGGACAACACAAGACTTCAGACGCGCGACGGCTTTGTCTGCGTGGCGCTGTGCTGGATCGCGCTGAGCGTGTTCGGCGCGCTGCCGTACTTTTTCAGCGGCAGCTGCAGCTTTATCGATGCCATTTTCGAGACCGTCTCCGGCCTGACGACGACCGGCGCGTCCATCTTCCCGTCGCCTGCGTCGCTGCCGCAGGGCATCCAATTCTGGCGCGCGCTCACGCAGTGGATGGGCGGCATGGGTATCCTCGTTCTCATGCTGGCGCTGCTGCCCAAGCTCAGTGAGGGCAGCGTGAACCTGATGAAAGCGGAATCCCCCGGCCCCATCAGCACAAAGCTTCGCCCCCGCACGGGTGAGACGGCGCGCATCCTGTACCGCATCTACATCGCGCTCACCGTGGCGGAGGCGCTGCTGCTGCGCATTGCGGGCCTCCCGCTGTTCGATGCGATCACCACGGCGCTGACGACGATCTCTACCGGCGGCTTTTCCATCCGGGATGCGAGCATCGCGTATTATCAGTCGCATCTTGTCAACTGGATCCTCATTTTCTTCATGTTTGCCGCAAGCGTGAACTTTACGCTCCTCTACCTCTGCGTGACGCGCCGCTTCCGCGAGGCGCTCAAGAGCGAGGAGCTGCGCGTTTACTCGCTGGTCGTGGTCGGCGCGTCGGCGATGATCGCGGCGGACCTGATCGTGCGCACGGGGCGCGACATCGGCTCGGCCATCGAGAATGCGGCCTTTCAGGTCACAACGCTCATTTCAACGACCGGCTACTGCACGGAGGATTTTGACCTCTGGCCGCAGTTCTGCCGTTGTATCCTCGTGCTGGTGATGTTTTTCGGCGGCTGCGCGGGCTCTACGGCGGGCGGCGTCAAGGCCTCGCGCATCGTGCTTTTGTGCAAGTCGCTGCGGCGTGATCTGCGGCGCGTGATGCACTCGCGCGAGGTGCGCCCCATCACGCTCGACGGACATCGCGTGACGGAGGAGACCGTCTCGTCCGTTTCGGTCTTCTTCTTCGCCTATATCGCGATCATGCTGCTCGGCACGCTGATTTTGTCGCTTGACAACATCGACTTTACCGCGGCGTTCACCGCCTCACTCACGGCCATCAGCAACGTGGGCCCGGGCCTTGGCGCAGTGGGACCGACGTGCAACTTCGGCTTCCTCTCCGGCATCAGCAAGCTCACGATGAGCGCCATCATGCTGCTCGGCCGTCTTGAGATCATGCCGCTGCTTGTCCTCTTAATGCCCTCTGTCTGGCGCAGAAAATAAAAGAAAATCAAAAAGGGTGGATCGCAATTTTGCGGTCCACTCTTTTTGAAAAGGATTCGCTGCGCTTCGTGCCTTGCCGCTCGCAGCGCGGCTGCGACACGCGCTCCGCGCAAAGAGTAAATTCCGACGCGCCTGTCGTCGAAATTTACGATCAAACAGATTTCGCGTCTGCGGACGCGAAACTCTGCGAGGCGGTTTGCCTCCATTTTAGCAGCAGGACCGAGTTTGTGATGACAAGCACGCTGCCTGCGTTATGGACCAGCGCGCCGACAACAGGGTTCAGTGTGCCGGTGGTGGCAAGCGTGATGGCGATGAAGTTGAGCGTGAGCGAGAATGTTATATTGAGCTTGATGGTGCGCATCATGCGCTTGGAGAGCGCGATGAGGTGCGGCAGCTCCTTGACTTCGTCGTCGACGAGCGCGATATCCGCGGCGTCCACGGCGATGTCGCTGCCCACGCCACCCATTGCGATGCCGACATCGGCGGCCTTGAGCGCGGGCGCGTCGTTTACGCCGTCGCCGATCATGCAGACCTTTGCATCCGCAGACTGATCGGCGCGGATGTGGACGAGCTTGTCCTCGGGCAGGCAGTTTGCGTGCACCTCGCCGATGTGGAGCTGCGCGGCAATGGCCGCGGCGGCGTTCTGATGGTCACCCGTGAGCAGCACGGGCTGGACCTGAAGCGCGGAGAGTTGGTCGATCATATTTGTACTCTCCTCGCGGATCGCGTCGGACAGGGCGAGGAAGCCCGCGAACACGCCGTCCACGGCGGCGTAGGCGACGGTGCAGCCCTGCGAGAGCTGGACAACAGCGGCCTTAGCGGCCTCTTCCGGAATGGCGATGTGGTGCTCGGCAAGGAGCTCCGCGTTACCCGCGAGGAGGGTTTACCGTCAACGCAAGCGGAGACGCCGCGCCCCGGCACCATCTGGAAGTTTTCGGCCTCGCCCAGCGCCTCGCCCATCTCCTGCTGGCGGCAGCGGGTGATGGCCTTGCCGAGCGGGTGCTCAGAATAACGCTCCGCCGTGGCGCAGAGGCGGTAGAGCTCGTTATCGGAGAGGGAGGGCAGCGCGCTGTGCACCAGAACGACCTTCGGCGTGCCGTAGGTCAGCGTGCCGGTCTTGTCGAAGGCGATCTTCTTCACGGCGGCGAGACGCTCAAGCGCGTCGCCCTCGCGGACGAGAAAGCCGTGCTTCGTCGCGTTGCCGATGGCGGCCATGATGGCAGTCGGCGTTGCCAGCACAAGCGCGCAGGGGCAGAAGACGACCAGAATCGTCACCGCGCGGATGATCTCACCGGAGATGAGCCACGTCAGCGCCGCGGCGGTCAGGGCAATGACGACGATCCATGTCGCCCAGCGGTCGGATAGACCGACGATCTTGGCCTTGTCCGCGTCGGCGGATTGCACGAGGCGAATCATGCGCTGGATGGAGCTGTTCTCGCCGACCTTTGTGGCCTTCATCTCGAAAGCGCCGAACTGGTTGACCGTGCCGGAGGAGACTTCGTCGCCGACGCCCTTGTCGACCGGCAGCGATTCAACCGTCATGACGGCCTGATTCACAGATGTCTGGCCCGATACGATCTCGCTGTCGACAGGGATGGTCTCGCCGGGCAGCACGCGCAGCAGGTCGCCGACCTTGACGGCCTCGGCGGGGACGGCTGTTTCCTTTCCGCCGGTGATGACGCCCGCGGTCTGCGGTGTCAGATGGACGAGCTTTTCGATGCCTGCGCGGGCGCGGGCGACGGTCAGCTCTTCGAGAAGACCGCCGAGCTGCATGATGAACGCGACCTCACCCGCGGCGAAGTCTTCGCCGATGCAGACCGACGCGATCAGCGCGAGCGAGACGAGCACGTCTGCCTTGATGTCGAACGCCGTGACAAGGCCGATGACGGCCTCTAAAATGATGGGGATGCCGCAGAGGATGATCGCGGCCCACGAGGCGTCGAACGGCAGGGGGACAAGATCAAAAATGCTGACGATCAGCGCGACGCCGGAGATTACAAGCAGTGTGATGTCCTTTTTCGTGCCGCCCAGCTCTAAAAAATGCTCCAGCTTTTCCATTGCCAGTTTCACGGAAGTGACTTCTTTCTATAACATAAGGGGTATAGGCTTATTATACATATGAGGGTATAGGTTATAAAGCGCGCAAAAAGAGAGAAGCAGCACAAAACTGCTTCTCTTCTTTCATGTAATTCTGCTGAAAACGGGCGCGAGAGGGGAAAAACCTGCTCAGCCCATGTTCGAAAAGCGCTCGACCGCCTTCGTGAAGCTCTCGATCGTTTTGTCCGCGTCGCCATGCTCGATGCCGTCGCGCACGCAGTGCTTGATGTGCTCCTCAAGCACGACCTTGCCGCAGCCGTGCAGCGCGGATTTGGCCGCATTGATCTGCGCAAGAATATCCTCGCAGGGGACGTCCTCGTCCACCATGCGGTCAATGGCCTGCACCTGACCGATGATCTTTTTGAGCCGACGGTGCAGATTGTCGGCGTCCATACACTGTTTCATCGTTTGGCCTCCATACCTGTTGGGGTATCTGCATTGTACACTCTGCGCCGCGATTTTGCCAATATGCGCTGCCGCGGCGGCTTTGTGCGCCTTTGGCGAAAAAATGGCGTTTTGCGGCAATTTTCTCTTCCTCCGCGGTGTTGCAGAGCATAAAAAAGTGTGATAGGATATATTAGAAATAGTATGACCGGCGGCCATATTGCCGCCGGAGCGATTTTGAGGTATCCGAATGAAGAAAAGCGACAAAACACCAAAGCAGACCCACCGCCGCGCGGACCCGAACGTCATGGGCCTCCACGCGGATGTGGTGGAGCAGAATATCACAGAGACACTCGAAACGAACTACATGCCTTACGCGATGTCCGTCATCGTCTCGCGTGCCATTCCGGAGATCGACGGCTTCAAGCCTTCGCACCGAAAGCTCCTTTACACGATGTACAAGATGGGGCTTCTTACCGGCGCGCGCACGAAGAGTGCGAACATCGTCGGCCAGACGATGCGCCTGAACCCCCACGGCGACGCCGCCATCTACGACACGATGGTGCGCCTTTCCAAGGGCTACGGCGCGCTGCTGCACCCGTTCGTCGATTCGAAGGGTAACTTCGGTAAGGTCTATTCGCGCGACATGGCGTGGGCGGCCAGCCGATACACCGAGGCCAAGCTCGCGCCCATCTGCGCCGAACTCTTCCGCGACATCGACTCTGACACCGTTGATTTTGTCGACAACTACGATAACTCGATGAAAGAGCCGGCGCTGCTGCCGACGACGTTCCCGAATATTTTAGTCTCGGCCAACCAGGGCATTGCTGTCGGCATGGCGAGCCAGCTGTGCGGCTTTAACTTGGGCGAGGTCTGCGACACGACGATCGCCTTTTTGAAAAATCCTGAGGTGCGCATCAGCGAAACGCTGCTCGCGCCCGACTTCCCGACCGGCGGCGAGGTCCTGTACGACCCGCGCGCCATTGAGGACATCTACAACACCGGCCGCGGCGGCGTGAAGGTGCGCGCCCGCTGGCGCTACGACAAAAAAGAAAATCTCATCGAAATTTATGAAATTCCCTACACTACCACGACCGAGGCCATCATGGACAAGGTCGCCGAACTCATCAAGGCGGGCAAGGTCAAGGAAATTTCCGACATGCGTGACGAGACCGACCTTTCCGGTCTCAAGCTGACGATCGACTTAAAGCGCGGTGCCGACCCCGACAAGCTGATGCAGAAGCTCTTCAAGGCGACGACACTGCAGGATACGGCGTCGTGCAACTTCAACGTCCTGATCGGCGGCATGCCGCGCGTGATGGGCGTGCGCGAGCTTTTAGACGAGTGGTGCGCGTGGCGCACCGAGAGCGTCAAGCGCCGCGTGTACTTCGTGCTCAAAAAGCGGCAGGACAAGCTGCACCTCTTGAAGGGCCTTAAAAAGATCCTGCTCGACATCGACAAGGCCATCAAGATCATCCGTGAGACGGAAAAGGAGGCCGACGTCGTGCCGAACCTGATGATCGGCTTCGGCATCGACCAGATCCAGGCGGAATACGTCGCCGAGATCAAGCTGCGCAACATCAACCGCGAGTATATCCTAAAGCGCGTGGAGGAGACGGCATCGCTCGAGGCGGAGATCGAAGACCTTGAGGATACGCTTGCGCGCCCGTCGCGCATCCGCAAGATCATCGTCAGCGAACTTGAGGACGTGCGCAAAAAGTACGCCGAGCCCCGCCGCACCGGCATCCTCTATGACTATGCCGAGGACGCCGAGAGCGAGGAGGACGCCATCGAGGACTATCCCGTGACGCTGTTTTTGTCGCAGCACGGGTACTTTAAAAAGATCACGCCGCAGTCGCTGCGCATGTCCGGCGAGCAGAAGTTCAAGGAGGACGACGCGCTCAGCATGAGCGTGGAGAGCTCCAACGCCGCCGAGCTGATGTTCTTCACCGATAAGGCGCAGGTCTACAAGACGCGCGCGAGCGACTTTGCCGACGGCAAGGCGAGCCAGCTGGGCGATTACCTGCCCGCCAAGCTCGGCATGGACGAGGGCGAGAGCGTCATGGGCATGGTGCTGCCGGGCGACTACAGCGGCTATATGATCTTCTTCTTCGAAAACGGTAAGGCCGCGAAGGTCGAGCTGTCGGCCTACAAGACGACCTCGAACCGCCGCCGCCTGACCGGCGCTTACAGCGACAAGAGCCCACTCAAAGCGCTGTTGCATCTCAAGGAAGACCGCGAGATCGCCGTCTATTCGACAGAGCCGCGCGTGCTGATCGTCAACACGGCGCTTCTTGGTGTGAAGACGACGCGCACGACGCAGGGCGTCGCGCTGCTGACGCTCAAAAAGAAGTACGTGCTCGACACGGTGCACTTCCCAGAGGAGACCGGCATCACCGACCTTGCCCGCTACCGCGGCCGCAGCATTCCCGCGACGGGCGCGCTGCTCAAGACGGAGGACAGCGACGACAAGCAGCTCTCGCTGATTTAAGAAATAGAACAGTTCTGACGGATTTTGAGAGAGGAGAGGATCTATGAAGAAAAACGAAAAACTGCGCGCGCAGGTGACGAGCTACATCATTGTCACGCTTGCCTGCGTGCTGTATGCCTTGTCGTTCGATTGGTTCTATGCACCGAATGGCTTTACGGTCGGCGGCTTTACGGGTATTTCGCAGATCATTAACTTTTTTGCACCCATTCTGCCGGTCGGTACGATGGTCATCGTGCTCAATGTGCCGCTTTTTATCGTGGGACTTAAAAAATTCGGCTTCGCATTTTTGTGCAAGTCCATCTACACGATGACGCTGAGCTCCATTTTGATCGACGTTGTCGCGGCCATCCACGAGTTTGCGCCCATGGACTCGCTGCTTGCGTGCCTGTACGGCGGCGTGACGCTCGGTATCGCCTCAGGCCTGCTGTTCCGCGAGGAGACGACGACGGGCGGCTCGGAGCTCGGCGCGTGGATCGTGCGGTCGCACGTTGAGCGGCTGTCAATCGGCAACATCTGCCTCGGCATCGACCTGACGATCATTCTGATCTACGCCGCGGTGTTCCACAGCCTCAACAACGCGCTCTACGGCGCGCTGGCGCTCTATATCACGACGAAGGTGCTCGACCTGGTCGTCTACGGTCAGAACACGGCAAAGGTCGCCTACATCATCAGCGACAAGTATGAGGAGATCATGCAGGAGATGCTGCGGCGCGACATGGGCGTCACGCTCCTGAACGGCAAGGGCGGCTACACGGGCGCGGAGCGTCCGCTGCTGTTCTGTGCCATCCGCAAGAAGGAAGCGGTTTCGATCAAGCGCTATATCAAGGAGCTCGACCCCGACGCCTTTTTCATCGTCTGCGACGCGAGCGAGGTGCTCGGTGAGGGCTTTGGCGAATACGACCCGCAGGGTCTCTAAGGATATCAGGATACACGGAGGAAGCAGGAATGGATCTTACGACGGTGGAGAAGAATCTCAAAGAGCGCGGCTTCAAGGTGTCTGCCTTCGCGACGGCGAAGGAAGCGGCGGACTATCTGAACGCGCAGATCGACGGAGAGAGCGTGTCGTTCGGCGGCAGCATGACGCTCTCTCAGATGGGGCTTTTTGAAAGCCTCGGCAAGCACAACAAGATGTTCAGCCACTGGAACGTGCCCGACGGCATGAACGCTGCCGAGGTGCTCAAAAACGCCTCGACGTGCGACAACTACCTGCTCTCGGCCAACGGCCTTGCCGAAACGGGCGAGATCATCAATATCGACGGGACGGGCAACCGTGTGTCCTCGTCGCTCTATGGCCACAAGAGGGTGTGGTTCGTCGTCGGCAGCAACAAGATCGCGCCGACCTATGACGAAGCGCTCTGGCGCGCCCGCAACATTGCTGCACCGAAAAACGCGCAGCGCCTGGGCGTGAAGACGCCCTGCGCAGTGAACGGCGACCGCTGCTACGACTGCAAGAGCCCACAGCGCATCTGCCGCGGCCTTGTCGTGCTGTGGGAGGCCATCCGCAGCTGCGAGACCGAGGTCGTGCTCGTCGACGAGCCGCTTGGCTACTGAGAAAGAGAGATTTCGCCCAAAAGGAGGGAGCGCCGTGCGCAAAAAGTTCATTCCGCTTTCGCTGGCGCTCTGCCTGATGCTCTCGGGCTGCGGCGGCAACGTCGTGCTTGAGCGTTCCTACAGCGTTTCCACGCCGCACAGCGAGGTCTACTGGGAAAACGAGGGTGCGGACACCCTGCGCGCCGACAGCTATCAGGACCTCGTCAATGCGCTGCTGCTGCTCCTTGGCGAGCACAGCGAGGAAGGCGTTGTGCGTATTTACAGCGAGGAAGACGCCACGGCCATGGCCGAGCAGGCCTGTAAGGAGGTGCAGGAGGAGACGGCACTGGGCGCGTATCTTCTTGACTACATCAGCTACACCGACACGCAGGAGCGCGCCTATTACGAGATGCACGTGCGCCTCGGCTACCGCCGCACGGCGGAGGAGCAGGCGGGCATCGTCACCGCGACGAGCACCGAGGCGCTGCCTGACCTTCTGCGCCTGACGGCGCGCGAGGGCGCGCTCAGCCGCATCGCCGTGCGCTTTACGTACTTCACCGCGGACCGCGATGGCATCCGCGATATGGTGCGGTCTGTGCAGGAGGAGGTCGACCCCGGCTTTACCGAGCCGTGGCAGGTCAACTTCTACCCCGATACCGACGATGTCGGCATTGTCGAGGTCGTGCTGCGGGAAGCGTAAAAAAGGATAAGAAAAGAACTCGGACTTTTGAAGTCCGAGCTCTTTTTTTGTTGTAGGGGAGAGAGAAAACGTTAGGAGAGGATCGCGCGGTCGTTGGCGAACTCGTCGCCGCTGGCCTTCGTGAACTGCTCAAGAAGATCGGGCACGGTCAGCTTCTTCTTCTCCTCGCCCGCAATGTCGAGGATGACGTGGCCGTCGTGCAGCATGATGAGGCGGTTGCCGTACTGAATGGCATCGCGCATGTTGTGCGTGATCATCAGCGTGGTGAGCTGGCCCTCGCGCACGATGCGGTCGGTGAGCTCCATGACCTTGGCGGCGGTCTTCGGGTCGAGTGCCGCGGTGTGCTCATCGAGCAGCAGCAGTTTGGGGCGCTTGAGCGTTGCCATCAGCAGCGTGAGCGCCTGACGCTGGCCGCCGGAGAGCGTCGAGACCTTCGTGGTCAGGCGGGACTCAAGACCGAGGCCGAGACCGCCGAGCAGCTCGCGGTACTGCTCCTTTTCTTCTTTCGTCACGCCCCAGGAAAGACCGCGGCGCTGGCCGCGGCGGGCGGCGAGGGCGAGGTTCTCTTCGATCCACATCGAGGGGGCGGTGCCCATCATCGGGTCCTGGAACACGCGGCCGATGAATGCCGCGCGCTTGTGCTCGGGCAGGTTCGTGACGTCGGAGCCGTCGATGATGACCTTGCCGGAGTCGACAAAGAACGTGCCGGCGGTGGCGTTGAGCATCGTGGACTTGCCCGCGCCGTTGCCGCCGATGACGGTGACGAAGTCGCCGTCGTTCAGCGTCAGACTCAGGCCGTTCAGCGCGGTCTTGGCGTTGATGGTGCCGGGGTTGAAGGTCTTATAAAGTTCCTTGAGTTCAAGCATGGCCGTTGCCTCCGTTCTTTGCGCTCTGGGGCTGCACCTTGCGGCGGAACATCTTGCTCTTCCAGTAGGGGATGGCGAGGAAGACCGCCACGATCAGCGCCGTGATGAGCTTTAAGTCGTTGGTGTTCAGACCGAGCTGCAGCACGATCTGGAGCACGATGTAGTAGATGATCGCGCCGATGGAAACGGCCAGCAGCGTGAGGCCGAAGTTCGTGAAGATCTTGCCGAAGATGACCTCGCCGATGATGACGGCGGCAAGGCCGATGACGATGGCGCCGCGGCCCATGTTGATGTCGCTCGAGCCCTGATACTGCGCCAGCAGCGCGCCGGAGAGGGCGACAAGACCGTTCGAGACCATCAGGCCAAGCACGATATTCGAGTTCGTGTTGATGCCCTGTGCGCGCGCCATGTGGGGGTTTGCGCCGGTCGCGCGCAGCGAGCTGCCCTTCTCCGTGCCGAAGAACCAGTACAGGATGGCGATGACCGCGGCTGTGAAGAGAATCAGCAGCGGCAGGGGATTGTTCATCGAGAGCTCGCGCACATAGCGCTGCGAAAGCAGCAGCGGATATTTATCAACGCTGAGTGCCTGGTTTGCCTTGCTGTCCATGATGCGCAGATTGATCGAATACAGCGCAAGCTGCGTCAGGATACCGGCGAGAATGGCCGGAATACCGCAGCGCGTGTGGAAAAGACCGGTGACGAGGCCTGCCAACATACCGGCGAGCATCGCGCACAGCAGGGCAATCCAGGGATTGAAGCCGCCGCGGATCAGCATGACGCAGACAGCGCCGCCGGTTGCCAGCGAGCCGTCGACGGTCAGGTCCGCCACGTCCAGAATGCGGAAGGTGATGTAAACGCCGATGGCCATAATGCCCCAGGCGAGACCCTGTGCGGCAGCGCCGGGCAGGGCGTTCATCAGCGACGAAAGAAAACTCATGGGTTCTCTCCTCCTATCTCTTGTTGAGGCAGGAACGGGCTAAGCCCGTCCCTGCCTGCGGGGGGATGTGATCAGATTACTCTTCGATGGCGGTGTAGCCCTCGAGAGGCTTGATGCCGAGCGTCTCGCACATGGAGGCGTTGTACTTCGGGGTGGCCTCGGTGAACTCGATGGGCATCTCGGAGATGTCGGCCTCGCCGGTCAGGATCTTGGCGGCCATCTTACCGGTGGTCACGCCGAGGTCATAGTAGCTGATGGAGAGGGTCGCGACGCCGCAGCCCTTGCAGATGCCCTCTTCGCCGCAGATGGCAGGCACGCCTGCGGGAACGAGAACGTTTGCGATGGCCTCGGTGTTGGAAGCGGCGGTGTTATCGGTGGGGACGTAGACAACGTCGGAGTAGTCGGCGGCGGACTGGGTCACGGAAGCGACGTCGTTCGTGTCAGTGAAAGCGAACTCCTGGGTCTCAATGCCCTTGTCGGAGAGGTACTTGGCGACCTCTTCGATCTGGTAGCGGGAGTTGGGCTCGGCGGAGCAGAACAGCAGGCCGACCTTCGTGGCATCGGGGAACCACTCGGAGATCATGTTGGCCTGCGCCTCGAGGTCAGCGAGGTCGGAGGTGCCGGAGATGTTGCCGCCGACAGTGCCGGCAAAGTCATCGAGGTCGAGCGCGACGCCGTAAGCGGTGATGGAGGTGCCGAGGATGGGAATGTCGCTCGTGGCGGCAGCGGCGGCGGTCAGCGCGCCGGTGGCGTTCGCCATGATGAGGTCAACGCCGTCGGAAACGAAGCCGTTGACGATGGTGGAGCAGTTGGCGCTGTCGCCGGAAGCGTTCTTGTTCTGGAATTCGACCTGGCCGGGCAGCGCCTCATTCAGCGCGTCGATGAAGCCCTGGGTGGCAGCGTCGAGTGCCTCGTGCTGCACGAGCTGGCAGATGCCGACGGTGTACTTCGTGCCTTCGCCGTCGGTGCTGCCCTGATTGTCGTCCTGTGCGGCCTTATCGCCGCAGCCGGTCAGACCCACGCTCAGGCTGAGAACGAGGGCAAGAGAGGCAACAAGAGAAATGATGCGTTTGGTGTTCATGCTTTTTTTCCTCCAATTTTTATTTCTCGCTGATAACAATAAAACCCGCTGTAAGGACTTGTGGTCCATACGGCGGGTTCCTTGACTCAACTCTTTTTGAAGTGACCTTCAAGTGTTGGTTCGAAAGACCTTTCAGCTACGGGCATCACAAATCGCTCTTACCTTGTCCTTAAAGTAAAAGTAAGAGTAATAGTAAAAGCGATATGCAACGTTGCTTACAACAGTCTTCATCACTCAAGCTCCAAGTCCTTTCAAAAAGGATGGTAGTAATATAGCACACACAAAAATGGCCGTCAATAGCATTTTTATCCAAAAAACACTATTTATGTAGGAATTTGGCAGGGCACAGCACCGAAAAGTATGCTATTTGCATTAGGAAACGGCATGGGTGTGCTCGCAAAGCTCATTGATCTTCTGCTGTAAGCCCTTGAAATCCTCAAACGACTCGGGCCTGCGGCGCGGATCGCGCAGCAGTGCCGCGGGGTGATACACGGCCATCATCTGAAAGCCGTTCTTTTCGAACCACTGCCCGTGCTCACGCGTGATCTTGAAGTCGGGCTTGATGATGCGCATGGCCGCGATGCGTCCGAGACAGACAATAATCTTGGGCCGCAGCAGCGCGACCTGACGGCGAAGATAGCCGATGCAGGCGTCCTGCTCCACGCCGAGCGGGTCGCGGTTTTCCGGCGGGCGGCACTTGACGATGTTGGCGATATACACATCGTCGCGCTTGAGGCCGATGATCTCAAGCATGTCGTCGAGCAGATGACCGGCCCTGCCGACGAATGGCACGCCCTGCGCATCCTCGTTCGCGCCGGGGCCTTCGCCGATGAATAAAACTTCAGCATTCTGATTGCCGACGCCGAAAACGACGTTCGTGCGCGTCTCCCATAGCGAGCATTCGCGGCAATTTTTACAGTCGTGTTCCAGAGCTTCCCAGGTATCAGGCATAGTTGTGTTCTCCTGTCGATTTTTTGTCATTTTACCATGATTCGCCGCGCTTTGCAACGCGCGCGGCACGCATTTTTCCATCTGCGCGGGCCATACTGAAAAAAACGGACGCGGAGGAAGAAATGGATCATATCTGGTACTGGTTTGCTTACAGCTTTTTGGGGTATTGCCTGGAAAAGCTCTTCGCCGCAGCGACGAGATCGAGCCACCGGCTGCGGCGGTGCTTCGTGTTCCTGCCGCTGTGTCCGGTGTACGGCTTTGCAATGGTCACGATTTTATTGCTGGGGGCGGAAAAGCTCCCCGGCGCGTGGGAGCAGATCTTGCTCGGTATGCTCGCGGCGACGGCGATGGAATACGCCGTGCACTGGGGCTATGAAAGGCTGTTTCAAGTGCAGTTCTGGGACTATTCTTCGACCAAATGCGACGTGAACGGCCGTATCTGCCTGCCGTTTTCCATCTGCTGGGGAATATTGTCGATGCTCGCCGTGCGGTATGTGCAGCCGGTTCTGGAGGGCTATGCCGCACTGCTTCCAGAGTGGGCCGCGGCGCTGGCGGTGTTCCTCGTCACGCTTGACGGCATCCTGACCGCGCGCGTCCTGCTCACGACGCACGATATCGACGCTTTGACGCCGCGAACGTTGCTCCGAAGTAAAAGAAGGCGAACCGCCTGACGGTTCGCCTTCCTGACTTTATTCATAAATGTTTTTCGATCCAGCTCCACAGGTCGTTATAGACCACGGCACGGCAGTCTTCGTTCAGAATCTCGTGCCGCAGGCCCTTGTAGAGCTTCAGCTCCACGTCGCGCACGCCGGCGCGGCGGAAGGCCTCGTATGCGCGCCTGACGCCCTTGCCCATCTCGCCGACAGGGTCCTTGTCGCCGGAGATGAAGAGAATGGGCGTGTTGCGGTTCATCGACGCGATGTTTTTCGGCGTGCTGATGAAGCGGATGCCGCCGAGCATCTCGTAGAAGAGGCCGATGCTCGCCTTCTGACCGCAGAGGGGGTCGGCAATGTAGGCGTCAACATTGTTGTCGCTCGCGCTGAGCCAGTCGACCTCTGTGCGGTTGGGCGCGAACGCCTTGTTGTAAGCACCGAAAGCCAGCGCCTCCACGCGCGGAGAGTGCGCCTGGAAGCCGTGGCGCTTGCCCGCGGCCTTGGCGATGGCGCGCCCGCCCGCGACGATTGCGGGGGACTGGTGCCCCGTGCCCATGATGATGGCGGCGTCAACGGTGCCGGGATAGCGGATGAGATAGGTGCGCGTTAAAAACGAGCCCATCGAGTGGCCCATGAGAAAATAGGGGACATCGGGATATTTTTCCTTCGTGCGGCAGCGTAGGGCGTACATGTCGTCCACAACATGCTTCCAGCCGTCGCGCGGGCCGAAATAGAGCGTGTAGGCGTCCTTCTCGGCGGAAAGGCCGTGGCCGAGGTGGTCGTTCGCCACGACGGCAAAGCCGTGCTCGGTCATAAATTCGGCAAACGGCGCGTAGCGCATGCCGTATTCCGCCACGCCGTGCGCGATCTGTAAAACGCCGATGATCTCACCGCTCTCGGGTGTCCACTCCGCCGCGTGAATGCGCGAGGAGCCGTCCGACGAGGGAAAGTAAAATTCCCTGCAAATAGCCATGGCGCAAAACCCTCCTGCATGATATAATCTTATTCATTAGTATAGCATAAGGCGGTCCAAATGAACAAGGGGGTATCTTCATGCAGCGGTATATTTTGGCGCTCGATCAGGGGACGACCAGCTCGCGCGCCATTCTGTTCGGGCGCGATGGCAGTGTCGGCGGACACGCGCAGCGGCCGTTTCGGCAGTATTATCCGCAGCCCGGCTGGGTCGAGCACGACCCGAACGAGATATGGGAGAGCGAGCGCGCCGTTGCGGCGCAGGCCTTGCGCGAATCGGGCCTTGGCCGCGCGGTCGCGGCGATCGGCATCACGAACCAGCGCGAGACGACGATCCTTTGGGATCGCGCGACGGGCGAGCCCATCCACAACGCCATCGTCTGGCAGTGCCGCCGCACGGCGGACATCGCGGATGCCCTTCGCGAAAAGCGCGGCGTGAGCGAGCTTGTGGCCGAGAAAACGGGATTGCACATCGACGCCTACTTTTCCGCGACGAAGATCAAGTGGCTGCTCGACCACGTCCCCAGCGCGCGGGAAAGGGCCGAGCGCGGCGAAATTTTATTCGGTACGGTGGAGACATGGCTCATCTGGAGGCTGACGGGCGGTAAGGTCCACGTGACGGACTACTCGAACGCCAGCCGCACGATGCTCTTCAACATCCACACGCTTTCGTGGGATGAAGAGCTCTGCGCGCTGCTGGACATTCCGATGAACATTCTGCCGCGTCCCGTGTCCAACTCCGAAGTCTACGGCACGGTGGCGGAGGGCATCGAAGGGCTCGAAGAGCTCGCGGGCGTGCCGATCTGCGGCGCGGCGGGTGACCAGCAGGCGGCGCTGTTCGGGCAGGGCTGCTTTACGCGCGGACAGGCGAAGAACACCTACGGCACGGGCTGCTTCACGCTGATGAACGTCGGCGGCGCGCCGGTGCGCTCGCGCGCGGGACTGGTGACGACGGTGGGCTGGAGCTTAAACGGCGAGACGACCTACGCGCTCGAGGGCAGCGTCTTCAACGCGGGCTCGGCCATTCAATGGCTGCGCGACGAGCTGCAAGTCATTTCGACCTCGCACGAGTGCGACATTCTGGCAGAATCCGTTCCCGACAGCGGCGGCATTTACTTAGTGCCCGCGTTTACGGGCCTCGGTGCGCCGTATTGGGATATGTATGCGCGCGGCTGCGTCGTAGGCATCACGCGCGGCACGACGAAGGCGCACTTCGCCCGCGCAGTGCTCGAATCCATCGCCTATCAGGTCACCGACCTGATGACCGCCATGCGGCAGGACGCCGGCTGCGAGATCTCCCTTCTGCGTGTCGACGGCGGCGCGAGCGTCAGCGATTTGATGATGCAGTTTCAGGCGGATTTGCTGCGCATTCCGGTCGACCGGCCTGCGATGGTCGAGACGACGGCGTTTGGCGCGGCATCGCTCGCGGGTCTGGCCGCGGGCGTGTGGAAGGACTTGGACGAGCTGAGCACGCTCCGGTGCAGCGAGCGCGTCTTCACCCCCGAGCGGGCGCAGTACGAGTGTGAGGAGCTGTACCGCGGCTGGAAGCGCGCCGTCGGCTGCGCGCAGGGCTGGGTCGAGAAAAAGTGAACGCTGTCACAAAAAATTTATACTTTTGTCGTAAATTATCCATTGAAATGAAAGCCCCGGTAGCTTATACTGTCAATAACAAACCCGAGGACACGGTTTGAAAGGAGAAAGTACTATGGCATTTTTCGATAACTTCAGCAAGAAGGTTCAGGACGTCGCGTTCGTGGCGACTGAGAAGGCACAGCAGGTCGCGGCCGTTGCCGGTGAAAAGGCAAATGCCGTTGCCGATAAGGCCAAGACCGAGTATGAGATGGCATCTGAGCGCCGCAGCATGGACAAGAACTACCGCGCCATCGGCGAGTGGTATGTCTCCACGCTCGAGGGTGACGCGCCCGAAGCGGTCGCCGATATCGTCGCGGCCATCAAGGCCTCTCAGAAGAAGCTCGCCGCTTACGAGGCCGCCAAAGCTGAGGCTGCCGCTGCCAAGAAGGCGCATGAGTCCATCATCGAGGTGACCATCGAGAAGGACGCGGAAGAGGAAGCGCCCGCTGCGGAGGAACCCAAGGAGCCTTCCGAAGCCGAGGAGACCAAGGAGGACTAAATCCTTCCCAATGTGCGGCGCAGCTCTGGCTGCGCCGCTTTTTTCCAGCTTAGGGCAAATCTGGTCTGCATAATTTGTTTTGTTTTGACTATATGAATAATACCAGGACGGGATATAATACGGCCAACAACCAAAACAAAGGAGCACCCAATCATGAGCGATAAAAAGATCAGAAAGCTTGTCCTTGCCGCACTGCTTGCGGCGCTTGTCTGCGTGGCGACGATGGTCGTGCAGATCCCCTCTCCGATGCAGGGCTATGTGAACCTGGGCGACTGCTTCGTGCTGCTGTCCGGCTGGCTGCTGGGCCCCTGGTATGGTTTTGCGGCGGGCGGCATCGGCTCGATGCTGGCAGACATTTTCCTCGGCTATGCGCACTACGCTCCGGGCACCCTGGTCATCAAGGGCGTGATGGCGCTGGTCGCTGCGCTGATGTATGAAAAGATGGGCCGCACTGCGACCTCCCGCATCGCCGGCGGCGTTGTGAGCGAGATCATCATGGTGCTCGGCTATTTCGGCTACGCTTCTCTCCTGCTGGGCAAGGGCCTTGCCGCTGCGGCAAGCATCCCCGGCAACATCTTCCAGGGTGCGGTCGGCCTCGTGGTCGGCGTGCTGCTGGTCACGGTGCTTGAGCGCGCCAAGGTGACGGAGAAGCTGGCATAATAAATTTCTAAAGAGGTGTCAGATCATGGCGGGAATCGTACATGAGGTAGAAAATCATCGTCTGGTGGAACAGGCGGAGCAGGAGGCGGCAGAGGCGGCGCGCGAGCTTGCGGAGATCGCACATCTGCGCCGCGGACAGATCGTCGTCATCGGCTGCAGCACGAGCGAGGTTGTGGGCCATCAGGTCGGCAGCTGGTCGACGCCGGAGGTGGCGGACGCCATCTTCCGAGGGCTCTCCAGCGTATTTTCGCCCATGGGCGTGTATCTTGCCGCCCAGTGCTGCGAGCATTTGAACCGCGCGCTGATCGTGGAGCACGAGGCTGTGCCGAACGGCGAGATCGTCAACGTCCTGCCTCAGCCCAAGGCGGGCAGCTCGTTTGCGACGGCCGCGTACAAAGCGTTCCGCCATCCCGTGGCGC
>ULRC01089579.1_pt1 | contig 21762 bp, 4 predicted proteins | sample 1955101 | NCBI WGS metagenome assembly ULRC01 (sample SAMEA4835672, study PRJEB28245) | human gut metagenome | biome: gut microbiome; material: fecal sample | place: Denmark | collected 2008 | reverse complement strand
TAAAAAAACTTAATAAAAAGTGCTAAAACGACAAAAAATAGCATCCCTAGTAGAAAAAAGCTGGCAATTTTTGCCGGCTTTTTTCTTATATTGTTTTTTTATATATATGAAGCTAAAATATTAATGATATATATTAAAGTTATAAAAACAAGGAGAATGTATATGAAAAAGCTTGTAGAAACAAACAAACAAGAAAGAAATAGGAGAAAAAGAGGCGAGCAAGGTTCTGTAACCTTATTCGTTTTAATTGCAATGATTTTCTTTTTAACGGTTGGAGTTGCGGTTTACATTTCGAATGTAAATAATTCTTCATCTCAACAAAGGGATGTTAAGAAGATTCAAAGTGAATATAATGATACTGGTGATGTAAATAAGGTATATGAAGACCAAAAAGATAGGCTTAACCAAAGATTGTTTATTACTGTTAAAGACAATGATAAAAATATATATCAAGAAGGTAAGTGGACTAATAAAGTTCCTTTGACAGTTGAGGTAAAATGGCCAGATGGATTAAGTAAAAATGAAAAAATTATAACAGTAAAAGGCAAAAAAGATGGAACTGAAATTACAGTTACAGATGAAGAAATAAAGGATTTGAAAATAAGTGAGTCATGTACAATATCAGCTAAAATAAATGGAACTACATCAAAAATTGAAGTTTTAGTTGATACAACTAGTCCTGATATAGAAATTGAAAAAAATGGCGGAAATTATGTAATAGATAATAATCAAACATCAAAAGAAATAACAACGACAATTACAGTAAAAGATGAAGAAAGTGGAGTTGATAAGGTTTTATATAAATGGTTAAAGGCAAAAGATGATGGATCAAGACCAGATGCACCAGATGAAAAAGATTTAAAAACATTAGAAGGAACAACGGCAAATGTAACAAATACAATTTCAGAAAGCGGAAAATATTATTTATATGTTAAAGCACAAGATAAAGCTGAAAATGAAAGTGAAAAGTGGAGTGAGCCATTTAATGTTATAAATAAAGCAGATGTAGAAAATACAATAAAAATTGCTAAAGAACCAGATGGATGGACAAATGAAGATGTAAAAGTAACAGTTGATTATGGAAATATATTAACTACATTTAGACGTCAAGGATTTGGAAAAACAGAGAATGAAGCAAGACAAGATGCAATAAATAACACAATACAAACTAAAAATCCAATAACAGTTACAGTAAAAGAAAATGGAATAATTTATGTATCTGCAAAAGATCAAGAAGGATTAATAGATGATATATCAAAAACATTAAAAATAGATAATATAGATAAATTATTACCAGAAATAACATATACAAAAAATCCTGCACAAGGGTATACAAACAAAGATGTAGTACTTACAATAACATTAAAAGACCAAGAGGCAAACGATAAGTATGGATGTAGCAAAGTAATAGCATGGCAAATAAGCAAAGATGGTAATTTAGATGAAAACTCTAATAATTGGACAAATTTAGATGAAGCACAAGAACAAACAACAGTAGAATATAGCATAAAAGAAAATGGAACATATTATATATATGCAAAAGATCAAGCAGGAAATGTGGCAAAAGAGCAAATTGTAATAGATCAAATAGATAAAAATCCACCAAAAGTTGAAGTTACAGGAAATCCAACTACATGGGTAAAAGGTGAAGTTGAATTAGACATAACAGCTAAAGATGATGAAACTGGAATAAAAGAAATAAAAATAAATGGACAAAAAGTAACAGCAACTATAGATGAAGACAAAACAGCAAAAGTAAAATATCCTGTTACAGAAAATGGAACAATAAACATAGAAGTTACAGATGAAGCAGGAAATGTAACTACAAAAACAATAACAGTAGATAAAATTGATAATAAAGGACCTGAAGTAACAATAACAGGAAATCCAGAAAATTGGACAAATAAAGATGCTACTTTACATGTAAAAGCAAAAGATGATGCAAGTGGAATAGAAAAAGTAACAATAACACAAGTAGTAGATGGTAAAGAAGAATCAAAAGATGTTAATTTTACAACAAATGAAGATGGTTCTATTGATTTAGATTACACAGTAGATAAAAATCAAACAATAAAAATAAGTGTTACAGATAAGGCTGGAAATATAACTACAAAAACAATAGTAGTAGATAAAATAGACAAGGAAAAACCAACATTAAAAGCACCAACTGCTGTTGCAACAACGAATACAGTTACAGTTACATTTAATCAAACAGATGCATTAAGTGGAATAGATGAAGAAACAATAAGATATGCAATAAGAAAACAAGGTGAAGATGAATGGGAAATAGTACAAAATAGTGAAAAAGTAAACACATTTATAAAAAGAACAAAAGATACATTATATGAAGTAAAAACAATAGCAAAAGATAAAGCTGGAAATGAAATGGAATCTGAAATTGTAACAGTTAGAACACTAAATTTAACAGAGCCATTAATTAGACAAAATCCAGAAACAATTACAAACGAAAATGTAAAAGTTACAATATTAGCACCTGATGCACAAGAAGGAGCAACAATAAAATATGGAACAGATGGAGTGAATTTTGAATCAATTCCAACAAATCCATATACTTTTGAAGTAACAAAAAATCAAACAATATATGCATTAGTAGAAAATAATGAGGGTGAAAAATCAAATGTTGCAACACATCAAGTAGATAATATTGATAAATTATTACCTATAGTTACAAATATAAGTGCAAGCACAAAAGCAACAAATAGTACAGTAACAATAACAGCAAAAGCAAAAGACCAAGCTCAAACAGAGGAATATGCAAATAGTGGAATAGTTGCATATATGTTTAGCAAACAAACAGACATAACAAATAAATCTAAAGGATGGAACGAAATAACACAAACAACAGATGAAATAACAAAAACTCAAGAAGTATCAGAAAATGGAACATGGTATTTCTATGTAAAAGATGCTGCAGGAAATGTTAATAAAGCAAATGAAGAAAACAAAATAGAAATAGGAAATATAGATAAAACTCTTCCTATAATAAGTGTAGAACCACAAAATAAAGAAGTATGTAAAAACACCAATGTTACAATACATGTAACAGATGAAGGTGGAAGTAACCTATCAGATTCTAACCAATATGAATACCAATTAGGAGAAAGTAACCAAAATATACCAACAGGAAATTGGTTAAAATACACAAATAATGTAGCATTCAATATAGGTGATAATATAACAGGAACACGTTACTTGTGGGTAAAAGAAGTAAAAGATAATGCACAAAATATATCTAATAAAGAAGGAACAAAAGTTAGCACATACCATGTATTTGGACCATATGTGTTTGATAATAGTGCACCAGAAGTAACATTTACACCAAATGGAAATGACACATATAGTAAAACACAAAAAACAAAAGTAACAGTAACAGATGTAGGAACAGCAAATATAAATGAAAATGAATTAAAATATAAATGGGTAGCACAAAATGAGGCAGAACCTGCTGAAAATGAAATAGATACTACATTTATTAATGGTGACAATATAGAAAATACAAAAAAAGTTACAGGAAAATATTATTTATATGTTCTTGCTAAAGATAATTTAGGAAATACTAAAAAAGCCAAAAGTGAATTATTCTATTTAGATAATACAAATCCAAATAGTGAAGCACCAGTAAAGAAAGTAGCAACAAGTAGCAGTATAACTGTTGAATTCAAGCAAACAGATTCACACAGTCAAATAGATAATAATACTATTTATTATGGAAAAAGATTAAAAGGTACAAATGATTGGACATGGGAGAAAGATGCAAATTTGACACATAAGTTTAAAGGACTTGTAAAGGAAACAACATATGAAATATGCACAAAGGCATCAGATAATGCAGGAAATGGAGAACAAATATCAAACATAGTAGAAATAACAACAGAAAAAATTGATAAACCAACAATTACTACAGACCCAAATGCACCAACAAATAAAAAAGTAAAAGTAACAGTAACATACCCAGAAATAGATGGTGGAAAATACAAATATAGTGAAGATGGAATAAATTATATAGAAGTTAGTTTAAATGATGGTGAATATGTAACATATATAGAAGAAAATAAAACAATATATGCATTAGTAGAAGATGAAAATGAACAAACATCAGAAGTTGCAACATTAGAAATAACATTTATAGATACTAAAAAACCAACAGTAACAATAACTCCTAATGGAGGAACTTATGAACTAAATCCAGGACAAACAAATGTAAAAGAAAATGTTACAATTACAGCAAAAGACACAGGAACATCAGGTTTAAATGAAACATTACAATATGCAATAACAAGTAGCAATACTCAAAAACCAACAACAGGATGGACTAATTTTGAAAATGGATCTACAAATGAAATTACACTAAATGGAGGAAACAATTATATATGGTTTAATATTACAGATAATGCTGGAAACGAAGTAGAAAATAATGTATCTAATGTATTTAAAGTAAGCTATAAAATTATATATAATGCAAATGGTGGACAAAATGCTCCAAATGCACAAACTAAAGAAAAAGATGTTAATTTAACACTTTCAAGTGATGAGCCAACATGGGATGAATATACATTTAAAGGATGGTCAACATCTAAAGAAGCAGTAGAAGCAGAATATAAAAAAGGTGCAACATATAGTAAAAATGAAGCTACAAACTTATATGCTGTATGGGATGCAAAAAGTTATGTAGTAACATTTAACCCACAAGGAGGAGAGGTAACTCCTACATCAAAAGATGTTGTATATAATAAAGAATATGGGCAATTACCAACACCAACAAAGCAAGGATATAGATTTGGTGGATGGTACTTAGAAAACACATATGAAAACAAAGTAGAAGAAAAAACAATTGTATCAAAATCAGAAAATCATACACTATATGCAAAATGGACAAGTGCAGAAAATATACCATATACAATTTACCACTATGTAGAAAATGCAAATGATAATGGTTATACATTATATAAAACAGAAGGAAAAGAAGGAAAAACAAATTCAGTAAAAACATTATTAGATGAAAAAATGGTAATAGATAATTGTACATATAAATATGCAAGCTTAGAAGAAGGCGGAAGTGAAGAAACAAGTTTAACAATTAATGCAGACGGAACATCAAAAGCTTATTTATACTATACAAGAAATAAATTTACATTAACATTATCAAAAAATGAACATGTTGCAAGAGTTACAGGAGATGGAAGTTATAAATGGGGACAAGATGTTTTAATAGATGCAAGTTTAAATCAAGAAGATGGTTATACATATACATGGGTTAACTGGACAGAAAATGGTGTAGAAAAAACAAAAGATCAAAAAGCAACAATAAAAATGAGTGCACAAAATATGACATTGGTTGCTAATGCAACAAGAAGTGCAAAAAAATATATAGTAACATATAACTCTATAGTAAATGGAGGAACAACTGAAACTATAGAAGAAGAGTGTACATACACACAAAATGTAGACCTAAGCAAAACAGCTGCAAAAACAGGTTATACATTTATTGGATGGAATACTAACAAAGATGCTACAAGTGCATTATCTACATTAGTAATGCCAAATAAAAATATAACTATATATGCAATATTTAAAAAAGATATAAAAGCAACATATATAGATTATAGTGCTACAACAAAACAAATAAGAACACAAGATATAACAATATACAATAATCAAACAGCAACAATAACAGTTCCAGAACAAAATGAATACAATGGATGGACAAAAAATGGATGGACTAAAGATACTTCAAATTCTGCCGATAAAGAAATAGAGGCACGGAGGCGGAGAAGTTTTAAAAATCACAACAAATGTTACATATTATGGATTATATACTAAAAATGTAAGTGTAACTTATAACTTAAATGGTGGAGTAGGTACAACTCCAAGCAAACAAACAGTAGAAAGAAAAGTAAATAGTTACTCAATTATAAATATATTTGATCCAGAAGTACAAATTTCTGATTTACAAGCAAGTAAAACAGGTTATACATTTAATAGTTGGAATACTAACGAAAATGGAACAGGAACAAAATATTTAGTTGGAAACAAAACTAAACTTAGTGAAGATTTAAATTTGTATGCTATATGGACACAAAATAAATACCAAGTTACATTTAATACAAATGGTGGAAGCAGTGTAGAAAATAAAGAAGTAACATATGATTTAGCATACGGAAATTTACCTTCTACAACAAAAACTGGTTATACATTTTCAGGATGGTATTTAGATAATGAAACATTTAAAAATAAAATAGAAGAAACAACTAAAGTTTCAACACCAAATAACCATACATTATATGCAAAATGGGATATTATAACATATAAAATCACATATAATTTAAATGGTGGAACATTAGAAAATGCAAATAAAGAAAGTTATACAATAGAAACACCAAGCTTTACATTAAATAATCCACAAAAAGAAGGATATACATTTATAGGATGGACAGGAAGTAATGGAAATGAAGCAAGTAAAACTGTAACAATTGAAAAAGGAAGCACAAGTGATAAACAATATACTGCAAATTGGGAAGCAAACAAATATACAGTTTCATTTAATTCAAATGGAGGAAATGATATAGCTTCTAAAGAAGTTACATTTGGACAAAACTATGGTGATTTAGAAAAACCTAAAAAACAAGGATTTACATTTGCAGGATGGTATTTAGACAATGAAACATTTAAAAATAAAATAGAAACAACTACAAAAGTTAAAATAGCAAACAATCATACATTATATGCAAAATGGACAGAAGGTGAATCTGAATATATTGTAGAACATTATAAACAAAATATAGAAGATGACCAATATGGTGAGCCAGAAGTAGAAACTTTAACAGCAGTAACTGGAAGTGAGGTAACACCTGCAACAAAAGATTATGGAAAAGGATTTGAAACACCTAACTTAAAATCAGCTGTAGTTAAGGCAGATGGAAGTACAATAATAAAATATTATTACAACAGAAAACTATTTACAGTTACATTTAACACAAATGGTGGAAATTCTGTGGAAAACATAACTGCAAAATATGAAAAAGAAGTAACATTACCAACTACTAGCAAAACTGGTTATACATTTAAAGGATGGTTAAACCAAGAATTAGAAGTTACATCACCATATAAAGTAGAAGATAATGTAACATTAAGTGCAAAATGGAATGCAATAACATACAATATTACATATTCATTAAATGGTGGAAACCTAGCAGAAGGAATAACAAATCCTAAAAATTACACAATAGAAACAGCAAGTTTTACACTAAATAATCCACAAAAAGATGGTTACACATTTACAGGATGGATAGGAAGTAATGGAACAACACCAAACACAACAGTAACAATTTCAAAAGGAACAACAGGAGATAAGGAATTTATTGCAAATTGGAAAGCAAATGAATATATAGTAACATTTAATCCAGATGAAGGAACAGTAAATCCATCTTCTAAAACAGTAACATATAATGAAAGTTATGGACAATTGCCAACACCAATAAAGACAGGTTATAAATTTAACGGATGGTATACTGGGCTAAATGGAGCTGGAACAAAAATTACAGACCAAAGTATAGTTACTATAACTGCAAATCAAACATTGTATGCAAGTTGGAGTGTTAATAGTTATACAATTACATATAATGCAAATGGAGGAAGCGGAGCACCAGGAAGCCAAACTAAAAAATATAATGAATCTTTAACTTTAAGTGCTACTAAGCCAACAAGGACAGGCTATACATTTAAAGGTTGGGGATTAAATGGATCAGCAACAGAGGTTAAATATAATCCAGCAGATACGATTGGAGCAAATACAATTTCTAATGATTTAGTATTATATGCAATATGGGAAATAAATAAATATACAATTACATATAATGCAAATGGTGGAAACAGTACTCCTGAACCAACAACTGCAAATTACAATGAAACAATACAAATGCCAAGTGCATCAAGAAAATATACAGTTACATTTAATACAAATGGAGGAACAGCACTTGATAATCAAACATCAACATATCAATTTACAGGTTGGTATACAGATGCAACAAATGGAACAAAGAAAGAATATAAAACAATGCCAGCATATAATGAAACATTATATGCACATTGGGACGATACAAAATCAAGTATAACAATTGGAACAACAACAAAAGAAGGTTATACATTTGCAGGATGGTATATAGATGAAGATTTAAAAACACAGTTAACAACAAATGAGAATGGAACATATTTACCAACAAAAGATATTACAATTTATGCAAAATGGAATGCAAATAAATATGTGGTAACATTTGATCCAGGTGAAGGTACAGTTAATCCAACTACAAAAGAAGTAACATATGATTCAACATATGGAGAACTTCCAGTAGCTAAGCTTGCAGGCTATGGATTTGGAGGATGGTATACAAAACAAGATGGACAAGGAGAGGAAATAACATCATCAACAATTGTAAAAATTACATCAAATCAAACATTATATGCAAGATGGGCACAAGGACAATATGTTGTAAAACACTATAAACAAAATATAGATGGAACATATTCAAGTGTTCCAACAGATGTAGAAAATAAATCAGCAGTGCCAGGAAATAAAGTAACACCACCTACAAAAGATACTACACAAGGAAGCTACTTAGGATTTAGTGCACCACAAACACAAACAAAAGAAATAACAGAGGATGGAAATACAGAATTTATTTATAAGTATGAAAGAAAATCATATGATTTAAATATTAATCCAAATGGAGGAAAATATGAAGGTTCTCAATCAACAGTAACAGTTACACAAAAATTTGAATCAACATATACAGTTTCTAATAAAATAGAAGCACCCGCTGGATATGTGGTTACATTTAAAAACTTTGGAGGACAAGATGATTACACTAAAAAAACTTCAACAAAAACATTTACAAATTGGACAAAAACAGGACAAGGAACATTAAATGGAAATGTTTATACATATGGTGCAGGAATTGGAACAATAGTTGCAAATTATAAAAATGATAGTATAGAAATGCCAGACGATCCAACACATGAAGGCTATACATTTACAGGATGGTATTTAGATGAGCAATGTACAAATAAAGTAAGTTTAAATACAGATAAAACATATACACCAAGCCAAAATATTACATTATATTCTGGATGGAGCATTAATAAATATACATTAACAATTTCAAGATTAAGTGGAAATACAACAAAAGAACAAAATTACAACACACAATTAGACTTAAGTACTTATAATAGTAGTGGATATAAAGTAACATTAAATCCAAATTATGACGGTGGAGCAAATACAGTATTAACACAAACACATAAATCTTGGAGTAAAGATGGTTTTGGTACATTAAGTGGAAACATTTATACATATGGTGCAGGTAATGGAAAAGTAACAGAAAACTATAATGATGTTACATTAACTACTCCGACACAAGTAGGTTATACATTTGTTGGATGGTATACAGATTCAGAACTAAAAAATGAAGTAAAATTAAATGCAGACAATACATATACACCAACAGCTAATATAACATTATATGCAAAATGGACCGCAAATACTAATACAAAATATACTGTAAAACATTATAAACAAAATATAGACGGAACATACCCAAGTGTTCCATCAGAAGAAGAAGTAAAATATGGAACAACAAAAGAAACAACAAATGCTGGCCCAAAAACATACAAAGGATTTACAACACCAGCAAAACAAAATAAAGAAATATTAGCAAATGGAACAACAATAATAGAATATAAATATGTAAGAGATTTATCAACATTAACAATTAACCCAAATGGAGGAACATATAGCAAAGATCTAAATATAGAACATGCATATGAGTCAACATATGTAGTAGATAATGCAAATATAACACCACCTAAAGGATTTACTGTAACATATAATGCAAATGGAGGAACAACAGAAGTTGGAAGTGAAGTTTCAACTAAAACATTTGAAAGTTGGTTATTAACAGGCGGTGGAAAATTTGTAGGAAATACATATACATTTGGAACAAAAGATGAAGATGGAACATTAACTGCAAATTATAAAAATAACAGCATAAATTTAACAACAGCTAAAAAAGTTGGCTATACATTTACAGGATGGTATTTAGACAGTAATTGTACACAAGCTTTAGTATTAAATGCTGATGGAACATATACACCACAAAAAGATATAACAATATATGCTGGTTGGTCTGCTAACCAAGTAACATATAAAGTATACCGTTATTTAGAAAATGCAAATAATGAAAACTACACATTATATGGAGATGTTATAGAAGGAAAAGCAGCAGCTGGTTCAACACTTACACTTTTAACAGAAGCAAATAAAAATCAAATTGCAAATACTAAATATGTAGGAGCAAATTTAACAGGTGGAACTTTGGGAGTTGGAACATCTATTACAACAACAACTGTAGCACCAGATGGAACAACAAATATATATTTATATTATGATAGAAATGAATATACATTAACATTAGAAAAAAATGAATATATAGAAACTGTAACAGGTGCAGGAACATACAAATGGGGCGCAACAGTAGCTATTAATGCAACTGTAAAAACAAATATTACAGGTTATAATGCTTCTGTATGGGATAAATGGACATTGACTGAAGGAAATGGAGTAACAGTACCAACGACAATTAAAGGAAACATTGTTATGACAGCAGGAAATATTACAATAGTTGCAAATGCTGTTAAAGGAACACCAATTACTTATAGTGTTGTATATAATGGAAATGGAGCAACAGGAGGAACAACAGCAAGTTCAACACATACATATGATAAAGCACAAAATTTAACAGCAAATGGTTATAAAAAAGAATATACAGTAACATTTAATTATAATTATTCTGGAAGTACAAATACAGTAGCTGCATATAAATATGATTTTGTAAATTGGAAAGATTCAAACAATAATACATATTTAGATAAAGCAAGTGTAATAAACTTAGCAAAAACTAGTGGAGCTATAGTAACACTTAATGCTAACTGGCAAGAAGGAGAAAATGATCCATTGCCAAGTGCAAAAAGAACAGGATATGGTTTAGCTGGATGGTATACTGACAAAGAATGTACAGATGCAAATAAAGTAGGTGACCCAGGAGCAAGTTACAAAGTAAATGCAAATACAACTTTATACGCAAAATGGGAAGAAGGTCAAGTTGAATATACAGTTAAATATTATATTCAAAATATTGAAGGAACAGGTTATGATTTAAAAGATACTGAAATTAAAGCAGGTAAAACAGGAACAACAACAAATGCAACACCAAAAACATATGTAGGATTTACAACACCAGAAGAAAAAACAGCAACAATTGCAGCAGACAGTTCAACAGTAATTGAATATTACTACACAAGAAATTCATATACATTAACACTTACAAAAAATGAACATGTAAAAGAAGTATCAGCAACAGGGGAAGTAAGTGGAATAACAAATACAAGCAAGTCTTATAAATATGGAGAAAACATAGATTTAAGTGCAACATTAAATGATATTGCAGGATATACATATAGTTTTGTAAATTGGGTATCAAACAATACAAGCTTAGTTGCAAACACAACACAAAAAGATGCTAAAATTACAATGCCAGCAGGAAATGTAACATTAACAGCAAATGGTTCAAGAACTATACAAAATTATACAATTACATATAATTTAAATGGAGGAGCACTTGTAGCAGGAAAAACAAATCCAACATCTTACAATGTAGAAAGTCAAAATATAACTTTAAATAATCCACAAAAAACAGGATATACATTTACAGGATGGACTGGAAGTAATGGAACAACACCAAGTACAACTGTAACAATTGCAAAAGGAAGTACAGGAAATAAAAATTACACTGCAAATTACAATGTTAACCAATATGAAGTAACATATATAGATGTAGTAGGAAGCACAACAGGAAAAGTATTAGGAACAAGTAAAGAAAATGTAAACTTTGGAACACAAGTAACAGGAGCAAGCAAAGGAACAGATGTAACTGTTGGAAAATACTATGCAGGCTATGTATATAGTAGTGCAACAACAGCAACAGTAACAACAAGTGGAGCAACAGTATATAGAATATTTACAGCATATGATAAAACAAAATATACAGTAGAGCACTATGTAATGAAAACAGATGGAACATATGAGGAAGAAGCAACAAAAACAGATAGTACAAAAACAGGAACAACAGACAGCAAAGTTACAATAGCAAACCTAAAAGATAGCACACTATTAGTTACAAATGGAATATATTATAGTTATGGACAAGTAGATGGAAAAACAGTAACAAGTACAACAATAAAAGGTGATGGAACAAGAGTAATAAAATTATATTATGCACGTACAAGTGGAACATTAAAGACAGTAGCAGGAGAAAATATAGAAAGTGTTACAGTACAAAATAGTGTAAAATATTACTATGGGGCAACAGTACCAAGTTTAACAGCAAAAACAATGACAATAGAAGGACATACAGTAACATTTAGTAAATGGACAAGTAATAATGAAACATATGTAAAAAGTAGTACAGTTAATCCATATGGATCATTTACATGGCCAGCAATACCAGATGGAACAGCAATAACATTAACAGCAAGTGCAAGTAAAACACCGAATAAATATGAAGTAACATATAAAGATGTAGTAGGAAGTACAACAGGAAAAGTATTAGGAACAAGTAAGGAAAGTGTAAACTTTGGAACACAAGTAACAGGTGCAAGCAAAGGAACAGATACAACAGAAGGAGCATATTATAAAGGCTACTTATATGACAGTTCAACAACAGCAACAGTAACAACAAGTGGAGCAACAGTATACAGAATATTTAAACCAAGTACTAATACAAAATATACAGTAAGTCGTTATTTAGAAAATGCAAATGACAATACATATACTTTATATGATACAACTACAAAAACAGGAACAACAGATAGTACACTTACACTAAGTACAGAAGCTAAAAGCTTAGAAATAGCAAATACAACATTTGCTGGAGGAAACTTAGTAGGAGGAACATCAGGTGTTGGAACAGTTATTACAAGCACAACTGTAAAACCAGATGGTAGTACAAAAATTTGCTTATATTACACAAGAAATAAATTTACTTTAGAATTAAGTAAAAATGACTATATTTCAAGTGTAACAGGAGCTGGAAGTTATAAATGGGGACAAAATGTAACTATAAAAGCAAATGTAAAAGCAAATGATATTTATTATATATATGGCTTTGCAAATTGGACAAAAGACGGTGTGCAATATGAAACAGAAAGCACAAAACAATTTTCAATGGGAACACAAAATCTATCATTGGTTGCAAATGGTAAAATATTACAAGGTCAAGAATATACAGTAACATTTGAACCAAAAGGTGGAACAATTACAACAAATACTAAAAAGGTAAATTACTCATCTACATATGGAAATTTACCAGCAGTAAATGGACAAGAAGGCTTAACTGCAAAAACATACACATTAACATATAATTATAAATATACAGGAAAGGCAAATTCTAGTAAACAATATGCATGTAGCTTAAATGGTTGGTATAAAGAAGAAGCATATACAAATATTGTAACTAGTGCATCAAAAGTAACAACAGCAAGTAATCATACATTATATGCAAAATGGAATAATCCAAGTGTGACATTGGAAACACCTGTAAGGGCTGGATATACATTTGATGGATGGTATACAGATGAAAGCTTAAAAACAAAAGCAGGAAATGGTGGAGCAAGTTACAGTATTGGAGCAAATACAACATTATATGCAAAATGGATTGCAAATACAGATACAAAATATACAGTCGTACACAAAAAGATGAATTTAGATGGAACATATCCAGAAGGAAATTCACCAATAGCTGGAAAAGTAGAAGTTGTAGAAAAAGCAGGAACAACAGATAGTAATGTAACACCAGAAACTAATACATATACTGGATTTACAGCACCTGAAAAACAAACAGTAACAATAAAAGGTGATGGAACAACAGTAGTTGTGTATGAATATTCTAGAAATAAATATACATTTACATTAGGATCTTTGACAGGTGTAAGTAATGCTGGAAGTACAGCTACTGGAAGTTATTATTATGAAACTGTAATTACATTAAAAGCAACAGTAAATACAGGTTATACATGGAGCAAATGGGAAAGCAGTAATACAAGTATGCAAGCTAATATAACTGGACAATCAGGAAGCTTTACAATGCCAGCAGGAAATATTACAATGACACCAAAGGTTACTGCAAATACATATACAGTAAACTATAATGGAAATGGAGCAACAGGAGGAACGACTGCAAGTTCAACACATACATATGACAAAGCACAAAACTTAACATTAAATGGCTATGAAAGACAGTATACAGTAACATTTAATGAAAATTATGAAGGAAGCACAAACCAAACAGCAAAATCAACATATGCATTTAAAGATTGGAATTTAAAAAATGATGGAACAGGAAATGCATATACAAATGGACAAAGTGTAACAAACTTAACAAGTACTAACAATGGAACTGTGACATTATATGCTATGTGGGATAATACTGTAAGCAGTGCTAAATTAACATTACCAACACTTACAAGAGCAAATTATGTATTTGAAGGTTGGTATAAAGAACAAGCGACTACAACACTTGTCGGAACAGCTGGAAACACATACACTCCAAGTGGAAATATAACATTATATGCAAAATGGTCTTTAGCAAATTATAGTGTAACAACCAAAAATGGTTCATATTACTTTAAAACTCTTGCAGAAGCTGTAGCAAAAGCAGATAGTGATGGATCAACAATAACAATATTACAAACAAATACAGATGTATCTACTGTAATAATTGATAAAAATGTAACGATAAATACTAATGGAAAAACAGTTACAAGAAATGCAACAATTACCGTAAATAATGCAAAAACAGTAACAATTAATGGTACAGGAGGATTTACAACATCTGCTACTAATACATTTACATTAAATGGAGGAAACTTAACAGTAAATGATGGAACAATTTATTCAAGTGGAGCTGTAGCAATAGGGCAAACAGGTGCTGGAACAATTAATATATTAGGAGGAACAATAAAAGGTAAAACAGCGGCAATTAGTAGTTTGCAAGCTGCAACTGTAAATATAGGAAATAACAGTAACTCTATAGTAAGTGCTGAAGCTCCTGTAATAGAGGCAACAGCAGGCTATGGTATAAATTTAACAGGAACAAACTCAAAACTAAACTTTAATTGCGGAGTTATAAAAGGTACATCAAAGACTACATATAATGGAATAGATGTTGCATTTAATGTAGCAGGGTCAAAAACATATAGAAGCGGTTATGGAGCAAAAACAACTTTAGCAAATTCAGTTTATAGTACAATATTAGTAAAGGCAACAATTGCAGTAAATCCAACGCAAGTATATTTAAATACTACAACAAATAAAACAAAAGTTTTAACAATAACAGGAGCTTCTTTAGGAACATTAAGCTATTCAACTAATGATGCAAATATTGCAACAATAAGTAATGGAACAATAACTGCATTAAAACAAGGTAAATGTACAATAACAGTAAAAGAAGCAAATGCAGGATTAACAGCAACATGTAAAGTAATAGTAGATGATATACTTCCTGTTTGGACAATAGAGGTTGAGTCTGTAGAATAAAATAAAAAATCAGAATTTAAGATTATAATTAAATTCTGATTTTTTTATTTTTTATACAAAAAAGTCGAAAAAAGCTTACGCAAATAAGAAATTTGCGGATTATGTCAAAAATTACGTAATAAAAATGTAAACAAAACTTAATATATGACATCAAAACACGGCAAATAAGCATCCCTAGTATGATAAAAGGCGGTTTTAAATACAATAAAATACCTATATTGATTTTAGTAAATTAAGAACTTAAAATATATGTAGAAAATACTATTTTTAAATGTTGCGAAGGGAAGGTATTTATAATGCTAAGCAAATTAAAAAATTTAAAATTAAGCAAAATTACAATTATTAGTATATCTATATTGATAAGCCTAGCCTTATGTTTTGGCTTTTTTTATGCAGCACTTATAAACCAAGAAAAGCAAAAAATGGAAGTAAGTGTATTAGAAATAAGTCCATATACGGAAGAAGTATCAATTTCTGGAAAAGAAATTACACAAAACTATGCAGTTACAACAATTAATGGCAAGAAGTATATTAATAATTTAAACACAGTAAAATTATTGTTAAAAGGAACCGACGAAAACTATAGTGGGAATAGCTTAACTGCTAGCAATATAGTTGTTAAAGTTGGAGGTAGTGTTGTTACACCAAAAACAAAAACACTTGGAAGTGCACAAAATATAACAAATGGTGTTCAATATGAATTAACATTAGCAGGAATACCTGGAAATGGTGTGTTAACTGTTGAAGTTGATGCTAATACCTTAACAGATAAATCACAAAATAAAAATATATTAACAAAATTTGATTCTAAAATAGAGGTTGACAATACTGCACCTACAATAGCTGCAAGTGATATAACATATGGCGATACATTACAAATTACATTATCAGACAGTAGTTCATTAGTTAATAAGTGGGCTATTACATCAAGTAATGTTTTACCAACAACAGGATGGAACGAGATTACTCAAACTCAAAAACAAACTGTAACAAAAACAGGATTAACAGTTGGAACATATTATATTTGGGCAAAAGATTCAGTAGAAAATGTTAGCTCAAAAAGTATTAAAGTTACAGGCAAATCAATAGATAATAGTTCAATTAGCGTAGCATTAAATCCAACAACTTATACATATGATGGAACAGAAAAAAAACCAGGTGTTACTGTAAAAGATGGGACAAATACATTAACAGTTGGAACAGATTATTCATTTGTATATTCAAATAATATTAATGCAGGAACAGGAAAAGTAACAATAACAGGAAAGGGAAATTATACAGGAACTAAGATTGTAAATTTTACAATAAATAAAAGAACATTAACAGTAAAAGCAGAAGCAAAATCAAAAACATATGGGGCAGGAGATCCAGGATTAACATATACATATAGTAATCAAGTAAGTGGACAAACACCAAAATTTAGTGGAGCATTATCAAGAGCTGAAGGGGAAAATGTAGGAACATATGCAATAAATAAAAATACATTAGTTTTGGTAGATAATTCACCATTTTTGGCAAATAATTATACATTATCTTATGTGGGGACAAACTTAACAATAACTGCAAAGAATGCAAGCACATTTACTGCAACATTAAATCCAACAAGTTACACATATGATGGAACAGAAAAGAAACCAAGTGTTACTGTAAAAGATGGAGAAAATTTATTAGCAGTAGGAACAGATTATTCATTCGTATATTCAGATAATATAAATGCAGGAACAGGAAAAGTAACAATAACAGGAAAGGGAAATTATACAGGAACAAAAGTATTAAATTTTACAATAAATAAAAGAGCAATAACAGTAAAAGCATCAGATGGAACTAAAACATATGATGGAGCAGCGCTAACAAATGCAGCAGTAACATTAACAGAAGGAACATTAGTAAGTGGACAGAGCTTAACAGCAACAGCAACAGGAAGTATAACAAATGTAGGAAGTACAGCAAATACAGTAAGTAGTGCAGTAGTAAAAAGTGGAACAACAGATGTAAGTGGAAATTATACAATAACAAAAACAAATGGAACATTAACAGTAAATAAAAGAACATTAACAGTAAAAGCAGAAGCAAAATCAAAAACATATGGAGCAGGAGATCCAGGATTAACATATACATATAGTAATCAAGTAAGTGGACAAACCCCAAAATTTAGTGGAGCATTATCAAGAGATGCAGGAGAAAATGTAGGAACATATGAAATAAAACAAAATACATTAGCCCTAGCAGATAATTCACCATTTTTAGCAAATAATTACACATTAGCATATACAGGAGCAAATTTAACAATAAATAAAGCAGCCACAGCAACAGCAGCGGCAGCAGACAAAACATATAATGGAGCGAGCCAAACAGGAGTAACAGGAAGTTATGTAAGTTGGGCAAACTCAACAACAGGAATTGATGCAGGAAGCTATACAGCAATAGCAACCCCAGATGAAAACCATGCATGGAGTGATGGAACAACAGCAGCAAAGAGCATAACATGGACAATGTCAGCAAAAGAAGTAGCAGTAACATGGGGAACAACAATATTTACATATAATGGATCAGCGCAAGGACCAACAGCAAGTGCGGAAAGTGGAGTAACAGGAGAAACAATAAATGTAACAAGAACAACAGGAACAAACGCAGGAAGCTATACATCAACAGCAAGCATATCAAGTGTAACAGGAGGAAGAGCAAAGGCTGGAAATTACAAATTAATAGGAGCTACAAAAGCATTTACAATAAATAGAGCAGCAACAGCAACAGCAGCAGCAGTAAACAAAACATATAATGGAGAAAGCCAAACAGGAGTAACAGGAAATTATGTAAGTTGGGGAGGAACGACAGCAGGAATAGATGCAGGAAGTTATACAGCAACAGCAACCCCAAATGAAAACTATGCATGGAGTGATGGAACAACAGCAATAAAGAGTATAACATGGACAATGTCAGCAAAAGAAGTAGCAGTAACATGGGGAACAACAACAACATTTATATATAATGGAGTAGCACAAGGGCCAACAGCAAGTGCAGAAAGTGGAGTAACAGGAGAAACAATAAATATAACAAGGACAACAGGAACAAACGCAGGAAGCTATACATCAACAGCAAGCATATCAAGTGTAACAGGAGGAAGAGCAAAGGCTGGAAATTACAAATTAACAGAAAATACAAAAGCATTTATAATAAATAGAGCAACAACAGCAACAGCAGCAGTAGCAGACAAAACATATAATGGAGAAAGCCAAACAGGAGTAACAGGAAATTACGTGAGTTGGGGAGGAACAACAGCCGGAATAGATGCAGGAAGCTATACAGCAACAGCAACCCCAGATGAAAACCATGCATGGAGTGATGGAACAACAGCAGCAAAGAATATAACATGGACAATGTCGGCAAAAGAAGTAGCAGTAACATGGGAAACAATAACATTTACATATAATGGAGCAGCACAAGGACCAACAGCAACTGCAGAAAGTGGAGTAACAGGAGAAACAATAAATATAACAAGAACAACAGGAACAAATGCAGGAAGTTACACATCAACAGCAAGCATATCAAGTGTAGCAGGAGGAAGAGCTAAAGCTGAAAACTATAAATTAACAGGGGCTGCAAAAGCGTTTACAATAAATAAAGCAAATTTAACATTGACATTTAGTGAAAACAGTGGAAGTGTAAGTTACCAAAATGGAACGGGTTTATTTACAGTTACACCATCTGGTTATGTAGATTCAGAAACTGGAACATTGAGCGTTACAAGTGAAAATACGGATTATATAACGGTTACAAGCGAAAATGCAGCAACGGCAAAGAATAATACAGCTGTAACTGTAGGCTATAAAGCAAATCAGTATACTTCTTCAAAAATAAATATAATAGTATCTATAGCAGCAACTACAAATTATAATGGTGTTTCTAAAAATTATGAAATAACTATAAGTGATTCAATTGCACCAACAATTAGGGTAAGTAGTAATACAACTTATGCAAAATCACAAAATGTAACAATTACTTTAAGTGATGAAGGAAGCGGTCTTGCAGCAGGAACATATGGAATAACATATGTTGGAATTCCTGCAACAAATGGATCAATAACATCTAAATCATTAAGTATTATTGTTTCTATATCGGGAATTAAAAGTGCATCAACAAGTGTAACTGTAAGTGATGGAACTGGAATTTATGATGGAACTGCAATAGTACAAAGTATTGTAAATGATGTTTCAGGAAATTCATTAGCGGCGGGAACTAGTGTTACAGGAGAACAATATCTTGATAATACAGCACCAGAATTATCTGACTTTAAATATGCTATTTCAATTTCTAAGCCATCTTCATACTCATCAGCAAGTTATAATGTTAAATTTGATATAACAGAAGGACACTCAGGAATGGCTGGCTATTATGACACAGTAGATTTAAGCACATCATTATCATCAACAGATAGTAGATGGAAGGCTCATACTGGTAAAACAATAGTTATTGAAGACATGAAGTATGGAACAACTAAGAAAATTTGGTTAAAAGATAATGCTGGTAATGTATCATATAAGAATTTTTCATTATCACCAGTTGCAGTATCTACTGAAACAGATTGTTACGTGCTATATCCAACATTACAATCTGCAATAGGAACGGCTTCAAGTAATAGTGATTTGCGGAAATGGAACAGTTTCTGGAACAGTTACATTATTAAAAAATGTTAAAGAAAAAATTAATAATAAGAGAACAGATAAAACTATAACAGTTTCTTTAGGGACTTATAGAGTGGAATGGAGTGAAGATAATACATATGTAATATATAATTATGGAAAGTTAACTCTTAGAGGAACATCATCAACTAGTCAGGCTAATATAGGTTCAACACAATATTCAAATACAAATGGAATATATAATGGTAGTAATGGAACTTTAATATGTTGGTATCTAAGCTTTAATTCTTATAAGACATCATTGAGTAATAATGGAACTGCATATATACATTATTCTGATATGAGTCCAGTAAGTTCAAATGCAATATATTCTAATGGAGGAACTATTGATTTATCAGGTTCAACATTGAGCGTGCAAGGCTCAAGTTCTCCAACAGTAAGAATTATAAATACAACTTTGAATTTTAAATTTGGAACAATTACATCAGCATTGGGGGGAAAAGCTATATATGCTTCAGGCGCATCAGTATTAAATGTATCAGGAGGTACAATATCAAGTGATACAAGGACTTCATGTAAAGATACATTGATAGGAGTTTATGGCGATAGTGCAAAAATGAATATGACTGGTGGAACAATAAATAATACAAAACATAATATGGCAGTTGCAGTTGATGGGCAATCATCATTTACCATGAGTGGAGGAACAATTAATGCATCTTCTGCCCATGCACTAAAAACGGAATCTAAAGCAAATCCGTCTATACTAATAAATGGAGGAACAATTACTCAAACAACATCTCCTAAAAGTAATGGTGAAACCTGGTGTGCAATTTTGGCAGAAATGAATGATACAAGTACAAGTAGTAGAAATTATATAAATATAAATGGTGGTAAAATTAGTTCTAAATATTCATGTGTAATAGGAATAAGTAATGCAGGAACTGGTAGAGCAGCAATAACAATTGGAAATAGTTCTACAACATACACAAATTCAACGCCTGAATTAATATCATATGAATCATATATAGTTGATGCTTCTAATACGCCAAATAAACCAAGTGTGTATTTTTACAATGGCAGTATGACATCAAAGCAAAGTAGTTATAATAACAATTGTAATGCTTATGTAAGATCAGGATATAGTAGAAAATCAAATTATGGTTCACCACATGGTGCATATTATTATCATACATTAACAAAAAATTAAAAGCTAATTTAGAGTTGAACTCTGTTAAAAAAGCAATAAAAAATATATATAAAAATTTTTAAAAGTATTGACTTTTCACAGTATTTTTGGTATTATTTTAAATACTTACTAATAAAATTTAGTATGCATTTAAATGCGGGAATAGCTCAGTTGATAGAGCGCTGCCTTGCCAAGGCAGAGGTCGCGGGTTTGAGCCCCGTTTCCCGCTCCAAAATATTGTGTTCTAATTTTAAAATAATGGAATATAA